>LDZR01002332.1_pt1 | contig 95786 bp, 93 predicted proteins | sample 615371 | NCBI WGS metagenome assembly LDZR01 (sample SAMN03408294, study PRJNA278302) | terrestrial metagenome | isolation source: oil reservoir sample K2 | place: USA: Alaska, North Slope, Kuparuk formation | collected 2013
TTTACTAAATATTACGGCTCCCTTGGGCATTTTTTAGGTTTTTTCTTTATTAAAAAAAGACTGCCGAACTAGACTTTGTCGACAGTCTGGCTTTTTTGAATAAATTCAAAAAAGTCTTTGGCAATAAACTCATCCCTTAAAATCTCTGAATTGACTGCGGAACGAATGTCAGAAAACCTTCCGTCGGGCCCCATGATGCCGAATTCCTGGGTCTTTTTTTCAATTAATTGAATGTTTTTTTCCATGGATTTTCTAACGCAAGAAAGGTAATATTTAAGATCCATATCATGGGCATAGTTTTCCCATATCTGCATCCTTTCTAAAGCGCTGTATTTTGACGACAGCATGTCCCGCAAATTAAATGCTTCAGCAGTGTTAATAAATTTTCTGGACTTTGAAATTTTTTTGTCAAAGAATTTTGAAAATCCCATGCTTAGTTCTCCTTATTACTGTTTTAAAGCTTCCGTTGTTATTTTTTTATTATATTGTCTGTTAAAGTGCATTTAATAATGCAGATAAATTTAAATAACGTAGAGTTCACAGTAAAAAGGAAATGTTTCTATAAATATAGAAAAATAGTACGGCAGATCAGATATGACAGCATTGATTAGAGAAGGAGTGGGAATTTTGCGGGTAGATAATTTTCACCTTGCCAACAGCAGGTTGAAGGATATTGCTATTAGCCACAGAGGTAGAAAAATTACCTATGAAGAGATGGAGGAGCATGTACAGCGTTTTGCGGGCTATCTTAAATCCCTTGGAGTTAAAGAAGGGGATAGGGTTGCTCTTACAGCGCCGAACAGTCCGGAATTTATTTTTTCTTTTTGGGCTGTTAACCGCATAGGTGCAGTAGCAGTTCCTTTGAATTTATTTTTAACACTGGAGGAAGTGGGTTATGTTATTAGAAACAGCGGTGCTGAGACCCTTATAGCCCATCCTGTGATTTTAGAAAAAGCAGCTTCCGTTGATCTTAGTACTCTGGGACTTAAAAATGTTGTGGTTCTTAATCAAGATACTTTGAAGGATATTTATACTTCAGAAAAGTATACCCAGGGTTCTGCTCATCTGGGAGATGAATGTTTATCTGCAATACTCTATACTTCGGGTACTACGGGCAAGCCAAAGGGGGCAATGCTTACTCATAAGAATTTTTACAGCAATGTAATTTCATTGACCAAAGTAACGGAGATAACCCGGGATGACAACTTCCTGTGTGTTCTTCCCATGTTTCACAGTTTTGCGTGGACAGTTTGCGTTCTTCTGCCCTTGTACTGCGGGGGTACTGTAGTTGTTTTGGAAGGCTTCCAGCCTAGTGAAACCATAAGGACTTTGGTAGAGGAAAAGGTGACTTTTCTCCTTGGTGTTCCGCCCATGTATGCTGTTTTTCTTAAGAAAGCAGAGCCGGAGCATTTTAAAGAGGTAAGAATTGCTGTTTCAGGGGGTGCTCCCCTTTTCCCAGAGCTGTATAAAGCATTTACCAACAAATTTTCAGTGAATTTTATTGAAGGCTATGGATTAACAGAGGCTTCCCCGGTGGTCTGTATAAATCCAGTTCATGGGGTTAAGAAACCCGGTTCCATTGGACTGCCAATTCCTGGAGTATCAGTAATTATCGGTGATGAATATGGAAATGAGGCACCCCAGGGTGAAATTGGAGAAATTCTGGTAAAAGGCGATAATGTAATGCAGGGGTACTACGGGGATGAGGAAGCCACCAAACAGGCTTTTGTGAACGGTTGGCTTCGTACGGGTGATATGGCATGGGCTGATAAAGACGGTTATATTTATATTGTTGACAGAAAAAAAGATTTGATAATTGTAGGAGGATTTAATGTTTATCCCAGGGAAATCGAAGAGCTTCTCCTTACCCATCCTAAAATAGCAGAGGTTGCTGTGGTGGGGATTAAGGATACTTTAAAAGGAGAAGTTCCTAAAGCGTTTATTGTTCCAGTGGAAGGAGAAAGCCTCACAGCTGGTGAAGTTCTGGCATTTTTGAAAGGGAAGTTGGCACCCTATAAGATTCCCCGGGCTGTAGAGTTTGTTGAAAGTCTCCCTAAAAATCCGGCAGGGAAGATTATGAAAAAGCTATTAAAGGAAAACTAATTATTTTGTATTCGCGCCTCCCGGTTTTGCCTTACGCTTTGTCAAAAGCTGTTAGCCCGTACTCGTTAAGTCGTTTCGCAAACCGCGTCAGAGACCAACTAAGATTTACTTAAGAGGGTTTGTCGACAGACTGAAAGCTTCCATTGGGAGCTTTCTTTTTTGCGTTTTATTTTAATGTTAACTATTATAAAATTATGGGTTGACATTTTTATTTCTGTTAAATATACTGTACTAAAAAATTTTTATCTGAGGTGGTGGAAAATTTGAAAACAAAAGATATGGTTTATGCTGGGCTTTTTGCTGCTGTAACTGCTGCATTGGGTTTGCTGATTATTCCTATTCAGCCGGTACCCATAACGGGCCAGAGCATGGGACCTATGCTTGCGGGCTCCATACTTGGCAGCAGGGTAGGTGGATTAAGTCTTCTGATTTTTGATCTGCTGGTTGCAGCTGGGGTTCCGGTGCTGGCTGGAGGAAGAGGAGGACTTGGGATAATATTGGGTCCCACAGGGGGATATATTATAAGCTGGCCCATAGCGGCTTATGTAATTGGAAAGATTGTGGAACAAAAGCGGGAAAAGTCTCTCCTCTTTTATTTTATTGCAAATGTGCTGGGAGGAATAGTTATAGTTTATTTTATTGGGGTACTTTGGCTTTCTTTTCAGCAGGGGTTAGATTTTAAAACCGCTCTTTTTGAAGGAGCTCTGATTTTTATTCCCGGAGATATGGTAAAGGCGGCTGCGGCTTCCATTACTGCACGATCCCTTTCAAAGGTTATAAGTGTGAAAGATTAGACAAAGATAGAGTTGAGATGAAGTTAAGTTGGGAATAATTTATATTACGGCGTAAAAAAATAAATAAATAAATAGAAGTCATTTGGAAAAAGGTACATAATCATGCTTAAGAAAATGCTTGAGAGGATTAAAAGGAAAAACAGAAATTATATAAAAACGGCAGCAGATAATTCTAAAACAAGAATACGAAAAAATTTGGATGAAAACATTAAAATATTTCGCGAAATCCTTGGAGAAAGCAGTGATGTTATATTAAGAAAGATTAAAATTGGCGGTACAAATGCAGCGGTTTTGTATTTAGAGGGTTTGGCGGATAATGAAGTAGTAAACGATTTTATATTAAAACCCCTTCTTTTGGATGTCCGTCAGACAAAGCCCAGTGGAAAACTAGCTCCAAAAGAACTCTTCTTAAAAATTAAAGAAAATTCTGTTCCCATTGGGGAAATCAGCGAAGCTGAAGACTTTGATAAACTAGTATCTTTATTTCTTACTGGGGTTTCTGCGGTTCTTGTGGACGGCTTTCCCAAAGCCTTAATGCTTAATACCAAAGGATGGGAAAAAAGGAGCATTACTGATCCTGATATTGAGAAAGTTATAAAAGGACCCAGGGATGGTTTTACAGAGACTCTTAGGGTTAATACTACTTTAGTACGGAGAAGATTGAGAGACCCCAACCTCAGAGTAATTAATTTACAAATAGGCAGAAGAAGCAAAACCGATGTTGCTGTTATTTATATTGAAGATATAGCTAATCCGGATTTGGTTAAAGAAGTTAAAAAAAGGCTGGAAAAAATGACATAGATGTTATTATGGACAGTTCTTATATTTCCCATTTTATAGAAGACAGCTGGTGGTCTATTTTTCCCACAGTTCAGGAGACGGAAAGGCCGGATAAGGTAGCGGCCAGCGTTGCAGAGGGAAGGATCGCAATTTTAGTGGATAATTCCCCTTTTGCCCTTATAATTCCTGCGAACATTAATATGTTTATGGTTTCTCCGGAAGATGCATATATGCGCTGGTCTGCAGGATCTTTTATACGCCTTATAAGATTTGGAGGAAATTTTATTGCTATTCTGCTTCCGGCTCTGTACATAGCATTAACTTCTTTTCATCCTGAAATGCTTCCCACGGCGCTGGCTTTGTCCATTGCTTCTACTAGGGAAAATGTGCCTTTTCCAGCTTTTGTAGAAGCTTTTTTGATGGAATTGAGCCTTGAACTTTTAAGGGAGGCTGGAGCAAGACTGCCGGGCCCCCTAAATCAGACCATAGGTATTGTCGGAGGACTTATTGTGGGAACAGCGGCAGTTCAAGCTAATATTGTTAGCCCCATCATGGTTATTGTTGTTGCCCTTACGGCTATTGCTGCATTTGCAGTTCCAACTTATAGTTTTGGTGCAGCAATACGTCAGATACGTTTTTTATTTATGATTTTAGCTGCGTTTTTGGGAATTTACGGCATCATGCTGGGTTTATTATACTTGATTGGGCATCTTGCTGCTCTAAAAAGCTTCGGCATGGGCTACTTGGAGCCATTTTCTCCTTTAAGTTTGAGAGACTTAAAAGATGTTATGATCCGCTTTCCCCTTCAATCTATGCACAAACGTCCGCAGAGCTTAAGACCTAAGGATGTCAAGCGTTTGAGAAATAAAGATTAAATAAAATAACAAGAAAGTTCAAATATTTGTATTTCTTGGGAGGCTGAAGTTAAAGAACATGCCTGTGTTTAATAAAATTTTTAAGGCTGGGGTGATAATGGCATTTTTTGCATTTTTGTTTTTTTTTGCAGCCGGCTGCTGGAATAGGGTTGAAATCAATGAGAGATCATTCATTTTAGGGGTTGCCTTTGATAAACCCAAGTTTCTTGAAAAAGAGGACAGTTCTTTTCTTTCTCCTAAGGGCAGCATACCCAGATATGCCATGACGGTAGAGATACCAATAATACGAAACGTTCTAGGAGGAGGGGGACAGGGAGGTGGTGGAGGTGATTCTGGGGGAGGAGGTGGAATGCGGCAGGCCGGGAATAACTTTGTTGTTACTTCTACAGGAAATACCGTATGGGATATAGAGAGAGCTCTTACAAAGCGTTTAGGGCGGGAGAATTTTTACGGGCATATGAGGGTAATTATATTAGGAGAAAATGTGGCAAAAGAAGGTATAAAAGAAATCTTTGATTTTTTTATAAGACGGCGGGAGATTCACGGAAGAATAAAAGTTGCAGTTGCCCAAGGCGAAGCCAAGAAAATATTAATGGTTAAGCCTTTTGAAGAGAATTTTACAACCCTTTATCTTGAAAGACTTTTCAGTGAGCGCCAGCGTTCAGGAGCTAAAACTGAAGGTGACTTTTTAAAAATTTATACTTCACTTATTAATTCGGGGAATGCTGTTTTCCCAAGGGTAAGGGCTGCTTCTACTGAGCAGGTCGTTGTGGGGGGAGCCGCTGTTATAAAGGACTGGAAATTTGCGGGCTGGTTAAGCGAACTGGAAACCAGCGGAGTTAATATTGTCAACAATCAATTAATGGGGGAGAGTGTGACCGTTGTGGACCCTCAAACTGAAAGAGGGTTTATTGTGGTTAGAATTGAGCATATAGAAACAAAAAGAAAAGTTGAAGTAAAAAATAATAAACCCATTATTTTCCTAAATATGATTGGGGATGGGACAATTGTTGAGAAGACAAGCAGCAATATAACGGACAATGAAAGCTTTCTTGATCAGGTTGAAAGACGTGTTGAATTGGAACTGCAGAGAAGGGCCATCCACGCCTTTGACAAGCTTCAAAGAAAATATAAAGCTGACATTTTTAATTTTGGCCAGATGGTTGCCCAAAAACACCCTAAGTATTGGAAGAAAGTGGAAAAAAAATGGGATGAAGACTATTTTTCTAAAGCGCGGATTACTGTTAGTGCTGATGTAAGAGTAAGGGGTATGGAAACCATAAGATAAAAACTGCTGGAGGGAATTTAATGATTAATAATACAGACCGCATAAATACGTGGCAGACATTTATATTGATAGTTAGTACAATAAATGCAATTGAAGTGCTTATTTTTCCCCGCCAGCTTGCCATCAAAGTGGGGACCGATGGATGGCTGCCTCTTATAGTAGGCCATTTTTTGGCTGGGATAGCAGTTTTTTTCCTTATAAAATTAGGCCTTTTATTTCCCAATGAAACCTTTGCCCAATATGCTCCCAGGATTGCTGGAAAGATTGTGGGGACATTTTTTGTCCTTATGGCAGTGTCCTTTTGGGTGTTGGTTACTGCCAGGATTTTAAGAGAATTTGGGGATTTTATTCATTTAATTTTGGACAGAACTCCTCCGGAAGTTATCGTTTTGTCAATGCTTATTACAGCAGCTTCTGTTAGCTGGTTTGGGATTGAGCCCATTACAAGGGTTTGTGAAATTCTTTTTCCACTCTTTATTGGTTTAATTCTTACATTAATACTTCTTGCTGTGCCTATGAGTGATTTTTCAAACCTGCTGCCTGTGCTGACTTCAGATATAAAGGATATTTTAGTTTCAACTATTGATATTACTTTGGGACTGGAAGGAAAGGAAATTTTAACAATGCTGCTGCCTTTTATGACAGTTCAGGCACAGGCCTATAAAGCTGAATATGCTGCTTTGGGGTTTAATCTCTTTTTGCGTTTAGTTATTTACATAGTTACCATATCTGTTTTTGGAGCAGAAATAACAAAAATGTTTATTTGGCCAGTGGAAGATCTGGGGCGCATAATTGCAGCACCAGGACAGTTTTTGGGAAGGCTTGATGCTTTGTTTATTGCGTTATGGGTAAGTGCAACTTTTTCATCTATCATTATTTTTTACTATCTTGCAGGTCTTTCCTTTTCTCAGCTTTTTAAGTTAAAAAACCATCAAGTAGGAATGCTGGTGCTGTTTCCTATTATAATCTTTATATCATTACTACCGAAAAATATGGTGAAAACGGAGCAGTTCTCTGATATGGTGTCCTTTCTATTTGGAATACTGGTTTTTATAGTACCCCTTTTACTGTTGGCTGTAACATACATCCGGGGGCTTCATAAAAATGGGCAGAAGGTTCAAAGGGGAAAACCCAAAAAAAGAGGCAGAATGCTTAAAAATGCTTAAAAAGATGTTTTAGACTAAAAAGCTTATGCCAGGGAACCTTGTGTGTATTTAAGCTTGACACTATGTAATGTATGTGGCATAATGATTACTGCAGTTGTATACGATTCAACATGGGTGTAGACGATTCAACATGGGCCTATGGCGCAGCTGGGAGCGCGCTTGAATGGCATTCAAGAGGTCGGGGGTTCGAATCCCCCTAGGTCCACCAACAATTAGGAGGCATAGCTGAAAAAGGCTGTGCTTCTCTTTTTATTACAGGATTGATTATCAAAAATTTAAGATTAGTTGTAATGTTGATCTTCCACGGGAGCATAATTTTTTCAATTTTACTTATTTTTTCTCTTCCTGAGAAGATATTTACGGTACTATGATGGATAACCGGCCTTATCAATGTTACCAACCATTTAATAGGCCTTACAATGATGTTATCCCAAACCCAAAGTATACCTGCCGTATAAACCAAGCTCCAAATATAATCTGGAGTATAAAATAGGGTTCCATCCTTCACCGGCAACTTGGTCCACAATCTGAATACTAGAAGCAAAGCCGATGAGCACAAAAAGGATAGCAGCTATCCAGCAAAGAATATCCTTTTTTCTCATTCCGGTTGTAATTATTGCATGGTTGTATAAGTTAACAAAAAAATTAAGCAAATAGAGTTAATCATAGAACAGCTAATAATTATTGAAAAAAGAGATGATAAAAAGTATGCTGACAGCCTTGAAAGAAAGTATAAAGTCGTTGGCAAAATCTTAATAGTTAGGCCGAGCATACCCTGTGCAATTTACGCAAGAAAAAGGCTGTGCTTTTTTTTTTTGAGAAATATTCTGTCAAGGAAATTTTATGAGCAGAAATTTTTGTGCCGCAGGACTTGCAGCTCCAAATAAGGCCTCTGAAATATCCATAACAAACCATAAAAGGTATTTTTGTTTTTTGCCGAAGAAATTTATTAATGAGCAGTAAGAGGTTTAATAAGAGCAGTGTTGGGTGTGTTTGAGTTCATTAATATTTATGAAGGAGTTGGATTGCAAATGGGACGAGGAAGCTTTTTACTTTTATAGGAAAGAATAAATATGAAACGACTATATATTATTGGCGGGATAATACGCAGGAAGTAGAATGTGAAACCAGCTTATTTCCCATAGCTGCTGTGGAGTTTTTTAAACCTGATAAAGTGATTGTTTTGGTTACTGAAGAAGCTGAAAAGAGTGAGGACTTCACTAATTTACAGGAGGAATTAGGAGCTTTATTAGAAAAGGTTAGCATTCCCAGCGGAAAATCAGAAAAAGAGCTCTGGGATATTTTTGACTGTCTTGCTGATAGAGTTCAAAGTAGTGACGAAGTAATACTCGATGTAACCCATGCTTTTCGCTCACTTCCTTTGTTTTCTTTCGGGGTAGCAGTGTATTTACGCCGGGTCTACGATGATATTTCTGTAAGCAGAATTGTTTATGGTGCTTATGAAGCTCGTAAGGAAAATCGCAGCCCTGTTTTTGATCTGACCCCTTTGCTGGATCTCATGGACTGGACCAGCGGATGTGAGTTTTTCCTTCGCCGCAGTGATGCGGAAATTCTTGCTCAAAGGTTGAGAGAAAGCCAGAGCAGATTTTGGCGTAAGAAAAATGATGTTTCAGCTGAGGCTTTTCCGCGAAGATTAAATACCGTTGCCCAAAAGCTGCGCATACTTTCTGGAGCTTTACACCTGGGACGCCTCCGGGAAGTAATGGGTACTGCCCATGACATACTTCCCCTTCTTAAAGAGGTTGCCTATGAAGCAGAGCATTATGCAAAGCCTTTCCGGCGCATTTTAGATGAAATCAAAAGGGAAGTAGAAGATTTGGCCTATGAAAACCCCGATGTGCTTGATAAAAAGAATCTTGAACGCCAGCTGAAGATGATAGAATACTGCTATAAAAAAGGATTGGTGGTTCAGGCTGTAACCACTGCACGGGAATGGATGGTTAACTGGCTGCTGCTCAAGAAAGGCGAAATGAATTGGCTTAACAGAGACATTAGGGAAAAAGTAGAGGAAGAGCTTAATTGTGAAGCAAAACTGTTTATAAGTAATAAAACTGGACCGAAATATGCTGATATATGGGACAGGCTTAGGGTCCTCCGCAATGATGTGGCCCACTGCGGAATGAACGAAAATCCTTCTAGGATTGATAGAATATTAATGAATGCAGAAGAAATTATTGCGGAATTAAAAGAACTGCTCAAGGAAATTAAAAATTAAACTATTAGAATTACAGTAAACGGAGTTTTTTAAAATGCCTGAGACTGCTGTAAGCGTAACTTACTGCAAGACTGCTCTTGTCAAAACGGGTATTCCGGGGTACCGCTTCTGTTTGAATCCCTATGTGGGCTGCTCCCACGGATGCCGTTACTGCTATGCGGATACGGTGCTTCGTTTTTCAGGCTGCTCAGAAAAATGGGGTGAGTTTGCGACTGCTAAAATAAACTTTCCGGAGGTTTTGAGACACGAATTAACGCGGAAAAGGAGCTTTGAGGGGAAAATCATTGTAGGAACCGTCACCGATGCCTATCAGCCTGCAGAAAAAAAGTTCGGCCTTACCAGAAAATCTCTGGAAACCATTGCAGATCTTTGGCCCCATGCGGAACTTGACCTGCTCACAAAATCCCATCTCGTGGTACGGGATGTGGATGTGTTAAAAAAGCTTAAGAACTGTTCCATCGGCTTTACCATTACTCTTCGTGATGATGATGTAGCTTCTGTACTGGAGCCCGGAGCTGCAGCGCCATCCAAACGCTTTTCAGCTGCAGAAAAGCTGGCTGCTGAAGGTATAAAAGTATGGGCTTTTATTGCACCTGTCCTACCAGGATTAACCGATGCCCCTGGTGTTTTAGAAAATATTGTTCTCGATTTAAAGGAAGCAGGGGTTGAGGAAATTTATTTTGATTCTTTAAATCCTTACCCTGCTTCCATACAACGTTTAAAAGCAGTGTACCGTGAGAATTTCCCCGGTGCCCAGAAGCATTTGGAGTATTATCTCAGCAGTCCTAAAGGATACTTAAAAAGGCTTTTTCAAGAGTTGGCTTCTCTTTCTAAGAAAACAGGACTCAGCTTAAGAATGGGGTAAGTCATAAAACCGGCGTATTACTTTAGTGAAGCTATTGTTGTAATTTATTATGATGGGAAATTTTTTTTCGATGAAGTTCCTTAAATGCCAGTTCGATTCCCGTTATTTCGGCCACATCTTTATCAATGGTGAAAAGATCTTCTTTTGATAGTTCTTTTACTGATGTTTTTCCCAGTGCCCGGATGCCGGCTTTTATTTCATGAACTGTTGCGTTTAAAAAATTTGTTAGACTTTGAACCCCCTTTTCAATATTGAATTTATTTTTGAACCTTCCCGTTTCGTAAGCAAGCTGTATTGGAGGAGAAAAGGGTGTCGTCTTTATAATCTGATCATGGGTGGCAGCTATGAGAACAACGGTACCTAAATAAACTGCATCAGCACCCAATGCTAAAGCTTTTAAGCAGTCTCCTGGAGAGGTAAAACCTCCTCCTACCATCAGGGTTACTTTGTTTTTTAAATTTTGTTTTTCCCAAAATCTAACGGCTCTGGATAAAGCTATTAATGTGGGGAGCCCGAAATCGTCTTCGAGAATGGGAAAAGCGTTGTGAGTGCCGGCTTCAGCTCCGTCAATACTGATAAAATCCACTCCAGCATTAACAAGAATTTTTAAATCATCTTCTATATATTTTCCTGCTCCAATTTTGGCGCCAATGGGAACTCCCCCTGTTAGCTTACGTAAATAATCCACAAGGGATTTTAGGCTTTTGAGGTCAGAGGCTTCGTTCAGCCTGTTGTTTACTACTGCATCCTGTCCTTCTTTTAAACCAAGCCTTTTTCTTAATTCTCTGTTAATATTTTTTGCTTTTGTTGTTCGTCCTTTACCTGCATTGCCGCCCTGGCCGAACTGGATTTCGATGGCATCGCCCTGTTTTAGGATTTTTTCATCTTTGTTCCATGAGGCCCGTGGATACTGTATTATGAGTTTATCAGCTGCTTCTCTTTCAGTTTCGAGAAATGGTCCCAGCCCCGTGTTGGTTGCTGTACCTACCCTTGATGCAGCTTTGGCATAGGCAATTTTATACCCTTCTGTAAGGGCCAGACCGTATGCCATTCCCCCAATTAATATGGGGATTTTAAGTACTAAGGGTTTTTGGGCAAGGGGCCCGATGGTTGTGATAGTATCCACTTCCACTTCATCCGGTGTAGGCAGGGTTTCCAGCTGGGCTGTATTGAACATAATCTTTTCCCAATAACCAAATCTGCGCTGAGTACCTATGGGCCTTTCAATGTATGTATTGGTATGAGATCTGAGCTCATTTTCAATTAGTCTGTTGGGAGTTAATTTTTGAGTGGCAATGGAAAGTTCCCAAACATTTTTATCATATTTTCTGGTTATTAGAGAAAGGGTTATCTTATCTCCCAAATAATCAACAGCTTTTTTTGATAAAAAAAACCCACTTCCCAGCAGCAGTGCTGAAATTCCAAGTTTTTTAAGATTTTTCCAGCTGTCCAAAATCACAATGTTTTCCCACCATTAAGATTAAAATTCTTTTTGTTTAGTTTGGCGCATGGAGATTTTTTTTAATCGAAAAAACTGATTGAAAATTTTTATTTCAATTTAAAGGGAAATTAGAGAGTTTTGTAGAAAGGGAACTGGTCTTTTTTAATTTAAAAATTGGGGGATGTTCTGTTGATAAAAAGAATTTTTATCAAGATTCTCATACTTGCGTGTCTGGGGTACTTTTTGGGGACTAAAGCAGAAGCTGTAAATGCTTTGTCCTGGCCTTTAGCTAGGCATGATTCAAAAGACAGTGCTTGTTCTAATGCAGAAGGGCCTAATATCCCTCAGCTTAAGTGGAAGAAAAAATTGGATGGAAGAATTTTTGAGGAGCCCGTTGTTAATTCAAGAGGCTGGGTATATGCTGCTGCGGGAAATAGCCTTTATGGCTTTGATGTAGAAGGCAATGAATTGTTTTCTTCTATTTCCTTAGCTGAAGAGGTGTATTCTGAAAAGATTTATTCTTTGGGTTTATCAGCTGATGAAAGAGCTCTTTATGTGGGGTTGGAGACCAAAGAAGGTGCAGCTGTTGCTGCCTTTGATGCAGAACACGGATTTTTAAAATGGTTTTTTAGTGATATTGCTGGGGATGCTGTGGAATCTTTTAATGTAAGCGGCAACATACTTTACTTTGGGACAAAACTGGGACTGTCAGGAGAAGGTGGAAAATTTTATGCTTTAAAAGATGAGGGAAGCTGTGCTTCTTTATTGTGGGAAGTGGAACCTTTCAAAGATTGGAATTATATTTCTTTTCCTTTTTCTTCCCCTATTCACGGAGATGGCCTTTTTATAGCAGCTGTGGGAAAAGATAGCAAAGGGAAAGAAACCTCAGGGGTACTCGCAGTGGATAAAAATAGCGGAAGAAATTTATGGCAGGATGCATTTGTCAGATCTAACAACATTTTTAAAGGGCCCATCATTGTGGAAGAAAGCGGAAAATTTTTTTATTGGGTTGGTGATGAGTACTTATTTATTCATAACACTTCGGATGGGTCCAATTTTGGTTATTATAATTTAAAAAATAAAGGGATACTTCCTAAAACTGCCCCCGCTGCAGCGGATAAAAACGGAAACATTTTTTTGCTGGTAGACAGCAGCTTGGTTTGCCTGAACTCTAAAGGTGAACTTTTATTTAAAACTGAACTCCAAAATAATTCTTTTACCCTTTCTCCAAATTCACCGCCTATAGTGGACAGCAGGGGTCACATTTATTTTGGAGACAGTGTGTCCTATGGGGACTCTTATGGTTCCATATATGCTGTGGATGAAAAGGGCAGCCTTAAATGGCGTTTTGATACTGATGCTTTGATTGCTTCTTCTCCGGTATTGAGCCCGGACGGGAGCATAATTTTTGGAAACATTGGGGGAAATCTTTTTGTCGTAAGGGACCGTAAACCCTTTGATCTTCAGGTGATTTATCCCAGGGACGGTTCCTATGTGGGAGGAGCTGTGCCTTTTCTTATAGAAATTCGCGATGAAGGGGATTGGGAAGTTGATAAAGTGCGGGTTTTTGTTGATGGTTTTTTAAATGAGGCTGTTATGTTGGAAGAGGAAAGATATTACTGGGAATGGGATGCTTCAAAGGCTGTTACGGGAACAGTTTATTCTATAGAAGTGATGGGTGAAGATTATTCGGGTGCTCAGAAAAGTTTTAATCTGAACCTAACTATAGATAATGCTGTTCCCACAGGGAATGCTTTTTACGACGGTGAATACAAGGAAGGTACAGCAAGTATAACTTTAGGAGATACTGTTAAGGTTTACGGCAGTTCTTTTGACCAAGACAGCGGTGTGAAGAGAATTATATTGCTGGCACAGAATATTTACGATGGTTCACATAGTGTAGTGGGTTGGGCTTACAATGATGGTTTAGAAGATCCCTTTAGTTGGGAAATTATCTGGACGGAAATGCCACCGGGAATATTCAAACTGTACTGTTTAGTTGAAGACAGAACATATTCTGCTGAGAAAACCCTTTTTATTCCTGGGATAGGAATAAGGGGTAATTTTTGCCTTTTTGAAGTTCTTTCAAAAGAGGGACATCCCCTTCTTTTTAAGTGGGAGGAAAAAATAATGGATGATGATGATGAGGAGGATCAAGAATTTCCCGGCGACGAACCTCAAAATAAAAGTTCAAGGGGAAGAGGGAGAAATAAAAGAAAGGTTCAGGAAGAAAAAAGTTTTGAAGAAGATCTTTCTGAAATTGAGGATAATTTAAATTTAGAAATTCATTTTCCATTTGATGACTTGACAGAGGGTAAGGAAACTGAGATTGTGGGTTTTCTTTGGCAGTTGGGAGCAGTCAAAGGCTATCCGGGGGGTGTATTTCAGCCCCATAGATATGTGACACGGATGGAATTTATAAAGATGCTGGCAGTTTGTCTTGAATTAAAGCCGGAAGAGAATATTTCTTTGGATTTTAAAGATGCTCAAAATATTCCCTATTGGGGTAAACCTTTCATCGGTGCATTGGTAAAACGGGGTATTATCATTGGATATCCTGATAAAACCATAAAAATTAGACAAAATCTTAATTATGGTGAAATGGAATTAATACTAGAAAGGGTTCTTTCATGCCAAGGCATAGATAAAGAGTTAGGCTGTGGACATCTGGTAGATGTACTGCTGAAAGAGAAAGGAAATCTTTGGGGGAAAGACCCTAACGCTTCAGTTACGAGAATGGATGCAGCATCTGTTCTCTTTTACTTCATTGATATGGAGAAAAAATAAAAATTTTACATGGGAGCGGAGTATTATCGCCCTTTTTTTGTTTCAATTTTGGTGCCTTAAAATGTTTGTTTTTGTGGACAGATTAAAGGGAAAAAATCTGTTAACATTGAATAAAAAGTATTAAGGATTTACATAAATTTTTTGGAGGAGAAAAAAATGCCAGTGCTTGTTGAGGATATTATGACCCGCAATGTAATTACTGCAACCCCAGAACATTCAGTTATGGACACATTAAAAATTGCCAGGGCAAACCGCATCCGACATGTTCCAATTGTTGAAGGAAATATTTTAAAAGGTGTTGTTTCTGATCGCGATCTTAGGGATGTGAGCCCTTCGGTGCTGGCTTCTATGGATCTGGATCTTTTGGAGAAGACAAAGGTAAAAGACATAATGGTCACCAATGTAATAACTGTTCATCCCCTGGATACAGTGGAGGATGCAGCAAGGCTTCTTTATGAAAATAAGATTGGCTGTCTTCCAGTGGTTGTTGAGGGGAATCATCTGGTGGGCATTGTGACCGACGGAGACATTCTTTTCTGCTTTGTTGAGATGATGGGGGTTTTGGAACGAGGATCGGTTATAAGAGTCAATATTCCCGATAGGCCTGGAACTCTTGCCAAGGTCTTGGAAATTATTTCAGATCACAAGGTCAATATAATCAGCATTTTTATGTTCCCTGCGGATGAAAAGAAAAAAGGTGTTAGGGAAGTAATTTTAAGGCTGCAGACCATTGATCCCAGTGGTATTGTTAAAGATATTAAGGAACTGGGGTATGAAATTATTTGGCCTGAATTTTGGGGAGAAAGGAAATGACGGGAACCGCTGTCTTTATTTACAGTAATGATTACTTAAAATACAGCTTTGGGAAAGATCATCCCTTAAACCCCGTTCGGCTTCAAATAACCTATGATCTTTTAACTGAGATGGGGCTGCTCCATGATGAGGATATTGTAAGTCCGAGGATGGCAGAAAACGAAGAACTAGCCTTAGTCCATTCCCCAGAGTACATTAACGCTGTTATAGAAGCTGGTAGAAACCCCAAAGATGAGGATTTAATAAATTATGAACTAGGGACTGAAGATAATCCAATCTTTGAAGGAATGCATGAGGCAGCGAGTTTGATTGTCGGAGGTACTTTAACCGCAGTAGAAACAGTTATGGAAGGAAAGGCAAGGCATGCAGTAAATATTGCAGGGGGACTTCATCATGCCCAAAAGGATAGAGCTTCGGGTTTCTGTATTTACAATGATGCAGCGGTGGCCATTGCCTATCTGCGAAAAAAATATGATCTTAGGGTAATGTATATTGATACTGATGCTCACCATGGTGACGGTGTGCAGAACATTTTTTATGATGATCCTGATGTTCTTGTGGTTTCAATGCATGAATCAGGTCATTATTTATTTCCCGGAACAGGGGATATTTACGAACAGGGCACCGGCTTAGGGTATGGAACCACTATTAATATTCCCTTTGAGCCTTTTACTGAAGATGAATCCTGGATTTCGGCTTTTGAGAGAGTGGTTATTCCCAATGCCCGGGCATTTGCCCCCCATATTATCATAAGCCAGCATGGATGTGATGGGCATTACCTTGATCCCCTTACCCATCTTTCCCTTACCATGAAGAGCTATGAAGAAATTCCCCGCCTGGTTCATATGCTTGCAGAGCAGCTGTGTGAAGGGCGTTTGGTTGCCCTAGGGGGTGGAGGGTACAATATATGGCATGTAGTGCCCAGGGCATGGACTCTTTTGTGGTGCCAAATTGCCCAGAGAAATGCCCGTGAAGAGCTGCCCGAAAGCTGGGTGAAAAAGTGGGAAAACATAAGTGGGGAAAAACTGCCCAAAACCATGTCTGATCCAGCGGATTTGGTACCTCCCATACCCAGACGTAAAGAAATTATGGAGAAAAATTATATAACCATGAACAGGGTTTTGAGGCAGTCTGTTATGTTTTTTTAACAGCTTTTTATAAAGAGGGAGGCTGAAATGACCTCGGAAACCACTGGCTTGATAAGGGAAAGTGCAGTGAAGCTGCCGGAAGGTGAAGTGCGCATTTACGGTCCCGCTGCCCCAGAGGAAATCTGCAGTTATGAGATGGATGATACATTGGACTGCTTCAGGCATCCAGCTAAGCAGAAAAAAGCACTGAAAGAAATTGCTTCTCTTCCCAAAGGTCAGGTTTTTATAGCTTGTTTTGAAAATGTTATAGTAGGTTATGTAACCTTTCATCCACCGGAGCCTTTTGAAAGGTGGAGTGAAGGGAATATCCCCAGCCTTTTGGAACTGGGGGCTATTGAAGTAAGCAGGCGTTATAGGGGTTTTGGCCTGGCAAGAAAGCTTATGGAAGTAGCTTTTATGAACGATGCCATGGAGGATTATATAGTAATTGCTACGGAATATTACTGGCATTGGGATTTGGAAGGTACAGGGCTGCCCATTTGGGAATACAGAAAACTGCTGGAATCAGTTATGTCCAGCGTGGGTATGGAGCCTAAAGAAACCACCGATCCAGAAATAAATTCCCATCCTGCAAATGTCCTGATGGTGCGCATCGGAAAGAATGTCAGCAGGAGGGATATTGAAGCATTTGAAGCCCTGTGCTGTCGGAGGGAGGATGAAGAGTTTTCTTATTTTGATAACGTTTAGAGAACACAGGTAGGGGGTGAAGGGACTGGGAAATTATTTAAAGGAAAAAATCAGGGATTTTGCTCGCAGTATAGGGCTTCCCATTTTTGGTGTGACGTCCTCAGACCCCCTGGAATGTCTTGAGCCTGTTCTTGAAAAGCGTAGAGCTCTGAAATTGGATTCGCCTTTTGAAAAAAATTGGCAAATCGAAAAAAGGTGCCGTCCTAGAAAAAGTTTTCCTTGGGCTCGGTCTATTCTCTGCTTTGGCATGCCTTATGGAGAATATGAAGACGAAGATAATAGAGAGAAAATTTTTGCCCGCTACGCTTTGGTTAAAGACTACCATATAGTAATGAGGGAAAAATTAAAAAAGGTTGGTGCATATATAAAAAAACTTGTTGGAGAGAATTTTAGGTATCACATCTGTGTTGATTCTTTTCCTATCGTGGAAAGGGCTCTGGCATACAGAGCAGGCTTGGGCTGGTACGGTAAAAACTGCCTGCTGTACAACCCTCAATATGGTTCCTGGTTTTTCCTTGGGGAAGTTATTGTTAATATACCGCTGGAAGAAGATGAGCCTTTAGATAGGGATGGATGTAAAAAGTGTGAGGAATGTATAAAAGCGTGCCCTACTGGGGCTATAAGGCAGGCTTACTCCCTTGATGCTCGAAAATGCATCAGCTGTATTACCCAATCCCCAGGATATATTCCTTTGGAATTGAGAGAAAAAATGGGATATTGGATATACGGCTGTGATATTTGTCAAGAAGTATGTCCCCACAATGGGAAAAGAAGAAGCAATGATTCTCTATATTCCACGGATGACACTGCATATAAGCTCATTGAGCTTCTTAATATTACGGAAGAACAGTTCCGCGAAAAATATTCCGGAACTGTTTTGTGTTGGGCTGGGAGAAGCATTATCAGACGCAATGCTGCCGTTGCTCTAGGAAATACTGGAAAACAGGAATGTATTCCCCGGGTAGAACATCTTTTATATGATGAAGATCCTCTGGTTCGTGCCCATACTGCATGGGCAGTGGGAAAACTGGGAGGGGTTATTGCAGCAGAAATTCTGCGAAAAGCTTACGGAAGTGAGAAGGACAGTGCTGTAAAAAAGGAGATAGAGAATGCCCTTAGTATGACTTGATTCTATTTTTTTCTTTGTTTTTTTATTTTTTTTAAATTATTAAAAAAAAAGTACAATTATGTTATAATTTCTTTAGGTATCCAGTATCCCAAGAAAGGGTGTATTTCTGTGGCGCGGCAGGTGGACGAGCTTTACAAAAGAGAAATAAACGGGCAGCGGTTGAAAATGATAAATTCTAGAAATAAAAATATAGCCCATCAGCTGGCAATGCTGGGGCATGAAATAAAAAGCCCGCTGACCAGAATCGTTGTTCTTTCGGAATTTCTTTTAAAGGAGATTCCTGGAAAGCTTAACGATGAGCAGAAAGAATATCTTCAGGACATATACAACAACAGCTATATTCTTATGAATTCCATCAATTCCCTTCTCAGTTTGAGTAAAAGTGAAGCGGGGTATCTTTGTTTAAACTGTTCCCCTCAGAACATTAATGAAGTAATCAAAAGTGTTGTTTTAAAAGTAGATTCCATTGCTGCAAGTAAAGGTCTTCTTTTAGTTGTGGATGTTCCTCAGGAAGTTCCCACAGTAAATTTTGACCGGGACAAGATAGAGCAGATTTTGTTTAATCTTCTGGACAATGCTATTAAATTTACCCAAAAAGGTAGAATAGCAATTAAAGTCAAGGTGGATGATGAGGAAGAACAGTTGGTGGTTTCCGTTGAAGATACAGGGGTTGGAATTGAAGAGAAAAACAAAGACAGGGTATTTGAAAAGTTCTTTACTCAAAAGAGTCCTTTAAATCCAGGGGGGGTCAGGCCTTGGGCTGGCTGTAGTAAAGGATTTTGTAGAGCTTCATGGGGGAAAAGTTTGGCTTGAAAGTTCCGTGGGAAAGGGAACCCGCGTTTCCTTTACCATTCCAATTAATTCAGCCCCAGCAAGGGAGGGGTGTGCTTCTAATGCTGGTAGCGGCAGGTGATACACATACCGAAAAAATATTGGTAGTTGATGATGATGATACCATAAGAAAAATAGTTACAGCGTCTTTAAAGAGTGAAGGTTATATTGTTTTTTCAGCAGCTTCAGGACAGGAAGGAATGGAATTGCTGAAGAAGATACAGCCGGACCTTGTCATTCTGGATTTAATGCTTCCTGATGCTGATGGATATGACATCTGTTTTGCCATAAGGAAGGAGAGCGATATTCCTATAATTATTCTTTCTGCTAAAAGCGAAGAGCTTGACAAAGTGGTGGGCTTCCGTATGGGCGTTGATGATTATGTTACCAAGCCCTTCAGCTCAACGGAGCTGGCCCTAAGGGTCAAAGCAATTTTAAGAAGGTTCTATAACGGTCATGGGGAAAAAAATATACCGGGCAGAGTTTCTTATGGAGATTTAGAAATAGATCTTAAAAAGAGGGAGGTCCTTATTGAAGGAAAACCCGTAAAGCTCACCACAAAGGAATTCGATCTCCTTTGGTTTTTGGCAACCCATCCAAATCAGGTTTTTACGAGAGAAGAACTTTCCAATCAGGTTTGGGAGGATTATTACACTGGCAATCCTGGAACCATAAATGTCTTGGTTTGCCGCTTAAGGGATAAGATAGAGAAGAACCCATCAAATCCCCAATATATTCATACTGTTTGGGGAGTGGGCTACAAATTCGTTCCTGATGAGGTTTCTTAAGGAGCTGTGAGCGGTGCATGAAACAGCACTGATGTATGACATTTTAAGGACTTTGGAAGCAAGTGCAGAAGAAAACAACATAGAAGAGATTACGGAGCTCAAACTTGTTATAGGAAGTCTTTCTTCCATACTTCCTGATGCTTTGCGCTTTGCCTTTGATTCCTTTAAAGGCAGTCCGCCCCTTGCGAAGGACGCCGTTTTGGAGATTGAAGAAAGAAAGCCGGAAGCTTTGTGTAAAAGCTGTGGCTGCAGCTTTACCATAGAAGACCCGTGGAAGTTTTTCTGCCCTCAATGCGGTGGTGCGGACATAAAAATAGACGGCGGAGAAGAACTTTATATAGAATATTATAAAGGCAGGGAACGAACTGTTGACAGTAAAGAAAATTGATTTAAATACAAGCATTCTAGCAAACAACGAAATGTGGGCAAAAAGGAACAGGGAGCTTTTTGATGCCGAAGGGATTTTTGCTGTTAACTTAATGAGCTCCCCTGGTTCCGGGAAAACCACTATTTTAGAAAAAAGTTTGGATTACCTTACGCCCCAGCTTAAATTGGGGATAATTGTGGGAGACATTGCTACTACCGAGGATGCAAACAGGCTGAAGGGCCAAGGAGCTCCTGTGGTGCAGATAAATACCCACGGAGCATGCCATCTTGATGCCCAGATGATATCTGGGGCTCTCAGTTCTTTTAATTTAAAGGAGCTGGATCTCCTTATAGTGGAAAACGTTGGCAATCTCGTGTGTCCTGCAGACTTCAGCTTTGGTGAAGATCTAAAAGTAGCTGTTCTTTCAACCCCGGAAGGAAACGATAAGGTGCGCAAGTATCCCGAGATGTTCAGAAAATCTCATGCTGTGCTAATAAATAAAATTGATCTTATTTCTTTTGTGGATTTTGATTTGAACAGAGTGGAAGAAGATCTTAAAAATTTAGGAAGCAGAGCTGAGATTTTCCCGATGGCTGCAAAAACTGGACAGGGAGTAGATGTTTGGTGTCAATGGCTTATACGCCAAGTCAGAAAAACAGGTTAAATTATAGAAAAATGGAAAAAAAAATGGAAAAAGCTGAAAGAAAAGCACTTAAAATCTACTGCAGAGGAACTGTACAAGGGGTGGGTTTCCGCCCCTTTGTGTATAATTTGGCAGAAAAATTGGGAATTAAGGGATGGGTTTTAAACTCCACCCAGGGAGTAGAAATTCATGTAGAAGGAAAAGAGGCGGACTTAAAATCTTTTGTCAGAGAGATAAAAGAAAATCCCCCTCCTCTGGCTAAGATCACCCAATTCAGTGTAGAAGAAACCCAAGTGCTGAATTTCAGCGATTTCAGCATCAAAGCCAGCGAAAAAGAAGATAGGGGAAATGTTTTGGTGCCTCCCGATACGGCTGTATGCAGCGACTGCCGCCGGGATATTTTTGATCCCCAAAGCAGATTTTTCATGTACCCCTTTACCAACTGTACCAACTGCGGTCCGAGATTTACCATTGTCAGGGATTTCCCCTATGACAGAGTCAATACAACCATGAGCGCCTTTGAGATGTGCGATCAGTGCAGAAGGGAGTACAGCGATCCCACAAACCGCCGCTTTCATGCACAGCCTACAGCCTGTCCCCAATGCGGACCCAGAGTTATTTTTACGGACAGTAGCGGAAAGGAGCTATGCGGCAGCTGGAGGCAGAATTTTTTTGAAGCAGTTTTAGAAGGAAAAATCATAGCTGTAAAAGGTCTTGGAGGTTTTCACCTGGCATGCAATGCCCTTGATGCTGAAGCTGTGAGAAGGCTAAGGGATAAAAAGAATAGACCCTATAAACCGCTGGCGGTGATGGCAAGGGATCTTAGCGTAGTTAAAGAATACTGCTTTGTAAATGAGGTTGAAAAACGGCTCCTCTTAGGTCCCGAAGCTCCTATAGTGGTTCTGAATAAAAAACCGGGAACAGAACTTCCGGAAAACCTTTCTCCCAATCTGGGAACCCTGGGAGTTATGCTTCCCTATACTCCACTACACCTTATGCTTTTTAACGAAGATATCAAGATGCTGGTGATGACCAGCGGTAACCCCCAGGGCTTACCTTTGGAGAAGGATAACGGTGAGGCTTTGCAGAGTTTAGGTTCTGTTGCCGACTACTTTTTAATGCACAACAGAGATATTGAGAATAGAAATGATGATTCTGTAGTAAGGGTTGTGGAAAATAAAGTAACTTTTCTGCGCCGTTCCAGAGGATATGTTCCTAAACCCATTAATGTCCCTGTGGATCCCGTGCTGCCCAAAATTGTTATGGGCATAGGCGGAGAGATGAAGAATACCTTCTGCATTGTAAAGCCAAACGGCGAGGCTTTTTTGAGCCAGCACATGGGAGAGCTGGATACCCTTGAAGCCATGGGCAATTTACGGGAAAGCATTGTTAAGTTTGAAAAGTTCCTTGAGGTTAAGCCTGAAATAGTTGCCTACGACATGCATCCGGGGTACAACAGCAACCGCTTTGCCAAGGAGATTGAGGGATGTGAAAAAATTGCTGTTCAGCACCATCATGCTCATATGGCTGCCTGTATGGCAGAAAACTACATTAACGAGCCTGTAATAGGGGTAATTATGGACGGAACAGGGTTTGGTCTTGATGGAAACATTTGGGGCTGTGAATTTTTAAGCGGTGATTATATAGAATTTAAACGCCATGCCCATTTGAAATATATGCCCCTTATTGGAGGGGAAAGGGCTGTCAGAAATCCATGGCTTACTTCCCTTGCTTATCTTAAGCAGTATTTGGGAGAAAGAGGAGTAGAAATAGCCAAGCATAGATTCTGCAGAGACAAAGAATTAGATGAAGCTCTTAAAATTCTTGAAAAAAGGATTAACTGCCCCGAGGCTTCCAGTGCTGGAAGGTTATTTGATGCTGTTTCTGCCTTATTGGGGGTTTGTTTGGAGGCGACCTATGAAGGGCAGCCGGCCATTGAGTTGGGAGAGCTGGCAGGTAGAGGTATAAAAACGGAACTGAGTTACGGCAGCATGCTTAAAGACTGCTCAGAAGAGCCCTATATTCTTGACCCCAGAGGTATAATAGAAGGGGTGGTTGCTGACTGGGAAAGAGGTATTTCTAGGGAAGAAATAAGTACAAAATTTCACAACAGCTTTATTGAAACCATAGTTGATGCAGTTGAAAAGATCAGCCTCAAAACCGGCATAAAACTGGTTGTTTTAAGTGGAGGCGTTTTCCACAACGAGTACATTTTAACCCGGGCAAAAAGCAGGCTTGAAGAAAGAAATTACCGTGTTCTAACCCACACTGAGGTACCCTTTGGCGACGGTGGCATAAGTCTGGGACAGGCAGTGGTGGCTTATTGGAGGTGGCATAAAAATGTGTCTGTCAATGCCGGCAAGAGTTATAAGCATTAACGGAAACCTTGCGGAAGTGGAGTTTATGGGTGTTAAAAAGCAGGTAGGAACCACCCTTTTAAAGGATCTAAAGGTGGGAGATTATGTTTTGGTGCACGCTGGTTTTGCCATTGAAAAAATCAGTGCGGAAGAAGCTGAAAAGACATTAAAAATATGGGAGGAGATTGAAGCTGCGGGAGATATTGGATAAATTCCGCCAACCCGATGTGGGAAGAAGAATTCTTAATAAGCTTATTCCAAAGCTGGAACGCTTAAACGATAGGCTTGGCCGCAAACTCAATCTAATGGAAGTCTGCGGTACTCATACTGTAAATATTTCCCAAACAGGAATTAGGGAACTTCTACTTCCCTATGTTAACCTAAAGAGCGGGCCTGGATGTCCCGTATGTGTTACAGATTACGGAGAGATTGACTGGATGCTTGCCCTTGCCGATATAGAAAGGGTCATTATAACAACGTTTGGAGATATGATGCGGGTTCCCGGCAGCGGCGGCAGCCTGATGGAGCGGAGAGCAGCTGGAGCGGATGTTAGGGTTGTATATTCTGGGCTTGATGCAGTGAAAACTGCCCTTAATAATCCTCAGTGGGAAGTAGTTTTTTTAGGGGTAGGCTTTGAAACCACTGTTCCCACTGTTGCTGCTTCCCTTCAGGAAGCGGAATCTATGGGAATAAGAAATTTTTCGGTTTTTTCCGCCCATAAAGTTGTTCCTCCTGCCCTAAGGATTTTATTGGAGGATCCTGAAGTAAATATAGACGGCTTAATACTTCCCGGTCATGTGAGTGTGATTATCGGCAGAAGGGCTTGGGATTTTATAGCAGAAGAGTATGGATGCCCATCAGCTGTAGTGGGTTTTGAAGCTGTGGACATCCTTTTGGGTATAAATAATCTTGCGGATCAGATCCTTGATGGAAAGGCAGAAGTTGCCAATATGTATCCTAGGGCGGTCACGGAAGAAGGCAATAAAGCTGCTCAGGAGCTTATTAAAAAATATTTTAATTCAGCAGATGCTCAGTGGCGGGGAATAGGTATTATCCCCCAAAGCGGTCTTGAGCTTGCTGATGAATTTAAAAAATTTGATGCCAAAAATAAATTCCAGATAAATCCCGGAAAAAGCAGGGAAATAAGGGGCTGTTCCTGCGGTGATGTTTTAAAGGGTAAAATTTGGCCTAACCAGTGTCCTCTTTTTGCCAGTGTATGTACTCCTATGTCTCCTGTAGGTCCTTGCATGGTATCCAGTGAAGGAGCTTGTGCAGCATACTACCGCTTTCACAGGAACTTAAAAGAAGGTGATTTGGGTGGATAAAATTCTGCTGGCCCATGGTGATGGCGGGCTTTTGACCCATCAGCTTATTGAAGATATTTTTATTCAGGAATTTGGCAGTGATATCCTTGGAGAGATGGGTGATGCGGCAGATATAGAATGCGGAAAAAGGATTGCCTTTGCTACGGATTCCTTTGTGGTAAACCCAATATTTTTCCCCGGAGGGGATATAGGAAAACTGGCCTGTGCAGGTACCATTAATGATTTGTCAGTATATGGTTCAAGGCCCTGCTTTCTCAGTGTTTCCTTTATTTTGGAAGAAGGAATGCCCATTGAAGATTTAAGAAAGGTTGTCCGATCCCTTGGGGAAACTGCCCGCTCTGCCGGAGTGAAAATTGCTGCGGGGGATACAAAGGTTGTGGAAAAAGGAAAGGGAGATAAGATTTATATCAATACCACAGGGGTAGGAGAAATGCTCAAAAATTTTTCTCAAGCAAACAAAATTAAGGCAGGGGACGCGATAATTGTCAGCGGTAATATTGGAGATCATGGGGCAGCCATAATTTCCCGTAGGGCAGGAATTGACTTTAAAAGCACTATAAAAAGCGACTGTACACCTCTCAACCATATTATTGTTCCCCTTTGGGAAACATTTGATGGTATAAAGCTGATGCGGGATCCCACCCGTGGAGGAGTGGCAACCACGTTAAAGGAAATCGCCCTTAAAGCTTCTAAAGACTTTTTAATTCATGAGGAGCTTCTTCCCTTTGACCCTCAGGTTAAAAGTGCCGCTGAGGTATTAGGGCTGGATCCCCTTTATTTAGCCAATGAGGGAAAGTTTATAGCCGTAGTGGATAGAAAAATTGCTGAAGAAGTGGTGGATTTTATTCGCCGTTTTCCTGAAGGAAAAAATGCGGCGGTTATCGGAGAAGTTTTGGAAGGCAGAGGAGATGTAAAGCTGAAGACCCTCCTTGGAGGGACAAAGTCTTTGGATATGCTTGCGGGGGAACAGCTTCCCCGAATATGCTGATGTTTGACCGCAGGCCGATGCTTCTGCTAGTATAGAAGCAGGGCTTTGATGAGGAAGGAAAGGCAAAAATTTTTTGAGGGAGAGGATTTTAATGTGTCAAAATGGTATTGATTTCCGTGGGCTTGAACTGGCAGTAAAGCAGCTTTCAGAAAGGGAAAGTAGCTTGAGAAAGGAAATAGAAGCTTGGGCTGATTATTTTCTGGAAATGGGTGCAGCAGACATTGCAGCAGGTTTAAGCGGTGCTGTGGCGGATTTGGTAAAGGCAGGAGAAAAAATAGCCAAAGCAAAGCATCAGCTGGAGCACCTGCATCATCATGCTCATGAACATGATCATGATCACCATCATGTAACTGTCACAGAATTTTCAGGTTGATAAAAAACCAGGGTAAGCCTACCCTGGTTTTTTTATTTTTTTCTCTTTTAGAAACGAAAATTTTTGGGGATCTTCTAAAAATGCTTTGTAAAGGGTTTTCCCTTCTGGGATCTCTATGGGCTGATCCTTTTCTTCAGCTGGAATAAGTTTGAGCTCAGGATAATTTTTATAATTGGGGTTAGGTACGAATTCATGTTCTCCCAGATTGTTTTTGATGTAAAAATAAGCAGCTCCCTTTTTCCTTTCTATTGGTTTATAGTCTGATTTAAAAGTGTCTGCCACCAGGTTTGCCATAACCAGATGAGTTGTGCCTGGGTTTATTGATACATGCCCATAACCTGGGTCAATATACACTTTGTCTCCCTGCCTAGCAGTTACGATGAAGGTCTCTTCCACATCTCCATCCGGAGTGTTTTTCTGAAAGAGATAAAGGGCTTCTCCATACAGCACCTCATAGTATTCAGGATATGTTTCCTCTGAACCTGGCTTTTTGGGATGGAAATGACCCACGGTTTTTATATACTCCTGACCCATAAAGCCTGGAAGGAGAACGGTAATATCATGGCGGATATTGTTTTCCCTAAATACCTGCTCATCCCCTTGGCGGTAAACACCTCGGTACATATAATATATGGGAGTTTTATCGGGTTCTACCTTCTGATAGGGATAAAGAACTTTGGCCGCATCCTTAAATTTGCGTATTGCCGGCCTTGGAGCTTTGATATTTTCGGCAAATTCAAGGGTGCCGTTTTTGTTAATGGTAAAATCGATACCGTAACGCATTGATTTTCCTCCTTTTAACAGGTCCATATTAATTCCCATTATTTTATTATTTCTAAATTTGAAATATTCCTGAACTTTTTAGTTTTAAAGCAGACAAAAAAAGAACTTGTGAAAATTAAATTTTATTTTGGTTTTCTATTTTTAGTACTGAGAATCCTTTTTTAACCTTTGGAAATAGTCTGCTGCTTTTTTGGAGTTTAATTCATAAGGTGTTTTCCTTTTCATAAAAATTTATTGATAACAAAGAGCCTAATTAAGGGAGCTGGCTGGAGACATGGCGGATTTTATGCAGAAGATCAAGTCCCATAATAAATGGGAAGAAGAGCTTAAATGGGAAGGTACGTTTAGGGATTATCTTAAACTGGTTGAAAAAGACCCACGCATCGCCAGGAGTGCCCATGCAAGGGTTTTTGACATGATCATGGAAGCTGGGGTTTTAAAAAGCGGAAAGGAGAAAAAGTATAAATTTTTTGCTGGAGAGATTTTTGGATTGGAGAATACCCTAAAGAAAATAGTGGATGAATATTTGAGACCAGCTTCCTGCCATCTGGATACAAAAAGGCGCGTTCTTATACTGGTGGGTCCTGTGGGCAGCGGAAAGTCTACCATTGTTAATATGTTGAAGAAGGGACTGGAAGGGTACACAAAAACCCCCCAGGGGGCTTTATATTCCATAAAAGGATGTCCCATGCAGGAAGAACCCCTGCACCTTATGCCCCAAAACCTTCGGCAGGAATTTGAAAAATTATATGGAGTTAAAGTGGAAGGAGAGCTCTGTCCTTTCTGCAGGCTGATGGTGAAGGAAGTTTATGGGGATAGGATAGAGGATGTTTTGGTGGAAAGGATATTTATTTCCGAGCAGGACAGAGTGGGAATAGGAACTTTCAGTCCTTCTGACCCCAAATCTCAGGATATGGCGGAATTGGTTGGTAGCATGGATTTTTCCACTGTGGGTCAATACGGTTCGGAATCAGATCCCCGGGCATACAGGTTTGATGGGGAACTGAATAAAGCAAACCGGGGTATTATGGAATTTCAGGAAATATTTAAGGCTGATGAAAAATTTCTTTATATCCTTTTGAACCTTGCCCAGGAAGGTTGTTTCAAGGCAGGGCGTTATGCCTTGATTTCTGCTGATGAATTGGTTGTGGGGCACACCAATGAAGGGGAATTTAAAAAATTTATTGAGGAAGAGAAAAATGAGGCATTAAAATCCAGGCTGTTTGTGGTTCCTGTTCCCTATAACCTTAAGGTATCTCAAGAGAAAAAAATATATCAGAAATTGATTTCCCAAAGCCTTTGGAGAAGGGGCGGTGATAAGCACATGGCACCGCACACCCTGACCGCAGCGGCTTATTTTTCAGTTCTTACCCGTTTAAAGGAGACTAACAGGGCTGGAATAAATCTGGTGAAAAAAATGAAGCTGTATGATGGAGAGCTTAACGGTGGGTATACTTCTTTGGATGTGGAGGAATTAAAAAGGGAGTTTCCCAGGGAAGGCTTTGAAGGGATTGATCCCAGGTTTGTGGTGGACCGCTTATCCTATGCCCTGGTTTCTGCGGAAAAAAAATGCATCAACGTTCTGGACATTTTTGCCTCCCTTAAAGAGGGTATTGCCCAGCATATGACCTTATCTGCTGAAGAGGTGGAAAAGTACAGTAAGCTTTTGGATTTGGCTAGAAGAGAATTTGAAGTCCAGCTGGAAAAAGATATAAGAAGTATGGTTTTAAGTATAAATTCAAAAAGAGTTGAGGAGGAGATCCAGAAATATTTGAAAAATGTGGAGCTTTTTTTTGAACAGAAGAAAGAAACTGCATCATCTGATGAAAAAGGCGAAGCAGATGAAGAATTTATGGGTTTAATAGAGAGGGAGTTGGGAATATTATCTGAACAGGCAAAGTTAATTTTTAGAGAAGAAATTCATGCTCGTTTATCCATTTACGCCCAAAAGGGAAAAAAATTTAATCTTAAATCTCATAAGGGTATCAGGGAAGCTGTAGAAAAGAAAGTTTTTTGGGAAGAAATTTATGAGCTCAAGAGCGAGGATGAAAATCCTAACGTAAAACAGAGACTTTTGGAGTGCATGATCAGTTCTTTAGGATACTGCCCCATATGTGCTGAAGAACTTCTTGATTACTGGTTGAAGCTTTGGATTTAAAGGGGGCTTTTACCTTGAGAGACAGAAAAAGATTGAGGGTTTACAGTGGGAAATCATTTATTGTAATAGAAGGTTCTCGAGATTGGATGCGTCATCAGGAAATTTTAAAGGATCTGTTGGAGAAAAAATCATTTGAAGATATCTATGAAGAGGAATTTTTTGTGGAAAAAAATGGGAAAACCTTAAGAATTCCAGTTTCTTTCTTAAGGGAATATGGCTTTAGGTTTGACAGTATGGAAGTCTTTTCTGTAGGTTTGGACACAGAACTTAGAAAAAATGCTTCTAAAGGAAAAAAAGCTTCTCCCATTAGTTTCGAAAATTCTTATGATGGAGACTCTATTTTTTTTAATTTTTATCAGGAAGAGATTTTTTCTGAAGATATAAAGAATATTGATTTTAAAGATTGGGGATTTTCTCAGCTCAATGGTAAAGGGCTTTCCAATAAAGGTACGGTACAAGGTGGAGATATACAGATTGTTTCTCATGGGGGTGGCTGTCTGGATAGAAGGAGAAGCATTGTAGAGAATCTTAAAAGAAATGCCCGTGGGGGTTTACCCAGAATTGGTGGATTTTACCAAATAGATTTTAGATATAGGATGCCTTCTTTTATAGATAAGGATCAAAAAATTGGTTTTATATTTATTTTGGATGTTTCAGCTTCTATGGATCTGTATCATATGTATCTTGCCCGTATGATGTTTAATTTAACATCTCGTTTTTTGAAGACGAAATGCAAAGAAACAAAAATCATTTACATTGTACATAATACAAGGGCTAAAATTGTGGATGAAAGGATTTTTTTTCAATTTCCTTCTTTGGGGGGAACCAGATATTCTTCGGCTTATGAATTAGCTCTCAAGATTATAGAAAGAGATTTCAATAACAGGGAATACCGCATTTTTGTCATCCATCTAACAGATGGCAACAATCTGTCTTCGGATAACTCCAGGAGCCGACATTTTTTGGAACGGCTTTTAAAATTTACTGAGCAGTTTGGATATGGAGAAATTTTAAAAGAGAATCGCCAAATGATTTCTCCTTCGTTTTTTAATTGTTTAAAGGTTGTAAAAAGCAGGAAGCTGATGAAATTTAGAGTTGATGGGAAAAAGCAGGCCCTTTCTGCTCTAAAGCGGTTTTTTAATCCTTCCTCCAAAGGGTAGAGAGAGGGTGGTATTTCTGCTTGATTTTAATGTTCTTTGGCACAATATTGAAAGGATTGGTAATGCAGCACAGAAAATGGGTCTGGATTTTTATGATATGGAATTTATCCTCTGTACTCCAGAGGAGATGTCCTTTATAGGAGCGTACGGAATGCCCAGGCGTTTTTGTCATTGGACCTTGGGTAAGGAATTTTATAGGCTGTATCTTCGACAAAGGTTGGGTTTAATTAAAATTCATGAGTTGGTAATGAACAGCAATCCATGTACTGCATTTCTTTTAAAGGGGAATTCTTTATTGGAGAACAAAATATCAATGGCCCATGCCATAGCACACAGCGATTTTTTTAAAAATAATATTTTTTATTCCCATGATTCCAAAACTGTTGCTAGATTTTTTGCTGAAAACCAAAAGCTTTTTTCTGAATTTGAAGAGCGGTATGGAAAGCAGAAGGTTGAAAAAATTTTGGAAGCAGCTCTGGCATTAAGATGTATTTATTTTTCTCAGGGATTAAGCAAGGATGAAAAGAGTTCCCAAGATGCAGGGGAAGAGGATATTTACCTGTACATATGCAGGAATTCAAAGGTGCTTGAAGATTGGCAGAAGGAAATAATTTATCGTCTTCGGCACGAGCTCGAGTATTTTCGTACTCATGCCTGTACGAAATTAATAAATGAAGGTTGGGCAGCCTTCTGGCATACCAAAATTCTTCGAGAGCTTGATCTGTCAGCAGATGAAGCCGTGGAATTTGCTTTAATGAATGCCAAAGCTCTTTCCCATCAGGATGGAGAATGTAATTTATATCTTTTAGGTAGGGAAATATTTGCCGACCTTGAGAAATCAATGGGCACAAAGAAAATTTTTGAGATTAGAAGCAGGGAAAATGATTTAGGTTTTATTGAAAAATATCTTTCCCATAACCTTATAAAAAGGCTTGGGCTTTTTTTCTACAGCAAGAAAAAAGGAGGATTCAAAGAAATAATTCATGAACCTGCAGCGGTAAAGATGCACCTAGTTAAAAGAATAAAGAACTGCTGGTACCCCCATATAGTAATTGTTCAGGGAAAGGGAGATAAAAGCGGCCTTTATCTGCATCACCATTATGATGGATACCAGCTCAATTCTTTTTATGTTAAAAAGACTTTGGAGCGTATCTTTATGTTGTGGGGGGAGACTGTAAGTATTGAAACCTTCTGGAAAAGAAGACCGGTGGTCTTTGCATACAATGGAAAAGAACATATCTTAGCAGATCCATAGAAAAATAATTTTAAAAACCGGGGCTTTAAGGCACTAAAGAACTAAAAATTTTTATTGCCCAAAAAACTTTTAAATTATAAAATTTATACTATATAAAATTCCGCAGATGGTAGCCTAAAGGAGGTATTCTGCTATGTACTGGAACCAAAAATATGAGTGCCTTCCCCGGGAAGAATTAAAGCAGCTACAGCTGGAAAGGCTCAAAATAACTGTGGAGCGGGCGTTTTATAATGTTCCCCATTACAGAAGTGTTATGCAGGCAGCAGGAATTGAACCTGATGATATTAAAAGTTTAGATGATATAAGAAAGCTACCCTTTACTACTAAGGAAGACCTGCGCAACAATTATCCATACGGTATGTTTGCGGTTCCATTGAGTGAAATAGTACGGATACATTCTTCTTCGGGTACCACTGGAAAACCCACTGTAGTTGGTTATACCAGAAACGACATAAATGTATGGGCGGAACTTATGGCCCGGGCGCTTGTTTCAGGGGGTGCCACGCGGAAGGATGTTATACATAACGCTTACGGATATGGGCTTTTTACCGGAGGCCTTGGAGTTCATTATGGTGCTGAGCGTTTAGGTGCATCGGTTATCCCTATTTCAGGGGGTAATACCAAACGACAAGTAATGATCATGAGAGATTACGGCAGCACCATTTTAACATGTACTCCTTCTTATGCTCTGTACATAGCGGAAGTTATGGAAGAAATGGGAGTGGATCCTAAAAAAGACATAAAGTTAAGGTATGGTATTTTTGGAGCTGAGCCCTGGAGTGAAAACATGAGGCAGGAAATAGAGAATAAACTGGATATAACTGCCATTGATATTTACGGACTCAGTGAAGTTATCGGTCCAGGGGTAGCTGTGGAGTGTTTATATAAAAACGGACTTCATATTGCGGAGGATCACTTTATTGTGGAAGTAATTGATCCTGAAACCGGGGAACCGCTGCCCGAAGGAGAAAAAGGGGAGCTGGTTTTCACTTCGCTGACCAAAGAAGGGCTGCCCATAATACGATACAGGACAAGGGATATAGCAAGCATTACCACTGAGCCCTGTCCATGCGGCAGAACCCATGCCCGAATGAGCAGAGTCAGCGGCCGCACTGATGATATGCTTATTATTCGCGGTGTAAATGTATTCCCATCCCAGATTGAGAACGTTCTTCTGGAGATAGGTTATACGGAACCCCATTACCTTCTAGTGGTTGACCGGGAAAACAATTTGGATGTGCTTACTGTTTGGGTTGAAGTTTCATCTAAGCTTTTTGCCGATGAGGTTAGGAAGCTGGAGCAGTTGGGCAGAAAGATTCAGGAGGAAATCGAATCTGCTTTGGGTATATCTGTTCGGGTTAAGCTTGTGGAACCCAAAACCATTGAAAGAAGCGAAGGAAAGGCTAAAAGAGTTATTGATAACCGTAAATTTTAAGGGGGTGGCCTTTTAAAATGAAGGTTAATCAAATTTCAGTTTTTTTGGAGAACAAGTCGGGAAGGCTGGCTGCGGTGACAAGAATCCTTGCGGAGAACAATATAAATATTAGAGCTCTTTCCATTGCAGATACTTCTGATTTTGGGATTTTACGGCTTATTGTTGATAAGCCTGATACAGCATTTGAGGTGCTCAAAAAGGAAGGGTTCAGCGTAAGCCTCACAGAAGTTATCGGAGTAGAAATGCCCGATAGACCCGGTGGACTGGCAGGGGTATTGGATATTCTTGAAAAAAATAATTTTAATATCGAATATCTTTACGCATTTATCGGCAGAGGGGATAACGGAGCTTTGGTAATTGTCCGGGTAGAGAGACTGGAAGAAGCAGTAAGGTGCCTTGAGGAGAATGGTGTAAAGGTTGTAACGGGAGATAGGCTTTATCAGCTTTGATTATCAGTAAGAAATGGGGAGGAATTATTGGTGTTTAAAAAGCCTATATGCCGGCAGGAAATACTGGATATTAAGCCCTATGTTCCCGGAAAGCCCATTGAGGAAGTTGAGCGAGAATTTGGGATCAAGCAGGTGATTAAACTTGCTTCCAATGAAAATCCTCTGGGACCTTCCCCAAAGGCAGTGGAGGCCCTTAAATCAAAAATAAAAGATATTTACATGTATCCTGACGGAAGCTGTTACTACTTAAAGGGTGCCATTGCGCAAAAATTAGGTGCAGAAGAAGAAAATATTTTGGTGGGTAACGGTTCCGATGAAATAATAAAGCTTATTTCGGAGGCATATCTTTATCCTGGGGATGAAGTTATAATTCCCAAACCTTCCTTTTCTGAGTATGAATTTGGGGCAAAGGTAATGGGCGGAAAATGCGTTTTTTCACCCCTTAAGGATTTTCGCATTGATCTTTTTGATATGCTTGAAAAGCTTACTTCTAAAACAAAAATGATTTATGTGTGCAACCCAAATAACCCAACAGGGACCATAGTTTACCGAGAAGAAGTTGAGCAGTTTTTAAATGAAGTACCTGATCATATACTGGTTATTTTTGATGAAGCTTATTATGAATATGTGACGGACAGCCACTATCCCCAGACAGTGAATTATGTTTTAGAAGGCCGTCCCAATGTGGTGGTTCTTAGGACCTTTTCTAAAATTTATGGGCTTGCGGGCCTTAGGGTAGGCTATGCTGTGGGACCCAGCAGTGTAATAGCTGATGTAGACAGGGTGAGGGAACCTTTCAATGTCAATATGCTTGCTCAAGCAGCGGCAGTGGCTGCCTTAGAAGATGAAGAACATGTAAAAAGGAGCTTTGAAATCAACAACGAAGGAAAAAGCTTCCTGTACGATAAATTTGAAAAGTTAGGAATAAAATATTGGCCCACAGAAGCAAACTTTATATGGGCAGATATTGGGAAGAATGTAAAAGAAGTTTTTCAAGAAATGCTTAGAAAGGGAGTTATTATTAGAACAGGAGATATATTTGGTTATAATACTTTCGTACGGATTACAATAGGAACCCCGGAACAAAATAAAAGACTGATAGAGGTTTTGGAAGAAGTTCTTTTAGCCTGATCAGCTCAGCCCAAGAATTTTTCTTATTTTTTTTGCTTGGGATCTGCTTACGGGAACCTGGCTCCTTTCTTCATCATTTACTATAAGGGTTAAGGTTCCATTGTATTCAGGTATTACTTCCCTGGCTTGTTTTATATTGACGATATAGGAACGGTGGCAGCGGTGGAAAATATTGGAATCCAATCGTTTTTCCAGCTCTTTTAAAGTGAACCGGGTGAGATATTTGTTTTTTGCTGTTTTGACAAAGGTATAGTCATCACTTGCAAATACATAAATAATTGAATCCTGATCCAAAAGAAGGGTTTTCCCTTTGTATTCCACAGGAATGAGCCCCAGGTTTACATGGGGCTTTTCTGTTTCTTCATCCCTTTCGCTCTTTACCCCTTTCTGCTGTTCCCTTCTTTCTGCATACTTAAAAATTTTCTGCATGGTATGATCAAACCGTTCGGGGTCAATGGGTTTTAGAAGGTAATCCACTGCATTTACCCCAAAGGCGTCAATGGCATATTCATCATAAGCAGTGATAAAAACAATAAAAGGTATTCTTTCATTATTTTCCTGAGCGTGTTCATTAAGCTTTTTGGCAAGTTCCAGACCGTTTATTCCAGGCATGTTGATATCCAAGAAAAGCACTGAGTAATCAAGAGCTGTTATTAATTCCCAAGCTTCTTGGGAATTTGCTGCTTCTCCTACAATCTGAAGCTTATCTTCATATTTTTCCAGCAGGTATCGGAGTTCTTGGCGGGCAGGATATTCATCATCTACTATGAGAGCCTTTAACTTCATGAAACTTTCCTCCCGAAATGCTTTTAATAATTAAAACATTCTATTTTAGTAATATATCCTTTAAATTTAGTAATATATCTTTTAAAGCTTGTATAAGTATTATAGTACCTATCCGTAAAATTATAAAGAGAGGAGAGATAAAAAGTTGCTTAGAAGGCTACTTATGGGGTTTCTTATCGCTTTTTTGAGCCTTTTATTGCTTTCAGGTTGTGGAATGCTTGGAAAACAGGTTGAGCCTACAGTTGAAGCAGAACCTAATTTAGCTTCAGAAAATAGTGCAGTTGTGGAGGAAGGCAGCAGTGAAAATACAGAGGTTCCGGGAGAAACCATTGAAGTTGTCTTATATTTTGCAGATCAAGAAGGAAGGAAATTGGTTCCTGAGATTAGAAAAATAAAAAAAGTTGAAGGTTTAGCTAGGGCAGCTATAAATGAACTTATAAAAGGTCCCAACACAGGCAGCGGTCTTCAGCCCACTATACCCAAGGGCACCGTTCTTAATGATATAAATATTAAAGATGATGGGCTGTGTATTGTTGATTTCAACGAAAAACTCATTGAAAAAAAATTACAAACAGTTTCAGAAGAGCTTACAGTTTATTCCATTGTTAATACCCTTACCCAATTTCCTACTGTGGATAGGGTAATGTTTCGTATAGAAGGACAGGATCCCGACAGCATGGGTAGCGCTATTTTAAGCAGCAGCCCTTTAATAGAAAACAGCAGTCTTATAAAAGAATAGGAATATATTACCACCCCCAATAATTGCTTTTGTTAGAGGAATTCTACCAAAAATCGAGAAAAATTTTTTCAATATAGGGATATAAAACTAAACTTTACTTTTCATAAAAAAAGTGGAGCAGCTGCCATGGGGGTGGTCTTCTATGTGTCCATTAAATGTAAGGGTAAGAGGCATAATCTTTTGTGCAGTACTATTGCTTGTTTCCATTATTGCTTTTCCTGAAAACGCCGGGGCAGTGGGTATAAAGATTTTTGTTGATGGGAAGCAGATCAGTACTGATGTGGAGCCTTACATTGATTCCAATAACAGAACCATGGTTCCTTTAAGATTTGTTTCCGAAAGCCTTGGAGCAAAAGTTGATTGGACTCATGGAGAAAAAGAAATTTTGATAACTAAAGATGCTGTTCAGATCAAATTGTTTTTGGGAAAAGCAGTAATGGAGCGCAACGGTAAAGAAATTAAAATAGATACCGCTCCCGTGTTAAAAAACAGCAGGGCTATGGTGCCTCTGCGCTTTGTAAGTGAGCGTTTAGGATGTAACGTTAATTGGGATGATGTCCAAAAAGCTGTTTACATTTCAAGTAAAGTTTGTAAAGCTTCATCAGAGGAAAAAGATGCAGATAAAGAAAACAGCGGATCGGATGGGGGAACTTCGGAAATAAAGCGAGGATACGTTACAGGAAGTATTGTGAATATAAGATCAGGACCCGGAACAAATTATTCAATTGTGGGGCAGGTAAGGCAGGGAGCTCCTCTTGTTGTTTATGATGAAAAAGATGGTTGGTATAGGGTGAGTACTACCACCGGTATAAAGGGATGGATTGCCGGCTGGCTGGTATCCTTATCTGGCGACAGCAGTAGGGGAAGCGGAGGGGGTGGAGATAGGGATGATATCCCAACAGGGAATACGGATAATACTACAGCAGCTATTGTAATCGTTGGTTCAGCGAACATTAGGAGTGGCCCCTCAACAAGCTATCCGGTGACAGCAACTTGCTGCAAGGGAGAAGAGGTTCTTATTCTTGGGGAACAGGACGGATGGTTTAGGGTAAGAAAGGAATCAATAGAAGGATTTATATCAAAAGGGATAGTTGCTGTAAAACAGTCTCCTAAAAAAGTTTATCCTACTCCTCTTAATGGAAGGATTATAGTAATTGATCCCGGCCATGGTTCAGTTAAGTCAGGCGGACTGGTGGATCCAGGAGCTGTGGGACCTTCAGGACTTAAAGAAAAAGATGTTGTTCTCATTATTGCTCAACGTGCGGGAGAAATTCTTTCTTCTAAGGGAGCAACGGTGATATATACTAGAACGGATGACACTTATATGGGGCTGTCCCAAAGAGCTGAATTGGCCAACAATTATGGAGCTGATGTGTTTGTAAGCATACATTGTAATGCCAGCTTGAGTACAGAGGTTCAAGGAACATCAACGTATTATTATGTATCATTGAGCATGACGCAGGATAAGATAGATGCACGAAGAAAACTTGCAGCTCTTGTTCAGGAAGAACTTGTAAAAGAGTTGGGAAGAAAAAATCTTGGGTTGAAAGAAGGCAACTTTTTGGTTCTGCGAAATACAACTATGCCCTCAATACTTGTGGAAACAGCTTTTATATCCAATCCCACTGAAGAAAGGCTTTTGGCAGATCCCAGTTTCTGTAGACGTGCTGGAGAAGCTATTGCAAGGGGTATAATTAGATATTTTGAAACTGAATCATAAAATATGAAAAATAATAGTAAGCCACTGCTTTTCTTTTATTGACTGTAATTTTACTAAAGACTAAAATTATTAAAATAGATTGAAAAAGTAAATTTTTTATGAGGAGATGCTGTAGGGTTTGATACCCATATTGGGTGCTGTTTTGATATTTCTGGCACGGGTAGTCGATGTTTCCGTTGGTACCATAAGAATAATTCTTTTGGTGCGGGGTAAGCGTTTTGCTGCAGGATTTTTGGGATTTATTGAAGCACTGGTGTACATTTTTGCTCTTGGTTTTGTAATTAACAAACTTGATAGTCTGTTAAATATCATTGCCTACTGTTTAGGTTTTGCTGCAGGTAACGTTTTGGGCAGTTATATAGAAGAAAGAATGGCAATGGGGTATACCACTGTTCAGGTTATTACGCTGTCAAGACCCAGGGAGCTCTGTGTTCGCTTAAGGGAACTGGGTTACGGTGTTACTGTATGGGAAGGTGAAGGCAGGGAAGGAAGAAGGTTGGTTTTAAATATCATCTTGAAGAGAAAAGATCTGCCCGATCTTTTAAAAATAATTGGAGAATGGGATTTTAAAGCTTTTGTTACCATTCTTGATGCCAGAGCCACAAAGGGAGGCATTTTAACTGTAAGTGGAACAAAATAAGAAGAATAGTGCCTTTCTTTTTTTTTTGATCAGTTTGATAAAAATAATCCAAAAACATTAAGGAAAAATTGAAAAGGAGACGGACTGAAGTGGTTCTTGGAAGTAAAGAAGCATCCAAGCCTATTGGAATGTTTGATTCCGGAGTGGGAGGGCTTTCCATTGCTTTGGAACTGCTAAAACAGCTCCCAGGAGAAAGAATTATATATTTTGGAGATACAGCCAATGTACCCTATGGAGAAAAAAGTGAATCTCAGCTCATAGCCCTGGCAGATAGGATTACCTTTTTTTTGGTGCAGAAAGGGGTAAAGGCAGTGGTTGATGCCTGCAATTCCACTTCTTCTGTGGCTTTGGACTATCTTAAGGAACGGTATGAACTGCCCATTATAGGTGTTATAGAGCCGGGGGTAAGGGAAGCTATAGAACGGACAAAAAACGGCAGAATTGGAGTTATTGCTACTACTGCTACCATTATGAGCTCTGCTCATAAAAGGGCTGCCCAAAAGCTGGACCCTTCTGTAAAGGTGTTTGGTCAGGCATGTCCCAAGTTTGTTCCTCTGGTTGAAGCGGGAAAGGTTTCGTGTAAAGAGGCAGAAAATGCATGTTTTGAATATTTGATGCCTCTTGTAAAAAAGAGAATAGACACATTGATTCTCGGCTGTACCCATTATCCTTTTTTGATTCCAGTTATAAGAAGAATTGTAGGGCCGGAGGTGGCAATTGTTGATCCTGCTGTGGGCACCATTAGGGAATTAAAAGAAATTCTTGAGAAAAAGAACATGAGAAAATTATCCCAACCCACAGGGTTTAAGGAACAGGAATATTATGTAAGTGGTGATCCTATCCTTTTTAAAGAAGTGGGCGAAAAACTTATAGGAACTTCTTTGGGAAGAGTTTTTCGCGTTGCAATAGATGATAAAATAATAGAAAATATAAAAAATGGAAGTGCAGGGTAATTAATTTATTTTAATTGGGGGTATAAGGTTATGAGGATACAGGTATTGGGTTGTTGGGCTCCATATCCCCGTGCCGACCAGGCCTGTTCTGGATATCTTCTTAGTGCAGGAGGTAAAAATATACTTTTGGATTTGGGACATGGTGCTTTTGGGAAACTTGTTAATGTATTTAATTATTTACAGCTGGATGCTGTTTTTATTTCCCACCTTCACATGGATCACTGTGCTGATCTCAGTTGCCTGCGCCATGCCATTTTAGGCTGCAGAAGGCTTGGTAAAATTGATGATAATTGGAAACTACCCCTTTTTATTCCAAAGGAGCCGCAGCAGATGTTTGAAATTTTCAGTGACTATAATGATGTTTTTGAAATTACTCCTATAGACAGTTTCCTTAGTGGGCAGAATATAAAAATGGGGAGTGCAGCTCTTGATTTCCTTTCCGTTGAACATCCCATTCCCACATATGGAATAAAGGTTCTGGATGAGGAAGAGGGTAAAAAGTTCGTGTATTCTTCAGACACAGCTTATATGGAAGAACTAGTTGATTTTGCAAAAGAAGCGGATATTTTTCTTTGTGAGGCCAGCTTGCTGGAAAGGGATTCTCAGTATATTGATAAAGGACATCTTACTTCTAAATTAGCTGGAAAATTAGCAGAAGAAGCTCAAGTTAGGAAGCTTATTTTAACTCACTTCTGGCCGGAATATAATTTAAAAGATCTGACAGCTGAGGCAGAAGAGACTTTTACCGGACAGCTGGAAACTGCAGAGCAGTTTAAGGTATACTCATGTTAAAAGAAAAACTTAGAAAAAATTATGTAACAGGGGAAAGATGGGTATGGAGGAATTAAGCCACAAGGAGAAAAAGGTAGAAAGGATTGGAAATAGGCCCTTTGATGCCATAAGGCCTGTTAAAATAATCCGGAATTTTATCAGTTATGCCGAGGGTTCTGTACTTATAGAAATGGGAAACACTAAAGTGATATGTACGGCTACTGTTGAGGAAAAGGTTCCATCCTTTTTAAAGGGTGAAGGTATGGGTTGGATTACAGCAGAATATTCCATGCTGCCCAGGTCCACTAGGGAAAGGACTGTTAGGGAAGCAGCAAAAGGAAGGGTTGGAGGAAGAACTCATGAAATACAGCGTTTGATAGGCCGTTCTCTCAGATCAGTGGTTGATCTTACTGTTTTAGGAGAAAGAACACTACGGATTGACTGCGATGTTATTCAAGCTGATGGGGGTACAAGGACGGCTTCCATAACGGGCAGTTTTATTGCAATGGTGGATGCTCTGGAATATTTGAGAGAAGGAGAGTTAATATCCCACCTGCCGGTAAATGATTTTATGGCGGCAGTGAGTGTTGGAAAGGTTGATGGTGAAATTATGCTGGACCTGTGTTTTGAAGAGGATTCCAGAGCTCAGGTGGATATGAATGTGGTTATGACAGGGAAAGGGAAAATTGTCGAAATTCAGGGCACTGCTGAGCAGGAACCCTTTGAACGTTCTGAGTTGGATAAAATGCTTGAAATTGCTTCCAAAGGTATAAAGGAGCTTATAGATATTCAAAAAGAAGTTTTGGGTTCCACAGCCCAAAGGATTGGTCAGGTGATAAAATGCGAAAGCTTGTAATTGCTTCCAGAAATAAGGGAAAAATTTCTGAGCTCAAAGAACTTTTAAAAGAATATAATTTTGAAATTCTATCCCTTGATGATTACCCTGAAATTCCCGAAATCAAAGAAACTGGTAAATCTTTTAAGGAAAACGCACTGATTAAGGCCCGAATTGCTGCTCAAGAAACAGGTTGTTTGGCTCTAGCTGATGATTCTGGGCTTGAAGTGGATGCATTAGGCGGTGCTCCTGGAATTTATTCTTCCAGATTTGCTGGTCCCAATAAAGATGATGAAGCAAACAATAAAAAGCTTTTGGAGCTGCTGGAGGGAGTGCCCTTTGATAAAAGGACAGCCCGTTTTCGCTGTGTGGTAGCAGCTGTGGATCCCCAGGGAATTGAGATCACTACGGAAGGAGTATGTGAGGGAAAAATTGGATTTGAGCCTAAGGGCAGTTTTGGATTTGGTTATGATCCCATATTTATTGTTGATGGATATGGTTTGACTATGGCTGAACTTAAGCCGGAGATTAAAAATAGAATCAGCCATAGGGCAAAGGCTTTTAAAAAAATAGCGGCTGTATTGAAAGGATTATTGGATTAAAATTGGGGCACAATAAAAGAGAATTTCAAAAAATTTAAAAAATGATTTGGGATTGTGCTTAAGGCTCATTAATGGTATAATAAATTAGAGCTTGACGGAATTAAAAATTTAATATATACTTAGTCACTGCTGGTGGTTAAATGTGCGGGTGTAGCTCAGTGGTAGAGCCCTGGCCTTCCAAGCCAGTCGCGTGGGTTCGATTCCCATCACCCGCTCCATTGTTTTATTATGATGGTTTTTACAAGCGCCTGTAGCTCAGCTGGACAGAGCAACGGACTTCTAATCCGTGGGTCGCAGGTTCGAATCCTGCCAGGCGTACCAGGTTTTAATATTATTGAATTTTTAGCGGATTACCCCCTCAAAAGAATCTGTTGTCTAGGGAGGGGGTAATTTTCATATTTATGGATGTTATGGAATTAATTTATTTTATTTTAAAAAAGGTTTGCATATTTACTTATGGTTAGGTACAATATAAACCGTGAATGTTTTAAAGAATATAAAAACACAGCTTTTGGTAATAGGTGGGGAAATACTTAAAAAATTTTTTGCTAAGCAATATAAAAAATAAAAATAGATAACCAAGGGTGCTTGACAAAAAACCCATATCTCTGTTATATTATTTCTGCGCTGTGGTGGATGTAGCTCAGTTGGTCAGAGCACCAGATTGTGGCTCTGGGGGTCGTGGGTTCGAGTCCCATCATCCACCCCAAATAGAAGCTAAATTTTTTATTGCTCTGTTTATTGGGGCGTAGCCAAGCGGTAAGGCAGCGGGCTTTGGACCCGCGATGCGCAGGTTCGAATCCTGCCGCCCCAGCCATAATGGGAAAAGGAAGGAACGTTATGTGGGCCATTAGCTCAGTTGGTAGAGCACCGGACTTTTAATCCGGGTGTCGGAGGTTCGATCCCTCCATGGCTCACCATATTATTTTTTAAATGATTTTCTTTTTGCGGGAGTGGCGGAATTGGCAGACGCGCTAGACTTAGGATCTAGTGAGCAGTGCTCGTGGGGGTTCAAATCCCTTCTCCCGCACCATTTATTATCATTATTTTTGTTTTTTATGGCATATTTATTGAGGTACTTTTTTAACCTCGGCAAAAGGGTTTTTCCCGCTGCCGAGGTGTTATTCTATTTGGTTAAAAAATGTTTATGGTTTAGGGAAGTTTTATCAACCATTAAATGTAGCTAGGTTTGCTGATATGTGGTACACTAAGCAGGTGTATAAAAAATATTATTTTTAAATTTTAAAAATGGCACCGTTAGTTGTAAATTAAGAAGGGGGAGCATAAATGAAAGCTGAAGTGGAAAAGATAGAAAACAATTGGGTTAATCTTAAAATTGAAGTAGAGGCCGAAAAAGTCAATCAAGCTCTTGATAGGGCTTATCGTAAATTAGTCAAAGAGGTAAGCATTCCTGGATTTAGAAAGGGAAAGGCTCCAAGGAAGATACTGGAGAACTTTTTGGGAACGGAGCCTTTATATGAGGAAGCTCTGGATTTCATTATGCAGGAAATTTATACTGAGGCTGTGGAGCAGGCAAAAATTCAACCCATTGATGCTCCTCAAGTAGCTGTGGAGCAGTTTGAAGAAGATAAGCCTTTAATTTTAAATATTAAAGTAGAAGTTAAACCAGAAATTAAGCTTGGTGAATATAAAGGAATAAAGATAAAAAAACCAGTGGTTGAGGTGAAGGAAGAAGAAGTTCAGGAATATCTTGAAAAGCTTCAGAAACGCCATGCCAGAATAAAAACAGTTGTCGATGGAACCGTTGAACAGGGTGATATTGCCATTATTGATTATAAAGGATTTATAGATGGACAGACTTTTGCTGGAGGCATAGCAAGTAATGTTTCCATTGAAGTGGGCTCCGGCCGTTTTATTGAGGGATTTGAGGAGCAGTTGGTGGGAGCCAAAGTAGGAGAAACTCGAGAGGTAAAGGTTACCTTCCCTGAAGATTATCGAGATAAAAACTTAGCAGGAAAAGAAGCTGTTTTTAATGTTACAATTAAAGAAATAAAACGCAAAGAACTTCTGCCTTTGGATGATGAATTTGCAAAGGATGTAAGCCAATTTAATACTTTAGAAGAATTGAAAGAGGATATAAGGAATAAGCTAAAGGAAGAAAAGGAGAAAAAAGTCCGTCAAGAAATAAGGGATGAAGTTATAAAGAAAGTTGTTGAAAATGCTGAGTTAGAAGTTCCTGAAACTCTTATAAAACGCCGCATTGATGCTCATATTAAGAGGTTGGATGAGAGATTGAAAATGCAGGGGTATTCTTTAGAGGAGTACTGTGAAGCTGCAGAAACTACAGAAGAGGAACTTAGGGAGAAGTATAGGGAACAGGCAATTGAAAGTGTTAAAACAGATTTAGTATTGGAAGAAATTGCACAGAGGGAAAATATAAAAGTATCTGAGGATGAAATTTTTGAAGAAATCCAAAATTTAGCTAAAGATTATAATGAAAGTGTAGAAAATGTTCAGAAACACTTGAGATTAAAGGATAACCTGCAGGCATTAACCTATGGGCTGCTTATAGATAAAACCATCAAGTTTTTGGTTGATCACAGCAGCCCGGTGGAAAGCAGTAATGAGTGATCTTTAATTTTTTAACTTTTTTATTGAGTGAGGTGAAATGAATATGTCAATTTTAGTTCCAATGGTTGTTGAACAAACTAACCGTGGAGAGCGGGCCTTTGATATTTATTCTCGTTTGCTTAAAGATAGAATAGTATTTATAGGAGGACCCATTGACGATAATGTTGCAAATCTTGTGACAGCACAGCTGCTTTTCTTAGAAGCAGAGGATCCTGAAAAAGATATACACCTTTATATCAACAGCCCTGGGGGCTCCATAACTGCGGGAATGGCTATATATGATACTATGCAGTACATAAAACCAGACGTTTCAACCATATGTTTTGGGCTTGCAGCAAGCATGGGTGCATTCCTTTTAGCCGCAGGAGCTAAAGGAAAGCGCTACGCACTGCCCAACAGCGAAATAATGATTCATCAACCCATGGGTGGAGCCCAAGGTCAGGCTGTGGATATTGAAATACATACCAAAAGGCTTCTAAGAGTTAAGAAAAACCTCAACAGAATTCTTGCAGAAATTACTGGTAAAACTTTAGAGGAAATAGAAAGAGATACTGATAGGGATTATTTTATGTCAGCAGAGGAGGCAAAGGAATATGGTTTAATTGATAAAGTGATTTCTTCGAGGGAATTACCTCCTAAATAGTTGAATGTGAGGTGGAATGATGTATAAATACACAGATGATAAGGGGCAGCTGAAATGCTCCTTCTGTGGAAAAATGCAGGATCAAGTAAGAAAACTTGTTGCTGGCCCAGGTGTGTACATTTGTGATGAATGTATTGAGCTCTGTAATGAAATATTAGAAGAGGAGCTCAACGATGATTTTGGACAGGAAATAGGTGATATTCCTAAGCCTTCTGAGATTAAAGAAATTCTTGACCAATATGTTATTGGGCAGGAAAGAGCAAAAAAAGCACTGTCTGTCGCTGTTTATAACCATTATAAGAGAATAAATTTAGGCCTCAAAATTGAGGACGTTGAGCTTCAGAAAAGCAATATAATTATGCTGGGCCCCACAGGAAGCGGTAAAACGCTTCTTGCCCAGACCTTAGCAAAAATTTTGAATGTTCCTTTTGCCATAGCAGATGCCACTTCATTAACTGAAGCAGGTTATGTAGGTGAGGATGTTGAAAACATACTGCTCAAACTGATCCAAGCTGCAGATTATGATGTGGAAAAAGCGGAAAAGGGGATTATATATATTGATGAAATCGATAAGATTGCAAGGAAATCCGAAAATCCCTCAATAACCCGAGATGTTTCCGGAGAAGGGGTTCAGCAGGCGCTGCTGAAGATTCTTGAAGGTACCATTGCCAGTGTTCCTCCTCAAGGAGGACGAAAGCATCCCCATCAGGAATTCATACAGCTTGACACAACAAATATATTGTTTATCTGTGGCGGTGCCTTTGACGGAATTGATAAGATAATTCAGAACCGCATTGGTAAGAAAGGAATTGGATTTGAAGCTGATATACGAACCAAAAAAGAGACGCAAATTGGCAATGTATTAAAACACATTCTGCCCGTTGATCTTCTTAAATACGGGCTGATACCTGAATTTGTGGGTCGTGTTCCCATAATTGTTACCCTTGATGCCCTAGATGAAGAAGCTTTAGTTAGGATATTGACTGAACCTAAAAACGCTTTGGTTAAGCAGTATCAAAAGCTTTTCGAAATGGACGGTGTGGAGCTGGAATTTGAAAGGGAAGCTCTAATAACCGTTGCTAAGGAAGCTATTAAGAGGGATACTGGTGCAAGGGGATTAAAAGCAATTCTTGAGGATATAATGCTTGATGTGATGTATGAGATTCCTTCGAGAAAAGATGTGGCAAAGTGCATAATAACAGAGGATGTCATTAAAAAGAAAAAAGCTCCTATACTCATACTCAAAGACAGCGGCAAAAAAATGGAAACAGCATAATTAAAAAAATTTAAGGAGCAGCGGGAAACTGCTGCTCCTTTTTACGGTATACAGAAATTTTTTTCAGCTTTTTGCATGTTTAAGGGTTTTTCCATCGGGAAGAAGATAATCTGGTGCCTGCTGTCCTTTCATACGATATTGATATCTTACACAGCTTTGGTAGTCTTTTAAACAGTATCTGTTTATGTAAATATTTTTTAACAATTCTGTCTTAATTTTTTAACAATTCTGTCTTAAACTTGTTATAAATTTATAAATAGGGCAAATGTTATGATATTGGCATTTATCTTGAATATCCTTCATTTAAAACCCCCCATCATATATTTTACATATGTCCATTTTTTGGCTATTATAATATCATAATGAGATTCACTGTCAATTTAGCTTTTTTAATAATTTTTAGTTTTTGGTAGTTTTGGTATTATAAAATACGTCATTAGCTGTTTAGGATATTTGGCTTAAATTAAATGGACAGGGAGTGATTCTGTTGGGTAAAAATGTATTTACTTCGGAATCAGTAACGGAAGGGCATCCGGATAAAATGGCAGATCAGATATCTGATGCTATCCTGGATGCAATACTTGCTAAAGATCCCCTAGCCAGGGTTGCTTGTGAAACCATGGTTACTACGGGATTAGTTATTGTTACAGGTCAAATAACTACAGACTGCTATGTGGATATCCCAAACATAATAAGAAGGACTGTTTGTGAAATAGGTTATACCCGTGCAAAATATGGTTTTGATTGTGAGACTTGTGGTGTAATTACTTCCATTGATGAGCAGTCACCTGATATTTCTATGGGAGTAAATAAAGCTTTGGAAGCCCGTACTGGAGAAATGGAGGATGATGAAATTGAGGCGTGGGGAGCAGGGGATCAGGGAATGATGTTTGGTTACGCAACAAACGAAACTCCAGAATACATGCCTGCACCCATAGTTTTTGCCCATAAAATTGTAAAGAGGCTTGCGGAGGCCCGAAAAACAAAAGAAATTCCCTATCTACGTCCTGATGGGAAGTCTCAGGTTACAGTGGAATATGAGGGAGACAAGCCGAAGCGAATTGATACAGTTGTTGTTTCTGCTCAGCACAGTCCCGATGTGGATTTAAAAACCATTGAAGAAGATATAATTGAAAAAGTTGTTAAAAAAGCTCTTCCGCAGGAATATCTTGATGAAAATACAAGGTACTTAATTAATCCCACAGGCAGATTTGTTATTGGAGGCCCTCAGGCAGATACAGGATTGACAGGCAGAAAGATTATTGTTGATACTTATGGAAGTATGGGTAGACATGGTGGGGGATGCTTTTCTGGTAAAGATCCTACAAAAGTTGATAGATCTGGAGCTTATGCAGCACGCTATGTAGCAAAAAATATTGTAGCTGCCGGTCTTGCGGACAAATGCGAAATTCAAATTGCTTATGCCATAGGAGTTGCTAAACCTGTTTCCATAGCTGTACATACTTTTGGAACTGAAAAGGTTCCCAAAGAGCGAATAATTGAATTGGTAAAGAAGCATGTGGATCTGCGTCCTGCAGCGATAATCCGAAAGTTTGACCTATTAAGACCCATTTATAAGCAGGTTGCTGCCTATGGTCATTTTGGAAGACCAGATTTAGATCTGCCTTGGGAAAAAACTGATCTTGCAGAAATATTTAAGGCTGAAATATAAGGATTAATAAGAATATTGAAAAGTCCTGTACTGCACAGGACTTTTTTATTTTAGATCAGCTGAGTATAATGAGCAAAGATCGGATAGAAAGCAGATGTTGGGCAATAATAGTAAAGGAGAGTAAAAAAAGCATCGGATGTGCAAAAGGAGGAAGCTTGGGGTTGTGAGTGAGCTGACCATTGGCATATCAGGTCTTCTCAATTTTATTCAGATATTTTTCGCTGTGGTGATCGGTTTATATTTTTGGAATCTCCTGCGGAGTCAGCAGAATAATAAAGCTGTTATTGAACGGGAATCAAAAAAAGAGATGGAAAAGCTTCAAAAAATGCGGAATATAAGATTAACCGAACCCCTTTCTGAAAGGACCCGTCCCACAACCTTTAAAGAAATTGTAGGCCAGGAAGAGGGTCTTAAAGCTTTAAGAGCTGCGTTGTGCAGCTCCAACCCTCAGCATGTAATAATATATGGCCCTCCAGGAGTTGGGAAAACTGCAGCAGCCCGACTTGTTTTGGAAGAAGCAAAAGCAAATCCCAAATCTCCTTTCAATAAAAATTCCAAATTTGTTGAAGTGGACGGCACAACTGCACGGTTTGATGAAAGGGGCATAGCGGATCCCTTAATAGGATCAGTTCATGATCCTATTTATCAAGGTGCTGGTGCAATGGGCATAGTTGGAATACCCCAGCCTAAACCCGGTGCTGTTACTAAAGCCCATGGGGGTATTCTTTTTATTGATGAAATAGGAGAGCTTCATATGACTCAAATAAACAAGCTTTTAAAAGTCTTGGAGGACCGTAAAGTTATGCTGGAAAGTGCTTATTACAGCTCTGAAGATACCAATATTCCCAGCTACATACATGATATTTTTCAGAAAGGCCTGCCTGCAGATTTTCGGTTGGTGGCTGCAACAACAAGAATGCCCCATGAGATACCTGAAGCAGTTCGCTCCCGCTGCGTAGAGATTTTTTTTAGAGAGCTTACTCCTGATGAAATAGGTATTATTGCTTCCAATGCTGCAGAAAAAATTAATTTTGAATTGAGCGGAGAAGCTTTAGAAACGATAAAGAAGTTTGCAAAAAACGGAAGAGAAGCGGTTAATATAGTTCAGATTGCTGCTTCTCTTGCTGATATAGAACTGCGTAAGAATATTGAAGCGTCGGATGTGGAATGGATCATTAATCACGGTCAATATTCACCAAGAATAATAACGAAGGTTCCAAAACGGCCCCAAATTGGATATGCAAATGGTCTTGCTATGTATGGACCCAGCATGGGTGTTCTCCTTGAAGTAGAAGTAAGTGCTGTTTCTGCTTTTTACAAGAAAGGAATTATAAACATTACTGGGATAGTAGAAGAGGAGGAAATGGGTTTAGAAGGGAAGAAAATTCGAAGAAAAAGTATGGTTAAGAGTTCCTTAGAAAATGTGCTCACAGCTTTAAGAATCAATTTTAATATTGAGCCCAGGGATTATAATCTTCATGTAAATTTTCCTGGAGACATTCCCATTGATGGTCCTTCTGCAGGGGCAGCTGTAGCTGCTGCTGTGTACTCAGCGGTAAAAGGAATTCCAGTGGACAATACTGTGGCAATGACCGGGGAGGTTTCCATTAAGGGTTCTATTCTGCCTGTAGGAGGAATTGCAGCAAAAATTAATGCTGCTCGTAATGCAGGGGCAAAAAAAGTGCTGATCCCAAGGGATAACTGGCAGCATCTATTCCAAAAGTTTAAGGACATAGATATAGTACCCATTGATAATGTAAAAAACTTGATAAAGGAAGCATTGATTTTTCCTGCAGATGCATCTTTAAGTGCATTTGGTTTTGGAGAAAAAGCAGGGCTTTAATAAGCTGATTTTTAAACTTGAAAGGTGGGTATTTCCTTAAAATTTTATTGAATTTTAACAGCTTTGAAGACTTGAAGCAGTTGAGATAGCGTATATTGACAAATGTGTCAAATTGAATTATATCTTTTAAGTGGTGTTTTTTTTATATTTTATAATATTTTATAGGGAATGTATAGAGATAGAGAGCTGGAGGTGGGATGATGCCTAAATATGATTATAAGTGTGAAAACTGTGGAGTATTTGAAAAAGTTCAGCCTATTACTGAAGAGGCATTAAGAACATGTCCGACCTGCGGCGGGAAGGTAACAAGACTTATAAGCAGTAATGTAAATGTGATTTTTAAAGGAAAAGGTTTCTATAGAACGGAGTATAAGAGGCAGGAGCTTATGAATAAGATTAAAAAGCAGGAAGAAAAAACTCCAGGAACGGATAAGAAATCAGATAAGGCTGTGGGTTAAAATCTTAAACTAATGAGATTATTTAGGGCTAAAAAGTGGGGTTTCCTTTGGGAAACCCTTTTATAATTCCTTTTCAAGGGCTTTGTTTGCAATCTTGCTTCTTTTCTTGCACATGGGCTGCATAAATAATAGAATAAACCTTATAGGAGAACTAAGAATATATTTTCCTTAAGGGTAGAGAATAAAAATGTCTGTTTTTTAAAATGGGGGTGAAGGAATGGAAAACAAGATCAGCACAGAAAGTGGTCAGGTTCGAGAATTACCGCTGCTACCCCTGCGCGGAGTGGTGGTATTTCCATATATGGTTATACATTTGGATGTGGGAAGGGAAAAATCCGTCAAAGCAATAGATGAAGCTATGACGAACGACAGGCTTATTTTTTTAACTATGCAGAAGGATGCGCAGACCGATGACCCTGGAGAAGACGATATATATCACATCGGTACTATTGCTGAGATTAGGCAGCTTCTGAAGCTTCCTGGTGGTACCATAAGAATTTTGGTTGAGGGTTTGAGCAGGGCTAAAATAATTAATTTTGTTCATGAAGAGCCCTTTTTAAAAGTTGCTGTTAAAGAAGCTGTGGAATCAGAGGAAAAAACTGCTGAAATAGAAGCGTTAATGAGGGCAATTATAGATAAGTTTGAAAATTACGTGAAAATCAGTAAGAGAATACCACCTGAAACAGTAGTTTCAGTTGTAACCATTGAAGAGCCTAATAGGTTTGCTGATATTATTGCTTCTCAGCTAACTCTTAAGCTTAAGGATAAGCAGTCTATTTTAGAGGCTGTAGATGTTAAAAAGAGGCTGGAGCTGCTGTATGAAATCCTGACTAAGGAGCTTGAAATACTTGAGCTGGAAAGGCAGATAAGCGAACGGGTCCGTAAACAGATGGAAAAAACTCAAAAGGAATATTATCTCAGGGAGCAGATAAAAGCTATTCAGAAAGAATTAGGGGACAAAGATGACAGACTTTCAGAAGCGGAGGAACTGAGAGAAAGAATTGAAAAGGCAAAAATGCCAAAAGAAGTAAGAGAAAAGGCTCTTCAGGAAGTAGAAAGGTTGGAAAAGATGCCTCCCATGGTTGCAGAGGCTGCCGTTGTAAGAAATTATCTTGAATGGCTTTTAGCTTTACCATGGAATAAGAGTACCAGGGACAGATTGAACATTGAAAAAGCTGAACAAATTTTAAATGAGGATCACTATGGTCTTGAAGAAGTGAAGGAAAGAATTTTGGAATACCTGGCAATTCGCAAACTTGCCAATAAAATGAAAGGACCCATTTTATGTTTTGTAGGTCCCCCCGGTGTGGGCAAAACATCCCTTGCAAAATCCATAGCAAGGGCTCTTAACAGGAAGTTTGTTCGTATTTCTTTAGGTGGAGTACGGGATGAGGCTGAAATACGAGGACACCGCAGGACCTATGTTGGAGCTCTGCCGGGGCGAATAATTCAAGGGATGAAGCAGGCGGGTACTAAAAATCCAGTATTTCTTTTAGATGAAATTGATAAAATTGGAGCTGATTTTAGGGGGGATCCTTCGGCAGCTCTTCTGGAAGTTTTGGACCCTGAACACAATCACTCTTTCAGCGATCATTTCATAGAGGTTCCTTTTGATCTTTCTAAAGTGCTTTTTATTACCACTGCCAATGTTACTTACACTATACCTAGACCCCTTTTGGACCGCATGGAGGTAATTTATATTTCAGGTTATACGGAATATGAAAAGCTTCAGATAGCCTTAAGGCATTTAATTCCCAAGCAGATTAAAGAACATGGTTTAAAGGAAAATCAATTGGAAATATCTGAAAATGCAGTGCGCCGTATAATTAGGGAATATACCCGCGAAGCAGGGGTTCGAAATCTAGAAAGGCAGATTGCTGCTATCTGCCGAAAAGCAGCTAGAGAAATAGTAACGGGTAAGGCCAAAAGAATCCATGTGTCCTCCAAGACTGTGGAGAAGTGGCTTGGGGCTCCCCGCTACCGTTTTGGAATTGCAGAGGAAAAGGATGAAATAGGAGTTGCTACAGGATTAGCGTGGACTGAAACTGGAGGAGATGTGCTTAGCATTGAAGCTACCGTCCTAAAAGGAAAGGGAAACATAACTTTGACAGGACAGATGGGTGATGTCATGAAAGAATCTGCACAGGCTGGTATAAGCTACATTCGCTCAAAAGCTGAAGAATTGGGGATAGAACCTGATTTTTATCAGAACTGCGATATACACATTCATATTCCAGAGGGTGCTATTCCTAAGGATGGTCCCTCAGCAGGCATAACCATGGCTACTGCAGTTATTTCCTCTCTTACTAAGAAGCCCGTGAGAAGAGATGTAGCCATGACTGGTGAAATTACCCTGAGGGGGCGCGTTCTCCCCGTTGGAGGAATTAAAGAGAAGGTTTTAGCAGCTCATAGGGCGGGTATAAGAAAGGTAATTCTTCCTAAGGAAAATGAAAAGGATCTGGAGAAAATTCCAAAACAGGTGAAGCGGAAGCTGGAATTTATTTTAGTGGGGCACATGGATGAGGTGCTGCCCATTGCCTTTGGAGCGAATGAAAAAAACGGCGAAAAAGAAAAAAAAGGTGGGCACTCTTAAAGGGGTGCCCTTTTTCATGTAATTGTATGGGCTCATAGGGAATAGTATTTATTTGGGGTGGTTATATGCATTTTTACATAATGCTGGCAGGAACGGCAGCTTCTTTGGTTTTTTCTTTTGTTTTTTCATTAGTGGGAATATTAATTTATTATGTCCTTCCTGGAACCCAATATAATTTATCCTGGATGTTAAACGCTGTCCTTTATATTTCACCTTTTTTGGGAGGACTTACCGCAGGGTGGCTTGTGAAAAAAGGGGATGGATAAACGGTGGTTGGATAGGTTTAATTTACGGTATTGTTGTCCTAATTTTAAAAGTTTTGCTGTTGGGAACAGCGAATTTTTCTCCTCTTCTGCTTTTCATGGATTTTTGCTTGGGGTGTATGGGGGGAATTTGCGGAGTGAATGGATCACTTTATTATTATAAACGAAAAAAAGAATACAAAATGGGAAGATATTAAAAGTACGGTTTAAATAATTTACCCATTATCCAGTTAGCTAAGTATTGACATAGATGGAGCTATGGCTGATAATCGTTTTAAAGCTAACTGAAAAATATTTTGTTGTGTGAGAAGAGAAGAGATGAGATTTTGAGAAGAGAAGAGGTGAGCTGAGATGAGCTGACTGGTGAAAAAAAGGCCAGTGCTCATGTGAGCACTGGTTTGTTTTTTATCAATGGCTTTTGATTAAATCCTATTATTGGGGGTGCAGGGCTTGAAAAAAAGGAACTTGTTGAAAGTCATTGCTGTTCTTTTATTATCTATGCTGGTTTCTGCAGGTTGTGGGGGAAAAGGAGCATCTGAGGAAAGCAGCAGCAAGGAAGGGGAATCCATTGTTTTGAATTATGCTTTTTTTGCACCGGCCAATACCTTTCCTGCCAAACAAATGGAGAAATGGAAAGAGGAAGTGGAAAAAAGAACTAACGGCAGAGTGAAAGTTCAGCTGTTTCCTGGGGGGACCCTTCTTACGGAGAAAAATATGTATGATGGTGTAAAGAATGGTGTCGCAGATATAGGGCTGTCCGTAACTACTTACGAACCGGGAAGATTTCCGCTTCTTGCTATTTCGGATATGCCTTCAGGGTACCCCAATGCAAAAGTTGCAAGCCAGGTTGTTTATGACCTGGTGCATGAGTTTACCCCTGAGGCATTCAAAGATCTTAAGATAATAACAGTGTTTGCCACTGAGCCTTCCTACTTGCAGACTGTAAAACCTGTAAGAAATTTAGAGGATCTTAAAGGTATGCAGCTCAGAATAGCTGGTGCTTTGACACCTGTGCTTAAATCCCTGGGTGCTTCTCCTGTTGGAATGGCAATGGCTGAAGTTCCTGAAGCACTTCAGACTGGAATTATCAAAGGGTATGTAAGCTCTCGAGAAGTTCTGATGGATCTTAAGCTGGCAGAACAGATAAAGTATGTAACTGATTATCCTCTAACTATCAATACCTTTGTGGCTGTTATGAATAAAGATGTATGGGAATCCCTCCCTGAGGATATTAAGAAGGTCATTGATGACTTAAGCCGTGAAATGGCAGTCTGGACAGGGGAATATATGGATAACCATGTTAGGGAAGCTCTTGAGTGGGCTGTGGAAGAAGAAGGACTTGAAGTAATAAAGCTTTCTCCTCAGGAAAAAGAAAAATGGGATAGAATACTAAAGCCGATCCAGGATAACTATGTTAAAGAGTTGGAAGCAAAGGGTTATCCAGCGGAAGAGTACAGAGATAGGCTTTATGAGCTTATTGAGAAGTACAGCAGCAGTTAAATTTCACTCCACACAAAATTGGGGGTGTTTATATGAGCAGTGGCGGCAATCTTTCAGTGCAGAGGAACAACGAAGGCCTATTTAGAGAAGAAATCTTCCGTTCGTCTGAAGCAGTAAAGTCTGTTCCTCTTTTGGTTGTAGAGAGTTTAGATCGAATAAGTGTTTTTCTAAACACTTTTCTTGCAAAGGTGGCCGGAGTCTGTCTTATTCTCATGATGTTTACGGTGGTTTTGAATGGAATTATGAGGGTTGTATATGAGCCCTTTTTTGGAACAGCAGAGGTGGTTGGATGGCTTTGTGCCCTAACTACCTCTTTTTCCTTAGGATATACCCAATTGAAGCGGGGCTATGTGGAAATGGATATGTTTCTAAACAAGCTTTCATCAAAGTTTCGCAGGACAGTTAAGGGATTTATGCTTTTTGCTTCTGCAGTATTTTTTTCTCTAGTTTGCTGGCAGATAATAATCTATTCCATTAATGTATTAAAAAATGGAAATGTTTCTGAAACCATTGGAATTTCTTTCTATCCTTTGATATTTTTTGCCGCGCTGGGTTTTGCTGGATTATCCCTGGCACTCATTGTTGATTTTTTAAAGCATATAATTGGAGGTGCTGAGGGATGACATTAATAACCCTTTCTTTTGCTGGTCTGATACTGCTTTTTGTTCTTATGTTTTTAGGCATGCCCATCAGTTTTTCTATGTTTATTGTAGGCTTTTTGGGGCTTATGCTGACTGTTTCTCCTAAAGCGGCATTTACAGTTATAACAGCGGATCTTTGGAATGAGTTTTCAAAATACACCATGAGTGTAATACCCCTTTATGTTCTGATGGGGGAGATCGTTTTTAGAACTGGCGTAACGGAAAAACTCTTTCGGGCTGCATACAAATGGGTGGGTCAGCTAAAAGGGGGAATGGCAGGAACTGTTGTGTTGGCAAGTGCAGGTTTTGCTGCAATATGCGGCAGTAATTCTGCCACTGCGGCTACTATGGGCACTGTGGCCCTGCCTGAACTAAAAAAGTACGGCTATGATAATGCTTTGAGTTTAGGCACCATTGCGGCTGGGGGGACACTTGGAGTGATTATGCCTCCCAGCACAGTACTCCTCGTTATTGCTCTGCAGACAGAGCAGTCCGTAAGGTCTCTGTTTATTGCCAGTGTTATTCCAGCTATCATACTGACTTTGCTTTTTCTCCTGACTATATTGTTTATATGTCAGAAGAACCCTCAACTTGGTCCTGCGGGACCTAAAACTCCAATTAGAGATAAACTGTATTCTTTAAAGGATGTTCTACCCGTTTTAGGTCTTTTTGCCTTTGTAATTGGAGGGCTTCATTTGGGCTGGTTCACACCCACGGAATCAGCTGCCTTTGGCGCTTTTGGTGCTGTTGTACTATCCCTCTTGATGAGAAGCTTAAGTTTAAAGATGCTGGAAGAAGCAGCCCTTAATACTCTCAAATCTTCAACTATGGTAATAATGCTGATGGTAGGTGCAATGGTTTTTGGACGTTTTTTAGCTATAACACGGCTGCCTTATGAGATTGCTGCCTGGACTGCAAAACTGGATGTTGATGGAGTAATTATACTTCTTGCAGTTTTAGCTGTTTTTGTAATTGGGGGAGCCGTAATGGATGCTTTAGGCTTTTTGATAATTTCCCTGCCTATTTTTTATCCCACTATTATTTCTTTGGGTTATGATCCTGTGTGGCTAGGAGTGGTGCTCTGTATAGTTACCAGCGCTGGAGCTATAACACCGCCTGTGGGGGTTAACGTCTTTGTAGTAAAGGGCTTTGCTCCAGAGGTTCCCATGGGTTCCATTTTTAAAGGTGCTGTTTACTATTTGGGTGCCTATGCTCTACTGATTACACTGCTCATATGTTTCCCCAACATAATTACTTTTTTACTATAAAAAACTTAAAAACTTAAAAAGAATTTAAAATAAAAATTAAATTAATTTCCCATAAAATATGCGGCACTTGACTTTACTGAAGTTCACCGCTATTATAATTGTAGGTTGCAGCTAATAATTATTTAATAAAAATAAATATTAAAGCCGATGAACAGGAGTGGTAGCCTGTTTACTACCGCAAGAGAGGAAAACCCTTAGGCTGGAAGGTTTTCTCGGTGAGGGACGGGTGACGTCGCCTGGGAGAATCCCTGCTGAAAGGGCTTTATGCCTTAGTAAGGGGGACGGTGGGACCGTTAAACCCGAATGAGTTTTGCGTACTTAATGTACGAAATAAGGTGGTACCGCGGAAGAGCTCCTTCCGTCCTTAACGGGAGGGGCTTTTTATTTAGATAACAATCCAGGAGGAGGGCAGAATTTGATGAATTCAGGAGAGCACGAAATTCTGTCTAAAACCTATGATCCTAAAAAAGTAGAGCAGAAGTGGTATGACTTTTGGAAAGAGAAGGGGTTTTTTCATGCTGAAGTCGAGGAGGAAAAAGAACCTTTCTGCATTGTTATGCCTCCTCCCAATGTTACGGGTTCTCTTCATTTGGGACATGCCTTAAATAATACCCTTCAGGATATCCTGATCCGTTTTAGAAGGATGCAGGGCTATAACACTTTATGGCTTCCTGGGACAGATCATGCGGGTATTGCTACTCAAACTCGTGTTGAGGAACATCTGACAAAAACTGAAGGTAAAAGCAGACATGATTTGGGACGGGAAAAATTTCTTGAGAGAGTTTGGCAGTGGAAGGAAAAGTATGGTGGACAGATAACCAAGCAGCTTTCCCTGTTAGGATGTTCCTGTGACTGGGATAGGGAACGATTTACAATGGATGAGGGCTGTTCCAGGGCAGTCAGGGAAGTTTTTGTTTCCCTGTATAAAAAAGGCTTAATATACAGAGGCAATTATATAATTAACTGGTGTCCCAAATGCCAGACAACCATTTCGGACATAGAAGTTGAGCATGAAGAGCGGGAAAGCAGGCTGTGGTACGTGCGCTATCCTTTAAAGGATGGTACAGGGTATATAACTGTTGCCACAACGCGTCCTGAAACCATTCTTGGAGATACTGCGGTGGCGGTGAATCCAGATGATGAAAGATATACTGATATGATAGGCAAAACAGCTGTGCTTCCAGTGCTGGGAAGAGAGATCCCCATTATTGCTGATGACTATGTAGATCCAAATTTTGGTACTGGTGCGGTTAAGATAACTCCTGCACATGATCCCAATGACTTTGAAGTAGGCAGACGTCATAATCTGCCTCAGATTACTGTAATAGATCAAGAAGGAAAGATGACTAAGGAAGCTGGCAAATATGAAGGTATGGACCGTTATGAGTGCAGAGAGCAGCTTGTCCGCGACTTGGAAGACATGGGGCTACTTGTAAAAGCTGAAGAATATACCCATTCCGTAGGATGCTGCTATCGCTGTGGAACGGTTATTGAACCCCTAGTATCTGAACAGTGGTTTGTAAAAATGAAGCCATTAGCGGAACCGGCAATTAAGGCTGCTTTAGAAGGAAAGGTCAGGTTTATTCCTGAGCGTTTTACAAAAATTTATTTAAATTGGCTTGAGAATATTAATGACTGGTGCATATCGAGACAGCTGTGGTGGGGACATAGAATACCTGTTTGGTACTGCAACCAGTGCGGATCTGAAATGTGTGAATACGAAGATCCTGAAGCATGTACAGCTTGCGGTAGCAGAGATATTTATCAAGACCCTGATGTTTTGGATACGTGGTTCAGCTCTGCTTTATGGCCTTTTTCTACTTTAGGCTGGCCCGAAGAAACGCCGGAACTTAAGCATTTTTATCCCACATCTGTTTTGGTAACAGGAAGGGATATTATTTTCTTTTGGGTTGCCAGAATGATCTTTATGGGCCTTGAATTTATGAAAGAAGTTCCCTTCCATGAAGTGTTTATTCATGGTTTGGTTTTAGATTCCCTTGGGAGAAAAATGAGCAAATCCTTAGGAAATGGTGTTGACCCCATTGAAGTGATAGATCAGTACGGTTCAGATATTCTACGATTTATGCTTGTGACGGGAAATACTCCTGGAAATGATATTAGATTTCATTTTGAAAGGCTTGAAGGAACCAGAAATTTTGCAAATAAAATATGGAATGCCTCACGCTTTGCATTAATGAATTTAGGAGATTACGAAGGTGGCGGAGAAGAAATTAAGCCTGAACTGGAAGATAGGTGGATTTTGAGCAGGTACAGCAAAACTGTAAAAGAGGTGACAAAAAATCTTGAAAATTATGAGCTTGGTGAAGCAGCCCGCAGTCTTTATGATTTCATATGGAATGAGTTCTGCGATTGGTATATTGAGCTAGCAAAAGATCGATTATATGGTAAGGTTTCCGAAGAAAGCAGGAGAAGGGCTCAGTTTACTTTGAGTTTTGTTTTAGGAAATACTATGAAGCTCTTACATCCATTTATGCCCTTTATAACTGAGGAAATTTGGCAGAAGCTTCCCCATGAAGAAGCAAGTATTATGATTTCCAGCTGGCCGAAACCCAATAGTGAATTAGAGGATGAAAAAGCAGAAGAGCAGATGAACCTAATAATGGAAATTATAAGGGGAATAAGAAACATTAGGGCAGAAATGAACATTAAGCCTTCTCAAAAAGTTGAGATAATCGCTTCTGTTAAGGATGATGCTACTGCTGATATCATCCATAGGGGTATGGATCATATTAAAAAGCTTGCTGGGGTATCAAAGGCAGAGATAGTGATAGATTTAAAAGAGAAGCCTCAAAAATCTGCTGCTGCAGTGGTATCAGGGGCAGAGATTTATGTACCATTGGAAGGAATTATAGATTTTGAGGTTGAAATAAGGCGTATTGAAAAAGAACTGTCAGAAATTAGTCAGGAATTGAAAAAAACAGATAAAAAACTCAGCAATGAGGGATTTTTGAAAAAGGCTCCTCCTCAAGTAGTAGAAAAGGAGAAAAATAAAAAGCTGGAACTTGAGCAGAAGAAAACTGCTTTAGAAGAAAGACTAAAAATGCTGAGGTAACTGCTATGAATTACTTTGAAGCCGAGAAATATCTTTTAAATCTTGATTGTTTTGGAATAAAACCGGGGCTTAGGAGGATTAAAGTCCTACTGAACAGACTGGGGAATCCCCACTTAAATTTAAGATATGTTCATATTGCTGGGACCAACGGAAAAGGGTCAACGGCTGCTATGATTGCAGCGGTTCTAAATGAGGCGGGGTATAGAGTGGGTCTTTATACCTCGCCTCATATTTATAGTTATCGGGAACGCATTTCCGTAAACGGAAAAATGGTAACGAAAAAAGAGTTTGCTGAAATTCTTTCTCTTATTAAAGGGGTTTCTGAAAAACTAGATGAACATCCTACAGAATTTGAAACTTTAACAGCCCTTGCTCTTTTTTATTTCAATAAAAGAAATGTTGATATTGCTGTAATGGAGGTGGGAATGGGTGGGCGCTTTGATGCCACTAATATCATTCCTTTACCGGAAGTAAGCATAATAACAAATATAAGTATGGATCATACCCAGTATTTAGGAGATAATATAGAAAGGATTGCTCGGGAAAAAGCTGGAATTGTAAAAAGGAATGGTATTTTGGTAACAGCTGAAGAATCGGAGAAAGTGCGGGAAGTTTTTAAGCGTGAATGTAGTAAGAGGAATGCTTTATTTTTGTATGTTGGTGACAAAATTTTTTTTAAAAAAAGTAGGATTCTAACAATTAACGGTCTTTTCATGCAGGAATGTCTACTGAAGGGTAGAATATTTTCAATGGATGACCTCCTTCTTTCTATGATCGGAGGTCACCAGATTTTAAATGCAGCCACTGCTCTTTTAGCCTTAGAGGTTTTGGTTGAAAAGGGGTTTTTTATCAAAGAAATTCATATTAGAAGGGGTTTTGCCAAGGCAAAATGTAAAGCTCGCGTGGAAATTTTAAGTGGAAAGCCCCTTGTGGTTTTGGATGCTGCCCATAATAATGCCAGCATAAAGATGCTGAAGAATATTTTGATGGAAGATCTGAAGGTAGATAAACTCGTCCTGGTTACGGGAATGCTGGAGGATAAGGATAGGCTGGGTGCTGTTAAAATTTGGGGAAAATATCCCCGTGCTGTAATAGTAACAAAACCAGATAGTAATCGAGCTGGAAATTGGAGAGTATTAGGGGATTATTTTCATAAATATATCAAGAATGTAGATATATGCGAGGAAATTGAAGACGCTGTTTTTAATGGTTTTAAGCTGGCACAAAAGATAAAAGGCTGCCTTTGTGTTGCAGGGAGTTTTTATATCATAAGAAATGCAGAAAGAAAACTGCAAAAGCTTTTAAAGAACAGCCAATAAATGTATAAAATAGGGTATTTATGGAGCAAAAATCTATAATTCTGTAAGAAAAAATAAATAATTTATTAATACTTGACTTGAAAAGATATGCTATACTACAGTTATGTGAACTGTGTTTTTTTTGAGCATATATTTTAGGTCTTTTCTTTAAGTTTGATGTACTTGGTTTTTAAAGGTAAAAGAGCCATTGAGTTTTAAAGGGGAGGAGGTGAAACCACAGCTTATCGGTGGTAGGGTTTGAAGTATAAAGCATTTAGATTTCCACCGAGAGAGGGTGAAGTGCTATGGTATCTCAGCTGTTATTAGTGCTGTTGGTTTTGGGTATATTCTTAGCGGTTTTTTTGAAGGACTTATTATACTCTGCATTGTCGCTTGGTATTGCAAGTATTATTTTGGCAATAATTTTCTTTCAAATGGAATCGCCATATGCAGGGGTATTTGAATTAAGTGTTGGTGCAGGAATGGTTACAATTCTCTTTATAGCGGCTATCTCGTTGATTAATTCAAAGGAGGGACAGCAGGGTGAGTAGCAGATATGTACCTCCGTCCATACTGGGTGCGGGAGTAATTGTGATAGGACTTGTGGGTTATTTCATCTTCAGTGCGGTGGTAGGCAATCCTGCGAGTTTTGAATCAGTTGCTGCCCCAACCGCTGATTTTCGCATTACCCTTTGGATCGGTAGGGCCTTAGATGTTTTAGTCCAAGGCGCATTGGTTCTTTCTGGCGTAATGGGAGTGGTTGCACTGTTAAGGGGGATTAGGGTATGACACTGACCTTTAATTTTGCTGTTGCGGTGGTAATTTTTGTGTTGGGTTTGTTCTGTATTGTAGCAAACCGCAGTATGATTAAGACTCTTATCGGTATAGAAATTTTGAATAGAGCAGTCACCCTTACTTTTATTACCAGTGGTTACTTTGGAGGCAAAGCTGCTTTAGCACAGTCTGTTGCGGTTTTGAGTATTACCATTGATGCAGTTGTTGTTGCTGTGGCGCTGAGTATAATCATTAACGCCAAGCGCCTGTATGGTGATATCAATACTGAATTGCTGACAAGACTAAAAGGGTAAAAGGGTGAAGGAATGGGGGAATGAGCTGTGAATAGCTATGCATGGGTCGTAGCGCTGCCATTTATTGGCACTGCTCTAATGCCTCTGATGAAGCTTGGAGGCAAGCGGGCTGAAAGCTTTTTTGCAAACTTGATCTGTTTTGGTACTGCAGTTTTTGCTCTAACGCTTATTCCTACAATTAGAGAAGGAGAAGTTGCCATAGTTGAGTGGATACCGGGGTTAGTTAAATTTACTGCCTTTACAGACGGGCTTTCAATATTCCTTACAACTGTTGCAGCATGTATAGGCGCACTTATTGCTCTTTATTCCGTTGAATACATGAATGAAGAAAAGGACTTACTGCGTTATTGGGCTATGTTTACATTGTTTGTAGGCGGCATGATTGGTTTGGCACTAACAGCCAACCTCTTGATGCTCTATGTGTTTTGGGAAGTTGTGGGTCTTACCTCCTATGCTCTTATTGGTTACTATTATAATGACCCCAAAGCTGCTCGTGCTGGTTTAAAGGCTTTTCTAACTACCAGACTTGGTGACGTGGGTCTTTTAGTAGGTATATTGGCTCTGTATTTTTCTATGGAACCCCATACTTTTAATTTCTTAGAAATAGCTGAAGCTATTGAGGCAGGAGAAATCTCAGGGAATATCCTGGCGATAGCAGCTTTTGGAATGCTTCTGGGTGCAATGGGTAAATCTGCACAAGCACCGCTTCACGTTTGGTTGGCCGACGCTATGGAAGCTCCTACAACAATTAGTGCTTTAATTCACGCTGCTACAATGGTTAACGCTGGTGTTTACCTTATGGCAAGAACATATCCTATTTTCCATACAGTACCAGGGTGGGCTAATACGGTATTGCTGGTTGGAGCTATAACTGCTTTCTTAACCGCTACTCTGGCTTTGGTGGAACCTGATTTAAAACGCGTTCTTGCTTATTCAACGGTAAGCCAGCTGGGTTATATGTTTGCTGCAGTTGGAGCGGGAAGCATTTTTGCAGCAAAATTCCATTTGATTAACCATGCGCTGTTTAAAGCCCTTCTCTTTCTCTGTGCCGGAGCAGTAATTCATCACCTTCATGGTGTAAGGAACATGTACGAAATGGGCGGCGGCGTAGGTAGACAGATGAAGTTTACGGGGACCTGTTATCTGATTGGTACCCTTTCATTGGCTGGTATTCCCATATTTAATGGATTTTGGAGCAAGGACTTAGTAATAGGGGCTACTTTGGAGGCAGGAAATGTTCTTGGTGCAGCACTTCTTGTACTTGCAGCAGTTCTAACCGTTATTTATTCCTTTAGGGCTTATTATTTGGTATTCTGCGGTACTTCTGATAAGCATTTGCATGATCCTGGTGTGGTTATGAAGATACCTCTGGGACTGCTGGCAATTGGTGCTCTGGTTTCATGGCTAGGCGTGGGCTTTTTCTCCACCAAGATGCACGACAGTGGTCTTGAAGTACATGCCATGAGCGTAGGAGAACTTCTACATCATACAGTGACCAGTGTAGCATTACTTCTTTCCCTTGGAGCAGTAGCATTAGGATTGCTCATTTACTGGTCGGTGAAGGATTCCGGAAAGGCACTAGAGAAAGCAGCACCAACACTTGCCAATATACTTAAAGCAGGATACGGAATTGAAAGCATTTACCTGACGGTATTCTATGGAACAAGAGAGATTGGAAAGTCCATACTTTCAGCTATTGACGAGTATGTATTGGAGAAGGGAATAAACCAAGGATTGGCTTCATTATCGTTGGGTGCCGGAAAAGCCGGAAAAGTGATGCACCCAGGGGATGTTTCATACAACGTTGTGGGCATTATCACGGGTATGTTGCTGGTACTTATAGTTATGTTTTTAGCAGTGTAAGGGGGGAAATGAGTTGGCTGATACAATAATGGGCTTAATTTTGCTTATCCCCATCATTGGAGCGCTTGGTGTACTGTTTGTTAATCCGTCTAGAGTTAGAGCCTTTTCAGGAGGAACAGCAGCTGTTGTTACAGTGCTTTCACTATGGCTGACATTTTTACAATGGGGAAATGCTCCAATAGAAGTTTCCTGGCCGTGGATTGAAGGATTGGGAATAGATTTTTCCTTTAGAATTGATGGGCTTTCAACAATAGCAATGGTTGCGGCATCTGCTCTTACAGCTCTTGCAATAGCCTTTATGCCTCACGAATATAAAAGCAAAGAAGTTGAGCAGCCATCATTTTACGGCTGGATGATGGTCTTTTTAGCAGCAATGAATGGTGTAGCAATGGCAGCAAACACGATTCAATTTTATCTATTCTGGGAAGCACTACTTATTCCATCCACTGCAATGCTTGCATTCTGGGGCGACCGTGAGGATAGGGGTAAGATAGCTCTTAAGTACTTTGTATATACTCACGTCGGTGCAGTGTTGATACTCCTAGCGATTTTATGGGTTTTCACAGTAAAAGGAGTTACAGATATCTATGCATTTAGAGAAGCTCTAGCTGACGTAGATCCTTCTATTTTAAAAGTATTGGTATGGTTGTTCGTGTTGGGATTTGGATTTAAGCTTGCAATGTTTCCGTTCCACAGCTGGCTTCCAGATACTTACGAAGCTGCACCTCTACCAGCTGCCATAGCTATGTCAGGCGGTATGATGGGAGTAGGTATTTACGGTATTATTCGATTTGTATTTACACCATTCCCAGTGGAAATAATTTCTCAGTTAAGCGTTCCCATAATGACCTTTGCTCTGATTACCTTATATTACGGCGGTATTATGGCTTTTGCTCAAAAGAATTTAAGAAGATTTCTTGCTTATTCCAGTATGAGCCAAATGGGATATGTACTGTTTGGTATAGGTTCGGCTCATGGACTAGGTATTGGAGGAGCTGCATTCCATATTATCAACCATGGTGTAGCAAAAGTTTTGCTGTTCATGGTTGTAGCAGTAATTATCTATACAACTGGAAAGAAAAGCATTGATGAAATAAGCGGGTTATGCACAAGGATGCCGGTTACAGCATTTTGTGCTTCGGTAGGTGCATTATCATTATGCGGTTGTCCACCGCTTTCCGGCTTTCAGAGCGAGTGGATGATTTTTGCAGGTGTGGCTTCCAGCGGAAATACCCTGTTTACAGTTGTAGCAATTGCCGGTGCAGTTTTAACCAGTGCTTATGCATTATCCTTTGTAAGGTATGCCTTTTTTGGAAGGCCTATGCAGGGAGCTGAAAATATTAGAGAGGTTCCCCTGAGGATTCTTGCTCCGATGCTTATTTTGGCCCTTGCAGCAATAATTGTAGGTGTTTGGCCGGCACCCTTTGTTGAATGGGTAAGCGGAGCATTGGGTTCGTTGCAACTGGGTATTTAGGAGGTGCAGACCATGACAGGACAGTATATACTTTTGATGTTCGTTGCGCTGTTTGGAGGTAGTCTTGTTTCATATATAGTGGGTCACTGGTCGAAAAAACCATGTAAAGCTTCTGGATTAGTAGCTTTAATTGCTCTGCTGTTAACTCTAGCTGCATTTATTCCCCTTGCTCAGCAGGTGGCTGCTGGGGAAATTCCTGCAGCAGCAATTGGGGATGGGCTTTTTGCCATTGTTCTGCAGGCTGATGCCCTTTCGGTCTTTATGATAGCAGTAATACTACTCTTAAGCCTTGCTGCAACAATATATTCCTGGAATTATATGGAAGAAGATGAGGGTGTAGAGAAATATTATGGGCTGCTTCTATTAATGATTGCTGGAATGATCGGAATAACTCTCTCTACTGATCTGTTTAACCTGTATCTGTTCTTTGAATTAATGGCAGTATCATCTTATGCTTTGGTTGCATTTAGAAAGGAAAATTGGGAGCCCATTGAGGCAGCATTTAAATATCTTGTAATGAGTGCGGTGGGTTCAGCATTTGTTCTTCTCGGAATTGCAATAACTTTCATGTATACAGGTAATCTTCAGTTTGCTGCAGTTGCACAAAATATTGCTGATGTTCCAACACAGGTAGTTCTTCTGCTTGTGGCAATGTTCTTAGGGGGCTTTGGAGTTAAAACAGCTATGGCACCCTTTCATACATGGCTTCCAGATGCGCACTCAGCTGCGCCCACGGGAATTAGTGCTATGCTGTCTGGCGTTGTGATTGAAACAGGATTTTTTGCAATGCTTAAGGTTTTATTAAATATTTTTGCTGGAGTAAACTTGACCATGGGTTTGGTTCTTGCACTGTTTGCTGTAGTGACAATGTTTGCTGGCAACCTGCTTGCTTTGGTGCAGAAAGATATTAAAAGAATGTTAGCTTATTCTAGTGTTGCACAGATAGGATACATTTTAATGGGAATAGGATTAGGTATATATTATGGTGCGGTTTCAGGTTTGACGGGTGGGCTTTTCCATATAATGACCCATGCTTTTATGAAGGGATTAGCATTTCTGTGCGCAGGAGTCATAATTCACCAAATTGGAACTAGGGAAATTGCTGATATGAGAGGTGTAGGAAAATATATGCCACTTACTGCAGCAGGATTCACAATAGCAGCATTAGCACTTGCTGGTGTTCCCCCATTTAGTGGATTTATGAGTAAATGGTTAATTTACAATGCTGGTGTTGAAGTGGGTTCAACTGTGGGTATAGTTTTCGCGGCAATTGCAATTGCCAACAGCATTCTTTCACTGGGTTACTACTTGCCTGTAATAAGCGCATTTTATGCAAAGGATACAGCTACTGAAATTCATCTCCATGATGCACCCACATGGTGTGCTGTTTCCATAGCAGGATTAATTGTATTGACTGTTGCACTGGGAATTTTCCCACAGGTTGGACTGAAGTTTGTTTATCCAGCGGTTAATGTTATTGCAGGTTTGATTGGATAATGGTTAAGGGTTTACGATTAACTGTGGAAATGGAGGAGGAGAATAAATGGACGGAAACTTAAGCCTGGCACTGCCGCCAATAGCGTTTATTATCTTCACGATTGTGGCATACCTTCTCATGGGTATGGGTAAGATGATGGCAGTTCCTTTCAAAGATGTAGAAGGAAAAACGGACCCTTACCTCTGCGGTGAGGATTTGGCATTAGGTATGATTGTGCCGAGCTACTGGCAATTCTTCTCCATTGCTATACTATTTACAATTCTGCATATTGCAGTTTTTATAGTTGCCTTGATGCCCAGCCCAGCTGTGTTATTTACAATTATCTACATTATTCTGATTGGTTCAGCTGTAGGTGTTCTTATTGGGGAAGTTAAGCTGACCATACCTCCAAAAGAAAAGGCTGTGGCAAAACTGCAGGCTAGGGCTAAAATCATTGACAGATCAGCCACAGAAGCTGTGGAAAGCGGCGGAGCTCAAGTTGTTAATTAATGTATTGCTAATTAATATTGATTCCTGTTATTATTAAAGGAGGGAGTTTGATGTTTCAGTCGTTGGTTAACTGGGCTAGGGTAAAGTCACCATGGATTTTGCATTGGAATACAGGCGCATGTAACGCATGTGATATAGAGGTACTGGCAGCATTGACCCCTAGATTTGATGTTGAACGTTTTGGTGTTTTGCTTCAGGGAACACCAAGACATGCAGATGTGATCGTATGCACTGGCCCCGTCACAAAACAGGTTAAAGATCGCTTAATAAAGGTTTATAACCAAACTCCTGATCCAAAATTCGTAGTGGCAGTAGGCTCTTGTGCTTGTTCCGGAGGAGCCTTTAGAGGATGTTATAACATACTAGGGGGTGTTGATCAGGCAATACCTGTGGATGCATATATACCCGGATGTGCGGCAAGACCGGATGCGATAATTGATGGTGTCGTTAAGCTTCTTGCCAAGCTTCAGGGTAAAGCTGGATAGGAGGGTGGAAAACTGAATGGAAAGAGAGTACAAAAACAGTGATGTTAAGCTGAAGGAAAGTTTAGAAAGTGCTTTTGGAGAAAAAGTAAAAGTTGAAAATACTAGACCGCACCGTTTATTTGTAACAGTCAGCAGAGACGATGCATTAGAAGTGGTAAAGTTTCTAAATGAAAAACACGGTTTAACTTATGTATCAACTATTACAGGTTTGGATGCGGAAGACCATTATGAGGTAATATATCATTTTCTGATTGAGAACACTTCGCTGAGCGTAAGAGCTGTTATACCCAAAGAGGATAAACCTTGGGTGGATTCCATAGTGCATATAATTCCGGGAGCAGACCTTTATGAAAGGGAAATTAAAGATTTATTAGGTATATATCCCAAGGGACATCCCAATCCAAGTAGACAAACGCTCCCCGATGATTGGCCTGAAGATGAGTATCCCTTGCGGAAAGATTGGCCTGCTAAGGAAAGGGGGATAAGATAATGGCGGAAGTAAAAATTCCTATAGGGCCGCAGCATCCTGCTTTAGAAGAACCGGAACTATTTTTACTCACCGTTGATGGTGAGCAGATAGTTGATGCTGAAATGCGTATCGGGTACAACCATCGCGGTATGGAAAAGTCAGCCGAGTTTAGAACCTTTATGCAGACACTATACTTGTATGAAAGAATATGCGGTATCTGCTCCCATTCACACACCACATGTTACATTCAAGCAGTTGAAGAAATAGCAGGACTTGAAATACCTCCAAGAGCTAAATATATTCGCACCTTGATTGCCGAATTAGAGCGCATTCACAGCCACCTTCTGTGGTTAGGTATTGCAGGTCATGAAATTGGATTTGATACACTATTTATGTACAGCTGGAGAGATCGTGAGTTTGTTCAGGATATATTAGAAGAAATTACAGGTAACCGGGTTAACTACGCGATTAATACCATTGGCGGTGTAAGAAGGGATATTCCTGAGAATAAGATCGATGACTACTTAAAAGCATTGGATATACTTGAGGAACGCTGTGGTTACTATACAAAAGTGGCTTTTGAGGAAGGAACACTTGCTGCAAGGCTTGGTGGAGTGCACTATTTAAGCAAAGAAAAGGCAATTGAACTTTGTGCCTGCGGACCCTTTGCAAGGGCATCTGGAGTTGCTACAGATGTGCGTTTTGAGGAGCCATATTTGGCTTATCCTGAAATTCCCTTTAATTTAATAACATATGACAGCTGTGACATTTTTGGAAGAGCTGTGGTAAGAATTTTAGAAACAATAGAATCTATTAAAATATGTAGGTACATTTTGAAAAATCTCCCCCCAGGAGAAATTAAACTGGAAAAAGTTCCAAAAAAGATACCTGAAGGAGAAGCAGTAAGCAGGTATGAAGCACCTCGGGGAGAGGATATTCACTATGTTCGCAGCAATGGTGGAGAAAAGCCATATAGGGCAAAGGTACGTGCTCCTACAATGCAAAACCTTCCTGCAACCATGGAAAGCCTAAAGGGCAGCTATATTGCTGACGCTCCTATAGCCATTGCATCCATAGATCCTTGTTTCAGCTGTACGGACAGAATTGCTGTTGTACGGGATATCCGTTCCGGTAAGGAAAGCCGCGTGAGACTGAGAGATCTCAGCAAGTACGGCAAAGGGGGGAGACGTTAATGACTGCTGAATTGGTTCAGATTTTGTTATTTCCCGGCTTTGTCTTCTTGTTTGCCTATGCTATGTTTGTGGAGTGGTTTGACCGCAAAGCATACGCATTGATGCAGAACAGAGTTGGACCTCCGTGGTTCCAGCCCTTTGCGGATTTTATAAAGCTTATGGCTAAGGAGTATATTATTCCCAAACGAGCAAATCCGGTATTTTTCCTAGCACTTCCCACGGGAATATTGGCTTTTGTCCTGACAACTATAGTTTGTATACCTGTGGCAAGCAACAAAGCAATGTACTCCTTTGAAGGAGATATTTTGGTTGTAGCGTTTCTTCTTACAGCTGCAAGTATGGTAATTTTCCTAATGGGTTGGTTTTCCAATAACCCATTTACTATCGTTGGTGGAACTCGTGCTATAAGCCAAATGATTTCATATGAAGTACCCTTGCTGTTTGCACTGCTGACTCCAGCAATAATGGCAGGAAGTTGGAGCATTGCTGAAATTACAGCGTTTTTCCGTGCAAATCCCATTCTTCTGATCTTCCAGATACCAGCATTGATAATTGCACTAATTGCCCTTCAGGCTAAACTAGAAAGGGTACCCTTTGATATACCTGAAGCAGAAACTGAAATTGTAGGAGGTCCTTTAGCTGAGCTATCGGGAAGGGGACTTGCTCTGTTCCACCTTGCTACCGATATCGAAATGATAGTAGGAGTTACCCTTTTAGCTAACTTATTCCTTGGAGGTTTTTCGTCAAACATTGCCATTGGGCTAATTGAGTTTTTTGTAAAAACTTTAGCGCTTGTGTTTATTTTGACAGCAATGCGCACAGTTATGGCGAGAGTTAGAATCGAGCAGCTGGTACTGTTCTGTTGGCATAGACTGGTTCCTGCTGCGCTTGTTCAAGTGCTTATCGCTGTTTTAATAAAAGGGTGGTGGCTGACATGAAAAAATTTGGCGTTATGATAAGTGAGGTACTGCCGCACTTGGGTAGAAAACCTGCAACCATTCTGTATCCTTTTGAAAGGGTTCCTGTTCCTGAAACCCTTAGAGGTAAGCCTGTTCTAGATACTGAGAAATGTAGAGGCTGCAGGGTTTGTGTTTGTGAAATGGTCTGTCCAGCAGAAGCTTGTAAAAAAATAACCATTGGAGAAGATGTTGAGCGTCTGGCATTCTGGTATGATCGCTGTGTTTTCTGTGGTGAATGTGCTGAAAGATGTCCCTATGGTGCAGTTACTATGACAAAGGAATTTGAGCTGGCAGCATATGATTTGGATTCCTTATATGCGCACCCTGAATTTCCAAAGTCAGAAGAAGCCCTTCAGTATATTGAAAAATTGCGTGAAAGAAGACGTATGAAGGAACAGAGAGAGAAGGAAGGAACAAAAGTTCAGTGTGATAAGAAAGCTGATGGAAATGAAAAACAGCAAAACTAAAAAAAGCGAATATGTAAAAATTATTGAGGAATTAAAGAAATTTTTTAAAAATGCAGAAAGGATTGCAGTTGTGGGTGTGGGACAAGAATGCAGGCAGGACGATGCTGTAGGAATTATCACAGTGGAAAGACTGTATAAGGAGCTCAGTGGAAGCTTTAAGCTTCCACTGAGCATTTCTGAAAAAAATTTTTGTATAGGTAACAAAATAGTAAAATTTTTTATAGGTGCTGAAACCCCTGAAAGTTTAACGGGAAAAATTAGAAAATTTAAAGCTACCCATGTGCTTTTTATTGATGCTGCACAGCTTGCAAGAACGCCTGGAGAAATGGAATTGGTGCCTTTAGCAGAGATACAGGGTGAAAAAATTTCAACCCATAATATTCCCCTTTCTCTTTTGGGAAAATTTTTAGAGCTTGATATGGGGTGTAAAACCTTACTTTTAGGAATACAGCCTAAAGATATGGGTATACTTTTTGAAAGAAAGCTTTCCGAAGTTGTTGATAAAGCTGCATCAAAAGCAGCTTCAGCTGTTCGAGATGCTTTAATTGGGCCGTGAATTTAAACGTTCACGGCATTTTTTAGTTAAATAACAAATATTATCTTATATCACCTTAGAAGGATTTTATAGGGTGGTATATTGTAATAAATAATTGAACAATTTTTTTTATTTAGTAGTTAATGTAGAAAATGAGGCGGATTTACAATGGTCAAAGTAATTTTAGCATCAGCATCACCTCGGCGTGCAGATCTTTTAAGCAAATTGGGAATTAACTTTATCCAAAAGGAAAGTTCAATAGTAGAGAATAATGTTAAAGAAAAGTCCCCTGAAAAGTTTGTAAAAAGACTTGCCTTATTAAAAGCTCAGGATGTTGCAGCGAATTTCAAAGAGGGTATTGTTATTGGTGCAGACACTGTGGTTGTATATTACGATCAAATTATGGGTAAACCGAAAGATTTCCAGGATGCTGTAAGAATGCTTGAAAAGCTTAATGGATCAGTTCATTTGGTAATAAGCGGTGTGGCTATAGTGGATGCTAAAACAGGGAAATTCCTAGTTGATTCAGAAACAACAAAAGTATATTTTAGAAAACTTTCAAAAAGGGATATTTTAAAATATGCTGCTACAGGTGAACCTATGGACAAAGCTGGGGCTTATGGAATTCAAGGGCTAGGAGGCATACTAGTTAAAAGAATAGAGGGGTGCTACAACAATGTGGTGGGTCTTCCTTTGGGAAAGCTGGTTGAAATGATGAAAGATTTTGGGGTGGATTTTTGGGATGTGGTAAAGAAGGAGGAGTAGGATTTGTCAGAAAAACCAGAGTATCATTTAACCATAAAAGATATGCCCCCAGATCAAAGACCGAGGGAAAGATTATTTGTGGTGGGACCAGAATCTTTAAGCAATACGGAACTCCTTGCCATATTACTGAGAACAGGTACAGTAGAGGAAACCAGTTTGGATTTGGCTAAAAGGATTTTAAACCAAAACGGCGGCCTCCGTTTTTTAGCAGAATCAGATGTGGAACAGCTTAAAAACATACATGGTGTAGGTACTGCCAAAGCGGCACAAATTAAAGCTGCTGTTGAACTTGGCAAAAGGATTTTTTCCATCAGTAGTTGGGAAAGCCCCAGCATAAAATCGCCGCAGGATGCAGCTAATTTGCTTATGGACAGCATGAGATACTTAGATCGGGAGCACTTTAAAGTGGTTTATTTAAATTCGAAGAATCGTGTTCTTGGTGTGGATTTAATTTCAATAGGTACCCTTAATGCATCCCTTGTGCATCCAAGGGAGCTTTTTAAAAAAGCCGTTGTAAGAAGCGCTGCTGGAATTATTTTAGTTCATAATCATCCTAGTGGAGATCCCCACCCTAGTGAAGAAGATAAACTGGTTACTAAACGCATGGTAGAAGCTGGAGAAATTATAGGAATTGAAGTGCTTGATCATATAATAATTGGTGATGGAATATATGTAAGCTTGCGGGAGATGGGATGTTTTACAAGTTAGGATATATATTATAATATTATTGTTTACAAAAATATTATTGTTTAATATATAATATTGGGCGTTTATGGCGATTTAATAATTTTTTTCTTTTAAGGAGGAGCTAAGAATGATATTTGCACGGGATATAGGAATAGATCTTGGTACAGCTAATACCTTAGTTTATGTCAAGGGCAAAGGTATTGTTATTCAGGAGCCTTCAGTAGTCGCTATTCAAAGTGAGACTGGGAATGTGCTTGCTGTGGGTATTGAAGCTAAACGGATGATTGGCAGAACTCCAGGTAATATTATTGCCATTAGACCAATGAAGGATGGAGTTATTGCTGACTTTGACGTAACCCAGAGTATGTTAAAGTATTTTATAAGAAAAGCTGTTAACACCAACAGTATTTTTATAAAGCCCAGGGTAGTAATATCAGTTCCTTCAGGAGTTACTGCTGTAGAAGAAAGGGCAGTGAGAGAGGCTGCTCTTCAGGCTGGAGCAAAGGAAGTTTTTTTGATTGAAGAACCCATGGCCGCTGCCATAGGAGCAGGAATGCCTGTTCATGAGCCCACGGGCAATATGATTGTAGATATTGGTGGAGGAACCACAGAAGTAGCAGTTATCTCATTAGGAGGTATCGTAACAAGTAAATCCATAAGAGTTGCAGGCGATGAAATGGATGAGGCTATTTCACAATATATTAAAAATAAATATAATCTTGCTATAGGAGAAAGAACAGCTGAGGAAATAAAAATAAATTTGGGAGCAGCATATTTTGATGATTCTGAAGAGGGAAGAGAAAGACAAAAGAGAACTTTTGAAGTTAGAGGAAGGGATTTGGTAACGGGTCTTCCAAAAACTCTGGAAATCACAGCGGAGGAAATACATCATGCCTTAAGCGATCCTGTGGAAAGTATTTTGGGAGCTATTAAAGCCTGCCTTGAACAAACACCACCGGAACTGGCAGCTGATATTATGGACAGGGGCATTGTGATGGCTGGTGGAGGGTCGCTGCTTTTTGGATTGGATAAATTGGTTAGCGAAAAAACAGGAATGCCGGTACATTTAGCTGATGATCCCTTGACTGCCATTGCCTTTGGAACAGGAAAAGTTCTTGAAAATATTAATTTGCTGCAGAGGGTACTTATTCCAAGTAAAAAGTAACGTATTGTTCTATAAAGGTTGTGGTCTGCTTGCGGAGACTAAGTAAATACAAAACATTTTTTTTAACCGTTGTTGTGGCACTGGCTTTGATTTCGTTAATAAAATATACTGGATTCGAAAGGCCTTTTTTAAACAGTACAGAGGCATTTTTTAGAGAGTTGCTGGCTCCAGTTCAGGGTGCTGTTATGAAAGCAGCTTCTAAGGTTGACAGTTTCTTTAATGCTGCTTTTTCTTTTATGAAATTGCGTTCTGAGAATGAACGGCTAAAAAAAGTCATTGAAGACTTGAAAGAAGAGAATGCAGTATTAAAAGAATATCGAGAGGAAAATATTCGTTTAAAAAGGCTTTTGGATCTTAAGGAGACTCTTAACGAGCATTATAGTTTAACTGCAGCAAGAGTAATTGGGAGAAATCCTGAAAACTGGTACAGTACATTAACCATTGATAAAGGTTTTAGGGATGGGATAAGGAAAAATATGCCCGTAATTAGTGATAGAGGTCTGGTTGGTCGAATAGCCAGTGTTTCTGCTAATACGTCGGAAGTTCTTTTAATTACGGATCGGGAAGGAGCCGTGGCTGCAATGATACAGCAGACACGCACTCCTGGAGTAGTGGAAGGATTGGGACCCAATACAGATGAACTGCAGCTAATACATCTACCCTATGATGCACCTGTGGGAAAAAATCAGGTTGTTATTACTTCTGGTCTCGGAGGGGTTTTCCCAAAGGGACTTAGGATTGGCTATGTAAAGGGTGTTTACCCTGAAGCCAACGGTTTAATGAAGCGTGCCGTTATTGAGCCCTTTGTTGATTTTGACAGGCTGGAAGAGGTCATGATTATTACTGGAGTGGAGAACTTGTGATTATGCATCGTTTAGCTTTTTATGGAATTCTGTTTTTGGCTTCCGTTGTGCTTCAGTCTACTCTGTTTCATTTCTTTAAAATTTGTGGAGTAAAGCCCGATCTTATCCTCCTTATTGTCATAATTTCATCTTTTTTTAGAGGGGAAAAATTTGGAGCAGCACTTGGTTTTGTTTATGGTATTTTTGAAGATTTGATTGTGGGTAGGTACATAGGAATTCAGGCTTTAACTAAGATGGCCACGGGATATGCTGTGGGAATATTGGGAAAAAAATTATTTCATGATAATTTAATTTCTCCAACAATTGCGGCTTTTATTGGTTCCTTAATCCATGGTTTTCTTTATATAATTGTTCTTTTCTGCTTAGGTTTTTATTCCAACCCCTTTCGCAGTTTTTTCCCAGTCATTAATGTTGCGTTTTACAACATGCTTATAACCCTTGCTGTTTTTTTAGTACAGCTTTATTCCTCCAAAAGAAAACTATTTAGAACGTTAGGAAGGTAATGCGTTGTGGCTGTAGAGTTTTTTAAACTGGAAAAACTGCTAAGAAAAAGGGAACAGGACTTACGTATCACTGTTTACTTTTTTTTAGTTGCGTTTGTGTTTTTTATCCTAGTTTCACGCCTCTTTTACCTTCAAATAATTCATAATCAGCAGTTTAAACAGCTTTCTGAAAGCAATCGGTTGCGTTTAATTCAGATACCAGCTAGGCGGGGAGATATACTTGATTCAAAGGGACGGGTTATTGCTACCAGTGTCCCGGTTTTTTCTATATCCATTACACCTTCGGAGGATCTTGATCTCGAAAAAGTCGCTGAGAAATTGGCTGATATTATAGATGAATCAGAAATAACTCCTGAAAAGATAATTGAAACAGTAAAAAAACAGCCCAGAAGATATGAACCAGTTGAGATTGCCCGGCTTAAATGGGGCGAAAAGGTATGGGAGATAATGGCAAGAATTGAGGAAAACAGAAAGGAACTGCCTGGGGTAAGTATTGAAGAACAGCCTCTGCGCTATTATCCCCATGGTGAACTCCTTGGAAATATATTGGGATATGTGGGCAAAATTAGCGAAGATGAGCTTGAGAAATATTCAATGTATAAGTACAGCATGCAGGACTGGATAGGGAAAACGGGTATTGAGCGATTTGCAGAACTTATTCGCTATAAAGATGGCAGAATTATTGGCCTTAAAGGGCAGGATGGGGTGCGTCAGATAGAGGTAGATGCAAATAACAGGAAAATACAGGAGCTTGTATCAATTTCTCCCACGCCGGGATATGATGTGGTACTTACAATTGATTTGGATCTGCAGCAGGCGTTAGAAAAAGCAATGGATGAGGTTATTGCTGATGTCAAAAAGGCAAATCCAAAGGCTATGGCTGGAGGGGCAGTGGTTTTGGATGTGAGGACCGGTAAGATACTGGCTGCTGCCAGCAGGCCTGCTGTTAATCCAAATGACTTTGTTGATGGTTCCTTCTCTGAAAAAAGGGATTATTATAATGATCCCAAGAAAAGGCCTCTGTACAATAGGGTATTTCAGGCTACATATCCTCCAGGATCCACTTTTAAAATGGTAACGGCTATGGCTGCTTTAGAAAAAGGTGTTAATCCCCAGGATAGTGTAATATGCAGGGGAGCATACTGGAGGCCTCCGCATATTAAATGCTGGGATGTACATGGCAGGGTTAATCTATACAGCGCCCTTGCAAAGTCGTGCAATACTTATTTTCAAGAAGCGGGACGCAGGGCAGGTATAGATAAAATTGTTGAGATAGCAAAAGAATTTGGTTTAGGAGAAAAAACCAATACTTTAGGGATTTTAAATGAAAGCAGCGGTATTTTGCCAAGTCCTCAGTGGAAAAAGAAACAGTACCAATCAATAATTGAAAACAAATATAAGGCTGAACTTGATGCGTTGAAAGAAGAATATGATAGTATGTTGGAAAAAGCGGATAGTGCTGAAGAGCAGGAAGAGATCAAACAAGAATATGAAAGCAGAAGAAAAATTTTAGAATCTCAATATGAAATAGATCTTAATTTCTACACTAAATGGCAGCCTTTTGATACATACAATACTTCAATTGGACAAGGTTCCAATAATTATACTATTATTCAGCTGGCGAATTATGTTGCTACTATTGCCAATGGAGGGAAAAGATATCGTCCTTACTTGATTGAAAAAGTGGTTTCTCCCGAGGGTAGGGTGGTATTGGAGTACAAGCCAGAATTGATTAATAAAGTCAAGGTTTCGGATGAAATTCTTGCTCATGTCAGACGGGGAATGAAAGCTGTTACGGAACCAGGAGGGACAGCATATTTTCTGTTTAGTGATTTTCCAGCAAATATTGGAGTGGGAGCAAAATCGGGTACTGCACAGACAGGAAGAAGCGGTGACCGTAAAGATAAAGATTTTCATGGAGTGTTTGTAGCTTTTGCGCCTTACGACAATCCTCAGATAGCGTTTGCATGCATTATTGAATATGGAGAGAGCGGCGGCAGTTCTGCAGGTAGAGTAGCCAAGGCAGTATTTGAAGAATATTTTGGATTGAATGATAAAGAAAAAGAGGAAAGGGAAGATATGTCGTAAAAAAAACGAAATTTGATGGAAAAATCCAGCTTATTTTTATTTTTAACCGGCAGGATTTGGTGTTTATTCGTAGAATTGTGAAAAGCAAAAGCTGCACCTAAATTCGCTGTTAATGAAGGAGAAAAGGTTATGAGAAAAGATATTGATAAAATACATATGCTTATGCAGCTGCTTTCACCTAGTGAGGTTTTGCAGTATAATAAGCCTCCTGAAATTTATCCCCATCTGTATGCAGATGATACTCAATCGGAAGATTTTTTTATAGAAAAGAAGCACAAGGATCAAGATTATTCTCGCTGCAGCGGTAGGGAAAACAATGAAGTAGAAATACCTTCTGATATGACCATATTAATACAGCGCACCCTCCGTTCTGGGCAGAGCATTCGATATCCAGACATGTTGTTATTTTAGGGGATGTAAATCCCGGCGCTGAAGTAATAGCCGGTGGAAATATATTGATTTTTGGAACCTTACGGGGTGTAGCCCATGCAGGGGCTTATGGGAATACAAGAGCAGTGGTAGCAGCCTTTAAATTAAATCCAACACAGCTTAGGATTGCCAACTATATTTCAAGGGCACCGGACAATGCTGAGGATGAATATGTCTCCCAGCACCCTGAGGTTGCGAGAATTTGCGAGGGTAATGTTGTCATTGAAAAATTGAGCTTGGGGGCTAATAAGGTTTCAACCCAATAATGGTTTCAGTATTAACTGTCAGTATCAACTGTAAGGGGAGGCATTAGAATGGGAGAGGTTATTGTTATTACTTCAGGAAAAGGTGGGGTAGGAAAAACCACAACTGTGGCTAATATTGGTACAAGCCTTGCCAAAGAAGGTTACAGTGTGGTTTTAGTGGACACAGATATAGGGCTTCGCAATTTGGATGTGGTGCTTGGCCTTGAGAACAGAATTGTATATGATATAGTGGATGTTACCAACGGTCACTGTAGATTAAAGCAGGCACTCATCAGGGATAAAAGATTTGAAAGCTTATATCTGCTTCCCGCAGCTCAAACAAAAGATAAAACTGCGGTAACCACGGAGCAGATGAAAGAGCTGTGTCAAAATTTAAAAGAAGAGTTTGATTATGTTATAATTGACTGTCCTGCGGGTATTGAGCAGGGGTTTAAAAATGCCATTGCTGGTGCTGAGAGAGCAATAGTGGTAACCACACCTGAAGTAGCAGCTGTTAGGGATGCTGATCGAGTTATTGGTCTTCTTGAAGCAGCGGGTTTAAAGGAACCAGATTTAATCATTAATCGTATTCGTCCTGATATGGTAAAACAGGGGAATATGATGGATATAGATGATATTATAGATATTTTAACAGTAAACCTTATAGGGGTTGTTCCTGAGGATGAAATGATTGTTATTTCAACCAACAAAGGTGAACCTGCTGTACTAGATCCTCGGTCCAATGCAGGGGAAGCATATAGAAATATTGCAAAAAGAATAACTGGAGAAGATATACCCATTATGCCCCTGGAAGTTAATGAGGGGATTATGGCACTTTTTAAACGTCTTATAGGCAGGAAAAAGTAGGAGAGGGTGAGGGGCTTTTGTTAGAATTATTACAAAGGCTTTTTGGTAGAGAAGAAGCAGATAAGAGTAAAAATGTGGCTAAAGAAAGGCTGCGGCTCGTGCTGGTTCAGGACCGCTGCAGCATATCTCCCCATATTTTAGAATCCCTTAAAGAAGATATGATTGGTGTAATTTCAAAGTACTTAGAAATTGACGAAAAAGGTCTTGAGGTAAATCTCAGCAATGAAGATAACTACCTGGCTTTGGTAGCAAGTATACCTATTTTGCGGATGAAGAGGACATATGCTGAAGAAAAATAGCAGAACCAAAAAACAAGACTGCTTCTTAGGAAGCAGTTTCAGATTGTTGATAATAGGTCTCTGCCGCAGTTTTCTCACTCCTGAACTCACGCTGGACAACTCTAAGCAAAACTTAAAGTCAAAACCGGACCGCCCCAAATTCGACATCCTATCTCAGTTGGTGCTGGCGCTCACCTCCTGTTCGCGCCTCCCGGTTTTGCCTTACGCTTTGTTAAGAGCTGTTAGCCAGCGTTCGTTAAGTCGTTTCGCAAACTACAGCAAAGACCTATTAAGATTTTAAGATTTATTTAAGAAAGTTTGTCAACAGGCTGGGGCTGCTTCTTAGGAAGCAGTTTTTTTATTGTTTTCATTTGTTCATAGATAAGCCCTATAACATGTTGTATAATTTAAAAGAAAGCTTAAAGCATTAAAGCTTTCCTTTTTACAGCTCCTGGAGGGATAGGATATGGAGAGAAAGATGTATCTGAAAAATATAGATTATGTTTTTTTAGCGTGTGTTATCGGCATTTTAATTATGAGCGGTTTTGTTCTCAGCAGTGCAACCCTTAATGTAAGCAGCGATCCCTTTTTTTATGTCAAACGTCAGGTAGTATGGATAATTTTGGGATTTATATCAATGGTATTAGTTACTTTAATTGATTACAACAGCCTTAGAAATTATGTAAAGTTTCTATATGTTTTTAATATACTCATTTTGCTTTTGGTAATTGCCATAGGAAAGCAGAGAAGCTGGATAAACCTCGGTCCTTTTTTGCTTCAACCATCAGAATTTGCAAAGGTAATAGTTATCATTACCTTTGCAAAATATCTTTCTGACCGTCAGGGCAAACTCAACACATTAAAGGATCTTATACCATGTTTTATTCATGTAGGAATTCCCATGATCTTAGTTATGTTTGGTGATTTGGGAACCTCTCTGGTTTTTGCGGCTATATTGTTTGGAATGCTTTTTGTGGGGGGCGCAAATGCAAGACTTCTCCTCTATATTATCGTCATGGGGCTTCTAATAATTGTTTTGCTGCTGGTTGCTCATTTTAATTTTGGACTTCCCCTTCCTTTAGAGGAATATCAGCTTATGCGGTTGGTTGTTTTTTTAAATCCTTACAACGATGGTTTTAACGGCCAGGGGGCTGGCTATCATATAATTCAGTCTCAGGTTGCCATTGGTTCCGGAGGTTTTTGGGGAAAGGGGTTGTATAAAGGTTCCCAGGTACAGCTGAACTTTCTTCCTGAGCACCATACGGATTTTATCTTTTCTGTAGTAGGAGAAGAATTGGGATTTGTAGGAGCCTGTGTTCTCCTGGCTCTGTATTTTGGGTTGATTTACCGAGGATTAAATATTGCTTCGAGGGCTAAAGATATGTTTGGTACCCTTTTGGTAGCAGGTGTGATTTCCATGATATTCTTTCATGTAATGGAAAATGTGGGAATGACTGTGGGGCTAATGCCCATAACGGGAATACCTCTTCCCCTGTTCAGCTACGGGGGAAGCTCAATGCTGGCGACAATGACTGCCATTGGACTTGTGCTGAACGTTAATATACGCAGACAGGTAATTAGATTTTAGGAATTTTATAGTTTTCTCCTTTTCGGGTCAGGAAGATAACAAAAGTAATATCTTTTTCTAGAGAAGCATATATTCTTAAAAAGCAGCCTGTCCCGGGAGGAGAGAGATTTGAAAAAATTTTTTAGGCTCAGCAGAAAAGCTAAAACCAGCGTTTCAAGCTTGGATGACTTTGATTTTCTAAAAAAAAAGTAAGCATGCAAAAAGAAAAAACATATTTATTCGCTCTGCAGCTGCAGTAGTTTTATTTTTGATGATTGTCGGCTTATCTTTCATTTCAGGTTCTAAAGTTTCCAGGATAAAGGAAGTATTTACCTATTACTTGATTGATGAAAAGTCTGATTTAAGCCACCATATTTCAGAAACTGTAAAAAATGGAATTTGGATGGATCCCTTTGAAAAGGGAGTACTAAAAACCTTTCTGCACAATGCAAAAGAGGACAGAGACAGCTTAGATGGTCGAGAATTCGTTATACCGGTGTCGGGAAAAATTCAGAGGGAATTTGGGTGGGAAACGTCGCCACAAGGAGATAAGCTGCTTCATCCGGGGATAGATATTTTAGCAGAGAAACCGGGTGCCGAAGTAAAGGCTGCCCTTGGTGGAAAAATTAAATCAGTAGGAGAAAGCCGGCGTTTAGGAAAATATGTGGAGATTGACTGCGGTCAGGGACTTATTACTATTTATGGTAACTGCTGGGAGATTGCTGTGAAAGAAGGTCAGAGAGTCGAACAGGGAGAGGTAATTGCCAAATTGGCTCCCCATTCTGGTGCTTACCTTCATTTTGAAGTTAGGAAGGACGGAGAAATTATTAATCCCGTTGAAGGATTTATGGGAGTTGATAAAGAAGTATGGCACTTTTTCTTTATATTTCTGTTTATATCTGCTTCATTTAAGTTTTATAAATAAAGTTTTATGAATAATTTTGGTATACTATTGGACAAGCATTCAAAATAAAAATTTGATTTCTATGCAGCTTTGAATGGAGGATAAAAATGCTTAAGGAAAAAATATTTGCTGTACTTTCCCAAGTGGAAAAGCCGTCCCGTTATATTGGCAATGAGTGGAATATTATTAGAAAAAATTGGGATGATGTAGCTGTTAGAATGGTTTTTTCCTATCCTGATATTTATGAAATAGGCATGTCCCATTTGGGGCTTCAAATACTTTACGGACTGGTCAACAGCAGAGAAGACTTTTTAGTGGAAAGGGTTTTTGCTCCATGGATTGATATGGAAGAAAAAATGCGTCGTTTGGGCATACCTTTATTCAGTCTAGAGTCTTTTAGACCGGTAAAGGATTTTGATGTTGTGGGCTTTACCCTTCAGTATGAACTTAATTTTACCAATATACTTAATATGCTTGATCTTGCGGGAATTCCCTTAAAATCTTCAGAAAGAGGAGACAATGATCCCCTTGTGATTGCAGGAGGTCCCTGTGCTTTTAATCCCGAACCCCTATCCCAATTTTTTGATTTTTTTTTAATCGGAGATGGAGAAGAAGCTTTACTGGAAGTTTTAGATATAGTCAAGGAAAGCAAAGATTATAGTGATGGAAAATTTGATAGGGAACAGCTTTTAAGAAAAGCTGCAGAAGTTGAAGGTGTATATGTTCCTAGGTTTTATTCTTTTGAATATAACCCCGATGGTACTGTAAAATATTTTTCCTCAAAAATTTCTTTAAAAAAGATTACCAAAAGAGTAGTCAAAAATTTTGATGAAGTTTATTTTCCCACAAGACCCCTTGTTTCCATTACTGAGATAGTACACGACAGGATGATGTTGGAAGTGGCAAGGGGATGCGGGAGGGGCTGCCGTTTCTGCCAAGCAGGTATTATTTACCGCCCAGTTCGGGAAAAATCCAAAAATATACTCCTAAAGCAGGCAGAAGAAATGGTACAGAGCACTGGGCATGGTGAGATTTCCCTCGTTTCCCTTAATACTGCAGATTATTCTTCTATTAACAGTCTTGCCCAAGAGCTGGCAGAGAAGCTTGAAAGTAAAAGGATAAGTATATCTCTTCCTTCCCTTAGGGTGGACAGGTTTTCTGTAGACCTTGCACGAGCAGTACAGAGGGTTCGCCGGGCTACTCTTACCTTTGCTCCAGAAGCTGGTACGCAGCGGCTAAGGGATGTTATAAATAAAGGGGTTTCTGAAGAAGATCTATGGGAAGCAGTGGCTGCAGCCTTTGAAGCGGGCTGGGACAGAATCAAACTTTATTTTATGATTGGTCTTCCTACGGAAACAGAGGAAGATATTGAAGGAATTGTTCGTCTTTCCCGCAGAGTACTTGAATTGGGCCGCAAAATAAGGGGTAAAAATGCAGGAAGGGTTAAAGTAACGGTGAGCGTTTCATCTTTTGTCCCCAAATCCCATACACCTTTTCAATGGGCAGCACAGGATAAAATGGAAATACTTAAGGAAAAGCAGGATTATTTAAAAAAGAGGCTTTTAGGAAAAGGTCTGATTTTTAATTGGCATGATGCTGAGCAGAGTTTTATTGAGGCAGTTTTGGCAAAGGGCAATAGAGAAACAGGAGACGTGCTGCTTTCCGCCTGGTTAAAGGGGTGCAGATTTGACAGTTGGGCGGAAAGTTTTGACTTCAGCAAATGGATGGGTGCCTTTAAGGAACAGGGATATGACCCATTCAGCCGTGTGAATTTTCCGTGGGAAACAGATGCTGTGCTTCCCTGGGATCATATTGATACAGGAGTGTCAAAGAATTTTTTAATTCGAGAATATAAGCGGGCGCTGGAAGGGATCCCTTCTGAGGGATGTATTAAGGGACGGTGTACAGGCTGCGGTCTCTGCCCGACTCTGAAGGTTTATCCGGAAATAAAAGGCGGTGGTTAGGTGCGGATTAGGTTTGAATTTTCCAAAGGAGATGCTGCCCGTTTTCTTTCCCAGCTGGATATGGTAAGACTATTTGAGAGAGCTGCTCGGCGTGCAGGTCTTCCCATAGCCTATACCCAGGGTTTTAATCCCCATCCTAAAATTTCCTTTGGGCCAGCTCTTGCTGTGGGAATCATTGGTGAGAGGGAATATGCTGACCTTGAATTTGAATCTCCTGTGGATGTAGAAAAAACAATCTTGGATTTAGGAGCTCAAATGCCAAGCGGTATAAGAATTCGAAGTGGCAAGGAGGTTCCTAAGGGGAGTCCATCCATTAATGCAGTGGTGGATAGAGGGGAGTATGTAATATTCTGTGTTCTTGGCACTTCTTTCTCTAAAGAAGAAATAAATAACGCAATCTTAAAAATTCTTTCTCAAAAGGAAATACATGTGGAAAAGAAAACAAAAAAAGGCATGGAAATTAAAAACATACGCCCGGGAATATATGCTTTAGAAGGGGAAATTAAAAGTGGAAACTTACTAACAGTAAAAACTCTTCTTAAGCTTAGTTCTTCAGGTTCAGTTTCTCCATTTTCTGTTTTTGAGGTGTTTTTAAAAGAACTTAATGTTTCTTTGGAACAGGGTTCCCTTAAGATTGTACGCAAGGGAATTTTTGCCTATCAAGGGGGGAGGCTTCTTACTCCCCTGGAAATACTGCATTGAAAAAGAGGAATGATTTAAAATGGAAAAAGAAATTTTAATTCAGTCAGATGAAGAAGATACCAGAGTTGCAGTGTTGGAAGAAGGGCGACTGGTGGAGATATATTTTGGGAAGTATGGAGGACTTGTGGGAAATATATTTAAAGGAAAAGTAGCCAATATAATTCCGGGAATTCAGGCAGCATTTGTAGATATTGGTCTTGAGAAAAACGCATTTTTATATGCTGGAGATGTGGTTGCCAATAAAAGTGTTTCCCTTAAGCATAAAAACGACTTTAGCAGTATAGAGTATCTGCTGAAACCAGGGCAGGAAATAATGGTACAGGTTACTAAGGAACCCCTTAATAAAAAAGATGCACGCCTTACCATGCAGATTACAATTCCTGGAAGGTTTGCTGTTTTGATGCCTTATTTAGACCACGTGGGGGTATCCCGTAAGATAAAGGATGAAAAGGAAAGGGAAGGGCTTAGAGCTGCCGCAGCGGAGCTTAAGCCTGAAGGTATGGGTATAATAGTTAGGACAGTTGCAGAAGGAATTTCACCAGAAGAGCTCTATGATGATATAAGGCATCTTACAGGCATGTGGCAGGAAATACTTGAAAAAAGTGAAAAGGTGAGTGCCCCTGCGGTTCTTTATCAGGAAAGGGATTTAGTGGAAAGGACTGTAAGGGATCTTTTTAACGAAGAAGTGGTTCGCCTTCAGGTTAACGACCGTAATATCTATGAAAGAGTCTGCGGTATTTTAGGAAGTAATGAGCATCAGTTGAAAAATAGGATTTTTTTGTGTGAGGATGTGGACCTCTTTGAAAAATACAATATAACCCCTCAGGTAATGAGAGCTTTAAGGCATAAGGTATGGTTGAAATGCGGGGGCTTTATTATTATTGAACATATGGAAGCCCTAACGGCAATAGATGTTAATGCCGGCAAATATACTGGAAGCCGTGATTTAGAGGAAACCATTTTTAAAACAAATTTGGATGCTGCTGTGGAAATAGCAAGGCAGCTTAGATTAAGGAACATTGGAGGCATAATTATAGTTGATTTTATAGATATGGCAGAAGAAGAGCACAGGCAGAAAGTGCTTGAAGTACTTGAGAGAGAGCTGCAAAAGGATAAAACCCACACTAAAATTATGGGAATTACGAAACTTGGTCTAGTAGAAATAACCCGTAAAAAGGAATATAGACCCCTGGAAGGGGTACTTCTTCAAAAATGTCCCTGCTGTGACGGGAAAGGTAAGATTTTTTCCCAGGAAGCATTAAGTTTAAGTACAAAAAAGGAGATTGCAAACCGCTTAAAAAAGATCCACTCACCAGCCCTGATAGTAAAAGTTAATCCTTATATTGCAGCGGTTCTCTGCAGGGAGGGAAATGGTTGGCTTAAGGAAATGGAGCAGAAAACTGGAAAACGAATAATAGTGGAGTCTCAGGAGAACCTTCATGAAGAAGATATAATTATGGAGGAGCTTTGGGATAATTGATAAATAATTAGGATTTTTAGGAGGTATAATATGAAGACCGGTAGTGTTAACCTTCCCCTTCACGGCGGGAAGTGCCCTCCTTGGCTTTTTAATAAAATGAAAAAGCTCAGCGGCGTGCTGCTGGAAGCGGTAGTGTTGGAATACGGTCCCACGGAGGTTTTGAGAAGATTTTCTGATCCTTTCTGGTTTCAATCCTTTGGATGTCTTTTGGGTTTTGACTGGCATTCATCTGGTTTAACTACTACGGTTTGTGGCGCAGTTAAAGAGGCATTAAAGGAGAGAAATTGGGATTTGGGAATTTTTATTGCAGGAGGAAAAGGAGGAACTTCTAGAAAAACTCCTATGGAAATTGAAGAATGGGGAGAAAAGTTTGCTTTTCCCCAGGAAATTTCAAAGCTTATTTATGCAAGCAAAATGGCTGCAAAAGTTGACAGTGCTGCTGTTCAGGATGGATATCAGCTTTACCACCACACCTTTATTTTTACACCAGAGGGCAGCTGGGCTGTTGTACAGCAGGGGATGAATGAACAGACAAAGTATGCCCGACGGTATCACTGGCTCAGCCGCAGAAACCTTAAGTTTGATAATGAACCCCATGAGGCCGTATGCTGCGATCAAAAGGGCAGAGCACTTAATCTTGTTGCTTCAGAAAGTGAGGCTAACAGAATAACTGCAGTTGCACTGAGCAGGGAAAAGCCGTACAAAGTTGTAAGGGAATTCAAAAAAATTTTTACCCAGAGAAATCTTGATATGCCTGCTTTTCACAATATTCCCAAAGCAGAAAGTCTGGAAAGGACACTTATTAAAACTTATGAAAGATGCCCTAAGGATTTTGAAGAGCTTTTGTCTTTGAATAGAGTAGGGCCCAAAACCATTCGGGCCTTAAGCCTTGTAGCTGAAATAATTTATGGGGCTAAACCCAGCTACAGGGATCCTGTGAGATACAGCTTTGCCCATGGAGGCAAAGACGGCACTCCATACCCTGTGGACCGCAATCTATACCAGAACACTATAGATTCTTTAAGAAATATAGTTGAGGAAGCAAAAATGGACAACAGAGAAAAAATAAAAATGCTTAAAAAACTAAGCTTGTGGTCAGAAAAAATAAATTCTACTTCAGTTTGAATTTTTTAACGATGTTTTCCAAGCGCTTTACATATTCAAAAAGATTGTTGGCACCAGCACTTATTTCCTCATTAGAAGCTGCCTGTTCTTCAAGGGAAGCAGCTATTGATTGGGCAGCTTCTGCAGCTTCTATGGAAAGGTTAAGCACCTTTTCTATATCTTCCAATAGTTCTTTTCCTTTTCGATTGATTTCTTCTGCTGCTGCCATATTAGATACTGTTTGTTCTTCTGTGAGTTTAACAACTTTAGTAACTGCTTTTATACAGTTTCCTGTGTTTTCAATAACCCTGCTTCCCTGTTTAACCTGTTCATTTCCTTTATGCATAGCTGAAACCGCTTCTTTGGTCTTTTCTTGAGTTTCTGATATTATGGTCATGATTTCTTTTGCTGCGGCGGAACTTTCTTCAGCAAGTTTTCTAACTTCCTCAGCCACCACAGCAAATCCCCGTCCCTGCTCCCCAGCCCTTGCGGCTTCTATGGCAGCGTTTAGAGCCAGAAGATTGGTTTGTTCCGCAATATCTGTTATTGTGGCGATAATTTTTTCTATCATCTGGGACTGTTTGTCCAGCTCTTCCATAACAAGGGTGATATTGTTTACTGTTTCTTCTATGGCCTGCATCTGTTTGATTGATTCATTGAGGGAATCTGCTCCTATTTTTGTTTCCTTTGATGTTTCCTTAGCCAGATTCATGGCTTCCCTGTTGTTTTCCAGCATCATTTCCAGCTGTTGACACATGGACTGGGCCAATTCCTTGGCATTTTCCATGGCGGAGGTCTGTTCCTTCGCTCCTGCCGCTATTTCTTCCATGGTTGCACTTATGGTTTCACTGGCGGAAGCAACCTCTTCACAGGCTACTACCTGTTCCTGCCCCAATTTTTCAATATTAATGGTAATTTCTTGTAGGTTTTTGATAATAGAACGCAGAGCCTGGATCATTTTGTTTATTTCAAAAGCCTGCTGCCCCAACTCGTCCTTGGAGCGGGGCTGGAGCATCTGTCTTAGGTCTCCCATTGCTACTTTTCGAGCACCTTCTTGCACTGAATTTACAGTATCTTTTATAGTTTTGTTTAACCAAAAAGCCGCTGCTAGGCCCGCAGCTATGGGTATGCTTGATAAAATTAAGCTTTTTGTAATATCTTTAATAAAAGCAGTTATTACAATACTTAGCAGGACGGGGACTAAGGTTGCTGCTAGGATCTTGTTCAAAATTCTGCTTCTTAAAATTACCTGTCCGCATCTAATACCATATAAATGCTTCCCCCTACAAATACCGGGCAGGAGGTCTCAATGAGAAGTTCTCCGGTTGCCCTTGGATAAAGCTGAGCAAGGGGCTTGCTGCTTCTTAAAGACCTTAAAACGACTTCGTTGTCAAAAACCATTCCTTCCCGGAGGGGGTTTGAATGTACCACAGCAGTTCCGTTTTTATCTCCAAGAACAATATATTCGTAATCTTCCAGCTCCTTCAAAAAAAGTTCCTGAATCTGCGGCTTTGCTTTTTCTATATTATTTGATGATAAAATTGCTTCCACTTTTTTGGCAAGGTCAGCAGCTTTTGACAAGCCCCTTTTTGCTAGGGCTGAGTTCAACAGTTTGTGCTCATCTTTGGCCAATGAAGTCCCCTCCCTAGCTTAAAATTTAAATTAAGTTTAAAAATAATGTTGCAATTTTTAATGAATTGTTAATTCTATGCTGCAGGTATAAAACCCTTTTTGTAATAATGAAAAATTGATAGAACTGGTTTTTTTGGATTCCATTGGCTGAAAACTATCATAAACAATCATACTTTCTTTAGATTTCTTGACACTTGAACTTTAGTGTGCTACAATCTGCTGTGCGATCCTTTGATCGTTTTAGCCGCTCAGCATCTGGGTTTAAAAATTTCTTACCCAGGCTGGCGAGTTTTAATGTGGAGGTGCAGATTTATGTACGCAATTATCGAAACAGGAGGAAAGCAGTATAGGGTTAAAGAGGGAGATGTAATAGACGTGGAGAAGCTCCCCGTTGAAGAGGGTGAAACAGTTGAAATAAGCGAAGTTCTGGCTGTGGGGGAAAAAAGTGACTTAAAGGTAGGAACCCCATATGTTCCAGGAGCAAAGGTTAGACTTCGTGTTGAGAAGCACGGCAAAGGTGATAAAATTATAGTGTTTAAATATAAGCCTAAGAAGGGATATCGGCGCAAACAGGGACACAGACAGCCTTTCAGTAGGGTTAAAGTGGAAAAAATTGAGGTTTAAAATGGCTGTTTAAAATGATAAAGGTAGAGTTTTTTGTAGATGCTGGAGATAATATAAGAGGCTTTTCTATAAAAGGTCATGCTGAATATGCTGAATACGGCAGAGATATAGTTTGTGCTGCAGTGTCAGCTGTGTCCCAAACGGCAGTAATTGGACTGCAGAAGCTTTTGGGGAAAAAACCCGAAGTTTTTCAGGAAAAAGGAAAGCTTGTATGTATGCTTCCCAAAGATTTGGATGGGGAAGAAAGAAAGATTGGAGAGGTTGTTTTTAAAACCATGTATTATGGATTAGAGGCAATTAAAAATGAATATGAGGGATATTTAAGTCTGATTTGGAGGAGGTGTGAAAGTTGATTAGAATGGATTTACAGCTGTTTGCACATAAAAAAGGTGTAGGTAGCTCAAAAAACGGTAGGGATAGCGAATCAAAGCGTTTAGGAGTAAAGAGATTTGACGGTCAGTATGTAAAGGCCGGAAGTATAATTGTCCGTCAGAGAGGTACAAGGATTCACCCAGGTCTCAATGTGGGCAGAGGCGGAGATGATACCCTTTTTGCCAAGGTATCGGGATATGTAAAGTTTGAAAACAAAGGAAAAAACAGAAAAATAGTTAGTGTATACGAAGATCTCCCTTCTGTTGTAGGTTAAGACGGCTGTTTGTTTAACGTATAAAATATTAACACCCCTGGTTGTGCCAGGGGTTATGTTGTTTTTGGGGAGGGATACGGTTGGCAAAAAAGATCTACATAGGTGTAATAGGTTCAGCGAAATGTGATAAAAACACAGCCTATACTGCAGAGCGGGTAGGAGAACTTTTAGCGAAAGAAGGAGCTGTTATAATCTGTGGTGGATATGGGGGAGTTATGGAAGCCTGTTCCCGGGGAGCTTCTTTAGCTGGCGGAATGGTAATAGGTGTCCTTTCGGGAGAGGACAGAAAAGGAGAGAATCCATATTTAAGTGCTTCCATTGTTACGGGGATGGGAGAAGCCCGCAATGCTGTGATTGTGAGGAGCAGCCATGCGGTAATAGCTGTTTCAGGTGGGTATGGTACTCTATCGGAAATTGCCCTGGCTCTGAAAATGCAAAGGCCAGTTGTAGGTATAAATACATGGAGAATTGACCAAGGTGATGGTAATAAGCACATTATCTATGCAGAAAGCCCTGAAGAGGCAGTAAAAATTGCTTTGGATATGGGTAGGAAAAGCAGTGAGTTTGTGGAAAATGATTTTTAAAGGGAAAAAAATTTTTAATTAGGAGGAAAGATGTCAACAAAAAATACTCAAGGCCTGTTTACTGCTGAAGAGGTGTTGGAACTTCTTCGCTTTCAAAAACATGACAATCTAAATCATTTTCAGGTTATATTAGGGTTTCTGCAGCTGGGAAAATTCGATAGAGCTCTAAATTACGTCAAACATACCATAGAAAATATAAGTCAAAATGGGAAAATAATGCTTTTAGGATGTCCTTATTTATCTGTAACTTTGTTAAAAAAACAGCTTTATGCTCAAAGAAATAACATTTATTTAAATTTTGAACTTACAGATAGGTTCCTGAAACAGAGGTATATAAACAATTCTTTTGTTCTTTGCTGTGAAAGGCTTATTAATCTTGTAGAAGAAAATAAAAGTATGGATTTGGAAAGAAAGGATGTTCTCCTTCGCTTTGACAGGCTTAACGGGCAAGTAATTTTGGAATTGTCCGTAAAGCCATGTTTTAATAAAGAGAGGGAAGAGATGGCTGATGGCGTTAGACTTCTGCTAAAGGAGTTGGATAATAAAGGTTTGATTAAGGAAAGATACTGTGATGAGAAACTAACGCTTATAATAACTCTTCCTGAAAAAAGTGAGGTCGAATAGGGGTGTTTATTGATAAAGCAAAGATTTATGTTCGGGGTGGTGATGGAGGAAATGGTGCCGTTGCCTTCAGAAGGGAAAAATTTGTTCCCAAGGGAGGGCCCAGTGGAGGTAGCGGTGGAAGGGGCGGTAATGTAATTTTCAGGGCTGATGAGGGTTTGAGAACTTTAATAGATTTTAAATACCGCCGCCATTATTATGCGGAGCGGGGAGGTCATGGAGAAGGAAAAGACCGTCACGGAAGAAATGGAAAGGATCTTATAGTAAGGGTTCCTGTGGGAACGGTTATTAAGGATGCAAAAACTGGTGAGGTTATTGCGGACCTTATTTATAACGGTCAGGAAGTGGTTGTTGCTCGAGGCGGCAGGGGTGGCCGAGGGAATGCCAACTTCGCCACTCCCACTAACCAAGCTCCTACCTTTGCAGAAAAGGGGGAGCCCGGGGAAGAAAGGGAAATTATTTTGGAACTAAAACTTTTAGCGGATGTGGGATTGGTGGGTATGCCCAATGTGGGAAAGTCCACCATCATTTCTAAGGTTTCAAAGGCCAGACCCAAAATTGCCAACTACCCTTTTACCACACTGGTTCCCAATTTAGGTACTGTTTATCTTTCTGAAAATGACAGTTTTGTCATTGCGGACATACCAGGGCTCATTGAGGGTGCTCATCAGGGAAGCGGGCTTGGGCATGAATTTCTGCGTCATGTGGAAAGGACTAAGCTCTTAGTACACGTTTTAGATGTTTCTGAAAGTGAAGGACGTGATTGTATAGAAGATTTTGAAACCATTAATAGAGAACTTTATGCCTATAGTCCGGCTTTGGCAGGGAAAAAGCAGGTGGTGGCTGCAAATAAAATGGACCTTCCTGGTGCTGAAGAAAATCTTAAAAAACTCAAATCTTATTTAGGGGACAAATATGAAATTTTTCCCATATCAGCCCTTACTGGAGAAGGACTTAAGCCTCTTATTTACAGACTGGGTGAACTTCTTAAAGAAATAGAAGCCCATACTAATGAAAAAGGGCCAAGTTATATCATGAGCGAACAGGTGGTAATTAAAGCTGAGGAAAAAGAAAAGTTTAAGATCGAAAAGGAAAATGGGATTTTTGTGGTTTCAGGTAAAGAAGTAGAAAAACATGTTGCAAAGACAGATTTAAATAATGAAGAAGCTGTAAGGAGGCTTCAGCTTATTTTTAAAAGGATGGGACTGGAGGACGCTTTAAAAGAAATGGGAATAAAGGAAGGGGATACTGTAAAGATAGGCAATGTGGAATTTGAATATTACGATGTATAGCCGTGAGAGGTGGTAATAGTGGTAATAATAGGTGAGAATGAAGAGGGCCACAGAAAAATATTAAAGGGAATAAAAAGAGTTGTTGTAAAGATTGGGACCAGTTCCATCACTCAAGAAAACGGCCTTCTAGATATGAAAAAAATGGAAAAAATAGTTAATGATATTATCGCAGTAATGGATCGAGACGTAGAAGTCATATTGGTTTCTTCAGGCGCTGTGGGTGCCGGCACAGGTCGTCTAGGCTTAAAGGACCGACCCAAAACAGTTCCCGAGAAACAGGCGGCAGCTGCTGTGGGACAGGGTGTATTGGTGCATTCATATGAGAAGCTTTTTGATAAATATGGAAAAATTGTGGCACAGATACTTTTAACTAGGGAAGATATAGCTGACAGAAATAGATTTCTCAATGCCCGCAACACTTTTATAACACTTTTGGGATACGGAGTTATTCCTATCGTTAATGAAAATGATACGGTAGCTATTGAGGAAATACAGTTTGGAGATAACGATCGCCTATCAGCTTTAGTTGCCTGTCTTGTAGATGCAGACCTTTTAATAATTTTGAGCGATATAGATGGGGTTTATACTTGTGATCCCAAATTAAGTAACGAGGCAAAATTGATATCAGTTATTGAAAATTTGAACAGCTTTGAAAAAGCCACTAATTTTTTGGGAATGCCAGGCAGCAAATTCAGCACAGGGGGTATGATTACTAAGTTTCAGGCGGCAAAAATTGCTGCTCAATCAGGTATTCCTGTGGTAATTGCTAATGCTATGAGCGAAAATGTTCTTTTAGATATTTTAGAGAGAAAGTCGGTGGGTACTCTTATCCTTCCCATTGGAAGGCTTCATGCTAAGAAAAGATGGATCGGCTTTGGATCAAATATATGCGGGAAAATTTATGTGGATAAGGGGGCAGAGAAGGCCATTGTTGAAAACGGTAAAAGTTTGCTTCCATCGGGTATTATCAGAACGGATGGTTCCTTTGTGGTTGGTGATGTAGTAAGTGTTGTGAATACTGATGGGAAGGAAATTGCTAGAGGGATAGTGAATTATAATGCAGCGGAAGTAGAAATGATTAAGGGAAGGCACAGCGATGAAATTGAAGAAATTCTGGGCTACAGGGTTTGTCCAGAGGTTATACATAGGGACAACCTTACTGTAATGGTGTAAAATGTAAAGAGTTATTTTTTAAATTAAAAATTTATATTTTTGTTGAGAGGAGTGGGGGCATTGGTTCAACAGGAATTAGAAGTTATGGGAATAAAAGCCAAGGAGGCCAGCAGAATTTTAGCTTCTGCTCCAAGCAACCAAAAGGATGCGGCTTTGGAGAGTATGGCTAAAGCTTTAAGGGAAGGGGCAAATATGATTCTAGAAGCCAACAGCAAGGATATGGAAGCTGGTAGAGAAAAGGGCCTTTCGAAGGCTATGCTGGATAGACTTCTTTTGACCCCAGAACGCATTGAAGAAATGGCTAAAGGACTTGAAGCTTTAATAGCCTTACCCGATCCTGTGGGGAAAATTGATTCCATGTGGACCCGACCCAATGGACTGCAAATTGGGAAAATGCGTGTGCCGTTGGGAGTTATAGGTATAATTTATGAATCAAGACCCAATGTGACTGTGGATGCTTCAGGTCTCTGCATTAAGACAGGAAATGCGGTTATATTAAGGGGAGGGTCAGAAGCTTTTAATTCCAATGTAGCTATAGCTGGGGTTATAAGCAGTGCATTGGGCAAGGTGGGGCTTCCTGAGGAGGCTATACAGCTGGTTAAAACCACCGATAGGGAAGCTGTAAATATTATGCTAAAGATGAATAAATACCTTGATGTTTTAATCCCTAGAGGGGGAGCAGGACTTATACGTCTGGTAGTTGAAAATGCCAGCGTGCCGGTTCTGGAAACAGGTGTGGGCAACTGTCACGTTTATGTTGATGATGCTGCTGATTTGGAAATGGCAGTAAGAATTGCTGTTAATTCAAAAGTTCAGCGCCCTGCAGTATGCAATGCTGCAGAAACCCTTTTGGTTCACAGTGGCATTGCTGAAAAATTTTTACCCTTGGTAGCTGAGGAACTGCAGGCCCATGGGGTAGAACTTAGGGGATGTGAAAGGACAAGGAAAATACTCCCTAATATAAAGGCAGCTACTGAAGATGATTATTATATGGAATTTTTGGATTTAATTATGGCAGTTAAGATAGTGGACAGTCTGGAAGAAGCAATAGATCATATTCATACTTATGGAAGCGGGCACACTGAGGCTATTGTAACTGACAATTACCATCATGCCAGAGCTTTTGTTCAAAAGGTGGATGCTGCTGCTGTTAATGTTAACGCATCAACCCGCTTTACCGATGGATATCAATACGGATTGGGGGCCGAAATTGGTATAAGCACCCAAAAACTTCATGCCCGTGGTCCCATGGGTCTAGAAGAGCTGACTACATCTAAATTTGTTGTTTATGGAAATGGGCAGATTAGAGAATAAAACATCGACGATCTAAAAAATAGCAGCTTAGTTTTTATCAGCGGCATTACTGCCGCTGTATTTTTTGTAAAAAGCTTCTTTTTCATCAGGTTTGAGGCTCCGGTCTATAACAGCTGCTATAAGCAGGATAGCTGGTATGTTTATGAGCCAGCGGGTAAGGGCAAATTTTACCCCCAGGGCGGACATTTCAAATATAAGCATAGGTATCTTAAGGGTTGACCAGGCACATAGAAAAACTATAATGTTATAATACTTTACTCCTTTTTTTGCCATAACTTCTGCAACAGGAAACGCACCGTACAGAGGACCTGCGGCAGCAGCACCGAGAAGGATGCTTAAAACAGGTCCTTTTAAGCCTGCATTTTCTCCCATGTACCTCATAACTGTTTTTTTGGGCACCCATGTATCCAGAAGTCCCAATAGTATAAATACAGGAGGCAGTATTCCCAGCATTTCCATAAAGTTGGAAAAGGTATGGTGAAAAATCATTTTTCCCTTTTCAGGATCGAGGAAAAGAATTATCAGATCAAATGAAATGATCAGCAGAAAAACTTTGTAAATTTTAAGGAATTTTTTCATGGTTTTACCACCATTCCTAATATTAAAGCTGCAATGAAGGAATAGATATAACTTAAACCGTTGCGAAGTAAAGTTTCTTTCTTGCCGAAGTATTTTATTTCAAGGGGTGCGGTGACAATTCCTACCATCATTAGGGTGGAGACAAATACTGCTACCTGCATAATTCCTGCTCCCCTATCCAACACAGATTTTGCTAGCGGGAAAGCTATAAAGCCGGGTATTAAAGTGATGGAACCGACTATGGAGCTTAAAAACATTCCCCCAAAACCCGATTTTTCGCCTAAAAATTTAACAATAAGCTGAGGGGAAATGTATGTCAAAAGTATTCCAACCAGAGCAAGGACGCTGGCAAAATCAGGTAAAATTGAGGAAAAAGATTTATATGCCTTGGCAAGGGAAGTTTTTGTTTTTTCTTTATCTTTAGTGAAGGAAAAGATTAGTGCACTTATGGCCAAAATGTATGCAATAAGGGTAAACATTGTTATTCCTCTCCTTGTACTATAGAGTTAGTTTTAATTAGCTCCAAGCCAATAGACTTGATCCTTGACAACCACATAGGAATTCCCGGGGCAACTCAGATAAATATTCTCGTAAAGGCAGGGGGCTTCGATCAACCTCCTTAGGAAGCTTTCGCTGTCCTGAAGTAAAGAGTGAAGCCCTGCCCATACCAGAGGACTCGAATGAGCACGTTGTGGATACAGCTTGCTGTATGCCGCGAGTTACGCGCAAGGTTGAGTGGCTCGTAAGGGTTGCGGGGACCCTGCCTAAATTCAATGAAAGTAGGGATATAGAATGTTCTATGGTGGCGTTGATGTGGCCAAGTATTGTCATGAGGTATGCCTTGTTGATGACGCTGGCGATGTTGTACT
>LDZR01001710.1_pt1 | contig 91108 bp, 97 predicted proteins | sample 615371 | NCBI WGS metagenome assembly LDZR01 (sample SAMN03408294, study PRJNA278302) | terrestrial metagenome | isolation source: oil reservoir sample K2 | place: USA: Alaska, North Slope, Kuparuk formation | collected 2013
CCTGCGGCCGGCAACTGAGGCAGGATGCTTAAATCCTGCCGGGAAGCCTGCCGGAGCCTTGAGCCAAGCGCTAGTTTGGCCCGCGAGGGAGGCCTTTGCGAGCGGAAGCCAAGCAGGCCAGAATCAAAACTGGGGATGCGCCAGAGGGCGGCCTCCTTGACGTATAGTTTTGGCAAGTGTTATAATCATCCTGACGTCTTCGGGGTTAGGTGAAATTCCTTACCGGCGGTGAAAGCCCGCGAGCTGCCCCAGGGGCAGTTGATCCGGTGAAACTCCGGAGCCGACAGTGAAAGTCTGGATGGGAGAAGGCGTCTAAGGTAGTGTTTTACTGGCCAGCCCCGACGAGTCTGCGGGGTTTTTCTTTTTATAAAGGCAGGGGGGAGCCCATGGAGGAAGCCTTTATGCGACGGGCCTTGGAATTGGCCCGGAAGGGATTGGGTCGCACTTCCCCTAACCCGGCGGTGGGAGCCGTCGTCGTCCGGGACGGGGAGATTGTAGGAGAGGGGTACCATGAGAGGGCGGGTACTCCCCACGCGGAGGCACACGCTTTGCGGGAGGCGAGGGACAGGGCCCGGGGCAGCACTCTCTATGTTACTCTGGAACCCTGTTGCCACCACGGCAAGACCCCGCCGTGTACCGAGGCCATTATCGGGGCGGGAATTAAAAAGGTGGTGGCCGCCATGGTAGACCCCAATCCGAAGGTGGCCGGACGCGGCCTCAGACGCTTGCAGGAGGCAGGGGTGGAAGTAGAAGTGGGGCTGCTGGAGAAGGAAGCCCGGCGCTTGAACGAGGCCTTCATAAAGTACATCACCACCGGGCTGCCATGGGTTACCCTTAAGATGGCCCTAACCCTGGATGGGAAAATAGCCACGCGTACCGGGGCCGCCCGGTGGATCACCTGCGAAGAATCACGCCGTAGGGTCCATGAGTTGCGCAACACCTACGATGCAGTGCTGGTGGGTATCGGTACCGTCCTGGCCGATGACCCGCAACTGACTGCGAGGTTGCCGGGCGGCCGCGACCCGGTGAGGGTTATCCTGGACAGCAGGCTGCGCCTCCCCTTGGACGCGCGGTTGGTAAATGTGAAGTCCGGCGCCCCTACCGTGGTAGCTACCACCGAGGAGGCTCCCCGGGAGCGGAGGGAAGAGTTGGTCCGGGCCGGAATCGAGGTGATGACCTTACCTGCTGAAGAGGGCAGGGTTTCCTGGCCGGCCCTCCTTGAGGGTCTGGCCAGACGCCGGATAATCAGCGTCTTGATAGAGGGAGGGGCGGAAGTCAACGGTTCGGCCCTGGCCCACGGTGTGGTGGATAGGGTGATAGCCTTCATTGCCCCTAAGCTTTTTGGCGGAAGGGAAGCCCCCGGAGCGGTGGGCGGCCTGGGAGTAGCCCGGCCGGAGGAGGCCTGGAAACTGGAAGAGGTAGAAGTAGAGCCCTCTGGAGAGGATATAATGGTTACCGGCTTGATTTCTCGCGCCGGCCCGGAGGGAAGTTATTTTCTGGGTAGCCGCCCATGAGGGCCGGCGCCCTCTCTACGAACCATGAATGAGAAGGCTATTTTCGTAGGAGAAGGGTACGGCATGTTTACAGGTATTATAGAAGAAATTGGTACGGTTAGAAACCTAAAACTCGAGGGCGAGAACGCTCGGCTGGTCATAGGGGCCCGCAAGGTTTTGGAAGGAACCCAAATCGGCGACAGCGTGGCGGTGAACGGTGTATGCCTGACCGTTGTGGAGCTCCTGGACGACGGATTAGCGGTGGAAATGATGGCCGAAACCCTGCGGGTCACCAACCTCGGCCGCTTGAGGCCCGGGGAAGGCGTCAATCTGGAGCGGGCCCTGCGCCTGGGGGACCGGCTGGGGGGCCACCTGGTAAGCGGCCACGTTGACGGAGTGGTTCGCATCTTGAGCCGTCGCAGGGTGGGCACGGCCGAGGAGCTAGAGCTGGAATTGCCCCCTAACGTACGGCCTTACGTAGTACCCAAGGGCTCGGTGGCCCTGGACGGCACCAGCCTCACCGTGATCGCCCGTCGGGGAGACAGCTTTAGTGTAGGGCTGATACCCCATACCTTAAGGGAAACCGTCTTGGGCCGTAAACGGGTAGGGGACGAGGTCAACATGGAGGTGGACTGGCTGGCCCGTTACTTGGAAGGGCTTCTCCGAGCCCGGGACTCGGAAGGGTCTGCCGGGTTGAATATGGATTTCCTCGCCCGGTACGGCTTTGTTTAAAGGGAGGGACAAAGGGATTGTGTGGGACACTCAAGTTTAATACCATTGAGGAAGCCCTCGAGGATCTCAAAGAAGGTAAAATGATAGTCGTAGTGGACGATGAAGACCGGGAAAACGAGGGAGACGTGGTGGCGGCGGCGGAAAAAGTCACCCCGGAGATAGTCAATTTCATGGCCACCCATGCCCGGGGCCTCATTTGTGTGCCTATGACAGGAAGCCGGCTGGATGAGCTGGGGCTGGAGTTGATGGTCCAGGACAATACCGAATCCCTGGGTACGGCCTTCACCGTCTCCGTGGATGCCGCCGAGGTTACCACGGGGATATCTGCTTATGAAAGGGCCGTGACCATCAAAAAGCTCATCGATCCCGCAACCAGGCCGGAGGACCTACGGCGGCCGGGCCATATTTTTCCCTTGAGGGCGCGGGAGGGAGGGGTGTTAAGACGGGCCGGTCATACCGAGGCGGCGGTGGACCTGGCCCGCCTGGCAGGGTTGTACCCGGCCGGGGTTATCTGTGAGATTATGAACGATGACGGTACCATGGCCCGGGTACCCCAGTTAATGGAATTCTGCCGACGCCACGGACTAAAAATCATCACCATTGCCGATTTAATTAAGTACCGGCGGCGTACGGAGAAATTAATACGGCGTGTGGCCGAAACTAATCTACCTACCCGTTATGGCCACTTTCGGGCCATCGCCTATGAAGATGTTCTGGAAAAGCAGGGCCACCTGGCCCTGGTAAAGGGCGAAGTGGGTGACGGCCGGCCGGTCCTGGTGCGGGTCCATTCCGAATGCCTGACCGGCGACGTCTTCGGATCTTGTCGTTGCGACTGCGGGGAACAGCTGGCTCGGGCCCTGGCCATGATCGAGGCCGAGGGACGGGGCGTGCTGCTCTATATGCGGCAGGAAGGAAGGGGTATTGGCCTGTTGAACAAAATAAAGGCCTACCGGCTCCAGGAAGAAGGCAAGGATACCGTTGAGGCCAACGAAGCCCTGGGATTCCCCGCCGATCTACGGGATTACGGCCTTGGAGCTCAGATCCTGGTAGACCTGGGCATCCGGGAACTGAGGCTGCTCACCAATAATCCCCGTAAAATAGCGGGTCTAGAGGGGTACGGGCTTAAAGTGGTCGAGCGGATCCCTTTGGAAATTCAGCCTAACGGGGTTAACCGGCGCTACCTTAAGGCTAAAAAGGACAAGCTAGGTCACCTGCTCCACATAAGTTAAATCCCGGCGAGATGGAGGTTGAAGGCAGTGCGTACTTTACAAGGGAAACTGACGGCCGAGGGGTTGAGATTCGGCATTGTGGTCAGCCGGTTCAATGAGTTTATAACCAGCCGCTTGTTATCAGGTGCCCTGGACGCCCTGGAGCGCCACGGCGCGGGTCCCGATGCCGTGGATGTCGTTTGGGTGCCGGGGGCCTTTGAAATACCCGTCACGGCCCAAAAAATGGTCCAGCGCGGGTATGATGCCGTTATTTGCCTGGGGGCGGTCATCCGCGGAGCCACTCCCCATTTTGAATACGTGGCCGCGGAGGTGACCAAGGGCATCGCCCAGGTGGCTCTGGGCAGCCAGCGCCCGGTAATTTACGGTGTCATTACGGCTGATACCCTGGAGCAGGCCATTGAGAGGGCCGGTACCAAGGCAGGGAACAAGGGCTTTGAAGCCGCCATGGCGGCCATGGAAATGGCTAACCTGTTCAGGGAGCTAGCGTAAATACTAGAGGCCCGGGCCTCTCATGGCGGCCCGGGCCCCTCTGCCCAGCCCCTCTTACAGGGCACGCTGCACCTTCCCGGAACGCAAGCAGCGGGTACAAACATAAATCCGCCGGCGTGTACCGTTGACGACGGCTCTTACCCGCTGGAGGTTGGGCCGCCACTGCCTTTTGGTTTTGATGTTGGAATGGCTTATCTGGTTGCCGACAACGCTTTTCTTACCGCAGATGCTGCAAACGGCCATGTATATTCACCCCTCGTAAGAAGTACCACGCGGTAATTTTACCAGAGTTGGCCCTACCGTGCAAGGGTGAGGTCGCCGGCAGGGATTCTTCCAAGAGCCCGTAGCCCGGAGGGGGCCGGAAGGTAGGGAGAGAATCTAGCAGGAAATAATGGGCACATGACGAAAATAAGAGTAGGGAAAATCGTAAGGGGTGAACAGCATGGGCGGCGGCCCGCAGAAAAAAGTCCTTTTCCGGAGGATCACCAAGGATTTGTCTATCATGGAGGTATTGCAGGCCTATCCCGAGGTGCGCTCGGTTTTTGCCCGCCACGGGATGGGATGTCTCACCTGCATGGGGGCCATGGCGGAGACCATTGAAAGCGGGGCCCGTATTCACGGCATCGATTTGGAGGAACTGCTGGCCGACCTCAATGAGGCCGTAAAGAATCGGTTCTAGGTGGTAGACATCCATGCCGCCTGCGCGGCACCAGCAGAAAGATGAAAAGGACGGGCCGGCATGCAAACAAAAACAATGCCGGCCGGCCCGGATAGAAGCTATTTTCGGAGCAGGAGAGGTTTAGTCAAAGCCATGGACAACAGGCCGGTGGCCGACCTCAAATGCGTGGGACCCCAGCGCAGGATGAGGCTGGAGAAGCTCGGCATAAGGACAGTGAGGGACCTGATCTATCACTTCCCCCGGCGTTATGAAGACCGCCGCCGGTTAGCCAGCCTCGACGGGTTAATGCCGGGGAATAGGGTTACGGTGCTGGTCACCGTAGTAGGATGGGAGGAAAGGAACCTACGCCCCCGTCTGACCCTCGTGAGGGCCGAAATAGAAGGTGAAGGCGGCAGAGGATATGCAGTATGGTACAATCAAACCTATATCAAGAGGCGGCTGCCGCCCGGAAGCCGTGTTTTCCTCACCGGCACGGTGAGACGTCGTTCTCTCTTACCGGAGATACAGGTCGATGATTACGAACTTCTCGAGGGAGAATCTACCGGGTTGAATACCGGCTATCTGGTCCCCTTTTACCCTTCGTCTGCGGGGTTGACCCAGAGGTGGCACCGGCTGGTGACCTATCAAGCCCTGGCGGAATACCTGCCCCATGTTAGGGAAACCCTCCCCCTGGAGTGGCGGCACAAATACCGGCTGGTACCCCTGGCCAAAGCCCTGAGGGACATTCATTTTCCCTCGGAGGAAGAGGACCTCCACCAGGCCAGAAGAAGGCTGATTTACGAGGAACTGCTGGTTTGGGAGCTGGCCCTGGCCATGCACCGGCGGCGGAACGTGGGAGGGGGAGGGGGAATTGCCCACAGCCGGGACAACACCCTGGTAAACACCTTTCTCCGGAATCTCCCTTTTTCCCTTACCCGTGCCCAAAGGCGAGTCCTGGATGAGATCTTTAGCGATATGGAAGCCCCTCGCCCCATGGCCCGCCTCCTGCAGGGAGACGTTGGTTCCGGCAAGACCATCGTGGCTGCGGCGGCCCTGGTAAAGGCGGCTTCCGGGGGTTGGCAGGGGGCCCTTATGGTACCGACGGAAGTTTTGGCCGAGCAGCATTTTCTGAATTTCAGACGACTGCTGGGCTCGCTGGGTCTACCGGTAGCCCTTTTAACCGGTAGTACCAACCGCCGGGAGAAGGAACGGGTTCTTGCGGGGCTGGAGGGTGGACAGATATCGGTGGTAGTAGGAACCCATGCCCTCATTCAGGAGGGCGTAAAATTTAGGGCCTTGGGCTTAGCAGTAATCGATGAGCAACACCGTTTTGGCGTGCGCCAGCGGGCCCAGTTGCCGGCCAAGGGGAGCACGCCCGACCTGCTGGTCATGACGGCCACCCCCATCCCGAGAACCCTGGCCCTGGTGGCTTATGGCGATTTGGATGTTTCCCTTATCGACGAACTGCCCCCTGGCAGAAGACCGGTGGCCACTTATGTCTTGACTGGCCGCCAGCGGGGTCAGGCCTACCGCCTGGTGGCCAGGGAGGTGCAGGCCGGTAGGCAGGCTTATATAATCTGCCCCCTCATCGAGGGAAGGGAAACCGAAGAGGCGGCTGCGGCTACGGCGCGGGCCAGGGAGCTGCAGGAAAGGGTCTTTCCGGCCTTTAAAGTGGGTCTGATCCACGGGCGCCTCCGCCCGGCGGAAAAAGAAGTGGTTATGGAGCGTTTCCGCCGGGGAGACCTTCAAATTCTGGTGGGCACCACCGTCATCGAGGTAGGGGTGGATGTACCCAATGCCACGGTTATAGTTATCGAAGGCGCCGAGCGGTACGGTTTGGCCCAACTACACCAGCTCCGGGGCAGGGTGGCCCGCAGCAGCCATCAGGCTTATTGTTTGCTGATTACCGAAAACAACCGCGGCGAAGCGGGCCGGCGTCTAAAGGTGCTGGTGGACAACAACGACGGCTTTGCCATTGCCGAAGCCGATTTGCAGTTGCGGGGACCCGGAGAATTTTTCGGTACCCGCCAGCACGGGTGGCCCGAGTTCCGTCTGGCCCAGTTTCCCCGGGATCTGGCGGTGCTGGAGCAGGCGCGTAAGGACGCTCATTTTCTAATCCAATCGGGATACCTGGAGCGGCCGGAATACGCCGGGCTGAAGGCTTTGGCCGAAGAAAAGCTGGCCTCCTGGGAGGTATAGATTTCAAGGAAGGAAAGGGGTCCGGCCGGGCCGCTCGGAGGTTTCGTCCAGGCCCGGGGGCCTTTTTCTGTCTTCCTGTATAGCCTTTATCCGTGCGTCGGCTTCTTTTCGGCTGCGCTCTAAAATGGACAGTGAAAGGGTGGGGTGGCTGTGGGAAAACCCCATGTTGGTGAAGTTGACTACCTGCGGGTTTTCGGGCTGGTAACCATCGTATTCATTCATGCATGGGGCTTCTACCTGTTAATGCCGGTCGAACACCCTTACACTCGCATCGTCCAGGAACTGGGAGTAAATCTCTTCCGGTTCGGCCGCCAGGTCTTCATGTTCATTACAGGGCTTGTGCTCTTTTATAATTATGGCGAGGGCAAAGTTGATTTGCGTCGTTTTTTTAGCCGGAGATGGAAAAATGTAGCTATACCTTATATTATTTGGACGGCCCTCTATCTCTTGGTCAAACGCATCTCTGGGATGCTCGAGTGGAATTCCTGGGGCAGTTTTCTGGCCTTATGGGGGCAGAATGTCTTAAACGGCAATGGTTTCAGTCACCTCTATTACATTTTGGTGGCCCTCCAGTTTTACCTGGCCTTTCCCCTCCTCGTTACCTTTTTTAAACCTCGGCGGCCGGAAGTTGTGGCGAAGGTTGTTATCTTTGCGGGCCTCATCCTTTATGCCCTTTATCATTATCTCTTCGAGGTGCACGGGGAACTGGTAAAGTCCGCAGTAGCCGGTACGCCCCTGGCCGGTATGGCGGAATGGTTCATGCTTTACAAAGACCGCCTCGTCTTTTCTTATTTTCCTTACTATCTTTTTGGCGCCCTTGCAGGCCTGTACATGGAAAAATGGCGGCGGTGGCTGCAGGATCACCGGCAGGCCGTCTTGATCCTTTTGTTCTGTACCACTGCCTGGGTGGTGGGCGAATACTTTTATTTTTACTTATACAGGGGCCAGTCCTGGGCTCTGACCATCAGCGTTTTTAAGCCCAGCATTTATTTATACAGCCTAACCCTTATTGTCTTTTGTTTCCAAAAGGCCTATTATCTCGAAGGTAGGGGTTTCATGTCCGGAGCGGTTTCCTTTCTGGCGTCCAATTCTTTAGGGATTTATCTCCTTCACCCTGCAGTACTCTATTTCTTTAACAGCTATTGCTGGGAATATATTAGCCTGTTCGGTTCCCTGTTAGCGGTCCTGGAACCGGCGGCGGTAATAATAATTTCGGCTTTCTTGAGCGCTCTCCTGGGCAGCAGCCGCTATACTCGTTTTATCATTGGCGAGGCCGGTGATTTAAAGAGTGCCTTTCCCCGGGGAAGCCTGAAGGGGCGTACTGCAGCGCATGACCGCCTGTTTTTCAAGACAGACTAGAGCATATCAAGCAGATTTTGAGGAGGTAAGGTGCAGCGGTATGCGGTTAAATCCGGGAGAGAGGTCGCTATTGGTATCCTTCGCCAGCAGCACCAAAGCCCAGGAGGTGGTAAACGCCCTGAAAAAGGCCGGCTTTCAGGATGTGCAGCTGGACCGGGTGGGCCGGTTCGGCACCCGTTTCGACGACCGTTACAACAACCCTCTGGCCAGTCAGGCCAACACCGTCACCGGTTTGACCCTTTACGGTGAAGATATTCATCCGGCGGTAAAAACCGATACCCGGGCCCTTTTGGCCGCCGAGCCTTCGGTGAGCGGTGTGGGCCTGTGCAATTACGGCGTGGCGGGTAACGAGGGATTTTTGGTTACGGTTGTAGCTCCGGAGGACCGGGCGGAGGAAGCTATAAAAATTGTGGAAAAATATGGTGGGAAGGTGTAGCCGGTAGCAATCCGGCTTATTTTTTCTTTTCTTAGTATAAAAGTAGAAGTTTCGCTGACCAAATAATACTAGTTTTATTTTAGCATAAAACCTTCTTAGGGATGCATACTAGAACTAGATTAAAGGAGAAGGAGGTGAAGAAAGATGCCGCGCGGAGGTAGGACCAACCGTCTACTGATCCCCCAGGCGCGGGCCCAGATGGAGCGGTTTAAGCAGGAAGTAGCCAGCGAGCTGGGGATCTCCAACTACTCCGGCTACCTCGGCGATCTCCCCTCCAAGGTTAACGGTTCGGTCGGAGGGCTCATGGTGAAAAAGATGATCGCCGCCTATGAGCAAACGCTGACCGGGACCGCCGCAGGCGGTGGCCTTGGTGGCGATGTGGAAATCGGTGCTGCCGAGCAGGTGACCGGCCGCATTAGCGGGCCCAATCCTGCTTTCACTACCGGTGGCCAGAAGTTGAATATCAATGCCCAGCAGTACAACGCCCAGTCGACCGGTCTGGTCGGCGGCCCGGCCGGTGCGGGGACCATAGGTTAAGGCGTCTTCTTTTCCTGCGGAGGGCGGGGTTCTTCCCGCCCTTTTTTGTATTAATGGAGGGGGAGGGCGGTTCTGGTCTGTAAAAGGGTAGTATGGAGGCTTTGGTTTAGAGCTGCTCCGACCACCCATGCCAGATTGGCGATAAGATCGTCTATCTCTTTAGGGGTGACCGTCAGATTGCCCCCGAAGGGCTGCAGGATCTTTTGCACAAGCTGTGAACCGTCTATGCCTGGGAAAAGGGCTGCCCCCTGGGATAAAGTTTCGTAGATTATAGTGGCCGCTGGGACCACGGTGGGTATTCCTACGGCCACCACCGGAACCCCCATTGTTTGCCTGTTGATGGCCGCCCGCTGTTTACCTACCCCGGAACCGGGGCTAATACCCGTATTGGTAATCTGGATGCTGGTGCCGATGCGCCGCAGGTCCGTGGCCGCCAGGGCATCGATGGCTATTACCGCCTTGGGTTGGGTGCGGTCCACCACACCGCGGATTATCTCGGCCGTTTCTATACCGGTGGTTCCCAGGACCCCCGGTGCCAGTGCGCTTACCGGCCGGCTGCCCGGGGGCAGGCTCTGGGGGGCGTACTTGCACAGGTGACGGGTTACGGTGAAATCCCCCACCACTTTGGGCCCCAGGGAGTCGGGAGTAGCCTGCCAGTTTCCGAGCCCGACCACTAAAACGGGATCCGTAGGGCCCACTTGTAGGGAGGCCAGGAGGGAGGAAAGTTTTTCGCCCACTAGCCGGGCGACGGCTTCGTGGGCCGGGGGATCGGCCACGAGTAAAGAGGGGGCCTCGATGGTGATATATGTACCCTGGGGTTTGCCTAATGCCCGGGCGCCTGCTTCGTTGAAGATGGTGATAATAGAGACCTGGGCCTGGGGATGGCTTTCTTTTTCTTCCTTCACCCCGGGTACTTCCTGGCGCGTGGCCCCCCTCAGGAGGGCGTGGGCCTCCATGGCCAGGTCCGAAGTTATGCCGCATATCTGGTAAAAACGATAGCGGTCCAAGACCCCTTTCCCCCCTTGAATTTCCTGCAATAGGTTATGCAAAAGGAAAAAAAATATACGTGAGCAGGGAAACTTTATTTTTACGTTGAATTGAATTATTGTGTAGGATGGTTTATTGACAGCGAAATACATCTATAGTATAATCCCAACGTGAAGGGGGGCGAGGAGATGCGCATTCGGATTTCTCCCAAGGCAGAGGAATACATCAAGGGGAAAACCGGGGTCGTTACTATCAGAATGGTAATGAGCGGCGGTTGAGCGGGGATCACCTATCGCCCTGCCGTGCTCGCGGGTGCTCCGCAGGATACCAGCCGTTATCGTTTAGAGCAGGTTGACGGTCTGCAGGTTTACGTCCAGAAAGGGATTAAGCCGGCTGCCGAGGCCATTGATATTGATCTCGTAGGCTTCGGGCCTTTCAAGCAGCTGGTGGTAGAGGGTGTGTCTTTCTAAAACTAAAGCATCTAGGGGGGAGGAACAAAAGTCATGGCCGGTCAGGTTATTAACATCGATCAGAAGGAGTTCGAGGCCGAGGTTTTGACGGCGCCCCAGCCGGTGGTGGTGGATTTTTGGGCGGCCTGGTGCGGCCCTTGCCGGATGATGGGACCTGTCCTCGAACAGCTCGCCGGGGAGTACGACGGCCAGATCAAATTCGTAAAGATAAATGTGGATGAAAACCCGGAAATAGCCTCCAGCTACGGCATTATGAGTATTCCCACCTTGATCGTTTTCAAAGACGGGGAGGAGGCAGGCCGCCTGGTGGGCTATATGCCTAAGGACAAGTTAAAGGAAAACCTCGATTCCCTTCTTTAGGAGGCCGGTTCCGTGGGGCGACAGGCCTTTATCGATGCCGCCCGGTGTGACGGGGCAGCCGACTGCCCTCCCCGGGCCCATTGCCCGGCCGGAGCCATTTTCAGGGAAGAAGAGGGTCCTTATTTTGTGGGACCGGGTTGCCTAGGTTGCGGACGCTGCCTTGCCTTCTGCCCCCTAAACGCCATCCGTTTGGTTTGATCTAACGGGGCGGCGGGAGGTATAGGCGGCCGATAGAAGAAGGTCAGGGGGAAGCCACCCAAAGTGGTGGCTTTCTGTGTTTTTGGGGTGTTTCTTGATTCCTCGGATTAAAATTCTGCTTTATACAGCAGGCATTAGTTGAGCAACGTCGAATAACATACATAACACAGGGGGGAATGCCTGTGAAAAAGATCAGAGTAGAAGACAGTATCGGCCGAGTTCTGGCCCATGATCTCACCAAAATAGTTCCGGGGCAATTTAAAGGCCGTCGCTTCAAGAAGGGTCACATCATCCGGCCGGAGGATATCCCCGAGCTTCTTCAGATGGGGAAGGAGCACCTGTATGTTTTGGAGCTCGGGCCCGACGATATCCACGAGGATGAAGCGGCTTTGAGGCTGGCCCGGGCCTCCCTGGCCCTGGAGGACCACGGGATAGAGCTGACCGAGCCAAAGGAAGGAAAGGTGAGCCTCATAGCCCGCCGGCCCGGCCTGCTCAAGATAAATCTTGCCGCCCTTCGGGAGGTCAACCAGGTAGGAGAGGTAATTTTGGCTACCCTGCACAACAATTATCCCGTTAAGGAAGGGCAAGTGGTAGCGGGAACCCGCCTCATCCCTCTGGTAACTAAGAGGGAGGTGGTAGAGAGGGTCGAGGGGATCTGTAGGGAAGCGGGAGGCATCCTTAAGGTGGTGGCCTTCCGGCCCGTGAGGGCGGGTCTCATCACCACCGGAAACGAAATTTACACGGGACGGATAAAGGATGCCTTCGGCCCCGTAGTCCGGGCCAAGCTGGCCCAGTACGGGTCCGGGGTAGTGGAAGAAAAGATTGTGCCCGATGATGCGGAAATCATAAGCCGTTCCATCCTGGAAATGGCCGGGCATAACTTGGATTTAATCCTCTTAACCGGGGGTATGTCGGTAGACCCGGACGATGTTACTCCCGTAGGGATACGTATGAGCGGGGCGGAAGTGGTTACCTACGGTGCCCCTGTTTTACCGGGCGCCATGTTCATGCTGGCCTATCTCAACGGTATCCCCCTGGTGGGGCTGCCGGGATGCGTCATGTACTACCGGGCGACTATTTTCGATCTGGTGCTGGCCCGGATCTTGATCGGCGAGCGCCTCACCAGGGGGGATATCGCCGGCATGGCGGCCGGCGGCCTTTGTCTGGAATGTCCCGAGTGCCGCTACCCCGCGTGCCCCTTCGGCAAAGGCGGCTATTATCCCTCGCGGTAGTCTAAAATGCGCCGCGTTTTTTTCTCACTGCGCGGTAAGCTCCCTTGGGGCACGGCCGTCACCCGGGCGGTGACCCCTATTTTGGTTTTAATCAAATGGCGGCATTGGGCGGCCACGGTGGCGGCATCGGCGCCGGGCTCGCATTCGAAGACGATTTCTATGTCGTCCTTTCCCCGGTCGCGACGCAGGATGATTTGGTATTCGCTGCTGGCCCCGGGCGTCAGGTATAAGATGTGGTCTATTTGGCCCGGGTAGATATTAACTCCCTTGACCTTTACCATATCATCGGTTCGGCCCAAAATGCGGTCCATAAGGGGGAAGGGGGAGCCGCAGGAGCAGGCCTCCTTCTTAAGCCTGGTAAGGTCGTGGGTACGGTAACGCAGGAGGGGCGCTCCCTCCTTAGTCAGGGTAGTAATGACCAGCTCTCCTTCCTCTCCGGGGGGTAGCTGTCGGCCGGTGCCGGGATCGATGATTTCCAGCAACAAGTGGTCCGTCCACATGTGGATGCCTTCATGGGCCGGGCAGTCTATGCCGATGCCCGGGCCGTAGATTTCGGTGAGCCCGTATATATCAAAGGTGTCAATTTCCAGGATTTCTTGGATGCGCTGACGCATTTTTTCCCCCCAGCGTTCCGAGCCGAAAATCCCCAGGCGCAGGTGGAGCTTCGGCCTAAGCCCCCGGCGCCCTATTTCTTCGGCCAGGAGAAGCCCGTAAGAGGCGGTGGCCACCAGCACCGTGGTTTTGAGGTCCTCCATCATTTCCAGCTGTTTTTCGGTGTTGCCGGCGCCGGTGGGGATGGCCATGGCTCCCAGCCTCTCCACTCCCGCCTGGAAGCCGATGCCCGCCGTCCACAGTCCGTATCCCGGCGTAATCTGTACCCTGTCCCGAGCTTCCACCCCGGCCGTCCGGAAGCAGCGGGCCATCATTTCGGCCCACAGGGCCACGTCCCGGGCGGTATAGGGAATTACGATAGGCTTGCCCGTGGTTCCCGAGGAAGAGTGGATGCGGACGATTTGTTCTTCGGGGACTGCTGCCAGCCCCAGGGGATAGGCGTCCCGTAGCTCGTGTTTGTCGGTGAAGGGGAGGCGGGACAGGTCCTCCAGGGTTCGCACGTCTTCGGGTTGCACCCCGGCTGCCTTCAATTTTTGCCGGTAAAAGGGCGAACGCTGGTAAAGGTTTTGTATAAAGGCGGGTAGTTTTTGTTCTTGTTCCCGGTAAAGGGCTTCATAGTCAAAAGGGCGGCTCATTTCTCCAGTCCCTCCAGTGCCTGCCGGCCCAGGGCAAAGGCCCGCCGATTTACGGTTTCTGTTTGGGGAGGCAACAGTTTGAGGGCGGCTTCCAAAAGGTTTTGTTCTCCCACGGGCAGATCCAGCCGGGAAAGGGCGCCCAGCATTACCATGTTGAGGGCTTTTATGCTTCCCGCCTCACGGGCCAGGGCGGCAGCGTCCAGGAAATAGGGGTGTTCCACGGCCCCCTCCAGGAAGCGGAGAACGGCATCCACATCGTAGGCAGAAGCTCCGAGGGATACGGAGACGGGCATAACGGGGCTGGTCGCGACGACGGCGGAACCTCCTTTCCGGAGGCAGGCAAGGTGGCGGGCGGCCTCTCCCGGCTCGAAGGCTAGCAGGATGTCCGCCGTGGCCCGGGGTATTAAGGGACCGTAGTCGGGCAGGCCTATCCTTACGTGGCTGACCACCGCCCCTTCCCGCTGGGCCATCCCTATAGTTTCGGCCGTGCGTACCGCAAGGCCCGCCTCTAGGGCGGCTTCGGCCAGGGCCCGGGAGGCCAGGATAATTCCCTGCCCTCCTACGCCGGCAATGATGATATTCATTTTCGCACCTCCCGAAGGGCTCCTGCAGGACAGATCTGAGCACACAGGCCGCAGCCGTTGCAGTTAGGGCCGATGGTTACGTGGTCCTTCTCCCAGGACATGGCCGGGCATCCTAGTTCCTCGAGACACAAACCGCAGCCGGTACACAGGGAAGGATCTACGGTACAACAGCGGTCGGAAGCGGTCAGTTGGGGGCAGGACCGGCGGAGGAGGACCAGGGAAGGCCCCGGTTCGGCCAGGGCCCGGGAAGCGGCCCGGACGGTGGCCTCCAGGTTATAAGGATCGGCTTCCAAGACGCACGTGATGCCCCAAGCCCGGGCCACGGCCGCGAGGTCCAGGGCCAGGCCGGGGTGGGGCTGGTGACCGGTCATGGCCGTGGTGCCGTTGTCCAGGACGGCTATGGTGACAGGAGCCCGGTGATAGGCTATATTGGCCAGGGCGGGGAGTCCGGCATGGAAGAAGGTGGAGTCGCCGATAAAGGCCACGACCCGGCGTTGGGGCTCTGTCCGGGCCAGACCCTGAGCGAGCCCCAAGCTGGCTCCCATACACAGGCAGGTATCGAGGGCCTTGAGGGGAGGAGCTGCTCCCAGGGTATAACAGCCGATGTCCCCTGCAAAAATGACGTCTCGGCCCCGGGCCGCCCGCTTAAAGGCGTAAAAGGATCCCCGGTGGGGACAGCCCGCGCACAGGGTAGGGGCCCTCTGGGGCAACTCCGGGGGAGCCGGGACGGACGCCGGGGTCGATTTCATCCCCAGAAAACGGGCCAGGGCCGAGCGTACGATGTCTACGTTGAACTCCCCCGTACGGGGCAGAAAATTGTCGTGCTTTCCGGAGATATGACAGGGGATGAGCTGGCGCCACGCCAGGCGGATGACCTGTTCTTCAATAACCGGTTCCTGTTCCTCTACGATGAGGACCTGGTCCAGGTGGGCCAGGAACTCCACCACCTTTTCCTGGGGTAGCGGATAGGGGGTACCGATTTTCAATAAGGAAAGCCTAACACCCAACTGGTCCATGGTTTCCACCACATACCCGTAGGAAACCCCGCCGGTGATCACCCCCGTGCGGCCTTCCAGGGTGGCGGTATTGAAGGGCGATTCGTTGAAGAGGAGCCGGGCCCTCTCCTCTTGTTCAACCAACCAACGGTGTTTGCGGGCCGACAAGGACGGGAGGATGACCCAGTCGGGGCTTCGGGTGAACCCGGGAACGGGGCGGGGTGGTAGAAGGCTTCCCACCTCGACATCCTGGCAGGCATGGCAGCAGCGGGTGGTAGGGCGCAGGATCACGGGGAGCCCCAGTTCCTCGGAAAGATCAAAGGCGTATTTGGTCATGGTATAGGCTTCGGCGGGTGACGACGGGTCCAGGACCGGCAGGCCGGCGAAACGGGCGAACAAACGGGTATCCTGCTCCGTCTGGGAGCTATGGGGGCCCGGGTCGTCGGCAACTACCAGGACCAGACCTCCCTTGACGCCGATATAGGCCAGGCTCATGACCGCGTCGGAGGCCACGTTGAGGCCCATTTGTTTCATGGAAACTATGGCGCGGCCGCCGGCATACGCCGCTCCAGCGGCCAGCTCAACGGCCACCTTTTCGTTGACGGACCATTCGGCGTAAAACCCCAACTCCGGCGCGTAGCGGGCCAGGGTGGCGAAGACCTCCGAGGCCGGGGTGCCCGGGTAAGAAGTGGCCACATGGATCCCGGCCTCCACGGCCCCGCGGGCGATGGCTTCGTTCCCCATGAGCAACATTTTCATGGACCGTTTTCTCCCCTCACAAAAATAAAGGCCGGGCAGGAGCCCGGCGCGTGATATCTGGCGTTTCTCTACTCGGCTAAGCTCCCCTCTTCTCCCTCTCGGTAATCGTACGGTTATAGGGGGTTGGTACTCTATAGTTACTACATAAGTATATCACATAAAATGTGCCGGGTATAGAGGTGACCGGCACAAGAGCAAAAAAGACCGCCCCTTGAGGGGCGGTATGAGTCGGGGCCGCCGGTGGGTAGCCGGCGGCCTGGGAGAGGAGAAACCGGAGGAAGAGCTCATGGGGGAGGGTTAATGAGATAACCCTAAGCTCTTCTGGTAAATTGCATTTACCAGTATATATTATGGGGTTGTCCCGCGCTTATTTATACGTGGGGCGCGAAAAAATTTTTCTTTCTAGCCAAACCAAGGCAGAAAAAAGGGAAAAAGGTCTACAGTTGTGTTATAATACGCCCAGGGATCAATTATGGTACGCATTATCTCCGGTACGGCGCGCGGCAGGCGCCTCAAGGTACCGCCGGGAAGGAATACCCGGCCCACTTCCGACCGCCTGCGGGAGGCGCTTTTTAACATTTTGCAGGTCGAGGAGAAGTCATTCTTAGATGTGTTCGCGGGCTCCGGGGCCGTGGGCCTTGAGGCCTTGAGCAGGGGGGCCAGCAGGGCGGCCTTTATTGAAAAGGATCCCCTGGCGTTGAAGGCCTTAAGGGACAACTTGCGGCTGACCGGCTTCGACAGCCGTGCTAAGGTACTACCCTTGGACGTACTGCAGGCCGCCGACCGGTTGGCGAGAAATAGGGAACGTTTTGATTTTATCTTCCTGGACCCGCCTTACGGCCAGGGCTTAGGGGAAAGGGTTCTGCCTTTCTTCGTCCCTTTATTGGCCCACGAGGGGTGGATAGTTTTGGAGACCGGGAGGAGGGAAGTCGTTCCCAGGCCGGCGGGAGTCGCCCTGCGGGCGAGCCGGCGGTACGGGGATTCCGTGCTAAACCTTTACCAAAAAGAGCATGGGGGTAGCTAGAGTGAAGGTAATGGAGGTCATCGAGGAACTGGAACGGATCTTGGAGAAGGCGCCGCGGATACCCTTTACCGACCGCGTTTTTGTGGACGGGGACCTTATCCTGGATTATCTGGATCGCCTGAGGACCTTGCTACCCGAAGAGCTCCGGCAGGCCCAATGGATACGGCAGGAAAAGGACCGCCTTCTGGAGGAGGCCCGAAGGCAGGCCGAAAGGCTGGTGGCGGAAGCGGAGGAGAAGGCCCGGCTCCTGGCCCAGGAAACGGAAATCGTCAGGCAGGCCAGGGCCCAGGCGGGGGAGATTACGTCGAAAGCCCGCCATACGGCGGCTGAGCTTAAAGCAGGTGCCGTGGCCTATGCCGGTGAGGTATTGAAGAGTCTGGAAGGGCATCTCAGCGACGTTCTGGTCCGGGTGAGACAGGGAATCCAGGAATTAGAAAACCATCGCCCTCCTTCTCAAGACCAGTAGTTCTTCGAACGGCGTAAAAGGGTGTAAAATAGCAACCCTAGGGCCGTCAGGGAAGTAAAGAATAGGAGGGTGAACAACGGAAAACCGGCGTAATAAACCCATAGAGCGTGTCCCGTCGCGGCGGCGGGGAAGGGCCCTTGTAGAAGACGAACCACCGGTTGGGCCGGGCCGTAAAAGAAGAGCACCAGCTTCGACGCGAAAATGCCGTGCAGGAGGCGAGCACCGATAAAAGGACCGAGGCGCAGGTCCGTTCCGCTGATCATGGCCGCCACCTGGGCGTGGACCGAAAGGCCAGCCCAGCCGAGGATGAAGCTGATGACGGCCAGCCGGGCGGAAAGGGCCAGAGGTAGCTCCCCGGCTGCCTTTGTTCCTAGGGTCATTTCCAAGACCCCCGCGGCCACGGCCGATGTGCTTTGAGTATCAAGATCGAGCAACCGCAGAAAGGGTAGCAAGCCCTTTTCCAGCCAGCGGGCAACTCCGGTCAGGTGGGCCAGGCGGATTACCACGGCGAAGAGGACGATGAATCCTCCGACGGCCAGGAGCACTTGGAAGGAGCGGGTGACGGCGTCGTTTAACAGTTGGCCCAGGGGGCGGCCGTCCCTTCGCTGGGCCTCCAGAAGGGCCTGCCAGGCCCGGCGGGGGAGGTGGGGGAGGGGGGTATCCGCCACGGGGGCGGAGGCTTCACCCCGCCGGTAGAAGCGGAAGAGAAACCCCAGGATGAGGTTGGAGGCATAGTGGGCGGTAGCGATGACCGGACCCAGGCTGGGGTCGTGCAACATGCCCACCGCCACTGCCCCCAGCATGAAGAGGGGGCTGGCGTTGTTGGTGAAGCAGATTAATCTTTCTCCTTCGGCTGCGGTGAGGAGGCCCTGGCTCCTTAGCTGGGCCGTCAGGTGGGCGCTTAAGGGGGCGCCGGAAGTGTATCCCATGAGGACGACAAAGGCGGCGCTTCCCGGTACGTTGAAGAGGGGGCGCATAAAGGGCTCCAGGAAGACGCCTAAAAAATGAACTATGCCCAGCCCCATGAGAAGCTGGGAAAGGATGAAGAAGGGGAGCAGGGCAGGGACGACAATTTTCCACCACGCCTCCAGGCCGCTCAGGGCTGCCTGGAAGGCCTGAAGGGGATGCATAATAATCAGGACCAAAACTAAAAGGACGAGTATAGCCCCGACTGTCGCCGACAAGGTGGGATGCGTGGCGGGCGGCAGGTTTAAACACCTCCACCGGAAGGAAGGCTCTTGTTCTTTTTCCCATTAATATATACGGGGAGGAGGAGGGTTTTAGACCGGGGCTCATCAACCTATAGCTGAAGGGAGAGGTCGCCATGAAAATTTTGGTCCTTAACTGCGGAAGCTCTTCGGTAAAGTACCAGATCTTTGACATGGCCCGGGAGAAGTCCCTTGCCAGGGGGTTGTTGGAGAGGATCGGCCTGGAGGGTTCCCTCCTCACCCACCGACCGGCGGGGAAGGATAAGCTGGTCAGGGAAGTGGAAGCGCCCGACCACGAAAAGGCCATCAGGTACTGCCTGGAAGCCTTAACGGATCCGGAATATGGGGTGATAAGGGATTTTGGAGAAATCCAGGGGGTGGGTCACCGGGTGGCCCATGGGGGGGATTTTCCGGGGTCGGTTTTGCTGAATGCCGATACCAAGGCCCGGATAGCCGAATTGGTGGCCCTGGCTCCTTTACACAACGCCCCGGCCCTGCGCGGGATCTCCGCCTGTGAGGTGTTGCTGCCGGGGATTCCCCAGGCGGCCTGCTTTGATACCGCCTTCCACCAGAGCATACCGGATTACGCTTACACCTACAGCCTGCCCCACGAACTGGCCGCCAAACACCGGATCCGGCGGTACGGGTTCCACGGGACTTCCCATAAATACGTGGCCCTGAGGGCCGCTGCCCTGACCGGTCGTCCCTTTGAGGAGTTAAAGATTATTACCTGCCACCTGGGGAATGGTTCCAGTATCGCCGCTATAAAGAACGGCCAATCCTATGATACGAGCATGGGCTTTACCCCCCTGGCCGGATTGACCATGGGCACCCGCTGCGGGGACCTTGACCCCGCCGTGGTAACCTTCCTAATGGAGAAAGAGGGATACAGTCCCCGGGAGATGGAGGATATCCTCAACAAGCGCTCCGGAATTTTGGGCCTCTCGGGTGTAAGCAGCGACTTTCGGGATATCGAGACGGCCATGGACGATGGTAATCCGCGGGCGCGCCTTGCCTGGAACGTTTTCGTTCACGGGGTGCGCAAGTATATAGGGGCCTATACGGCCGTCCTGGGCGGCCTGGATATCCTGGTCTTTACCGCCGGCCTGGGCGAAAACTCTCCCCGGGCCAGGGAGGCCATTTGCCAGGGCTTCGAGTACCTGGGCTTGAGGATCGATCCCCAAAAGAACGACGTGCGGGGAGAGGAACGGGAGATTACGGCCGCAGGGGCCAGGGTCCGCACCTTTGTGATACCTACCAACGAGGAATTGATGATCGCCCGGGACACCCGGGCCCTCATAGAAGGCCAAAAGGCCCGTTGACAGGGAAAAATCCCTTTCGCTATAATGAGCGGGGTGAAGATGGGTGCTGGTGGAAGTGGGCGAACTAAAGCTCAAGCGGGGCAACAGGCTGGAATTCGACCGGCAGGAGACGTGGCCCCAATTGGACGCGGGCGCGGAGAGGATTCCCCTTACCGAGCCGGTCCGGGTGACGGGAGATATCACCAATACGGGCAAGTTCCTTCACCTTCGAGGCAAGGCCTACACCACCGCGCGGCTGAGGTGTTGCCGCTGCTTGGAGCCTTATACGGTGTCTTTGGAGGTTTCCGTGGAGGAACAATACTGTACGCAGGGAGTATTCGCCTCCCTGGCCGAAGATGATGAGGCAAGGGATGAGGTAAGAGTCTATGAAGGGGACAGTATAGATGTCGCTCCGGCAGTACGCGAAGCCTTTATCCTGGCCCTACCCATGAAGTGGCTTTGCCGGGAAGAGTGCCAGGGCCTGTGCCCCGTTTGCGGTCAGAATTTGAACGAGGGGGACTGCCATTGCCGGGGAGAGGAAGTCGACCCGCGGATGGCCGTGCTGGGTGAGCTATTGTCCTGGGTGAGAAGGGAGGGTTAGAAGTTGGGCGTTCCAAAGAGAAGGGTTTCCAAGGCGCGAAAGAACAAGCGGCGCTCTGAGTGGGCCAAAATGACACCCCCTACGCTGGTAGAATGCCCCCAGTGCCATGAGCTGAAACAGGTACACCGGGCTTGTCCCAAATGCGGCTACTATAAAGGGCGGGAAGTGCTGAAGGTAGCCGAGGAGTAGGGAAATGGTAACATAAAAAATGCGACCGGCCCCTTATTCCCGGGAGGGATAAGGGGCCGGCTTTTGTGCGTCCGGCATGGTCGTTGAAACGAGCGAAAATATGGAACTGAACAAATACTAGGGGATAAGTGTAAAGGTATCTCGGTTGAGTGGCAAACATCACTTGTTGCTGTATAGGACACACAGTGGGGTTACCTTATAGGGGTGGAGGGAAAATATAGGGAAAATATCAGGGTCCGCCTCCGAGCAGAAGGAAAAGGTTGGGAGGTGCTTTATGATAGAGGAAACGACCGGTAATTGGCGGCAAGCCATTAGCAACCATGTTGAGAATTTCGTGCGCAACTACCCCTCGCGAAAGCTGACCCGTACCCGCAGGTTGGATCCCTTGGTGGCCTACGCAGCTGCGGATGACCCGCTGTTTGCCAGGCTAAAGGAAGTCGTTTCTCCCTCCCATGCGTTACCCGCAGACCTCCTACCGGATGCCCGAACGGTGATTACCTATTTCCTGCCCTTTGAGCCAGCCGTCGCCGAGAGCAATATCCCGGGCACGGAAAGCTCCCGCTTCTGGGCGGTAGCCTACGTGGAGACGAATGCGCTCATATCCGAGCTTAACGAAGCGCTGGCGCGCGAATTGGAAAAGTACGGCTACCGGGCAGCCCTAATCCCGCCAACACACAACTTCGATGAGGAAAGGCTCATTAGCAACTGGTCGCACCGTCACGTGGCCTACATCGCCGGGTTGGGGAAGTTCGGCCGCAACAATATGCTAATTACCGCCGGTGGCTGCTGCGGCAGGATAGGGTCGCTTGTAACCAACGCCCCGCTACTACCCACGCCCCGTCCAGAAGGCGAGTACTGCCTGCACAAGATGAACGGCAGCTGTGGGGTGTGTACCGCGCGTTGCGTAAACGGCGCCCTCAGCGAGGCGGGGTTTGACCGCAGGAGGTGTTACGAGACTTGCCTCCATAACGCCGCCCGTTATAAGGACCTAGGACAGGCGGACGTATGCGGCAAGTGCCTGGTGGGGCTGCCTTGCTCCTACAGGATCCCGGTGACGGTATCGGCGTGAGCTCAAGCCTTGCGGTTCGCTAACTCGGGTGTCGTAAGCCGGCCGAGGGCCTCCTTTGTTTCTGGCGGCATGCTTTGCGCGCGAGTTGGCTATCAGAGTACTCAATCCTGCTTGCATGGCATAAGAAACGGTCCGGGACGAGGCCGAGACGGCGGGAAATCTCTCCGCCGGGCGCCAAAATTTTTTTCAGACGGCAGGAAATAGGTAGGCCGCGGCGAATAATTATTAACAATAATAATCTTTACTGAAGGAGGTTAACGATGACAGCACTGGGACAGGTTTACAGGTGCGGTGTTTGCGGCAATATGGTGGAAATCCTGCATACCGGTGCGGGGACTCTGGTATGCTGCGGTAAGCCCATGGAATTAATGGAGGAGAACACCGTAGATGCCAGCAGGGAAAAGCATGTCCCCGTGGTTGCCCGGGTTGCCGACGGTCTCAAAGTTACCGTAGGCAGTATTCCCCACCCTATGGAGGACAAGCATTACATAGAGTGGATCGAACTCAGGGCCGGTGGCCGGGTACGGAGGCAGCAGCTGACTCCAGGCGATCCGCCTGAGGCGGTTTTCTGCCGGGTGGACGGGGATGTTGCGGTTCGGGCCTATTGCAACCTGCACGGTCTCTGGAAGGCGGATTAAGTAAATATCGATAATCCCTTGAGGAAGGAGTAAGAGCATGGAAAAGTATATCTGCACCATATGCGGGTACGTCTACGATCCCGGGCAGGGAGACCCTGAAAACGGTATCCCGGCGGGCACAGCCTTCGGCGACTTACCTGAAGAGTGGGTATGTCCCCTCTGCAGTGCGGGCAAAGAAATGTTTGAGCTTGAAGGCTAAAGGGAGCACATAGAACGGGGACGCAGAGGGGAAGACGCCGCTGACCCTCTCCTCTACGGCATATCGGGGAGGTTTAGATAAAGAACAGAACCGGCCTGGAGCCGGTTTATTTTTTGGTTGCACAGGAAGACCTGGACGCTTATACTAATACTATAGCCTGGTAATAATACGGGGTACCAAATGATCTTGGGGGTGGTCCCGGTGGCCAAGAAACATAGCCGGAAAGAAGAGCGCCAGAAGGCCCTCGTGCGCTACCTCCAGGAGCAGCCCTTTGCCACCGACGAGGAATTGGCGGCGCGGTTTAAGGTCAGTATTCCCACCATCCGCCTGGACCGGCTGGCCCTGGGCATTCCCGAGGTCCGGGAACGGGTTATGATGCTGGCTCAGGAAGCCCGCAGCCGCATGCGCGGAGTGACGGACGAGGAACTGGTAGGGGAGCTGGTGGAGCTGCAGCCAGGGAAGGTGGGCATATCCTTTTTGGAGGTTCGACCGGAGATGCTGCTGAAACCAGGCGGCGCCTGCCGGGGATATTATCTCTTTGCCCAGGCAAACTCCCTGGCCCTGGCCACGGTGGGCCGGGAGATGGTGTTGACCAGCAGCGCCCGGGTGCGCTACCGCCGCCCGGTTTATGAGGCCGAAAAGGTCGTGGCCAGGGCTATGGTAAAGGTGCAGCGGGGCTGTACTTATTTGGTATCCGTCCATTCCCGCGTAGGTACGGAGATCGTTTTCAAAGGCCAATTCGTGGTGATAGCCCCCGAAGTCGACGAGAAAGGACAGGGAGGAGACAACCCTTGAAGATCGCCGTAGATGCCATGGGTGGGGATTATGCGCCGGGAGCCGTGGTGCGCGGTGCCGTGGCCGCCGCCCGGGAAGGTTGGGCGGAGGTTATTCTCGTGGGGGATGCCCGGGCCATCGAAAGGGAGCTGGGGGACGGGCTGCCCGGAGGAAAGGTGGAAATCGTACATACCGAGCAGGTTATTACCATGGATGAACAGCCCGCCCTGGCCCTGCGCCGCAAGAAGGAGGCTTCCATCGTCCTGGCCACTCGTTTGGTAAGGGAAGGCCGGGCCCAGGCCGTAGTTTCGGCGGGGAGCACGGGAGCCCAGATGGCCGCCGCCCTCCTCATCCTCGGCCGCAGCGGCAATATCCAGCGGCCGGCCATTGCCACCTTTCTACCCACCTTGGAAGGGCCCAAACTCTTACTGGACGCCGGGGCCAACGTAGACTGCCGGCCCGACCACCTCTATGAGTTCGCCCAGATGGGGAGCCTGTATGCTCATAAGGTCCTGGGGATTCCCTCCCCGCGGGTGGGGCTCATCAATGTAGGGGTGGAGGCCGGTAAAGGAAGCGAACTGGTCCTTCAGACCTATGAGCTACTGAAGCAGTCCAACCTTAATTTCATAGGAAATGTAGAGAGCAGAGATTTGCTCCGGGGAGTGGCCGATGTTTACGTCTGCGACGGTTTTACCGGCAACGTCCTCCTTAAGTTCGGCGAGGGCCTGGCCTTGACCCTTTTCGCCCGAATCCAGGAAGAAGTGAGGCGCAACTTCAGGGCCCGCCTGGGAGCCGTACTGATGTTACCCGCCCTGCGCCGCTTGAAACAAGAGGTGGATTACGCCGAATACGGCGGCGCCCCCCTTCTCGGGGTGCAGGGAATAAGCATCATTTGTCACGGCAGTTCCGATGAGCGGGCCATCAGAAACGCCGTAAAGGTAGCCGTACGCTGCATCCAGGAAAAGCTGGTGGAGAATCTCGGCCACCTGCCCGGCCTCAACTCTAGAAAGAAGGTGGAGAATTGCCAGCGCGAAGCCGACAGGCCGGTATCATAGGAACGGGTTCCGCTTTGCCGGAGAAGGTATTGACTAATTTCGATCTAGAGAAAATGGTGGACACGAGCGACGAGTGGATTCGAACGCGCACGGGTATTCGCGAACGCCGGGTGGCGCGCGAAGACGAGGCTGCTTCCGACCTCAGTGTGGCCGCCGCCCGAAGGGCCCTGGCCGGCGCAGGGGTAGCGCCGGAAGAAATCGACCTCATCATTGTCGCCACGGTTACTCCGGACACCCTTTTTCCTTCCACGGCCTGCCTGGTACAGGAGCGCTTAGGGGCCAGAGGAGCGGCGGCCTTCGATCTGGCGGCAGGCTGTACGGGTTTTCTCTACGCCCTGGGGGTCGGCCAACAGTTCATAGGCAACGGTACTTACGAGAAAGTCCTGGTCGTGGGGGTGGACCTCCTCACCAAGATCCTTAACTGGCAAGACCGCAGTACCTGCGTCCTCTTCGGCGATGGGGCCGGGGCGGTGGTTTTGGCTCCCGTTCCTCCGGGGGAAGGGATTCTCTCCCTTTACCTGGGCGCCGACGGCAGCGGGGGGCCGTTGCTCGAGATGCCGGCCGGGGGCTCGCGGTTACCGGCCTCCCGGGATACGGTGGACCGGAAGCTCCATACCATTCACATGCAGGGACGGGAAGTCTTTAAGTTTGCCGTGAGGATCCTGGGCGAGGCCGCCCTGGTGGCCTTGGAAAGGGCCGGCCTCCAGAAAGAAGACGTCGACCTTTTGATCCCCCACCAGGCCAACATCCGCATTGTGGAGGCAGCCCTTAAACGCCTGGATTTATCCCCGGAAAAGGTTTATATCAATTTAGACCGATACGGCAACATGTCCAGCGCCTCGGTTCCGGTCGCCCTTGATGAGGCCCGACGGGAGGGTAGGCTGCACAAAGGGGATAACGTGTTGCTGGTTTCCTTCGGCGCGGGCCTGACCTGGGGAGCGGCCGTGGTGAAATGGAGTATGGACTAGGGGGGAGGTTTGCAGTGTCATGTGGCGTACACCTGTCTGTGAACTCCTGAAGATCTCTTACCCCATCTTGCAGGGCGGCATGGCCTGGGTGGCTACCGGCGAGCTGGCGGCCGCGGTTTCGGCGGCGGGGGGGCTGGGGATTATCGGAGCCGGGAATGCTCCGCCCGAATGGCTCCGCGGGGAAATCCGCAAAGTAAAGGAACGCACCGACCGCCCCTTTGGTGTTAACCTGTATTATATGTCCCCGTACATAGAAGAGTTGGTGGGTGTGGTGGTGGAAGAAAAGGTACCGGTGGTAACCACGGGAGCCGGGAATCCCGGCAAACACCTTCTCCGGCTGAAGGAAGCCGGTATTAAGGTGATCCCGGTGGTGGCCTCGGTAGCCCTGGCCAAACGCCTGGAGCGCCTGGGAGTAGATGCCCTTATCGCCGAGGGCATGGAATGCGGAGGCCACATAGGCGAAATTACCACTATGGCCCTGGTACCCCAGATTGTAGATGCCGTGAGCATCCCGGTCATTGCTGCCGGTGGCATTGCCGACGGTCGGGGGGTGGCCGCCGCCCTGGCCCTGGGGGCCCAGGGAGTTCAGATGGGAACCCGTTTTATCTGCGCTGCGGAGTGCACGGTACACTCCAACTACAAGGAAGCCGTCCTTAAGGCCGGCGACCGCGACACGGTGGTTACCGGCGCCCGGGGTCATTACGTGCGGATTCTCCGCAATAAACTGGCCCGACAGTTCGAGGAGCTGGCGACCCGGGGGGCGAGCTGGGAGGAGATGGACAAATTGGGGGCCGGCAAACTCAGAGCGGCGGCCGTGGACGGCGATGTGGAGTACGGATCCGTCATGGCCGGCCAGATAGCCGCCCTGGTAAAGGAAATTAAGCCGGCGAGGGCCATACTGGAAGAGATAATGGCCGAGGCCCAAGAAGTGATGGTCCGTCTGGGGAAGTTGGCCGGGCTGTAATTAAGGGGGTTGAAGCTGTGGGAAAGGGACCGGTGTTCGTCTTTCCCGGCCAGGGTTCTCAATACGTGGGAATGGGCAAGGAACTGGCAGAAAAATTTACGGTGGCCGCCGATACCCTCGCCGAGGCAGACACCGTTTTGGGTCGGCCGATAACCCGGCTGTGTTTTGAGGGGCCGGAAGAAGAATTGGCCCGCACCGAGGTCACCCAACCGGCCCTCCTGGCGGTAGAGGTGGCGTGCTTGCGGGTTCTCCTGGAGCAGGGGGTGAAGCCGGCGGCCGCGGCCGGGCATAGCCTGGGGGAATATGCGGCCTTAGTGGCGGCCGGAAGCCTCACCTTCGCCGATGCCCTGCGGGTGGTAGACCGCCGGGGACGGCTGATGGCTGCAGCCTGCGAACACGGCAAGGGGGGCATGGCGGCCGTTTTGGGCCTTGATTCCCGCCAGGTGGAGGAGATCTGCCGCCGGGTAAAGGCGGGGTTGGTAGAGCCTGCCAATTTCAATGCCCCGGGTCAGGTGGTCATCGCCGGGGAAAAGGAAGGATTGAAAGAGGCGGCAGAATTGGCCGGGAAGGCCGGGGCGAGGAGGGTGGTCCCCCTCAAGGTCGGCGGGCCCTTCCATTCTTCCCTCATGGAGCCGGCGGCCGAGGGCCTGAAAGGCGTGTTGTGCGAGGTGGAGGTGGCCGATCCCCGGATCCCGGTTGTGGCCAATGTGAGCGCGGATTATATTAAGGGCGCGGGGGAGATACCTACCGGCCTGGTGGAGCAGGTGGCGCGGCCCGTACGCTGGGAAGAAACTATAGAGAGGCTGGTCCAGGACGGCTACGGGTTTTTTGTGGAAGTGGGTCCCGGCAGCGTTTTGAGCGGCCTCATCCGCCGGATTGCTCCCCAGGTTACGGTAACGCGGGTGGAAGATCCCGATACCCTCAACAAGACCCTGGCGCTTTTACGGGAGGGCATGTAAAATGGAGTTGGCGGGACAGGTGGCCGTGGTGACGGGGGGCTCGCGGGGTATAGGGCGGGCTACGGCTCTGGCGCTATCCAGGGCCGGAGCTAAGGTGGTGGTGAACTACTTAAGCCGCGAAAGGGAGGCTCGCGAGGTGGTGGACCTCGTGCGGGAACAGGGCGGCGAGGCCCTGGCCTGGCAGGGGGATGTATCCCGCCCGGAAACAGCCCGGGCTTTAGTAGAGGGAACCCTTGAAGCCTTTGGACGGCTGGACGTTCTCGTAAACAATGCGGGTATTACCCGGGATAATGTTTCCCTGCGTATGAAGGAGGAAGAGTGGGAAGCCGTCCTGCATACCAATTTGACGGGGGTGTTCTTTTGCTGTCAGGCGGCCTTGAGACCTATGCTGCGGCAGAAGGCGGGCCGTATTATTAATATTACTTCAGTGGTGGGTTTGACGGGGAACGCGGGGCAGGCCAACTACGCGGCGGCCAAGGCCGGAATTATAGGCCTGACCAAGTCCCTGGCCAAAGAGGTGGCTTCCCGCGGCATTCTTGTCAACGCCGTGGCCCCCGGCTTCATCAGCACCGACATGACCGGCGGGCTCCCGGAGGAAAGCCGCCGGTCCTTCCTGGAGAGGATTCCCCTGGGCAGGCCCGGCTCCCCTGAGGAAGTAGCGGAGGTGGTGGTCTTTTTGGCTTCGCCTGCTGCCCGCTATATCACCGGGCAGGTTATTGTGGTGGATGGCGGGCTTACCATATAGATTTCTTAAGGCCTCGGCAGGACGGGGAAGGAGGTGAGGTAAGTGGACAACATTTTTAACAAAGTCAGGAGTATTGTAGCCGAGCAATTAGGAGTGGAGGAAGAAGAGATTAACATGGACACTTCCTTCGAGGATCTCAATGCGGATTCCCTGGATATTGTGGAACTCATCATGGCCCTGGAAGAGGAGTTCGATATCGAGATCCCCGATGAGGATGCCGAAAAGCTAACTACCATAAAGGCCGCGGTGGAATATATTAAGGAACGTGCCAAGTAGGCCTCGGAGTTGCTGCAGGGCGGAGTTACCCCTGCAGCAACAAATCCTTGGTAAGAAAGTCGAGGGAGAGCCCTTGCGCAAACGGGTAGTCATCACCGGCCTGGGAGTGATTTCACCGGTCGGTAACGATAAGGACAGCTTCTGGCAGGCCCTTAAGGCGGGGGTATCGGGCATCGGTCCCATAACCCGCTTCGATGCCGACGAGATGCCCACCCGTATTGCCGCCGAAGTGCGCGGGTTTGATCCCGGCCCCTTTCTGGACCGGAAAGAGGCTAAACGTATGGACCGCTACAGCCAATACGCGGTGGCGGCGGCTAAGATGGCCTGGCAGGACGCCGGGTTGGATATGGAACGGGTGGACCCCTGGCGGGTGGGAGTAGTTTTCGCCACCGGCATCGGCGGTATGGAGACCTTTGAAGCCCAGAGCCGTACCCTGCTGGAAAAGGGTCCCGGCCGCGTCAGTCCCTTCTTTGTGCCCATGATGACAGCCAATATGGGTGCCGGGCAGATTGCCATTCATTTGGGCGCCCGGGGGAATAATTTTACCATAAATACCGCTTGCGCCTCGGGGACCAACGCCGTGGGAGAAGCCCTACGGGTCTTACAGAGGGGAGAGGCGGAGATCGTCATTACCGGCGGGAGCGAGGCCAGCGTCACACCTCTGGCTCTGGCGGGTTTTGGCGCCATGAAGGCCCTTTCTACCCGTAACGAGGTCCCGCAGGCGGCCAGCCGCCCCTTCGACCGCCAGAGGGACGGTTTCGTTCTGGGGGAAGGGGCGGGAGTCCTCATCCTTGAAACCCTTGAACACGCCCGGGCGCGCGGGGCAAGGATTTACGCCGAAGTTGCGGGTTACGGTTGTACGGCCGACGCTTACCATATAACGGCCCCCGAGCCGGAAGGCGAAGGGGCGGCCCGAGCCATGGCCCTGGCGCTGGCGGACGGGGATTTGCGGCCCGAGGACGTGGACTACATTAACGCCCATGGGACTTCCACGGAGCTCAACGACCGTATTGAAACCCTGGCCATCAAGAAGGTATTCGGCTCCCATGCCTATAGGCTGGCCGTGAGCTCTATCAAGTCTATGATCGGCCATTTGCTGGGGGCGGCCGGGGCCGTAGAACTGGTGGCTACTGCCCTTACCATTTATGAAGGTATTATTCCTCCCACCATTAATTATGAAGATCCAGATCCGGACTGCGACCTGGATTACGTGCCCAACCAGGCGCGGCAGCAGGAAGTGAGGGCCGCCCTTTCCAATTCCTTTGGCTTCGGCGGCCACAACGCCGTTGTTTTATTGAAGCGTATGGAGGAATAAACCTTCGAGGTGGCGCAGATGAATGCCGATAGATGCCGCAAACTGGAGCTTCTTGTACAGAGGCTGGGCTTACAGGTACGGGACCTGGAACTACTAAATTTGGCCTTGACCCATCCTACTTATGCCTTTGAACATAATCTACCGGCCCACAACCAGCGGCTGGAATTTTTGGGCGACGCCGTCTTAGGCCTGGCCGTGGCAGAATTTTTGTTCCGGGAGTTCCCCTCCTTGCCCGAAGGGGATCTGACGCGTCTCCGGGCCGCCCTGGTTTGCGAGGCCAGCCTGGCCCAGGCGGCCGAGAGGCTGGGGCTGGGAGAATTTCTCTTGCTGGGCCACGGCGAGGAACAAAGCGGGGGCCGCCACCGCCCCTCCAATTTGGCCGACGCCCTGGAAGCGGTCGTAGGGAGCCTGTACCTGGCGGCCGGCCTGGCGGAGGTTAAGGAACTGGTGCGGCGGTTGTTCGGGGAAAGGGTCAAGGAATTGGACGGCCGCAGGGTGCTGGACTTCAAAACCAAGCTGCAAGAATGGGTGCAAAAGAGGGGCACGGCGAACGTAAGTTACAAGATTTTGGACCAGTGGGGACCGGACCATGCCAAACAATTCAGAGCCGGGGTGTTCTACCGCGCCAAGCTCCTGGCCACGGGCGAGGGTCGGAGCAAAAAAGAGGCGGAACAAGAGGCTGCCCGGGCCGCCTTGTCCAGACTTCAAGCCGGAGAAGATATATCCCTCCTCCTTGCTGATTACCTTGACCCAAGGAAGGATTTGTAACTCCTGCGTCGAAATAATATTTTAATAACTTTTTAGAGAAATGCTGACAGGAGTAAAGGAAACCGACCGCATGGAGGAAAACAGAACACCGGTCAAGGGAGGAGGACCATGGAGGTACTAAAGGTATCGGCTCAATCTAACCCCAAGGCCGTAGCAGGCGCCCTGGCAGCCGTCTTCCGCCAATACGGCAGGGCCGAGATCCAGGCGGTAGGCGCCGGTGCGGTGAACCAAGCCGTAAAGGCTATTGCCATAGCCCGCGGTTTCATCGCCCCCAACGGCATCGATTTGGTGATGATCCCTGCCTTTACCGAAATCAATATTGACGGCGAGACCCGAACGGCCATAAGATTTATTGTAGAACCTAGGTAACCTCGGTTAGGTGTAAAATCAGCGGTATATCAGCACGAGGGAACTGCTCTAAGGAGGAGCAGTTTCTTTTATGGAGGTAAAGGTACTTTTGTTCCTCAAGACCTTGGAGATGCAGGGTTTTAAGACCTTCGTAGACAGGACCCGCCTGGATTTCGAGCCCGGTATTACTTGTATTGTAGGGCCCAACGGCAGCGGGAAGAGCAACATAGTGGACGCCATCGCTTGGGTACTGGGTGAGCAGAGCGCCAGGGTCCTCCGGGGAGTTTATATGGAGGATGTCATCTTTGCCGGCAGCGAAAAGCGCCGGCCGGTGGGTCTGGCCGAAGTCACCCTCACCCTGGATAACGGCGACGGCGGTCTGCCCCTGGACTTTCCCGAAGTTGCCGTTACACGGCGCCTGACGCGTTCGGGAGAGAGCGAGTACAAGCTGAATAAGACCCCCTGCCGCCTCCGGGACATTCAAGAGCTGTTTCTCGATACAGGGGCCGGCAAGGAAAAGTTCGCCATTATAGGACAGGGGAGGCTGGAAGAAATCCTTACTGCCCACCCGCAAGAAAGGCGTGTCTTCTTAGAAGAGGTGGCGGGCATCAGCCGGTATCGCTGGCGCAAGGAACAGGTGTTGAAAAAGCTGGCGGAAACCGAGCAGAACCTCGTGCGCCTGAAGGATATTCTCCAGGAGCTCCGGTTACAGCTGGACCCCCTGGAGGAGGAGGCTGGCCGCGCCCGGAGATACCTTAAGCTGCAGCAGGTCCTTCAACTCGTCGAACTTATGCAACGGGCGGCCGCCTTGCGGGGCCTGGCGGCCCGGCGGGAGGAGAGCGCCAGACGGAAAGAACTTTGGGAGGAAAAACTCGCCGACCTTGCCCGAGAAGAAGAAGGAATAACCGCAGCCTTGGAGGGCAAGGGCTGCGAGATAGATGAAGCCGTGGCCCGGAAGCATTCCCTCGAGCGCGAACTCCGGGAAGCGAACGCCCGGTTGGAGCAGTTTCGGGCAGAGCAAAAGTGGCTTTCGGAGAAGCTCACGGCCCTGACCGCCAGATTGGACGAATATACCCGCGAGGCGGCCTCCTTGGAAGAGGAATATTCCGCCCTGTCCGGGGAGCAGGAGAGGGTTAGGCGGCGCCTGGAGGATATCGGCCGGGAAGAAGGGGAGCTACAGGGGGAGATATCCCGTCTGGAAGGTACGATAGAGGAACTTGCCGTTCAGAAGAATAGAGAAGGGGAAGGCATCGCCCGGTTGCGCCGGGAACTGGTCCGGATAGAGGAGGCCATGGCGGCCTTAAGGGACGAGAGGGCCAGGCTGGATGAGCGCCGCGGTCTGGAAAAGCGCGATTTAGGCACCAGGGAAAGGGAGCTAAAGGAGCTGGAGGGCCGCCATCGGCGGCTGGAAGAGCAAATGGCCGCCTGGCGGGAGGAGCTAAAAACTTTGCAAGACCGCCTCGGGGCCCTCGAGGCGGAAAAACAAACCCTGGCCGGCGATGTGGACTGGTGCGAAGGGGAGCTCAGGGCCTTAAGGGGACGTGTAAGGGCGGCGGAAGAGCGGCGTCACAAGGCTGCCGCCCACGTGGAGGTTTTGCGCCAGGCCCGCAGGGAGGGGGGAACCCTCGGAGAAGGGGTGAGGGCGGTACTGGCGGCCGCCGAGGAGGGCCGGCTCAAGGCGGCGATCGTCGGGATGGTGGCCGAGAAAATAACCGTGCCGGCCGGCCTGGAGAAAGCCCTGGACATGGCCTTGGGGGCGGCCGCCCAAAACATACTGGTGCGCACGGCCCGTGACGCCGAGGCGGCCATCAAGTTCTTGAAGGAGACGGGGCGGGGAAGGGCGACCTTCCTGCCTTTGGAATGGCTGACGGGGCGCCCGCTGCCGGCGGTGTTTAGGTGGATTCTGGAGGAGGACGGCGTGTTGGGAGTGGCTGCGGATCTGGTCCAGTATACTCCGGATCTGCGGCCTGCCATCCAGTACCTTTTGGGGCAGACTATTGTGGTGAAGGAGCTGAAACAGGCCCTGGCCCTGGCGCCTCGTTTAAGGAACCCCTTGCGGCTGGTCACCTTGGACGGGGATCTGATCCATCCTCGGGGGCCCATCACCGGGGGATCCTCCCATAAACGTAGGGGTATCCTGTGGCAGACGGCCGAAGCCAGGCGCTGGGAACAGGAACTGGAGGAAGTAGAGGCGGAGTTAACCTCCTTGGGGCAGGAGGAAAAGGAAAAGCTCTCCACCTTGGAAGAGAGCCGTGGCCGCCTGGTAAGGGTGGAACGGGAGATCGAGGGGGTGGGGAGTAAGATTCACCTTCTCGTGCAGAGATTAAGCGACGGCGGGGAGGAATGCAGGAGTTTAAAGGAGAAAATAGAAGAAAGGCGCAGGGAGCTGGACGAGCTGGTCCTGGGGTCCCGAGAGGCCGCCGAGAAGGAGAAAACCCTGGAGGACCGCCTGGCATCCCTTGAGGCCAGGCGGCAGGCGGTGAGGGGGGAGTTAGATTCCCGACAGCAGGAGTTGGCCCGACTGGAGGAAACCCTGCGGCAGCAGCAACAGGTGCTGGCAAGCAGCCGCAGCCGGTTGGAAACCATAAAGGTAACGGCCCGGGAGTTGGAGGCCAATCTTAGCTCCCTGGCTAGGCGTTTAGAGACCCTGGAGCGCAGGGGTGAGGAGCTCCGGGCCCGCCGCGACGAGGAGGGGAGGACGGTCCGCAGCCTAGAGGAAAGGCAAAAAGACCTGGAAAAAAGCCTTGCAGGGCTCTCCGCTTCTTGCGCCCGGCTGGAGGCCTCCCTGAGGGAGCAGGAGGCGGCCGTACGGAAGATCCAGGAGGAACGGGACCGGCTGCTGGCCCGAAGGGAAGAAGTGTCCCGGCAGCTCCGGTCCCTCGGCAACAGGTTGCAGCGGGAAGAGATCGGCCTGGCGCGGCTGGAAGCGGCCCTGGAAAGCGGCTACCGGGAACTAACCGCCCTTTACGGGCCGAATTGGCAGGCTAAGGCGGCCCGGCCCCGGCCCCATCTGATGAAAAGGGCCGGAGAAACAAAGGCCAGGCTGAAGGCGGAGATGGAGAAGTTAGGGGAAGTAAATCCCGGGGTTATTCAAGAATACGAGAGGCTGTGCCGCCGGTACCGGGAGCTGAGCGCCGAGGTGGCCGACCTGGAAGGCGGAAGGGACACCCTCCGGACGGCCTTGCAGGAAATCGATAGTTTTATGGCCCAGAGGTTGGGGAGTACCCTCCAGGCCGTAAGGGAGGCCTTTGCCTCTCTCTTTAACGAGCTGTTCGGCGGCGGCTCGGCCGACCTGGTGGTGACCGGGGAAGACAATCTCTTGGAGGCCGGAGTGGAGATAATGGCCAGGCCGCCGGGTAAGAAGTCCCAACACCTTGCTCTGCTGTCCGGGGGCGAAAAGGCCCTTACGGCTCTGGCCTTTATCTTTGCCCTTCTTAAGGTGAAGCCCCGGGCCTTTTGCATCTTCGATGAAATCGATACCGCCCTGGATGACGCCAACGTTGTGCGCTTTGCCCGCATCTTGCGTTCCTTTGCCGAGCATACTCAATTTATCGTGGTTTCTCACCGCCAGGGAACCATGGAGGCCGCCGATGTGCTTTACGGCGTAACCATGGAAGAGGAAGGCGTATCGCGGTTGGTTTCCGTACGTATGGAACAGATTTCGGCTTAAAGGGAGGTAAGTGCTGCGCCTTGAACTTGCTCAAGAAACTGAAACAGAGCCTGACCAAAACTAGGGAAAACCTGGCCGGCCGGTTGGAGAACCTTTTTGCCGGGAAAAGGGGGCTGGACGAAGAATTTTTTGAGGAGCTGGAAGAGATTCTGCTTACGGCCGACGTGGGCGTGGCCACTACCTTGGAGCTCGTGGAAGGGTTGCGGCAGCGGGCGAGGAAAGAAAATATTGGCGACCCGGCGTCCCTAAGCTCCCTCCTGCAGGAAGAAGTGGTGAAACTCATGGAGCATGAGGCGGCCGGTCTTCAACTGGCCCCTTCTCCTCCCACCGTGATCCTGGTGGTAGGGGTTAACGGGACCGGTAAGACTACAACCACCGGGAAATTAGCCTACCGCTTCCGGCAGAAGGGGAGCCGGGTAATCCTGGCGGCGGCGGACACCTTCCGGGCGGCGGCGGCAGAGCAATTGGCCGTTTGGGCCCGGCGGGCGGGGGCGGAGCTGATAAGCCACCAACCGGGAGCGGACCCCGGGGCCGTGGTGTTCGACGCCCTCCAGGCAGCCCGCAGCCGTAGGGCCGACGTGGTGTTGGTGGATACGGCGGGCCGCCTCCAGACCAAGACCAACTTGATGGAAGAGCTGAAAAAAATCCGGCGGGTCATCGGCAGGGAGCATGCGGGAGCGCCCCATGAGGTGTTGCTGGTACTGGATGCCACTACCGGGCAGAATGCCCTCTCCCAGGCCCGCCTCTTCCACGACGCCGTTGAAGTTACCGGTATTGTGCTGACTAAGCTGGACGGGACGGCCAAAGGTGGGGTGGTGCTGGCCATCGCCCATGAGCTGAAGATCCCCGTCAAGCTGGTGGGCCTGGGCGAGGGCGTTGAGGACCTGGAAGAATTCCGGCCCCGGGAATTTGCCCTGGCCTTGTTCGGCGGCTAATCTGGGCGGCGATCCTGAGCCCGTGGGTTAGGGTAGAGATCTAGGCCGCCTGCGCGGCACCCTCAGAAGGATGAGAAGGACGGGCCGGCATGCAAGCAAAAACAATGCCGGCCCGGAGAAAAGTTATTTTCGGGGTACCGTAAACTGGTAAGAAAGGGGAGCAAGCCGTGAAAAAAATCCTTGTCCAAGGGTGCTCTATTGTGCCCGTAAGGGGACCGGTAATCGACAAGGGAGCCATAGCCATTGCGGGCGACCGGTTGGCCTATGTGGGGCCCGCGGAAGAGCTGCCTCCCGGCTGGGAGGAGGGAGAAATCATAAGGGCCGAAGGCCGAGTGGCCCTGCCCGGGTTGGTCAACATCCATACCCATGCGGCCATGACTCTTTTCCGGGGGTACGCCGATGATTTGCCCTTGCGCCAGTGGTTGGAAGAGAAGATCTGGCCCGTGGAGGACAGGCTCCAATGGGACGACATTTACTGGGGGACCCAGCTGGCCCTGGCTGAAATGATCCGTTCCGGGACCACTACCTTTGCCGATATGTATTTTCACATGGACGCGGTGGCCCGGGCCGTGGAGGAAGCCGGTATGCGGGCCTGCCTTTGCCAGGGCCTTATCGCTATTGGAGGTGCGGGGAACGAAAGGCTCCGGACGGCCGAAAGTCTGGTGCGGGATTGGCACGGGGCCGGGGACGGGCGCATCACCACCATGCTCGGGCCCCATGCCCCTTACACCTGTCCTCCGGACTACCTGGCAAAAGTGGCCGAGGTGGCCGCACGGCTGGGGGTGGGTTTACATATCCACCTGGCGGAAACGAGGCAGGAAGTCGAGGAAATTCGTTCCGTCTACGGTTCCCCGCCGGTGGCCCATGTGGCGAGGCTGGGATTGTTCGAACTACCCACCCTGGCCGCCCACTGCGTGCACCTGACGGAAGAAGAGATCGCCATCCTGGCGGAGAAGAAGGTGGCCGTGGCCCACTGCCCGGAAAGCAACTTAAAGCTGGCCAGCGGCGTGGCCCCGATACCCGCCCTCTTGAGGGCGGGAGTGACGGTAGGCGTGGGTACCGATGGCGCGGCGAGCAACAACAATCTGGACCTGCTGGAGGAGATGCGGACGGCGGCCCTCCTGGCCAAGGGGATTTCCGGCGACCCCACTGTCTTGAAGGCCGAGGAAGCCCTGGCCATGGCCACCATTAACGGAGCCCGGGCTCTGGGCTTGGAAGAGGAGATCGGGACTCTGGAGGCGGGTAAAAAGGCCGATGTGGTCCTCCTCAATATCCGGCAGCCCCACCTGCAACCGGTGAACGACCTTGTGGCCCATGTAGTATTTGCGGCCCGGGGCGGCGACGTGGACACCGTGATCGTAAACGGCCGCGTCCTCATGGCCGGAGGCAGGCTGCAGACCCTGGACGAGGAGCGCATATATAGAGAAGCCAACCGGCGGATAAGGGCTTTGCAAGGGCTGTCAAAGTAAAGTCCTTGACAGGTTCCGGCCGGGGGATTATAATCTTAAACCGATGGCCAACCTTTTAGACCGCATGACGCGCATTGGCCGGTTGTACGATTTTTACGGCCCCCTGCTGACACCCAAGCAGCGCCAGTGGCTGGAGCTGCATTACCATCATGATCTCTCCTTGGGTGAGATTGCTGCCCTGTGTCAGGTCAGCCGTCAAGCTGTGTATGACGGGCTGCAGCGGGCGGAAAGGGCCCTGGAGGAGTACGAAGCCCGGCTGGGGTATCTGGAGCGGTATCTCAGGGAAAGGGAGCAGTTGGAAGAAGTGGCCCGTCGCTTGTCGACCTTCAAGGAGAGCGGAAGCTGGCAGGAGTTCGAAAAAGCCCTTCAACAACTCGAACAACTCTTAGAGGGGCCGCCGGGTGACGGCAGAGGGCAAGGGGGTCGTCGGAGTGCTGTTTAGTTCGTTGGCGGAGAAACTGCAGAATACCTTAAGGAAACTTAAGGGAAAAGGGAAACTCACCGAGGCCGATGTGAATGAGGCCCTGCGGGAAATAAGGCTTGCCCTCCTGGAGGCTGATGTCAATTTCAAGGTGGTAAAGGATTTTCTCGGCCGGGTGAAGGAGAGGGCCGTCGGCCTGGAGGTGCAGCAAAGCCTTACCCCTGGTCAGCAGGTAGTTAAAATCGTTTATGAGGAATTGACCGCCCTGATGGGCGGCGGAGAAAACAAGATCAAATGGACGGGTCAGCCCCCTACGGTGATAATGCTGGTGGGGCTGCAGGGAGCGGGTAAGACCACCACGGCGGCGAAGGTGGCCTTGTATTGCCAGAAGCAAGGCCGGCGACCCCTCTTGGTGGCGGCAGATGTTTACCGGCCGGCGGCCGTCCGGCAGCTTCAGGTGCTGGGGGAGCAGTTGAAGCTGCCCGTCTTTAGCCCGGAGAAGGAAGAGAACCCCGTCGGTATAGTACGTTTGGCCCTGGACGAGGCCCGCCGTTTGGGCCACGACCCCGTCATTGTTGATACGGCAGGCCGCCTGCATATCAACGAGGAGATGATGTCCGAACTGGGAGCCATGAAGGAAGCCGCCCGGCCCCACGAGATCCTGTTGGTGCTGGATGCCATGACGGGGCAGGACGCGGTGCGGGTGGCGGAGGCCTTCCACCGGGAGCTGGGGCTTACGGGGGTTATACTGACCAAGCTGGACGGGGATACCCGCGGCGGTGCGGCGCTGTCCGTCCGGGCTGTGACCGGGTGCCCGATCAAATTCATCGGGGTAGGGGAGAGGCCCGAGGCCTTGGAGGCCTTCCACCCCGACCGGATAGCTTCCAGGATTCTGGGCATGGGCGATGTCCAGACCATTATCGAAAAGGCCCAGGCTGCCATCGACCGGGAAGAGGCCCTGGAGCTGCAGCGGAAGTTGCGCCAGCAAGATTTTACCCTGGAGGATTTCTTGCGCCAGCTCAAACAGGTACAAAAGGTGGGGCCGCTGGAGGAGATACTGGGCCTCCTGCCCGGTGTGGGTCCTTGGAAGCAGCTCAAGGGTGTCCAGGTGGATCCCAAGGAGCTGGTGCATATAGAGGCCATCATCCAGTCGATGACGCCGGAGGAGCGCCGAAACCCCGGAATTATCAATGCCAGCCGCAAGAGGCGTATAGCTGCGGGCAGCGGGACCAAGGTGCAGGATGTCAACCGGTTGTTGCGGCAGTTCGAGGAGGCTCGCAGGCTGATGCAGCATTTGGGCGATCTGGCCGGAGGCAAGAAGGGTAAAATTAAGGTAAAGTTTCCACCGGGGTAGGTGTGCCTACGGACCTTAGAAAGGAGGTGAAAAGAGGATTGGCGACGCGGATTAGACTCAAGAGAATGGGCGCCAAGAAGGCCCCTTTTTACCGCCTGGTAGTAGCCGATTCCCGTTCGCCGCGGGACGGTCGGGTTATCGAAGAGCTGGGTTATTATAATCCCGTGCGGCAGCCTGAAGAAATCTCCATCGACGAGGAAAAGGCCTTGCGGTGGTTGAAGGTGGGGGCTCAACCTTCCGAGACGGCCAGGGCGCTCTTGAAAAAGGCAGGGGTTTGGGACAAATTCATGGCGGCAAAAGAAGCCAAGTAGGAGGTAAGGGGGTAGGACAGCGGTGAAGGAGCTGGTAGAAACCCTGGCGAGGGCTTTAGTGGATCACCCCGACGAAGTGAGAGTCACCCAGATCGAGGGCGAGAAGTCCGTCATCCTGGAGCTGAGGGTAGCGCCGGCCGATATGGGTAAGGTGATCGGCAAGCAGGGCCGTATCGCCCGGGCCATTCGCACCGTAGTGAAGGCGGCGGCCGCCCGGGAGGGCAAGCGGGTGGTGGTTGAGATCATATAGGCCCATGGAGAGAAAACGCGTAGCGGTGGGCAAAGTGGTGTCCACCCATGGTTACCGGGGGGAAGTGAAGGTCTGGCCCTGGACGGATTTTCCGGAGCGGTTTCGGCCGGGAACCAGGCTCTTCCTGGCCGGGGGCGGTGGTAGTCTGACCGTGGCCCGTTCCAGGCAGCACGGGAAGAGCGTAATCATCCGGTTTAACGAAATCCCGGATCTCACTTCGGCCGAAAAACTGCGGGGGACCATCCTGGAAGTGGAACCATGGGAAGTGGAGCCCTTACCACCGGGGCGGTACTACATCTTCCAGCTGGTAGGGTGCCGGGTATATACAGAGGATGGCGAATTTCTGGGAGAACTGCGGGATGTGCAGCAGACGGGGGCCAATGATGTGTTTATCATAGTCACCCCCCGGGCCAAGGAAGTTCTTATCCCGGCGGTCAGGGAGATAGTACGAGAGATAGACCTAGAGCAGGGGATAATAAAGGTGAAGCCCCTCCCCGGACTGTTGGACTAGGGGGGCTGCAGGGGTGCGCATAGATGTTTTGACCCTTTTTCCCGAAATGTTCCGGGGACCCTTGGATGCGAGCATTATAAAGAGGGCCCGGGAAAAGGGCCTGCTCACGGTGAATCTGGTGGATATCCGGGATTTCTCTCAGGATAAACACCGCCGGGTGGATGATTATCCCTATGGCGGCGGACCGGGTATGATCTTAAAGCCCGAGCCGGTTTTCCGGGCCGTAGAATCCCTGTTGGAAGGGGCCGCCCGGCGTCCTCCCGTTATCCTCCTTTCCCCCCAGGGTGAGGTGTTCGACCAAGCCTTGGCAGTGGAGCTGTCGCGGGAAGACTGGCTGATTCTCCTCTGCGGTCATTACGAAGGTATGGACGAGAGGATACGCACCCATCTGGCTACCCGGGAGATTTCCATCGGCGACTATATTCTGACGGGAGGAGAGCTCCCGGCCATGGTGATAATCGATGCCGTGACCAGGCTATTGCCCGGGGCGGTGGGTGCCGAGGAAGGCCCTTGGGAAGACTCCTTCACATGGGGCATTTTGGAATACCCCCAGTATACCAGGCCCCGCTCTTTTCGCGGTCTAGAGGTACCGGAGGTCCTCTTATCGGGGGACCATGAGAGGATAAGGATCTGGCGCCGGAAGAAGGCCCTTGAGCGTACCCTGCTTAAAAGGCCTGACCTATTGGAAAAGGCCCCCCTAACCGAAGAAGACCGGCGCCTACTGGACGAATGTGTGAAGGAAAAGGGGAAAATGTTATAATACGACTCGGTTGGCAGCAGGAAAGGGGGGTAAACCCGTGAACATAATAGAGACCCTGGAAAAGGAGCAGATGCGGCAGGACCTCCCCTCCTTTAAACCTGGAGATACCGTCCGGGTCCACCTCAAGGTTATTGAGGGCAACCGCGAACGGATCCAGGTCTTTGAAGGGGTGGTTATCAGCCGGAGGGGCAAGGGTTCCCAGGAAACCTTTACCGTCCGGCGCGTTTCCTACGGCGTGGCCGTGGAAAGGATTTTCCTTTTACACTCTCCCCGCATCGAGCGCATCGAGGTGATACGCAGGGGCGATGTCAGGCGTGCCAAGCTGTACTACCTGCGGGAGCGCGTAGGTAAGGCGGCCCGTATCCGGGGTGAAAGGCAGTAGAGCTGAAAGAACAAGGGGTTGGCGGAAAACAGCCCCTTGTTTGGCTTTAGGGAGGCTAAACCGGTCTATGGATGTTATCGAAAAAGAAGAAAAGAAGGGGACCTTTTTCGGCGAGCTGTTGCAGGCGCTGGTAATAGCGGCGGTTCTGGCTATGATCATCAGGGTCTTTTTGATTACTCCCTTCTGGATTCCTTCCGGCTCCATGGAGCCTACCCTTTACCCCGGGGACCGGATACTGGTCAACCGCCTCGTATACCGTTTTAGCGAACCCCAACGGGGAGACGTGGTGGTTTTTCGTTACCCCTTAGAACCCGACCGCGACTATGTCAAGCGGGTCGTCGCCGTAGGCGGTGATACGATAGAGGCCCACGACAACAGAATTTACGTCAACGGCCAGCCCCTGGACGAAAGCTATCTACCTCCCGGGGTGGTCCACAGCGATTTCGGGCCCATTAAAGTGCCGCCCGGCAGTTACTTCGTCATGGGTGATAATCGGAATATCAGCTCCGACAGCCGGGTCTGGGGACCGCTGGAGCGCAGGTTTGTAATAGGTAAAGCCGCCTTTATTTATTGGCCCTTGCACCGGCTGGGGCTGATCAGGTGAGCGGGTGAGGCCGTGAACCCCCTCCTGAACATCCGGCCCTATTTAAAGTTGGTTGATGTGGTGGTGGAAGTGGTCGAAGCTCGGCTCCCCGCCTCCAGCAGATGTCCGGGCATCGAGGAGTTTTCGGGCGGTAAGGGCCTTGTCCGGGTATTGAACAAGGCGGATCTGGCCTTACCCCCGGCGACCCGGGAATGGCTGGAGTACTATAAAGAGCTGGGAATTACGGCCGTAGCCGTCGATGCCCGGCAAGGCCGGGGCTTAGGGGGATTGCGAGCCGTGTTGGATCAGATGAGCGCCCGGAAAAGGGAAAGGCTGCGGCGACAGGGTAGGCAGGGACCTCTGAGGGCGGTGGTAGTGGGAATACCCAACGTGGGCAAATCCTCTCTCATCAACCGCCTGGTCGGGCGGGCGGCAACCCGCACCGGTGACCGTCCCGGTATAACCCGGGGCCCCCAATGGGTGCGCCCGGGAGACGGATGGGAATTGCTGGATACCCCCGGGGTTTTCGCCCCGGCCCACCGGAAGGGCCGGACCGGCGCCCTTTTGACGGCCCTGGGTTGCCTTCCGGAGGAGACGATGCGTCCGGAAGAGGCGGTGGAGGAGTTGCTCGGGGCGTTACGCGAACATAATCTCTTCGTGGTGGATAAAGCTTACGGCCTCAAGGGGAATGAGCCCCCGGAGGTGGTCCTGGAGGCGGTTGGGCGCAGGCGGGGGCTTATCCTGCCCGGGGGAGGGGTGGACGTGGAAAGGGCGGCCTCCTTCCTCCTCCGGGAGTTCCGGCGGGGCGCCCTGGGTAAGGCCACTTTGGAGCGGCCCGGCGAGGGAGGCAGTCCGGAGACGGGTTAGCTGTCGAGGCTGGTGTATCCCCGGTTTTGCTTGTAGGTCTGCTTGGCTTTCACTCGCGTATGGTTTCCCTCGCGGGCCAAACTAGCCTTCGGCCTAAGAGCGGAAAGCGCGGACTTTCCGGCAAATTCGACACACGGCTCAATTGCCGGCTAAAGGTCTCGTGGCTTCGGACCTGACGCATCCCCAATTTTGATCCCGGCCTGCTTGGCTTTCGCTCGCAAAGGCCTCCCTCGCGGACAGGACTTTTGCTTGGCTTAAAGGCTTAAGGCAGGCTTCCCGGCAGAATTTAAGCATCCTGCCTCAGTTGCCGGCCGCAGGTTTCTCATGGCCTCGGGCCAAGCTTCAAGCCTTTCGCCAAGCCTAAGTTTGGGTAGCCGCGAAAGCTTGTTCGCTCGCTTTCAAGCCCAAGCAGGCCTGCCGTGCAAAAAGTGGGGATAACTCAGGCCTCGGGCGGCTTGCCCTTTTGGCCGAAGACTAAAGCCTGGGCCGGCCGCGAAGGGTTGTTCGCTTGCTTTCAAGTCCAAGTGGGCCTCCCCTACCAAAGGTGGAGATAGCTCAAGCCGTCGAGGGGTTTGCTAGGAGGAGGGGATGGGCTCTGAACCAGGAGCAAAGGATCACGGTAATCATTGCCGACGATCATGCCCTGGTGCGGGAGGGCATACGTAAAATTCTATCCCTGGACCCGCGCCTGGAGGTGGTGGGCGAGGCGGAGGACGGCCGGAAGGCTGTAGAGCTGGCCCGGGTTTTACGGCCCCGGGTAGTTCTGATGGACATCAACTTACCTGTTTTAAACGGCATCGAGGCTACCAAAATAATCCGCCGCGAAGTTCCGCAGACCCATGTGATAGCCCTCACCATCCACGACCCCGAAGAATACATTGTGGAATTGCTGAAGGCGGGTGTGTCCGGGTATATCCTCAAGGACGTAAGCACCGAAGGCCTTTTAAATGCTGTGCTGCAGGTGGCGGAGGGCATCCAGGTAATTCACCCGGGTGTTACCCAAAAAGTGCTGCGTTTCTTGTCCCAGGCCGGCGGCCCGGGGCAAGGTGAGGGGAAGGTACCTCTTACGCCCCGGGAAAGGGAAATCCTGGCTTACGTAGGCCGTGGGGCTTCCAACCGGCAGATCGCCAACCGTCTCTTCATCAGTGAAAAAACCGTAAAAAACCATTTAACGCGGATTTTTCGCAAGATAGGCGTACAAGATCGCACACAGGCGGCGGTTTACGCCTTGAAACACGGCTTAACAGATGCTAATCTATAATAGGTGGCGGGGGTATGGGTCGGGAGCTTTACCGCCTCGAGGAGGAGTTGGCCGCACGGGGGATCCGCTATATAGCCGGGGTGGACGAGGTGGGAAGGGGACCTCTGGCCGGACCCGTGGCGGCGGGCGCGGTGATTTTACCTACCGGTTTTTATTTGCCCGAGCTGGCCGATTCCAAGAAGCTCTCTCCCGTCCGGCGCAAGAGGCTGGCGGTGCAAATAATGGAGAAGAGCTTGGCTTGGGCCGTTGGGTGGGCTTCGGTGGCGGAAATCGACTGCCTGAACATCGCCGTGGCATCGCGCCTGGCCATGCAGCGGGCGGTGGTCGGGCTGGCTATAGCACCGGAGCATATCTTGGTGGACGCTTTCTATCTCCCGGGCATTAAGATTCCGCAGACCCCTATTATCGGCGGGGACAACAGGAGTGCCTCCATAGCCGCGGCGGCCGTCTTGGCCAAGGTGGCCAGGGATGAACTTATGGAAGATTACGACAGAGTCTTTCCCGGCTACGGTTTTGCCCGCCATAAGGGCTACCCCACTCGCGACCACCGGTCGGCCCTGGCGATTCTCGGGCCGACTCCCCTTCATCGCCGAAGCTTCAGGCTAAAGGAGTAGACGTTCATGCCGCCGGTGCGGCACCGGCAGAAGAAGGAAAACAACGCGCCGGCATGCAAACAAGAACAATGCCGGCCTGGTGAGAAGCTATTTTCGGAGCAGAAGAGGCAGGAATCGCCTAACCCTTGGCGAATAGAATCGAACGGAAAAGCAGGCTGGGTGAAGACCTACTGATTTTTTGGGGGAGGTGTTCAAAAATACTATATCAATATGTCGTTGTGGCTGTATTTTTGTTGGGAGCCATAGGAGTGGCCGTGGCGGCCCTTGCGGCTAACTGGCTGGTTAGGCCCAAAAGGCCGGTCGCCGGTGCTAAAGGAGAAACCTACGAATGCGGCCTGGAAACCCAGGGGCCCACATGGGTTAGGTTCAAAGTCAGCTACTTTTTGTATGCCCTCATTTTCCTTCTGTTTGATGTGGAGACGGTATTCCTGTATCCCTGGGCTGTTAAATTTCAAGTAATGGGTTGGTTTGCCTTCGCCGAGATGATCGTCTTTATCGGCATCCTGGTCCTGGGTCTGTGGTATGCCTGGAAGGAGGGAGCCCTGGAGTGGAAGTAGTAAGGCTGAAGCCCCCTGAGGTGGAGTTGCCGCCGAACGTGCTGCTGGCCTCGGTGGAAAAGCTCCTGAACTACTGCCGGGCCCACTCCTTTTGGCCGCTAACCTTTGGGCTGGCCTGTTGCGCCATCGAGATGATGGCCGCCGGCGGTGCGCGGTATGATATCGCCCGCTTCGGGTACGAGGTGTTTCGTCCCTCTCCCCGGCAGGCGGATTTAATGATCGTGGCCGGCACGGTGACCAAGAAAATGGCGCCTTTGGTGCGGCGCCTTTACGATCAAATGCCGGCTCCCAAGTGGGTGGTGGCCATGGGGAGCTGCTCCATCAGCGGGGGTCCCTTTGTAGACTCTTATAATGTCGTTCCGGGAGTCGATACCTTAGTGCCGGTAGACGTATACATTCCCGGTTGTCCTCCCCGTCCGGAAGCCCTGATCAACGGCCTGCTCAAACTGAGGGATAAGGTAATAAATCCCAGGGTAGCGCTGGTGGGGAAAAAATGAGGGACTTGACGGAACTTAAGGGGCGTTTTCCGGGCGTGGAGGCAGAACAGGGGCGCGACATACCGGTGTTAAAGGTGCCGGCGGAACGGCTGACAGAAGTGATGATGTACCTGCAAAAGGAATACGGCTTCAACTTCCTGGCCGACCTTACAGGGGTCGATGAGCCAGGCAAAGAGCGGCTGGTTTTGGTATACCATTTGATGGCCGTGCCCCAAGGAGAGATGGTGCGGGTAAAGGTGGAACTGCAGCGGGCCAACCCCTGCGCCCCGTCCTTGGTGGGGATCTGGCCGGCGGCAGAAGTACAGGAGCGGGAGGCCTACGACCTGCTGGGGATTACCTTTGAGGGGCATCCGGATTTGCGGCGCATTTTGTGTCCGGACGACTTTGAGGGACATCCCCTGCGCAAGGATTTCCGGCTGACCGGAGAGGAGGGGAGCGCTCCGTGAAGGCTTCGGCTCAGCTTGCCACGGAAGAGATAATCCTAAACATGGGTCCGCAGCACCCCAGTACCCATGGGGTTTACCGGGCGGTGCTCACCCTGGACGGGGAGACCGTGGTGGGGGTCCAAAACGTGCTGGGTTATCTCCATCGCGGTCTGGAAAAGCTCGCCGAAGACCGCACTTACACCCAGTTCATCCCCTATACGGACCGCCTGGATTATCTGGCCGCTATGCTCAATAACCTGGGGTATGTGCAGGCCGTGGAAAAGCTCATGGACATCCAGGTGCCGGAGAGGGCCGAGTACCTGCGGGTCATCATGGCGGAGCTTTCCCGGATAGCGAGCCACTATGTTATGGTGGCGTCTATGGCCTTGGACTTGAGCGGGTGGACAGCGTGGTTTCCGCCCTTTCGCGACCGGGAGAAGATCCTCGACCTTTTCGAAATGGCCTGCGGCTCACGCCTGACTTTAAGTTATATGCGCATCGGCGGTGTGGCCGCGGACATCCCGCCGGAATTTGTCCCGGCCTTACAGAGGTTTTTGCAGGAGCTTCCCCGTGGCCTGGAGGAAATTAACGGGCTGGCCACGGGCAATGAGATTTTTCAGGCCCGCTGCCGGGGAGTGGGCAAGATCGATCTGGAAACGGCCCTGGCGTACGGCCTTACGGGTCCCAATCTGAGGGCCTGCGGTTTGCCTTTCGACCTGCGGAAGGTTCGGCCCTACGGGATTTATGACCGTTTTGAATTCGAGGTTCCTACCTTAGACAACGGCGATGCCTACGATCGTTTTGTGATCCGCCTGTTAGAGATAGAACAGAGTGCCAAGATCATTGCCCAGGCTTTACGGGACTTGCCGGAGGGGCCTGTTTTGGCCAAAGTCCCGAGGGTAATCAAGCCGCCGGAGGGTGAAGTCTACCACCAGATTGAGGGGGCTAAGGGTATTTTGGGCTTCTATGTGGTGAGCGACGGGTCGCCCAAGCCCTACCGGCTTCACATCCACAGCCCGTCCTTCGTAAACCTGGGGGCCTTTCCCGTCATGGCCGCCGGGGGCACCGTCCAGGATGCGGTGGCTACCTTGGCTTCTATCGATATCGTGTTGGGCGAAGTCGACCGCTAAGTGAAAATGAGCCTTATCCTATAGGGGAGTGGAGGTATGGCTGGAGGAGGAAATGTAGTAGCAACGTGGTTGAATACCTGGGGCTTCCCGCCCTGGTTGAACAGCCTGCTGACCGGGATTATTTACCTTGTCGGCGTTCTTGCCTTCATCTTTCTAAACGTGATTTACCTAATTTACCTTGAGCGCAAGGTCAGCGCCTATATGCAGCAGCGCCTCGGTCCCAACCGGGTAGGGCCCCGGGGGTTGCTGCAGTCGGTGGCCGATGCCCTGAAGCTCTTGGGGAAAGAAGACATCGTTCCCCGCCATGTGGACAAGTGGGTATTCCTGGTGGCCCCCATAGCCATCTTCATCCCTGCCGTTCTGCTGTATGCGGTGATACCCTTCGGCCGGGGCCTGATTGCCGCCGACCTGAACATCGGGGTGTTGTATTTCCTGGCCGTATCCTCAACGACCACCATTGCCATCCTCATGGGGGGATGGGCGGCCAACAATAAGTATGCCCTTCTGGGAGCCATGCGGGCGGTGGCCCAGATGGTGAGTTACGAGATTCCTTTGGTCTTTTCCATCCTGGGAGTGGTGATGCTCGTCGGCTCCCTCAAGACTACCGATATCGTGGCGGCCCAGGAGGACGTATGGTTTATCTTTTGGCAGCCGGTGGCCTTTTTGATTTTCTTTATTGCGGCCAATGCGGAGGTTAACCGCGGGCCCTTTGATTTGGTAGAAGGGGAGCAGGAAATCATCGCCGGGCCCTATGTGGAGTATACGGCCATGCGTTATGCCCTCTTCTTCCTGTCCGAGTACGCCAACTTGGTGAGCGTTTCGGCCCTGGCCGTAACCCTGTTCCTGGGAGGTTGGCAGGGTCCCTGGCTGCCCTCGTGGCTGTGGTTCATCATTAAGTTGTATATCATGATTTTACTTTTCATGTGGGTTCGGTGGACCTTTCCCCGGATACGTATCGATCACTTGTTAAAACTCAACTGGAAATTTCTCCTTCCCCTGTCCCTGGTCAACATTCTGGTGACCGGTGTGGGTATTAAAGTCTACCAGTGGCTGTCTCCGGGGAGGTGGTAAGGTGTTCGGTCAGGGTCTCCTGAGGGGTTTGCAGATTACCTGGCATCTGGCCTTTGGCAAAGCCATCACGGAGGAGTATCCGGAGAGGCGGCCGAGTTTGCCCCCGCGCTCTCACGGTTCCTTCGTTCTGGAAGGCGACAAATGCAGGGGATGTGGGGTCTGCGCCAATGCCTGTCCCAACCACGTGATCAGCATAGATACGCGCCGGGGTGAAGACAAGAAACGCCATCTCGCCAAATTTACTATGAAGTTAGGTCAGTGCCTCTTTTGCGGCCTCTGTGTAGAAAACTGCCCCAGCGATGCCCTGCATTTTAAGCCGGACTTTGAACTGGCGTGTTACCGCTTCGAGGATACTATTCACGTTTTGTTTGAAGATAAAGCCGGGGCTCCGGAGCAGGTAGCGGATGAGGAATAAACAGGCGGTAGGAGGGAGTGGAGGAGCGTGGAAGGTGGAGCAAGCGTGGCGATATTCTGGCTCCTGGCGGCCTTGACAGTAGGCGCTGCGGTGGCCGTGGTGATGCTTCCCAACATTGTACACAGCGCCCTTTATTTAGTGCTGACCTTTATAGGCGTGGCCGGCATTTATATTCTGCTGGAAGCCGAATTCCTGGCCGCCGTCCAGGTCCTGATATATGCGGGTGGGGTGGCCGTGCTCCTTATTTTTGGTGTTATGCTCACCAGGAGGGGTCATATCCGCCAGAGCAACCCCTTCAATAGTTATCATGTGGCCGCCGGTGTGGTTTCCCTGGCCCTGTTTATCCTGGTGGTCCTTGCCCTGGGCCGGAGCCCGTGGCATGCGTTCCCCGGTCCTTGGCCGGAAGACACCGTGGGAGCCGTGGCCGAGGCCTTTCTGGGGCCCTATGTCCTCCCCTTTGAAGTAGCGGCAGTACTGCTGCTGGTGGGCATAGTCGGCGCCATCTTGCTGGCAAGGGAGGAGAAGGGTGAAAAATGATTACCCTGAGTCACTATTTGGCCCTGGCTGGCCTTCTGTTTGTCGTGGGACTTTTCGGCGCCCTGGCCAAAAGAAATGCGGTGGCCGTGCTCATGGGTATTGAGCTGATGCTGAACGCCGTGAACATTAATTTGGTGGCCTTCAACCGGTTTATGAACCCCGGTGAGGTGACGGGCCAGGTTTTTGCCCTCTTCGTGATTGTGGTGGCGGCCGCCGAGGTGGCCGTGGGGCTGGCCATTGTCATCAACCTGTATCGGCGTCGTCTGGCCACCGACGTTGAAGAAGCCGATTGGTTGAAGTGGTAAAACAACTCGTCCAAGGGCAGGTGATACAAGCGCCATGATGGAGTACGCCTGGTTAGTGCCCCTGTTCCCGGCCCTGGCCTTTCCGGTCATCGTTTTTGTCACCCGGCGCCTGAGGTTGCTGAGCGCCCTGGTAGGGATCGCGGCCATCGCCGCTTCCTTTGTGGTATCCGTCGGGATTCTGGTGGAAGTATTACAGGCGGGAGTTACCATGGAACAGCCGGTGGAAAAGGCCCTCAACTGGCTGGCCATTCCCGGACCTGAGGGATGGCTGCTGAAAATCGAGGCCGGGATATTGTTGGATCCCCTCACCGCCGTCATGCTGGTAGTGGTTACCCTGGTAGCCCTGCTGGTGGAGATCTATTCCGTGGGGTATATGCACGGGGATCCGGGCTTCAGTGTTTTCTTCAGCTACCTTTCCCTCTTTAGCGCCTCCATGCTGGGACTGGTAGTGGCCAACAACTTCTTTATGATGTTTTTCTTCTGGGAGTTGGTAGGCCTGTGTTCCTACCTGCTTATAGGTTTTTATTTCCATAAACCGGAAGCGGCCCGGGCCAGTTTAAAGGCCTTCGTAACCAACCGGGTGGCCGACTTCGGATTTATGCTGGGGTTCTTCTTTCTCTTCCTCATGTTCGGCACCTTTAATTTCCGGGAGCTCGCGGAAGCCGTTCCCCATGCGGAGAACCTAGGCCTTCTGGCCCTGGCCGCGGCCCTGGTGTTCATCGGGCCCATAGGTAAGTCCGCCCAGTTTCCCCTCCACGTCTGGCTGCCGGACGCCATGGAAGGCCCCACCCCTGTGAGCGCCTTGATCCACGCGGCCACCATGGTGGCGGCCGGGGTTTATCTGTTGGCCCGGGCCTTTGTCCTCTTTGCCGGCCTGCCGTCGGTTATGCTGATCATCGCCTATGTGGGCGGCTTTACGGCCCTCTTTGCGGCCACCATCGGGGTGGTGCAGCGGGATATCAAGCGCATCCTGGCTTACTCTACCATAAGCCAGCTCGGCTACATGGTCATGGCCATGGGCGTGGGCAGTATGACGGCCGGTATGTTTCACCTGACCACCCATGCCTTCTTTAAGGCCCTGCTGTTTTTGGGCGCCGGCAGCGTTATCCACGCTCTGAACGAGCAGGATATCTTCCGCATGGGCGGTCTGGCCCGGGACATGAAGATCACGGCCGGGACCTTTATTATAGGCGCCTTGGCCCTGGCGGGAATCCCGCCCCTGGCGGGTTTTTGGAGTAAGGACGAAATCCTATTGGCCGCCTACAGCCACGGGTATACCGGCCTTTACCTCCTCGGGACGGTAGTGGCCTTTCTTACGGCCTTTTATATGTTCCGTCTCATCTTTGTCGCCTTTTTCGGTCCCCGGCGGGCGGGCCTCCACGGCCACGAGTCACCGTGGACCATGACCGTCCCCCTCCTTGTCCTCGCGGTACTCTCGGTGGTGTCCGGCTTTATGGGCGCCCCCTTTGTTGCCCACGGCTTCAGTTCTTGGGTGTACTTCGGCGAACCCCACCATGTGGAGCCCAACTACGTGGTGATGTTTACTTCCACCGCGGTGGCCATCCTGGGGATTTACCTGGCGTGGTTCATCTACGGCCGGGAGGCCGTATCCCATGAGGCCTTGTCCCGGCGGTGGCAGGGCGTCTACCGGCTGGTATACAACAAGTACTATGTGGATGAGGCCTACCTCTGGTTCTTCCGCCGGGTGGTTCTGGGTTTGGCCGAGGCCTTCAACTGGCATGACCGCAATGTAGTGGACCGTATTTTCGACGGTGTTGGCGACCTGGTACGCTGGTCGGGGCGTAGATTGCGTTACCTCCAGACCGGCCACCTGCCGGTCTATGGCCTGGTACTTTTCGCAGCCGTAGTGGTCTTAGTAATCTGGGCGGCGGCGCCGGTGATAGGAGGGATAAGATGAGCTTCCCGCTTTTGACTTCCATTCTTCTGGCACCCGTGATCGGGCTTATCCTCATCCTGATAATACCGGAAAGGGAACAACTCCTCATAAAGATTACGGCCGCCGTGGCTACCTTTGTCGCCTTGGCGCTGTCTGTTTACGCCTATGTGGCCTACGACCAGCAATTGGGCGGTATGCAGTTTTTGGAGGACAGGGTGTGGGTGCCGGCCTTCGGCATCAACTATTCCCTGGGCGTGGACGGAATAAGCCTGCCCATGGTATTGCTCACGGCCATAGTGATCTTCACCGGGGTGTTTGCCTCCTGGGATATGACCAACCGCATCAAGGAGTTCTTCATTTTCCTCCTGATGCTGGTAACCGGTGTCTTCGGCGTGTTCATGACCAGGGACCTCTTCTTCTTCTACCTCTTTTTCGAGGTAGCGGTAATCCCCATGTATCTCCTCATCGGCATCTGGGGAAGCACCAGGAAAGAGTACGCGGCGATGAAGCTTACCCTCTATCTCCTGGTGGGCAGCGCCTTTGCCCTCATCGGCATCATCGCCCTCTTCCTATACGCTTCCAACCAGTTGGGGTACCTGACCTTTGATATTCAGACTCTGGCCACCGTCGAATACGATATAGGCTTCCAGAAGTTTATCTTCTTCCTCATGCTCGTAGGCTTTGGGGTGCTCGTACCCATTTGGCCCCTGCACCTCTGGTCCCCTGACGGCCACGTGGCGGCGCCTACGGCCGTAAGTATGCTCCACGCCGGCGTTCTGATGAAGCTCGGAGCCTACGGCCTCATAAGGGTGGGCGTCTTCTTCTTCCCCGAAGGAGCCAAGTTCTGGGCCCCCCTCATTGCCGTCCTCTGCATAGTAAACGTGGTGTACGGGGCCATGATAGCCATGGTGCAGAGGGATCTGAAGTTCGTTATCGGTTATAGCAGCGTAAGTCATATGGGCTATGTGCTGCTGGGGATAGCCGCCCTCAACACCTTGAGCCTGAGCGGGGCGGTAACCCAGATGTTCGCCCACGGGATTATGACGGCCCTGTTCTTTGCCCTGGTAGGCAATATCTACCACAAGGCCCACACCAGGGAGATCGCCCGGTTCGGGGGTCTGGCCCACCAGATGCCCAAGGTGGCGGCCGGTTTTCTCATCGGCGGCCTGGCCTCCCTGGGATTGCCCGGGCTGCATAACTTTGTGGCCGAATTCCTCATCTTCCTCGGGGCATTTACCTCTGACCAGGTCCTGTGGGGAGGCCTGTTAAGTTACCGCGTTCTGGCCGTGCTGGCCATCTCGGGCATTGTCATTACGGCTACTTACGTCCTCCGGGTTGTGCAGAAGACCTTCTTCGGGCCGCGCAAAGCCGAGTGGGACGTCCTCGAAGATGCCAGGGGAGTGGAGCTGGTCCCCATTGTGGTGCTGTGTTCGGTGCTCCTTCTCTTCGGCCTCTTCCCCTCCCTCATGGTGGACCTCATTAATACCGGGGTAGCCCCGCTGGTAGCCAAGATCGAGGCCGCGAAGGCCGTAGGGGGGATCTTCTAGTGGGAATCTGGCAGCTCTTGAGCGTCGAGCTATTGACGGCCGCCCTCGGACTAGGGCTGCTGGCCGTGGGCTTGTTGATGCCGGGACGGGAGAGAAGGGGACTGGCCTATGTGGCTACGGCCGGATTAATGGGCATTGCGGCCGTGGCGTGGGCCATGCGGGAGGCCCAGGGTGTGGTCTTGAACGGTTATATCATCGATCCCTTTGGGACCTATTTTAAGCTCCTCTTTTTGGCCTCCGCAGTACTGACCTGTATTGCCTCCTTTGACTATATTGGCCGGTTGCCGCGGGGCGAGGGGGAGTTCTACGCCCTGTTGGTGCTGGCCACCTTGGGAATGATGCTCGTGGCTTCGGCCGGGGAATTGATCACCCTGTACTTGGGTCTGGAGCTCATGACCATCTCCCTCTGTATCCTGGTCACCTATAGAAAAGGGGACATGAAATCCGCCGAGGCGGGCCTAAAGTATATAATACTGGGTGCCCTGTCTTCGGCCGTTCTCCTTTACGGATTGAGCTTTATTTACGGGGCTACAGGCAGCACTTTGCTAGAGGATATAGGCAGAGTAGTGGCCAGGGAAGGGGTGAAGCCCCTGCTGGGCGTAGGCATCATCTTCGTCCTGGCGGGTTTTGCCTTCAAGATGGCTGCCGTACCCTTCCACATGTGGGCGCCGGACGTATACGAGGGAGCACCCACCCCCATCACCGGATTCTTGTCGGTGGCGTCTAAGGCGGCGGGGTTTGCGGCCTTCCTGCGGATTTTCTTCGGCGCCCTGCCGGCGAGCCACGGCCTCTGGGCGGAATTGATAGTGGCCCTCTCTGTTTTGAGCATGGTGATAGGGAACCTGGTGGCCATTCCCCAGAAAAACATCAAGAGATTGCTGGCCTACTCCAGTATCTCCCAGGCGGGATATCTCCTCCTTGGAGTAGTAGCCTTTTCCGTCCTGGGAGTAGGGGCCATTTTGTACTACTCCATGATCTATGTTTTTGCCAACATGGCCGCCTTTACGGCCGCTACGGCCTTCTTCAACGAAGACGGTAGCGACGAGATCGCCGATTTTGCCGGCCTGGCCCGGCGCTCGCCCTTACTGGCGGCCGTCCTCCTTTTTTCCCTCCTGTCTTTGGCGGGTATACCGCCCCTGGCAGGGTTTGTGAGCAAGTTTTACCTGTTCGTGGCCGTCATAGGGCAGGGGTACATCTGGCTGGCCCTTCTGGCCGTGTTGATGAGCATGGTATCCGTCTACTATTATCTCCAGGTGGCTAAGGCCATGTACTTCGGGGAACCCCCGGCGGGGAGGGCAGCCGTTCGGGTCCCCTTGGGAATGCAGGTGGCCCTGGTGGTGTGCCTGGCCGTACTCTTTTTCTTCGGCCTCTATCCTACTCCCCTTACCGGTTATGCCTTTAATTCTGCTATGGTCTTTCTCGGGCAGTGAGTTGTCGCGTAAGGCTTGAGATACAGTCCCGGGTTGCACCGGGGATTGCCGGAGGCCGCCTCGTATGACATGGGAGAGGAAGCGCCTGGGCCGGGAGGGGGAGGAAGCAGCGACAGCCTTCCTGGAGGCTAGGGGTTATTCCGTAAGGGAACGGAATTTCCGCTGTCCCTTGGGCGAGCTGGATATAGTGGCGGAGGAGGACGGGGAAATTGTGTTCGTGGAGGTAAGGACCCGCTCCTCCAGCTCAATGGGAAGCCCCCAGGAATCGGTAGACCGGCGTAAACAGCACCGTCTGCGCCGACTGGCGGCCTATTACTTGCAGCAAAGGGGCCTGGGAGGGCGACCATGCCGTTTTGATGTTGTGGCAGTATGGGTAGATAGAAGGGGAGGGGTACAGAAAATAGAGGTTGTCCGGGGCGCCTTTTAGCAAGGGCAGGCCTCGCGCAGGCGCAGGTACTATGAAATCCCCGAGGAGGTTTGCCCTCCATCACCCCGCCCTTATTTTTGGCAGCAGCAAGGCTTCACCCGCCCAGGGCACGCCCTTCTCCGGTTATTACGGGCGGGTTTCCTTAGCCATAAAGCGGCGGCGGGCGCAGGCCGGACAGGGGAACGCCGGGCCTTCATTCCTTGAGAAGCAGGTCCTCCGGCCGGTCCTGGAGGTATACTCCGGTATAGGTCCGGCGGTCGGCCCGGCGGAACAGCTTTTCTCCTTCCTGCCGACAACGGGGGCAGGCGTCCCGCGGAATAAAGACGGCCAGGATATGCTCCCCGCGGTCGGCGCAGCGGGAGTCAATCCAGGTGAGCCCGGCGCAGTCGTCGCAGACCAAGGTGGTCTCCTTCTGGAGCTCCAACAGCCCTTCGGTATCGTAGTAAACGCGGCGCTGGCGGGAGATCTCTTTGCGGCCGGCTACGCTCCTGGCCCGGATTTCGTGTCGCTGCCGCCAGGCGGCATAAGTTTCGCGGCATAGGCGGGCGATGTAGTCGGTGATTTCCCGGGGCTGAGCCACTTTGGCTGGGCTGTAGTCGGGCTCCCGGACCCAGGAATAATCGAGGCCCGCCAGGGCCAAGATGATACCCAGGTTGACGTAAGGGAGGGCACCTTCGATGGAGTAGCCCCCCTCCAGGACGGCGATGTGGGGTTGTAGCAGTTCGGTCAGCCGGGCATAGCCCCGGGCGGAAAAACGCATATTGGTGATGGGATCCGTGTAATGGTTGTCCTGCCCCGCGGAATTAATGATTAGGTCGGGCCGAAAATCCTCCAGCACCGGGAGGATCAGGTTTTCTACGGCGTAAAGGAATCCCTCCTCCCCCGTTTCAGGGGGCAGGGGCAGGTTCAGGGTATAGCCGCAGGCGTTGGGACCCCCGAACTCGGGCAAAAACCCGGAACCCGGGTAAAGGGTGCGGCCATCCTGGTGGATGGAAATATACAGGGTATCTTTGTCGTGCCAGTAGATGTCCTGGGTACCGTCGCCGTGATGGCAATCGGTATCCACAATGGCGATGCGCTTGGGGCCGTACCGGCGGCGGATGTATTCGATCATAATGGCTTCGATATTAATATTGCAGAAGCCGCGGTTGCCGTAGACAATACGCTGGGCATGGTGACCGGGGGGACGCACTATGGCAAAGGCCCGGTCGACCTCTCCCCGGAGGACGGCATCGGCCGCGACGAGGGCGCCGCCGGCGGCAATTAGGTCGGAGTCGCCGGCGCGGCTTCTAACATCGGGTACGCAGATGTGGACCCTCTCCACATCCTTGATGCCGGCCGGGCGGGGACGGTATTCGGTAATCCCGTCGATATCTAAAATTCCCTCTTCCCAGACCTGGTCTTGGGTATAGAGGAGCCGTTCCTCCCTCTCCGGGTGGGTAGGGGAGATGGCCCAATCGTAGGCCGGGAAAAAGACCAGCCCGAGGCGGTGAGGCGCTTTAAGCATGGCAATTGCCGCCCCCTTTCAGGCCGCCTAAGGACGGCCGGTTCTGGACCTTGAGGCGTATGTTTCTGCCGACGGTGTAAAACCCGCGAACCATATTGAAGGACTGCTCCTCTATAACCTCTATTTCGGGTGTCCCTTCGGTGTATCCCAGTTCCCTGAGGCGCCGCTCCAGCAGGGCGAAGGCCCGCTGCCGCGCATCATCCAAGGAAAAGGAGCGGCCGATCCTTTCCTGCCACCCTATTTCCGGAGCTGTCAGGACGCCCCTCTCCGTGTCGGCAAAGACGGCCAGGGTGGCCGTGGGGTGGCTTAAAGCCGCGCCTACCGCATTGGCCACCCCGGCCAGGGAAGGCACTTCTACCGGGAGGCCTAAGGCTTTTTCCAGGAAGGGCTTCAAGAGGGGAGCTGGGGCTCCCACGGCAATTACCCGGCGCGGCTCCAGTTTCCTTTCCGTGAGAACCTCCCGGATGGTATACACAGGCCGGCTGTTAAGGTAATTAAGAAGCCGGCCGACGGCCCCGGCGATACCGGCGGCCAATTCGTCCAGGATGCTGTGAGCCGTTGCCCTGACGGACAAGCCCAGGCTCCTGCCGAGGCCCTCTATGGCCTCCACGGCCAGCCCCCGGTCTCCCACCGGGAGCATGCCCAGGGCGATGAAGGCGTCGGTAGGGGTGGGAGCGGGACCGCCAAGGGCGACAGGGGGCCCCTGGCGCTGGGGACCGATGGCCATCCGCCTGTCGGCTATTCTAACAGAGCTATCGCCGCCTAGTCCTATGGAGTGAACGAAGAAGGACCGCACCAGGGTAGGATAAGGCCCCAGGCGTATGCCCTGGGGCTCAAAAAGGGGAACTCCGCCGGCGCAGAAGGCGATATCCGTAGTGGTACCGCCGACGTCCAGGATGACACAATCGTCTTCTCCCGGCGCGAGGGCCAGGGCCCCCATGATGCTGGCCGCCGGTCCGGAAAGGATAGTTTCTACGGGAGTATTCATCGCGCCGGATAAAGTCAAGGTACCTCCGTCGGCCTTGAGAATAAAGGGTTCTATTTTCAAACCCCTGCTTTTCCCATAAGACCGGACGGCCTCGGCAAAGCGGCTGTAGACCCGCCACACGGAACTGTTCAGGTAGGCGGTGTAGACCCGCCGGGGAAAAGCTAACCTGCCCGACAGTCGGTGGCCCAGGGTGATGAAGTCGTAGCTGCCCTCCAACCTCTTAGCAATTTCCAATTCATGGGCAGGGTTGCGCACCGAGAATTTCCCCACCGCCGCCAGGCACCGGATGCCCGCAGCCGCGAATTGTTCCTTGGCCGCCTCCAGCTCCCCAACTTTAAGGCTGCCCGTTTCCCGCCCGCGGTGATCAATGCTGCCCTGGAGGAAGACATTCACCTTCGCGCAGGCCAAGAACGAGGGATTCAGTCCGGGACCGGGTTCCAGCAGGAGCCCCACGGGCTCTGTTTTCCCCTCCACAATGGCATTGGTGCATACGGTGGTACTCAGGTTTATGCGCCGAACAGTTGCCGGGTCCCGGCCTTCCAGGAGGGTATCGAGGGCCTCCCGCACGGAAGCCAAAAAGTCGGCGGGATCGGTGAGAACCTTAACGTGTCGTATGACTTCTCCTCCGGAGATGAGGACGGCGTCGGTATGGGTGCCGCCCATGTCCAGGCCGATGAGCATAACCAAGTTCCGCCTCCGGGTTTATTGTAACTCGCGGGAAAATCCATGGCAACCTTTGTTTACCTGCCGGTTGGCAAACGGGTACTCGGCAAAAAGAGGGAACTTCTGGCCGGAGGGCTGGCTCGCGAAGGGCAAATTGCGTATAATTAGAGGCGTAATTGTTTCCAAGGCGGAGGTGGCAGAATTTGCGACATGTAGTAACGTTAATACCCGGGGATGGGATCGGCCCCGAAGTGATTGCTGCGGCGCGGCGGGTACTGGAGGCCAGCGGGGCCGAACTCGAGTGGGAAGTGGTGGAGGCAGGTGAAACAGCCCTTCAGAAATGCGGCAGCGTCTTGCCTTCAGAAGTGTTGGAATCCATCAGGCGGAACAAGGTGGCCCTCAAAGGGCCCATTACCACTCCGGTGGGAACCGGTTTTCGCAGCGTCAATGTGGCCCTGCGCAAAGAGTTGGACCTCTATGCCAATGTGCGGCCGGTCAGGAATCTGCCCAATGTGCCTTCTAGGTACCAGGGGATAGACCTGGTGGTTTTCCGGGAGAATACCGAAGACCTATATGCCGGGGTGGAACATACCGTAGACGAAGATGCGGCGGAGAGTATCAAAATTATTACGCGCAAGGGCTCGGAGAGGATCGCCCGGGCGGCCTTTGAATATGCCCGCAAGAAGGGCCGCCGCCGGGTGACCGCAGGACATAAGGCCAATATTTTGAAGCTCACCGACGGCCTTTTCCTGCGCTGCTTTTACGAGGTGGCCAAGGATTATCCTGAAATCGAGGCCGACGACCGGATTGTAGATAATCTGAGTATGCAACTGGTGCAGAAGCCGGAACAATACGATGTCCTGGTACTGCCCAACCTGTACGGCGACATCCTTTCCGACCTCTGCGCCGGCCTGGTGGGGGGCCTGGGGGTGGCCCCGGGGGCCAATCTGGGGGAGGAGGCCGCGGTTTTCGAGCCCATCCACGGGAGTGCCCCCAAATATGCCGGCCAGAACAAGGTTAATCCCCTGGCCACTATCCTTTCCGGGGTAATGATGCTGGAACACCTGGGGGAAAACGAGGCCGCCTCCAGGGTCATGGAGGCCATCAACGCGGTTTTGGCCGAGGGAAGGTATTTAACCTACGACCTGGGCGGTTCGGCGGGAACCCAGGAGATGGCAGACGCCATTGTGCGGAGGTTGGAGTAGAGGGCGGAGGATAAATATGGCCCTTTTTGCCTTGGGCGATCTCCATCTGGGACGTGATATGTCTATCTTCGGACCGGAGTGGGACCACCACGAGGATAGGATAGTGAGGGAATGGAAACGGGTCGTCGGGCCCGGGGATACCGTTTACCTCCTGGGAGACCTCAGCTGGGCCATGCGCCTGGAAGAAGCCCTGCCCCACCTCAGGCTTTTAAAGAGCTTGCCCGGCCGTAAAAGAATACTTAAAGGCAACCACGATTATTGGTGGCAGACCGAGAAGAAGATGCGGGAAGCCGTCCTGGACGCGGACTTCGACCTGTTGAAACCCGAGGTGACGGAGGGGGTGGCCGTTTGCGGTACCCGCGGTTGGCTGGTGCCGGGGCATCCCCTTTTTAACCCGGAAACCGACGAGCGGGTTTACCGCAGGGAAATCCTGCGGCTGGAAAGGGCCCTGCAGGAAGTGGTGAAAAAACGGCAGGGGGCGGAACCCGTATTGGTCATGATGCATTACCCGCCGGCTCTTGTCGGCGAGCCTTCGGCCTTCGTGGACCTGATGCGGGAGTACGGGGTTCAACGGTGCTATTACGCCCATCTCCACGGCCAGGACCGCCTCAAGGCCCTGGACGGAAACCACTGGGGAGTGGAATTTCATTTGGTGTCCGGAGATCACCTGGCCTTCCGGCCGGCGCGGGTGAACTAAGGAGGTCCCTCACCGGGTGGTGAGGGACCTCTTCCATTAACGGTCGAAATAGATGTTCTTGCCGGTGGCGGAAAGGGGTATGCCCACGGCAATTTCAGCGTCTATCAGGCCCAGCCGCCGGGCCACAACCCCAATGCGGTACATAATCCGGTTGTCGATATTAAGGATGCTGGCCGTTTTGACCGCCGAACCTATGGCTATCCCCAGATCCAGGAGGCGCCAGGCGCATATGGGGCCGGCAAACTCCGGGCCCGGCTGGAAATCCTTGAGCTCTGCGCACCGCGGCTCTCCACAGGCACCGCAGTCCAAGCCGGTCTTTTGGGCGTTTCTTAAACCCACCAGCAGTACCGCTGCCGAACGCCTCACATTCTCCCCGTCCCGGTCGAAGTTCTTGCGGCCGGCCTGACGTCCGTATTCGACCATGGCGTCGGCCAATTTTTCCAATTGGTCTCCCTGTAAGATCTCCAAGACCACGAAGTCCTTGCCTGCCGCCTTGGGCGCCGTACGGGCAGCTATGGCCATGAGTTCCGCGGCGGTATGCATTATGTTAGACATCCCCTTATCACCCCTTGGAAATATTTTTTGGACATTATTCGGAGACCGATTTGTATATTTCGGCAGGGGGCCCCAAAATCCTCCCAGTTTTTAGAATAACCGTATCCGCGGCTGTTTAAAGAGGGAGGAGGAAGTTATTTTTCAGGCGTCGAATTATGTAAAATAATGTTGAGGTGGTGCCCATGTCCCTAAAGGTAAGACAGGCTCTAAGCATCGGGCCCTTGCGGCGGGCCAAACTTGTGGCCGGCCGGCGGGGTTTGGACAATGAGATAACCTTTGTAAATATTATGGAAGTCCCGGAGGTCGCCCGCTGGATGAAGGGCGGCGAGCTCCTGCTTACGGCCGGCTATGCCTTTAAAGACAACCCCGAGCTGCGCCGGAGGATTATATACGACCTGGCTGGAAAGGGCGTGGCCGCCTTCGGTATCAAGCCGGGTCAATATCTCTTTGGGATCCCCGAGGATATGGTTGAACATGCCGAGCGGGTGGGTTTGCCCCTGCTGGAACTGCCCCCCGACGTCCCGTATATGGAAATTATGTTGCCTATTTTCGAGCTCCTGATTAATGAACAGCTTTACCGGCGGCGTAGGACCGACGAAATCCATAATCTCCTCCTCAATGTGCTCTTGAGGGGCACGGGATTGCAGGGCGTATGCAGCGCCCTAGCCCAATTTACGGCCAATCCTGTTTTCATTTTCGGTTACGGTACCTGTCTCGGGGCCGGTTATCCGCCCCTGGCCGGCAGTGAAACCTTGTCTTGGCACCAGCAGGCCTTACAGGAAATTTTCCGGGAGGTACCGCCGGAATTACAGGAATTGGTACCCCACCGGGCCACCATCCTTCGCTTGAGCCCCGAGTTGCCCGAAAGCGTTGTGGTACCGGTGGCCTGTCGGGAGAAGATTGAGGGGTATCTGGTCATCCTCCAGAGCAGCCGGCACCTAAACGACATCGAGATAAGGGGTATAGAAACGGGTGCGACCATCGTGGCCCTGGAGTTTGCCAAGGAGAAGGCCGTTGCCGAAACGGAAATTCGGCTGCGGGGAGAGCTACTGGACGAACTGCTGAAGGGCGAAATAGAGAATGCCGGTACCGTGTTGAAACGGGCGGCCCACCTGGGAATAAACCTGGCGGGCCGGCTGGCCGTGATAGTAGTGGGCTTCCAAGGGCCGGACAAGGCCTCGCCTTACGAAGTCGAAATTCCTTCGGAAGTGATTCACCTCCTCCGTTCCCGGTTTTCCCGGCACCCGGGGGGCGTGTTGGTGGTCAGTAGGGATAGCCGGGTCGTTGGGCTGCTGCGCTTTTATTCCGAGACGGAAAAGGAATTGCCCGAGCGCCTCGGCGAGATTCTAAAGGCTGCGAAGGCCCGTTTTTCTAAGGTGCGATTCGGCGTAGGCGTGGGCCGACCCTACGAAGGGTTGGAGTATGTAAAGACTTCTTACGAAGAAGCGCAAGTCGCGTTAAAGGTCGCCTTAGACCGCAGAGAAGAAAAACCCGTCTTCTTTTCAGAGCTCGGCCCCCTGCGGGTTTTGTTTTATGTAAAAGATGCGCCCGCGGCCTACACCTTTTGTCAGGAATATATCGGCAAGCTTAAGGCCTACGATGCCCAGAACAAAACAGACCTAACGGCCACCTTGGCATGTTATTTGAAGAACGACGGCAATTTGCGCCGGACCGCCCAAGCCCTGTTCGTCCACAAAAACTCGGTGATATACAGGTTGAAAAAGATACAAGAGATTACCGGCCTGGACCTGAACGATGCGGAAAACAGATTTGCCTTAATGCTGGCTTTAAAGCTGACCCAGCTTACCCCTTAAGGGGAAGCCCCTATACCATCGGCCCAGAAAAAACGCCTTCGGTTTATGCTACTAGTCTAAAGGCCCGGGCCCATAAAGTGTAGAAATAATCTAACGCGTAAGGATTTGAGGCCATGGCCGGGCTATAGGGGGATAGACCGAATGTACCAAAGGCTGGGCTTAATAGTTCCTTCCTCTAATTCCGTAATGGAAGTGGATTTCTACCGCCACCTTCCCAGTCATATCACCCTCCACGTCGCGCGCATGTATCTAAAGGATACCACAGTGGCCGGCGAAGAGGAAATGCTGGACGTCCACTTCCCTCGGGCCCTTAACGATCTGGCCACCGTAGAGCCCCATGCTATCGTCTTCGGCTGCACCTCGGCCGGGGCCCTTCGGGGCAATGCCTACGATGAAGAGCTATGCAGGCGGATAAGCGAGGTGGCCGGGTGTCCGGCCATCAGCACGGTGGCCAGTGTGCGCCGCGCCCTGAAGAGACGGCGTATACAGAAGGTGGCTGTAATAACCCCTTACGTTGATGCTCTAAACTCCAGGATCCGGAAGAGCCTGGAGGACGACGGATTGTCGGCAGCCACCATTGCCGGCCTGGGAATTGACCATAATTTTGCCATTGCCTCCGTACCCCCCGAGGAGATATTGGCCTTTGCCCTGAAGACCGTAGAGGGGCAGCTGGTGGACGGGATCTTTATTTCCTGCACCAATTTTCGCGGCTTGGAAATAAGGGACCGCCTGGAATACCTTACGGGTCTTCCTGTAGTTACCAGTAATCAGGCTGCCTTGGAACAGGCCTTGGATGTATTAAGAGAATTGGGTACAAAGGCATAAGACAAACAACTAACACTTGTAACAGTAGTCTAAAGGAAAATGAATTTTAAGGCAGAAGATCAAGGGTAAATCCACAAAATAAGAGGTGCATTGGATATGGCCAATCTTCGCGTAAACTTCGCCGGTGTAACCTTCCGTAATCCCCTGGTGCTGGCTTCGGCCACCCCCGGGTGGGACGGCCTTCGCCTGAAAAGGGCGGGAGAGGCGGGCTTCGGCGCCGTCATACCCAAGACCATAGGCCCCATCCAGGACTGGGCGGCGCATCCGCGGAACGGGCGGCTGTTCTTGTACCGCGTGGGCAACCGTCCTATAGGAATGGTCAACTTGGAACTGTTTACTACCAAGACCCGCGAGGAATGGATAGCGCAGGATCTGGCCCTGGCCAGGGAAGGGGGAGCTAAAATCTTCGCCAGCATTCTGGCCATGCCGGAACCGGAGCAGACGGCGGAACTGGCCAGCCAGGTGGAGGCCACCGGGTTGGTGGACCTCTTTGAATTGAACGTTTCTTGCCCCATGCCGGCCTCCACAGTAGGCATGCATATAGGCAAGAGCCCGGAACTGACCTATCGCCAGGTAAAGGCGGCCAAAGGAGCCGTTAAGTTGCCCCTTTCGGTTAAACTCACCCCCAATGTATCCGATATGGTAGAAATCGCCCAGGCGGCGGTAGAGGCAGGGGTGGATGCTATTACCATCAGCAACTCCATTCGCTCCTTCGCCGGAGTGGATATAGAGACAGGTAGGCCATACTTACGGGGCTACGGCGGGTATACGGGCCCGGCCATAAAGCCCATTATTATGCGCCATTTCTCCGAAGTGGCCCGGGCGGTAAAGGTTCCCCTTTCGGCGGTGGGCGGCGTGAGCAGCTGGCAGGAAGTAGTGGAATATATCATGTTGGGGGCGACAACCGTTCAGGTGGCCACGGCCGTGATGTGGGAAGGTTTGGGGAAGGTAGAAAGGATATTGCGCGGCCTGAGCGAATTCATGGATCGTAAGGGGTACCGCACGATAGAAGATTTCCGGGGCATTGCCCTGCCCCATATCAAGACCGTGGAAGAGTTGGCCCAGGAGCCGCCCCGCTTTGCCACCATCAATCCTGACCTCTGCAAGAATTGCGATATTTGCTCGAGGGTCTGCTTCTACGGCGCCATCCACCGGGAAGACGGCCGGACCTGGGCGGACAGGGAAGCCTGCGACGGCTGCGGCCTATGTGCCCAGTGGTGCCCGGTGGGAGCCATAGAGTTGAAGGAATAGGAGGTTCTCCTAAAATGCTGGTGAACCTGGAAGGGGCCATCGACCTTCACGTCCACACCCACCCCTGTCTCTTCCCGCGGCTTTGCGACGATTATACTGCGGCCCAGGCCGCGGCCCAGGCGGGAATGGGAGGCATGGTCCTTAAATGCCACCATGAAAGTACGGTTTCCCGGGCCCGGGAAGTATCCCGACAGATAGAGGGCTTTCGAGTTTTCGGCGGAATAGTCCTCAATTCCTATGTGGGCGGCATCAACCCGGCGGCCGTGGAGGCTTCCCTCAAGATGGGCGGGAAGATGGTCTGGATGCCTACCATCGACGCCGCCTACCATGCCGAGGTCCACGGGTCCCGGGGCAGGTACGATGTGCAGGAAGGGGGAAACACTGGAAGGGCCGGCGACGGCCTGGGAATCACCATATGGGATGAAGAAAAGAAGCTTACTCCGAATACCTGGGAAGTGCTCGAACTGATCACCCAATACCGGGCGGTTTTGGGCACCTCCCACCTTTCTCCCGGAGAAATATATGCCCTGGTCAAAGCCGCCCGGGAAAAGGGAGTTCAGAAGATCTTAATCACCCATCCCTTCTTTAAGGTTCCTCGGCTGTCCGTGCAGCAGTTGAAGGAACTGGTAGACCTGGGAGCCATAGCCGAGTTCGGCTACTGTACCGTTTCTCCCATGTGGCACTATGCGACGGTGGAAGAAGTCTTCGCAGCCATAAAGAGTATCGGAGTGGATCGCGCCGTGTTGATCAGCGATGCCGGTCAGAGGCACAACCCTATGCCTCACGAATCCCTGCGGGTATTTGCCCAGTGCTTGTATGAGAAAGGTCTAAGCGAAGAGGAAATCCGACGGATGGTCGTGACCAAACCGGCGGAACTCCTTGAAATGGAAGCGAGGTGAAGGTGGGTGGCAGAGCGTCAGATTAGACTAATCGTAAACGGACAGCAGGTAACGGCCACCGTGGAGGCGGACACCACGCTGCTCCGCTTCCTCCGGGACACCTTAAGGTTGACCGGTACCAAAGAGGGCTGCGGCCAGGGCGAATGTGGGGCGTGCACGGTTCTGGTCAACGGCCAGGCTGTGAATTCTTGTCTCATCCCTGCCGCAGCAGTAGATGGGTGCGAAGTGGTCACCATAGAGGGTTTGGCTCAAAATGGAGGGCTGGATCCACTGCAGCAGGCCTTTATCGACGAAGGCGCCATCCAGTGCGGCTTTTGTACGCCGGGAGCCATTATGTCCGCTAAGGCATTACTCATGGCCAACCCAAAGCCGTCGGAGGAGGAGATCAGAGAAGCTCTGTCGGGCAACTTGTGCCGTTGCACCGGTTACCAAAAGATGGTGCGGGCCGTCCAGCTCGCCTCGGGCCAGTTGCCCCCAAGGGAGCTGAAGCCCTCTTCGTGCGGTCACAGCGTAATCGGGCATAAGGTTCGGCGGAGGGATGCGGTAGACAAGGCCACCGGCAGGGCAGCCTATGCCGACGATCTCTTTTTACCTAACATGCTCTACGGCATGGCGCTGCGGAGCGCCTATCCCCATGCTTTGATCAAGGGAATTGACACCTCGGCGGCGGAGAAGGTGCCGGGAGTAGTTGCCGTCTTGACGGCCAAGGATGTGCCGGGCATAAACCGCTACGGCCTGGTCTACCTGGACCAACGCGTGTTAGCCGATGATAAGGTGCGCTGTCTGGGAGACGCGGTGGCCCTGGTAGTGGCGGAAAGCGAGAGGGCGGCGGAAGAAGCTTTGGGGCTTATCAGAGTAGATTATGAGGAGTTGCCCGGCGTCTTCTCCGCTGAGGAAGCCCTAAAGCCAGGTGCGCCTTTGGTCCATGAAAAGGGCAACCTGGTTCAGCACACCAAAGTGAGGAAGGGCGATATTGCAGCGGGGTTCAGCCAGAGTGAGGTAGTGGTGGAAAATATTTTCCGCACCCAGTGCGTGGAACATGCTTATCTGGAACCGGAGTGCAGCGTGGCCGCCGTAGACCACCAAGGCAACCTGACGGTATGGACTTCCACCCAGTACGTTTTCCGTGACCGGCGGCAGATCGCTCCTGTTTTGGGCCTACCGGTTAATAAAGTTAGGGTTGTACAAATGACTACAGGTGGAGGTTTTGGCGGTAAAGACGATATTACCACCGAGATTTTAGCCGGCCTGGCAGCCTTAAAGACTGGGCGACCGGTGAAAGTTCGTTTCACCCGAGAAGAATCCATGCGGGCGACAACCAAGCGCCACCCCATGGTAATTAAGGCCCGCTTGGGAGCTAACCGGGAAGGCAAATTGCTGGCTTTGGAAGGAGAAGTCTACGCAGATACCGGCGCTTACGTGTCCCTCGGCGTATACGTGGTCAAGAAGGCAGGTCTTCACCTGAGCGGGCCCTATTATATTCCCAACATTAAGGTGGATACCTACACGGTCTATACCAATAATCCTCCCTCGGGAGCCATGCGGGGTTTCGGAGTTGTCCAAGCGCCCTTTGTCCACGAGTCTTTGATGGACCTCCTGGCCCAGAAACTGCAAAGGGATCCGTGGGAAATTAGATATAAGAACGCCCTGGAGCCGGGACTCAGTACGGGTACGGGCCACGTATTGAAGCACGGGGTGGGGATTAAGGCCTGCTTAGAAGAGGTCAAGAAATACTTAGAAGCCCATCCGTTGTAGGGCGCTTTCTTGACAGGTGGGGGTGATCGCGCGGTGAAAAAGCGAGGTATAGGTTATGGCTGCATGATGTATGCCATAGGTTTCGGCTTTGGGCGCCCGGATAATTCGGCAGTCTCGGTGGAAGTGGGAGAAGATGGTACGGTCACGGTCCTAAGCGGTTGTGCCGACATGGGACAGGGCTCTACGGAAATGATTGCCCTTATCGTGGCAGAAGAATTGGGTATTTTACCTGAAGATGTGCAGGTCCTTACGGCGGATACCGCTACTACTCCCGATGCCGGCCCAAGCACGGCCAGCAGGCAAACCTATGTGACTGGGCATGCGGCAAAAAAAGCGGCAGCTGATGTAAAGGAAAGCTTAATTGACAGCGCGGCTGAACTGCTGGGGGTTGATCCGCAGGGTATTACCTTTAGGAAGAGACAAGTCTACTACAACGGGGAAAAGACCCACCTATCTATGGCCGAAGTGGCCGCTTATTGCCGTCGCTCCGGGCGAAAGGCCATCGGCTGGGGGTGGCACAACATCACTACGCCAGACGTGGATCCGGAGACTAACCAGGGCGAGGCGTATGCGGCCTACACCTTTGCCGCCCATGTAGCCGAAGTGGAAGTAGATACGGAGACGGGTGAAGTAACCGTCTTGCGGGTAGTGGCGGCTAACGACGTGGGGAAGTCCATCAACCCCTTGGCCGTCGAAGGCCAGATGGAAGGTGGGGTGGCCATGGGGCTCGGTCAGGCGTTGATAGAGGAGGTAATCCTGGATCGCGGTAGGCCTCTCACTCCGACCCTCGCAGAGTATCTCATACCTACCGCTAAGGATGTTCCCCACGAGGTCGTTAGCCTGATCGTAGAGGAGGAGGATCCCACCGGCCCCTTTGGAGCCAAGGGAGTAGGCGAACCCGCTAATATCCCCACCGCTCCGGCCATAATTAATGCCATTGCTAATGCGGTGGGCGTAAGAATCACGGAGCTTCCCGCCACACCCGAGAAAGTACGCCAGCTACTTCGGGAGAAAGGTAACTAGGTGGGGAGGTGGGTGAAAATCATGTGGCAGGATTATTACCGGCCTAGGACGATAGATGAAGCCCTAGAGATCCTGGCTGCTCATAACGGTGAGGCCCGAATTATTGCCGGCGGAACCGATCTGGTTTTAGACCTCAAAAACAAGAGCAAGCAGGCGCGATATCTAGTAGACATCCGCAGCATTGAGGGCATGGGTGTTATAGAGGAAAAAGGCGGCAAAATTTATCTTGGCGCCGGGGTGACCCATAGCCAGGCGGCAAATAGCCAGCTAATTAGGGAAAAAGCTACCGCTTTGGCAGAAGCTGCGGCTCAAGTCGGAAGCCTACAGATCCGCAACGTAGGTACAGTGGTCGGCAACGTCGTTAACGCGCAGCCCGCCGCCGATGCGGCCGTAGCCCTGGTGGCGTTAGAAGCGGAGGCCGAGATAGTCCATACTGACGGACGACGGGAATTAGTAAAGGTGGAAGACCTTTACGTCGGTCCAGGCCATTCCAAAGTGGACAGTACCCGGAGCATTGTGACGGGTGTGTATATTCCCGAGAGGGCGAATTGCAGGTCTGTTTTTGGGCGGATAGCTCCCAGAAGGAGCCTGGCCCTACCCGTAATAAATGTAGCTGTAACCTTGGCTTTGGAAGGAAGGAGGGTGTCTTACACAAGGATTGCTGCGGGACCCGTGGGCTTTAAGCCCTTGAGGCTGGGGGAGGTGGAAGATTTCTTGTTGGGGAAGGAATTGTCTGATGAGATAATTAGAGGTGCTTGTAAGAAGGCTGCAGAGATAGCGCAGCCCAGGAATTCGAGGCTCAGGGGTTCGAAGGAGTATAGGCAGTATTTGGTAGGCGTATTGCTGGAGAGGGCTTATAAAGAATTGGCGGGTTAACCTATCGCTTGGAGGGGGGCACAGTATGAGGAGATTTACCTTACAACTAAGTTTATTAGCAGTGTTGTTGATCGCAATTTTAGCGGGGTGCGGCACCCAGACGGGTGGTTCGCAGCCGGGGGGTGGCAACGGCTTGGAGGGTCAGAACGGGCAGACTTATACCATGAAACTGGCACATGATATGATGCCGGACACCCCTTTTCAACAGTCGGCTCTCAAGTTTAAGGAATTGGTAGAGGAGAGAACGAATGGAAGAATAAAAGTGGAAGTGTACCCTGCTCAACAACTGGGTAGTGCAAGGGAAATGATTGAGGGATTACAATTAGGGACCATTGAAGGGGTATTGCTACCGTCGGCCAAGTTTGGGGGCTTTGATCAACGCCTGACGATACTCGATCTTCCGTTCCTCTTTCCTAATGAAGATGTGATGTGGAAGGTATTGGAAGGTCCCATTGGTCGTGAATTAATGGATAATTTGAAAAGCATAGGCTTACGGGGTGTATGCGTCTACGCGGAAGGATTTAAGGCCTTTACTAATAATAAACCGATTCATAAGCCTGAGGATTTCCGAGGTCAGAAGATACGGGTGATGGAGGCCCCCGTAATTGTGTCGACGTATAAAGCTTGGGGTGCCAACCCGGTGCCGATCGATTATCATGAAGTATATAACGCTTTGCAGCAAGGTGTTGTTGACGGTCACGAAAATCCCCTTTTGAGTATTGTGGCCATGAAATTTTATGAAGTACAAAAATATATCATTCTAAGCGAACATGCCTATCTGCCGTACGTATTAGTACTGAGCGACAAATGGTTCTCCAGTCTGCCCGAGGATCTGCAGCAGATAGTATTCGATACTGGATTGGAAGTAGCCCAATATCACAAGCAATTAATGGCCGAAGCAGAAGAGGGTTACCTGGAGGAAATAAAGTCCTCAGGTAAAACCACTGTGTATGCCTTAACTCCGGAAGAAAAGGAAGCTTTCCGTGTAGCAAGCCAGCCGGTCTACGAGGAATTTAAGAATGTGATTGGGGAGGACCTGCTTAACCGTACCTTGAAGGCTGTAGAGGAGGCTAGCTAGTCTAGCCAGTAAATACAAAAACCCCTGTATAAAGGCGAGGCATGGCTACCAAAACCATGGCTCGCCTTTATCTAGGCTAGGAGGACTCGTAGATTATGATTGCTAGAGTCTTGAGGCTCTTTGATTATTTCGAGGACGGGCTTAACGGTTCCCTCTTATTGTTGGCTACCGGTATCCTTTTTGTTAATGTAATTCTGCGTTATTTTGGCAGATCAACAACATGGGCGGAAGAAGCCATAAGATATATTATCGTTTGGATAACGTTTGTAGGAGGTAGTATTTGTGCCAGACAGGGGGACCATGTCGGAATCGAGGTTTTTACAAGTTTCGCCCCCGCCAATATACAAAGAGGGTTGAAGACAGTTGCCGAGTTAACGAGCATCGTTTTTTTGAGTTGCCTCACTTATTACGGCTGGATGGCCATGCAAACAGTTATTGTTACTAATCAGCGTAGCCCGGCGATGTTAATACCCATGTGGATTGTCTATTTAGCTTTGCCCTTAGGCTCGGCCCTTATGGCTTTGCGCTACGTTCACAGTTTAATCAATTGTTTCCGCGCTAACAGTGGAGAAACACTAGATAAAAATGGCAATGACGTGACGCAGCTCTAACTTTGAGGAGGGCCAAATTAAATGATTATAGCCTTGTTTATTTTGTTGTTTCTCTTGCTTGCCGTTAGTGCTCCTATCTTTGTAGCCCTTTCCTTTGCTTCTCTTCTTGCTTTCGCCTTATACACGGATATGCCTTTGACCGTTATTGCCCAGCGTATGTTTGGCGGGGTCGACAAATTTGCTTTGATGTCCATACCCTTTTTTATTCTGGGAGCAAATGTAATGAAGTCAGGGGGAATAGCCCGACGCATCCTGAATTTTGCCTACGTGCTGGTAGGCGGTATCCGGGGAGGATTGGCTCTGACTACCGAGCTGGCGTGCATGTTTTTCGGAGCTGTTTCCGGCTCGTCGCCGGCCACAGTGGTGGCAATCGGCAGCTTGATGTACCCGGCATTGAGGGATAAACAATATGATGATAAGTTTTCAATAGGTTTAATCACTTCCTCGGGCTCCGTGGCCTTGTTAATTCCTCCCAGTATCAGTGCCATTGTTTATGGAGCGGTAACAGGGGCCTCGGTGGGCGCCTTGTTTATGGCCGGTTTCGGGGCGGGCATTATTTACGGATTGGCTTTTCTTCTTTACTCTTATTATTACGCCGTAAAGCATGGGGTTCCCGCCGGAGAAAGATCGTGCCTCCGTGACCTATGGAAGGCGACAAGGGAAGCTTCATGGGCGCTGGGTATTCCGGTTATCATTATTGGGGGCATATATTCTGGTATCTTTACACCTACCGAAGCCTCCGGGATTGCTGCGGCCTATGCGATTCTTGTTAGCCTGTTCGTTTACCGAGAATTGACTTTAAAAGAATTGTTTCGCGTGAGCGTACAATCGGCTGTTAGTACCGCCCAAGTCATGATCTTACTTGCCGCGGCTTCGGTTTTCGGCTGGATCTTGACTGTGGGCCAGGTTCCTCAGCAGCTGAGTAATTTGATCACAAGTTACAACTTAAACGCGTGGCAATTTTTGTTGGCCATAAACGTGATTTTGCTTGTCGCGGGAATGTTTATAGACGGGTCTTCGGCCATAATTATCTTGGCTCCTTTGGTGTATCCAATTGCTGTAAAGTTGGGAATAAATCCCATACATTTAGGAGTTGTAATGGTTGCCAACGCTTCCATAGGGATGTTTACGCCTCCGTTTGGATTGAATCTTTTTGTAGCAAGCTCTACAGCTCAAATTCCCCTTAACCGTATTTTTGCAGGTGTGGTTCCTTTCGTTTTGGTTAGTATAATTGCTTTAATAATTATTACCTATGTACCTGACATTTCGCTGCTTTTGCCTCGCATGGTTTATAAAGGAATGATATAGAAAATCCCTGGTTTCTAGGACATAAAACAAATCCGGTGCTGATATCTGGGCACCGGATTTTATTTTACTCAACTACTGACTTAAAATAGGGTTGGTTACAGGTATTATCAACCTCTATATCTTCTTACAGGAGGGGGAGCCGGTCGTGAGCCCTGACAATGTGTACTCCAAGGCCCGCGAAGTTTTGCAAGGGATCTGCCAGGTATGTCCAATATGCGACGGACGCCGTTGTCCTACTGGTGTGCCTGGCATGGGAGGTATAGGTACGGGAGAGGCCTTCCGCCGCAATATTGAAGCTTTGAAGGGATGGAAAGTAAATTTGAGAGTCTTGCATGATAAAAAAGAGCAAGATACTTGTCTGAAATTTTTAGGTTGCACTCTACCCTTTCCCATCCTGGCTGCCCCGGTGACCGGGACTAAAGTAAATTTTAGAGGTCGCATGAAAGAGACTGACCTGGCTAGGGCTATGGTCCAGGGTGCCAAGTTGGCGGGGACCTTGGCCATGACGGGCGATGCGCCGGACCCGGAGGTTTTTCAGGCGGGGCTGGCTGCCATCAGACAGGCCGGAGGATGGGGTATTCCCGTAATTAAGCCCAGGTCGAACAAAGAGATTATCGCCTTAATACGGCAGGCGGAAGAAGCGGGGGCGCCGGCCGTGGGCATCGATGTCGATGCCGCGGGGTTTCTCAACATGGTCAGGGCGGGTCAGCTGGTGGAACCCAAGAGCGTGGAGGATATAAGGGAGATTGTGGGGGCAACTTCGCTACCCGTAATTTTAAAGGGAATAATGACGGTAGCGGATGCCGAAGCGGCAGTAGAGGGAGGCGCGGCGGCCATTGTAGTATCCAACCACGGCGGGCGCGCCCTGGACCATACCCCGGGGACGGCGGAGGTGCTGCCGGAGATAGCCGATAAGGTGAAGGGCAAGATAGCCCTTTTGGCCGATGGCGGCGTACGGACCGGAGTGGATGTCCTTAAAATGCTGGCCCTGGGGGCCGAGGCGGTATTGGTGGGGCGCCCCCTGTTTATAGCGGCCTGCGGAGGCGGGGCGGAGGGTGTGCACCAAAAGCTTCTAGATATGGCCTTCGAATTGCAGGCGGCTATGCGGCTGACCGGCTGCGGTTCCTTGCAGGATATTAGTTTCTCTATTCTGAAGCATGCATGACCGAGGATGCAAAGGGGAATGAAGCCTTTGTAAATTACTGATAGACGCTTGACCCGGCCTTCCGCCGCGCGTAATTTTACGTCAGGGGTGACTATCTCCGAATATAAGGCGGTGAAGGCGATAATCAAAGATAAGTTGTGGCTAATGTTGCTTTTTGCCCCTTAGACGGGCGAAATCTGCTTACGGGGCATGAGAAGGGGCATGGCGGGGTTTGCCGTTTCACATAGGGTAGGGTTATAAGTGGTATCATAAGTCATGCAAAACAGGGGTCTGAAGAGAGGATTAATAAGCTGTGCGTATAATTATAATCGGAGCGGGCAAGGTCGGATATAAACTGGCAGAAATGCTAACCTATCGCGGTCATGATGTTATTGTCATCGAGCAGGATCCCGCCCGCCACAGGATTATCGAGGATAATCTGGACGTGCAGGCCGTATGCGCCGACGGGACAAGTCCGGCGGTGCTGCAGGACTGCCAGGTGGCCCGTGCGGATATACTAATAGCCGTGACCGAAAACGATGAAATGAACATCCTGGCCACCCTCTTTGCCAAGAGGATGGGTGCCAGGCGGACCGTTGCCCGCATACGTAACCCGGAGTATTTGTACCTTACCGACAAAGGTTTGGAGAAGGCCCTGCCCCTTGACTTTCTGGACGCCGTGATTAATCCCGACTATGTTACGGCTACGGCGGTGGCGGAATTAATCGAGGTGCCGGAGGCCCTGGAATCGGAGTTTTATGCCGGGGGCAGAATCCAGCTCCTCCAGCTCAGACTCCCAGCCCATTCGCCCGCCATCAACAAGAGGCTAAGGGAGCTGCCTTCTCCCAACCCTTATTTGATAGTAGCCGTGCAGCGGAAAGATAAAATTATTATCCCCCGGGGAGACGATTACCTGCTGGCGGAGGACCGGATTTTTGTAATCGCGCCTTCCAGGCAGATGGAACACGTAGAACACCTCTTGGGGCAGGAACGCCTCCGCGTCCAGCGCGTAGTAATTCTGGGCGGGACCCGCGCGGCGTACTATCTGGCCCGGATGTTGGAAGATAAGAAGATCGAACTTAAAATCATCGAAAAGGACCCCCGGCAATGCGAGGTATTGAGCGAGCGGTTGCCCAACGCCATGATCATCCAGGGCGACGGAAGCGATATTTCCCTCCTTAAGGAAGAAGATATCGGGAGGGCGGATGTTTTTGCGGCCCTCACCGGCGACGACAAGGCCAATCTGTTGGTGTCCCTCCTGGCCAAGCATCTGGGGGCCAAGAAGGTCATAACGAAGGTCGGCCGTTCGGATTACGCCGGTCTTATGGAGGAAGTAGGCGTAGACGTGGCCATAAGCCCCAGGTTACTTACCGCCGCGGCCATCCTGAAGATGGTCATGGGGGGAGAAATCGTAGCCTTAAGCCTGGTAGGCGAAGACAAAGCGGAAATGTTTGAGCTCATAGTGCCCCGCGGCTTCCGGGCCGCCGGCAAGCCTTTAAAACAGGTGAATTTTCCCCGCCAGGCGGTAATAGGTGCCATTGCCCGTGACAAGGAGGTTATAGTGCCGGGCGGTAACGACGCAGTAATGCCGGGAGACCATGTTATTGTCTTTGCCCTTCCTAAGGCAGTAGCAAGCGTGCAGCATTTCTTCGGCAGTAACGAGTGAAAAGGTGTTCCTATGCGCTATAGAGTGGTGGCCCGGATTCTGGGCAAAATTGTAATGCTCGTCGGCCTATCCATGCTCGTACCCTGCCTCCTGGCCTTATATTATGGAGAAGGCGAATGGAGGTCTTTTATTTACAGCTCGGCCGTAGCCCTGGCGGTAGGCCTGCCTTTGAGCTGCTGCCCCGGGCAAGGGGCCGGGGAAATACGGCGCCGCGAAGGTTGTGTAATCGTAACTCTGTCTTGGCTGGCCGCTTCCTTGTTCGGCGCCCTGCCTTACCTTTTTTCCGGCACTTTCAACAGTTTTGCCGATGCTCTATTTGAAACCGTTTCCGGTTTTACGACCACCGGGGCCAGCGTTATGACGGACATCGAAGGGCACCCCAGGTCTGTCCTTTTCTGGCGGAGTATGACCCAGTGGTTGGGTGGGATGGGGATTGTAGTACTTTTTGTGGCCCTGTTACCCCAACCGGGCACCGGCGCCTTGCAAATGCTCCAGGCGGAGGCTCCCGGACCGGTAGCCGAGAAAATCAAACCCCGCATCAAGGAGACGGCCAAGATCTTGTGGCTGACTTATCTTTCCCTCTCCGGAGCCGCAGCCATACTCCTGTGGGCGGCCGGTATGCCCTTATATGATGCGGTAGTACATACTTTTGCCACTATGGCCACCGGGGGCTTCTCTACCAAGAACGCGAGTATGGGGTACTATCAAAACGCAGCTGTTCACTGGATAGTGATTGTCTTTATGTTCCTGGCCGGCGTTAATTTCGCCCTTTATTATCAGGCCCTCCGTTCTAAGAACCCCCTGTACTTCTGGCGGAGCCCGGAATTTAAGCTCTACAGTCTCTTGATAGCCGGGTCGGTCCTGCTGGTGGCCCTTAACCTGTGGAGGGCCGGGCGTTATGAGGGAGAATATCTCCTCCGCCAGGCCGCCTTCCAGGTCGTATCCATAGTCACCACTACGGGTTTTGCCACCGACGACTTCGATGCCTGGCCCAACTTTTCCCGGCTGTTGTTGTTGAGTTTAATGTTCGTGGGCGGGTGCTACGGCTCCACGGGGGGTTCCATAAAGGTGGGGCGGCACCTGGTATTATTGAAGAACGCTGGGGCGGAACTGTATCGACTGATACACCCCCATGCCGTTATACCGGTGCGCCTAGGAGGGACGACGGTAGTAAAGGAGGCCATGGTGCTGCATGCCCTGCAGTTCGTAGGCCTGTACGCCTTGATTTTCGTCCTCGGCAGTCTGGTATTGTCCTTAACCCGGGTGGATCTGGTCACCGCCGTTACCGCAGCGGCTGCCACCCTAGGCAATGTTGGGCCGGGCCTGGGTGCGGTGGGTCCCACCCAGAACTTCGCCCACTTTCCCGAGGCCGCCAAGTATTTTTTGTCGTGGCTTATGCTGGTAGGCCGGCTTGAAATCTATACGGTCCTGGTGCTCTTCCTGCGCGCAACCTGGAAAAAGTAATCCTTGGGCGGAAGGATGGGTAAAGCCAGCCGCATGCCGCACCTTAAAAGGTGCGGCATGCGGATTCTTGGGGGCTCCGGGACACGGCCTGAACCGCGCGCAATTTCGGCATCCTAAACAAATTGGCGGCATCTTAATTAGAGACAATAAGTTGTTGCATTTTCATGGGAATTTCTGTACAATAACTTATCGGGTTCTTGTACGTTGGGAGAGATGTGGTGACATGGGTTTCTGGTCGTTAGTAGTGAGCCGTTGGAATAATATTCTGGAATCCACGGGCGAACATATCTTAATAGTTGTGGCGGCGGTTTGCGTAGCGGTAATAGTGGGAGTGGCGCTGGGAGTGGTAATCACCTACTGGCGCTCCCTGGCGGGACCCGTCCTTTACTTCTGTCAGGTGGTCATGACCATACCCAGCCTGGCCATGCTGGGTCTTTTGCTGCCCGTATTCGGCATCGGCTACAAGACGGGAGTAGCCACTCTGATCCTCTACTCCCTGTTGCCTATAGTGCGGAACACCTATGCTGGTATTCAGGGAATCGACCCGGCTATTATCGAGGCGGCCAAGGGTATGGGGATGAGGGAAACCACTATTTTGCGCCGCGTAAAACTTCCCCTGGCCTGGTCCGTGATTCTGGCCGGTATACGTACCGCCGTAGTCATGATCATCGGGATTGCGGCCATCGCCTCTTACATCGGCGCCGGCGGGCTGGGGGAATTTATTTTCCGGGGCATTTCCCAATGGAACCTCCAGTTAGTCCTGCTGGGAGCCGTATGTGTGTCCCTCCTGGCAGTTCTGGCCGACGGTCTGCTGAAACGCGTGGAAGGACGGGCCCGCAGGTAGGCAGCCCGGTGACAGACTGGAAGGGAAGGAGGACCGGATTGATCAGGCTGGAAGGTGTTACCAAGATATTTCCCCGTCAAAGGGTTCCGGCGGTCAAAAACTTGAGTATGGAAGTAGGGGAAGGAGAGATATGTGTTCTGGTAGGCCCTTCCGGTTGCGGCAAAACGACAACCATGAAGATGGTCAACCGGTTAATTGAGCCTACGGAAGGAAAAATATACGTGAACGGCCGGGATGTGGCCGACATGGATCCCATTAAATTGCGCCAGGATATCGGCTATGTCATTCAGGAAATAGGCTTGTTCCCCCACATGACCATTGCCGAGAATATCGCTACTGTGCCCCGGGAAAAGGGCTGGCCCGAGGACCGGATACAACAGCAGGTGGACATTCTCCTGGAATTAGTGGGATTGGACCCCGAAGTTTACCGGCACCGCAAACCTGCGGATTTGAGCGGCGGGCAGCGACAGCGGGTGGGCGTGGCCAGGGCCTTGGCGGCGGATCCGCCCATACTGCTCATGGATGAGCCCTTCGGCGCGGTAGACCCCATCACCAGGGCCCACCTGCAGAATGAATTTCTTTCCTTGCAGAAAAAGATGAGGAAGACCGTGATGTTTGTTACTCACGATATCGATGAAGCCATAAAAATGGGGGATAGAATTGCCGTCATGCGGGCCGGCGAGCTGGTTCAGTATGATACGCCGGACCGGCTCCTTAGCGCGCCGGCAGACGACTTCGTGGCCGCCCTCGTGGGCCACAACCGGGCCCTGAAAAGGCTGCACCTGGTTAAGGCGGGAGCCGTTGCGCGCACGGATGTGGCCGTGGCCCAGGCCACTCGCTTCGTGGAGGAAGCTAAAGAACTGCTGCAGACTAACAACTCACCGGTAGTAGTTGTAGTAGACGGCCTGAACCGGCCCAAGGGTGTTGTCCAGCGGGAGGAACTTTTGCGCCGGAACGGCCGGGCGGCCCTCCAAGACATCGTCAACCCCCTGGAGAGCGTGGCCGACGAGGATGCAACCCTCTATGATGCCCTTTCCACCATGTTAAATTACGGCGAGCGCTACGTGGTAGTTTTGAACCATAATAGGGAGTTTCAAGGAATCATTACCTTCGGCTACCTACTGGAGCTGATGAAAGAAAATGGCTCATAGAAGGACCCGGGTTAAAAGTTGGCTGCCTGTTCTGCTCTTCATAGGGGGTGCCGTTGCTGCGGCCGTGTATTTTGTGGAGAATCCGGGAAGTGCCATGGCCGCCAGGGTGCTGACCTACGACCACCTTGCTACTTTGGCTGCTCAACATGTAGGTATGGTGGTTATATCTTCCCTCCTGGCGGCGGCTACGGCGTTGCCTTTGGGTATCCTTATTAGCCGGCCTCGGCTGCGCCTTCTGGGCCTGGTTCTGGAGAACCTGGTGAATATAGGGCAAACAATTCCCAGCATTGCGGTCATCGCCCTCTCCTTTACCGTGTTGGGTCTGGGATTTAACACAGCCATCTTCGCCCTGTGGCTCTATTCCTTGTTGCCCATTCTGCGGAACACCTATGCCGGCATCATTAGCGTACCCCCGGGCGTCCGGGAGGCAGCCGTGGGGATGGGCATGCGTCCGTGGCGCATCCTGCTCAGGGTTGAACTGCCCCTGGCCTTTCCTATAATTATGGCCGGCATACGGACGGCAGTGGTGGTCAATGTGGGAACGGCCACCCTGGCTACCTTCATAGGAGCCGGCGGGTTTGGGCACCTTATAGTAACCGGAATTATGGTGCGCAGACTTCAGTTACTGTTAAGCGGTTGTATATTAAGCGCCCTTTTGGCCATGCTTTGCGACCACCTTTTAGGTATGGTGGAAGAAAAAGTAAAAACTTCTGCGTGACAAAGCCGGAGTCCTTTCCCTTATCACCTGGGCCTTTTCCCCTATTGGGGATTAGGACGTTGGGGGTAATATCTCTTTAAGGAGGTTAACCGAAATGAAGAGAGTAATGTCAAAATATGGAATAATATGGCTAATCAGCCTGTTGCTTTTGCTCCCGCTCTTGTCCGGGTGTAGCGGGGGCCAAGCGGCACAGGCGCCGGGCGCCATTGACAAGTGGGTTTTTGCCACGGACCACGAGTTTTCCGTGCGCCCTGACGGTTTACCGGAGCTGCTCAAATTCTACGGCTTTGAATTTGACGAAGTAAGGATTATGGATTTAGGGGTCACCTACGGAGCCTTGAAGGATGGTCAGGTGGCCGCGGCCATGGGTTTTGCCACCGATGGCCGTATTGCAGCCTTTGACCTGGTGAACCTGGAAGACGACAAGAACTTCTTCCCCGTTTATAACCCGGCACCGGTGGTGCGAAAAGACTTCCTGGACCGCTATCCGGAGCTGGAAGAGCTTTTGGGCCGCCTCAGTCCCCTCCTGGATACCGAGACCATGATAAGTTTGAACGCCCAGGTAGATGTAGAAAACAAGGATCCCAAAGAGGTGGCGAGACAGTGGCTACTGGAGCAGGGGTTGATAAGAGAGGAAGCTTCGGCTCCCACTAAGGGTAAGATTGTGGTGGGCTCCAAGGAGTTCACCGAGCAGCTGATCTTGGGGGCCATTACTATACAGGTTCTGGCCGACGCGGGCTTTGAAGCCGTGGACAGTACGGGCTTGGCCGGGTCCGAGGTGGTGCGCAAGGCCTTGACCGGCGGTGAAATCGACGTGTACTGGGAATACACCGGTACGGCGTGGTTAGTGCACCTGGGGCACGACGACCCGCTGACGGATTCCGAGGAATGTTATAACCTGGTAAAGGAAGAAGATCTTGCCCGGTACAACCTGGTGTGGTTGGCCTATGCCCCCTTTGACAATACCTATACCATCATGATGCGCAAGGCGGATGCCGACGCACTAGGTATTAAGACCATTAGCGATCTGGCGCGGGTGATCAACGAGGGGAAAAACTGAGTTTACTGCCCCTTTGTGGGGCGGGCTAGATACAGAGTTAAGGGCGCGAGGGTACAAAAGGATTCTAAGGGAAAGGAACTCCGGCCCTTTTGAGCTCGCAGGGGATTAACGCGGCGAAAGGTGAGTACAAGAAGAATTTATCCGGCCTTCCCTGGACAACATTGTGTTTTGGCAATAATAGAGTATAATTGTGTTTAGCCATGTTGGAAGAAAGACACTGCGAAACGGGAAAAGGGGAAAAGCAATGGAACAGGGGCAGGGCTGGATTTCCTCGTCGCGTTACTTAGCCATTGCCAGCGATCTAGCAGCCCGCATAGCTAGGGGGGAATACAAGGAAGGGGAAAAAGTACTGGGCAGGTCCTCTTTAGCCGGGCGGTATAGTGTTTCACCGGAGACCATTCGCCGGGCCGTATCCCTACTGGAAGAAATGGGTGTAGTGCGGGTCATAGCCGGTGTGGGAGTAGTGGTAAAGTCGCGGGAGGCGGCCAAGGCCTATCTGGCCCGGGTGGGAGAGCACCAGGCGCTGCGGGAGATCCAGGAGAGGTTATCCACCCTTTTACGGGAAAAGAACAGATTAGAAATGGAGATCAATCGCCTCCTGGAAGAGCTGCTGGAGTATACCTTCAGGGCCAGCACCCGGCTGCAAAAAATCTACGAAATCTCCATTCCCAGCACTTCGCCTCTGGTGGGTAAGACCTTGGCCAGTTCGGAGTTCAGGGCGCGCACCGGCGCCACGGTGGTGGGCATCCAGCGAAACGACCAGATTATATTTTCTCCCGGAGGCGAGACCCCGATCTGTGCCGGGGATCTGCTGATTGTTATCGCTCCCGATGAGGCGAAGGACAAGGTGTCTTCCTTCGTGGCCGGCGCTCAGGAGGAGGGAGGAGTCGACCCTTACTGGAACCAGGGAACCACGGATACCTCGGTCAATTAACGGGGAAGGCCGCGGCCTTTGTTTCCGGGGAAGGGGAGCTTTTCTCGGGCGGTACCCCGGAGCCCGGGGGGACGGCAAACCTTTTTGGGGAGTTGGTGGCTGTGAGACCAGGAATTTTGGGGCTGGTCTTGGTGGTTTTGATGTCCGTAGTGCTTGTGGGGTGTGGGGGAGGGAAAAATACGGAGGCCGATGCCCAGACCCCGGCAGGGCAAACGGCTGAACAGGCCCCCGCCCAGGAGGTTCCCGAGGCCGCCAATCCCGCGGAGGTAACTCCGGAACCGGAGGGCGAAAGGCCGGTCCAGGGTCCAAGGGAGGGTGCGGACAAGGAGGCATCCGACAGCCGGACCAGCGTAGGCGGTATTCATTTGTGGGATTCGCCGGAGGACGTGGAGAGGGTCTTGGGAAAGGAACGCCTGCAGATCTTTGTCCAAGAGGAAGGGTATTACGGCGAGAGCCAATTTGTATGGCGGTACGACGAAGGGATCGAGATTGTGATAGGGGTGGAGAGCCGCAAAGTTTTGGACATCGTGGCCTCCAGCCCCGCCTTTGCCACCAATCTGGGGGCTAGGGTGGGGGATAGGGCCGGAGATGTTGTGGCGCTGTACCGGTCCAGGTACAAAGAACCCCAGAGCAGGCACGGCGCAGGTATCCTGGAGGGGTGGTTTGAAGTAGAGGAGGGCGCCTACTTGATTTTTGACTTCAATAAGGATGACGGTACTTGTGTAAACCAGGCCTGGAGGGATGACGATAGAGTGGAACTCATAAAACTAACTCACTCTTTTTACATGGATTAGGAAGGATATGGCCGGTCCCCGGACGGGAGAGTCCGGGGTTTTTTAATATGGGGCTTTTAATCAGGCAGGTGAATCCCGAAATCCGGCGAATAAAAGTACATGAAAACAACAATTGCCGGAAGTTCGGGGGAAGAGTCAATGCGCAGAGTAGGGATTCTTTCGTGGGGGTTGCTGTTAGCGCTTTTTGCGGGTATTCTTTTAGTTACCGGCTCCATAGACCGGGGACGGGAGAGCGCCGGGGCGCCGGCAGCGGAGCGGGGAACGCACGAGGAGGAGCAGGAGAGAAAGGTGGCCGTCGGAGAACGGGAGGAGCCCTCTTCAAGCCTGCAAGTAGGCGGCGAGGTAAGCCTGCCGGCGGACAAACCGGGCGAGGGTGAAGGAGAGGAAGGAGAAAACCCTTCCCCTGAGGGAGGAGAGAAGGGTAAGGGGGAGGGGTTATTTGTGCCCCCGTCAACGGGATATTGGATTGAGGTAACCCTCGCCGAGCAGAGGGTCCGCATTTATCACGACGGGGACTTGATTAAGGACTGGCCGGCTTCCACCGGCACCCCGGACAAGCCTACGCCCACAGGAGTTTTTGCCATCCAGAACCGCGGTGAGTGGTTCTTCAGCGAAAAATACCAGCAAGGGGGCCGCTGGTGGGTATCCTTCAAGGACTGGGGTGTTTACCTGTTCCACAGCGTTCCCATGGACCGGCAACAGAACATTATCGAGGCAGAGGCGGCCCGCCTGGGGACCCCGGCCTCCCACGGATGTGTGAGGCTTGCTACCGAGAACGCCAAGTGGATCTACGACCACATCCCCCAGGGGACCCCGGTCTACATCCATTAAGTAGTTGAACGCGCCGTAAATCTTTTATATAAAAGCTTTTGGAGCCTGGCTTCTCGGCGGACGAAGACTGCTGCCGAGAAGCCTATTTTTCTTGGAAGGCGTGGACCCCGGGAATTCGGCGGGACCCAAGTTTGAATTCTAAACTTTAAAAAATCTTTATGGCTACTGGGCTAAAGGCATTTCCAAATTTTAGACCCTTCAAAAAGTGCCATGTGAAAAATCTGGAAGTATCAAACCTTTTCGGGACTGCCTTCAAACTTAGACGGGACCAAGGGCTGTGAAAAATGGGAATGGGTGCGGAGGACAAGGAGGCTGAAGAGGTAAAATATGTCGCCTCAGGCTCGAGCTGCCGTAAAATTTTCCGCTGGGTTTAGCAGGGAAAAGAGCCTTAAAGTAGAATATATTCATAAACGACATCGATAGACGTACGTACAAGTAACGGAGGACGGTTTATGGGCTTAAGCGCGAAGCTTGACCGCAGCACCCTCCGCAGTCAGGCGGCGGAGATACTCTTTAATATGATTAAGGAAGGGAAGTTCCCCGGGAACCGGCTGCCGGCGGAAGAGGAGCTGGCCCGCCGGATGGGGGTCAGCAGGGCTACCGTAAGGGAGGCGTTATATTCCTTAGTTCAACTGGGGGTAATTACCAAGAAGCAGGGTAAGGGGAATTTTTGTCATCCCACCATTGCTAACCTGTCCGCCCGGCTGGACATAAGCACCGATTTTTTGGAACTCTTGAGGGCAAGGGGCAGGGAGGCCCGGGTGGTGCACAGGAACCAGACCTTGACAGAGGGATCGCCGGAGGCCCGGGAGGCCTTGGGTTTGGCAGAGGTAGAACAGGTCGTCCGATTTGAACGCCTCTACTACCAGGATGAGTTGCCGGCCATCCTGGTCGAAGTGGAGATACCCTGTAACCGCTTTAGGGAGCTACCCCGCGGTGGGGAGGCCCAACCTACTTTAAAAGAGTTCTACGAGCAACACTGCGAGGGAGAGCTGGTAAAGATGGTCATCCGGATGAAATCGCGGATTTATCCTCCGGCTGCCGCATTCTTCGGTCTTGACGACCAAACTCCCCTCTTATGGTGGCAGGAGAAGTGGCTGACTCTAGAAGACCGGCCGGCTTGCTATACCAACGTATATTTCAACCCCCATATAGAGCCTTTGGCCATGGTGGTGGCCCTGGGATAACGAGTAGCAGTTATATGGAGGCGGTTGAGCAGCCGGGACGTTGCCGGGGCCCCGATAGGGCCGGGCCCTTTTTCGAATGCCAGGTATTGACGAAAACCGGGTCGATGGGACCCTGCACCGGGAGCCCCTGGCCGTGCGGGGCGCGGTACACCGTTACCGCCAAGTCGCCGGCCACCGGGGCATACGGCTATGCCAACGGGTCGGGGTTCTTCGGGCGGGAGATGAGAAAGACGGGATACGACCTAATAGTCGGACGTGGCCGGGCATTTTTATAGGTGTCCAGTCAGGGCCCGCAGCCGCTGGCGGTAGGCCGACGGGTCGCGGCAGGCCTGCTCAAAGGCCGCCATACCCCGGGGGTGGCACCGGGCTATAAGGGCCCGCAGGCGGGCTGCCGCGGGGGGATAAAAGTTAAGGGGGTCGAAGTCCACCTTTAGGGCGCCAGCTGCCCGGGCCGTCCTGGCCAGGGAGGATAGGTGTTCGGGAGAATCCGTCAGGCCGGGTATCACCGGAGCAACGAAAACCCAGGTCCTAACGCCGGAACGGGCCAACCTTTCCAGGGCCTGGAAGCGCCGGGAAGGAGGGACGGCGCCGGGCTCCAGCAGGCCGGCCAGCCGGTCGTGCAAGGTGGTAACGGTAAACCCTACTTCCGCAGAAGGCATAGCCCGCAGGAGATCTATATCCCTGGTGACCAGATCGGACTTAGTAAGGATGGATACCTGCAGGCTGCTCCGGCTGAGGAGTACTAGACAGCTGCGGGTTAGGCGGTACTCGGCTTCGGGGGGCTGATAAGCGTCGGTAACGCTGGCCAGCATAACGGTGCCCTTCTTGGGGCGGCGCAACTGGCGGGCTAGGACCTCGACAAAATTCCTCTTGACGCCCACGAAGGAGCCCCATTCCTCCTGGACGCCCGTAAACCGCGTCATGCACGCGGCGTAGCAATAAAGACACCCGTGGCTGCAGCCGGTATAGGGGTTAAGGCAGTAGTCCACACCGGGGATGCGGGAGGGGTTTAGGGCGCTGCGACATGAGGTTTCGTACAATTTAAACATGGCCGGCGTCTCCGTTTCTTAAGGGCTCAAGACCCCGGTTTTCTGCCGGGAGCGGCAAACGGCGCTGCTTCCTTCACCTTCGGCCGACTCCCTCTAAAGCTCGGCCAGCTCATCCCAGGTTTTTCCTTTCGTTTCAATGCCCAACACGATCATGGCCAGGGCCGTTAGGAGGCAGACGGCGGCTATGAGGGCGAAAATCACCGGGTAGGCGGCGGCCTGTCCAAGGAAAGATATCATAGCCCCGACGCCGTACGGGGCGAGGACGGCTCCAATACGGCCGGAGAAGGACGCGCAGCCCGATCCGGTGGCCCGGACGGCGGTAGGATACATTTCAGGGGTATAGGCGTAGAGCACTCCCCAGGCGCCGAGCATAAAGAAGTAAATCACGGACCCCCACAGTATTATTTGCTGCACCGTAGCGGATTGGGCGAACATATAGGGGTGGGTAGCCAGGTGACAATCCCGTAGTACGCCAGGTTAATGCCGAACCCCAGGATCCACAGGCACAAGGTACGGCGGATATAACGCCGGGACCACAGGTCGGACAGTCCGGCCCGGTGCTGGCGCCGGTCGGCTTCCCCTTGTTGGGGGGGTGGGCTAGCTATGCCCATAGGGTGATCCCCCTTAATCCTTCTCCAGGACTCGCTGCCATTATTATAACACCCGTTGTTTGCGTCTCCTAGCGCCGGCGCATAATTTCCCCTGGACCTACCGGGGATTATGGGCTATAATTATCTTGACAATCCGGCTTTTTGCGGACGGGTGTCGGACAGACTTAATAGGGAATCAGGTGAGAATCCTGAACGGTCCCGCCACTGTGACCGGGAAGTCGGCGGCAGGAAGCCACTGTTCCCGTTATAAAGACAGCACCGCTGGGAATGGGAAGGCGCCGCATGGCAATGATCCGGGAGTCAGGAGACCTGCCCGTCCGGTGTGTGGTGTCAACCTTCGGGGGAAAGGGGGCCACGCTATGCGAAACGACAGAAGAAAGGAGACCCCGGTCCGTCGGAGCCGGGATTTTTTATTTTGCGGCTCGCGGCCGGTCTTTTCCGGGCAGGCGGAGCCCCCATATGCGAAAGGGGGTATGGTAGAGTGAATCTCAGAAGACGGAGGAAGGTGGGTATTGTTTGCGCCCTTGCGGCGGTGCTGGTGGCGGGGATCTTTTTATTCGGTTGCACCGCCGGGGGAGGTCCGCGGGCAGAAGAAGGGGCGCCGGCGGGCCGTGAAGGTTATCCCCTGACCATAGTCGACGACATGGGGAGGGAAGTTACCCTCAAGGCGCGGCCGGACAGACTGGTCTCCCTGTCCCCTGGCAACACGGAGATCCTTTTCGCCCTGGGGTTGGGGGACAAGGTGGTCGGGGTTGACGATTACAGCGATTATCCCCCGGAAGCTGTGGAGGTGCCCAAAGTAGGAGGCTTTTCGAATCCCAATGTAGAAAAGATTATGGCCCTGGAACCGGACCTGGTCTTAGCTACCAACATGCACGAGCAGGCCGTAAGGCGGCTGGAAGAAGTAGGGATACCGGTGGCCGTGGTATCCCCCAAAAGCGTAGAGGGAGTTCTTGGAAGCATCGGGTGGATAAGCAAAGCGGCGGCGGCTGAAGAGGAGGCGGCCGACCTTGTGGACCACCTGAAGGAGCGAATACAAAAGGTGCGGTCCGCGGTGGAGGGAATACCCCCGGAGGAGAGGCCCTGGGTCTACTACGAAGTCTACTACGACCCCATTATGACGGCCGGGCCCCGCACCTTTATCGGCCAACTAATAGAATTGGCCGGGGGCCGGAATATCGCCTATGACGCCCAGACCGACTACCCCGAGTTCAGCGCCGAAGCCATTATCGAGCGCAACCCGGAAGTGATTATTTTCCCCCAGTGGCACGGGAGCGAATCCCTTACAGTCGAACAGGTCAAGTCACGGCCGGGATGGCAACAAGTTAGGGCCGTTAAAAACGACCGCGTTTTCGGCGTGGACGCTGATATTATGTCCCGTCCGGGACCGCGTGTGGTGGAAGCCCTGGAATTGCTGGCCCGGCTAATCCACCCGAAACTGTTCCGGGAGGGAACGGGGAACTGAGGCTTCAACCTAGAATTCATAAATTGCTTAGGGGAATACAGGAATGGCAATACCCAAAGCCGGGGCCCGTACCGCGGCCCCTTCCGCGGGGCCCGGTAGTCCCTTTGCGGTCCTCGAGGGGAAGAAAGGGAGGGCCCGGATCCTTTTACTGCTCCTTGTCCTTTTGCTCTTCACTACCGTGGCCGCGGCCGTAGGGGTGGGGGCCGTTCCCATTTCGCCGTCGGAATTACTGCGGGTGCTGGGGCTGGCGCCCGGCTCGGGCTCGACTGCCGACCCTGTGAAGGAGGCCATCATCTTCCAGCTCCGGTTGCCGCGGGTGGTGGCGGCCACCCTGGTAGGGGCTTCCCTGGCGGTGGCAGGGGCTGCCTTTCAGGCCCTGTTTCGCAACCCCATGGCCGACCCCTACGTCATCGGGGTATCTTCCGGCGCCTCCCTGGGAGCCACCCTGGCCATGCTGCTCGCCCTGGACTTTCGCTTCCTGGGGATAGGGGCCGTCCCAGTGCTGGCCTTTGCCGCCGCCCTGGTCACCGTGGTCCTTGTTTACCATCTGGCGAAGACAGGCCATGTTGTTTCTACTTTTACCCTGCTACTGGCCGGGATTGCCGTGGGTTCTTTTCTGTCGGCCCTTGTTTCTTTGGTAGTATACTTCTCCGGTGAGCGGCTGCACCAGGTGGTCTTTTGGTTGATGGGGGGCTTCGGAGGCGCCAACTGGTCCTATGTGCAGGTTGCCGTACCCTATTTTGTCCTGGGGGCGGGAGTGATCGTCTTCCATGCCCGGGAGCTGAATCTCCTCCTGTTAGGCGAAGAGACGGCCGGCTACCTGGGTGTGGAGGTGGAGCGGGCGAAAAAACTTATTCTTGCGGGCGCCACCCTCCTAACGGCCACTGCCGTTTCCACCGGCGGCGTAATCGGTTTTGTAGGCCTCGTCGTCCCCCATGCCGTCCGGTTGATCGGCGGGCCTGACCACCGGTTCCTGATCCCAGCCTCGGCCTTGGCCGGTGCCACCCTCATGGTAGCTGCTGATGCCCTGGCCCGGACGGTCCTGGCCCCCACGGAACTGCCCGTGGGAGTGATAACTGCCCTGGCCGGAGGGCCCTTCTTTCTCTACGTGCTGCGCAACCGGAAAAAAATGAGGTTTTTTGCTTAGGGCAGGTGGGGGTCTTGAGCGAAGTCATCCTGGATGTCCACGGGATTGCTTACAGCTACGGTGCCGTCCCCGCCCTAGGGGGTATAACCTTTCAGGTGCGGCCGGGGGAAATGGTGGCCGTAATAGGGCCTAACGGTTCCGGCAAGTCCACCCTTATAAAATGTCTCAACCGCGCCCTACGTCCCCGAGTGGGAGCAGTTTACCTCGACGGCCGGGATTTATGGGACTATTCCCTCCGGGAAACAGCCCGGCGCATGGCCGTGGTGCCCCAGGAAACGGTTGTGGAATTCGATTTTACCGTGGCGGAAATCGTTCTCATGGGCCGGCAGCCCCACCTGTCCGGCCTGTTTAGGCGCGAAGGTCGACGGGACCTGGCCGCGGCTAGGGAGGCCATGGAGTTGACCTCTACCCTGCACCTGGCCGAACGCCTGGTATCCAGCCTTAGCGGCGGAGAGAGGCAGCGGGTCATTATCGCCAGGGCACTGGCCCAGGAACCCGAGGTTCTCCTCCTGGACGAGCCGACGTCTCATCTGGATATTACCTACCAGGTGGAAATCCTCGATTTACTCACCTACCTCAACCGCCTCAAGAATATATCTATCATAGCCGTCATCCACGATCTGAATCTGGCCGCCCAGTATTTCCCGCGGGTGATCCTTCTAAGCGGGGGCAGGATTGTGGACGTCGGTCCCCCTGAAAGGGTGATTACTACACCGAACATAAGGAAGGCCTACCACACCGAAGTCCTCCTCAGCCGACATCCCGCCAGCGGGCGGCTGCTTGTAACCCCCTTGCCCCGTAGGAGGGCGGGGGAGGCGTCCGGCAACCCCCGACCGGCAGTACACTTGGTGGGCGGGGGAGGGACGGCGGCCGGGTTAATGGAGGCCATGTTCTGCCGCGGGTGGAAGGTTACGGCCGGCGTCCTAAACAGGGGCGACCTGGACTGGGAGCAGGGCAAGCTGTTGGGAATTGAGATGGTGGAAATACCTCCCTTTGTTCCCATCAGCGACGAAGACCACTGCCGCAACCTGGCCCTGGTAAAGAGGGCGGATTGCGCCCTTCTGGCCAACGTGCCTTTCGGCCAGGGAAACCTCCGCAACCTTTATGCCCTGCAGGAGGCCCTGGCGGACGGCCTCCCCGTATTTCTGGTAGACGAAAACCCCATTGAGGAAAGGGATTACACCGGAGGGGAGGCCACCAAGGTCTATAAGCGAATGGTTGAGAAGGGGGCTTGCCTGGTACCTAGCGAGGCGTCCGCCATAGAGGCCATCCGCGGCCGTTTCGCTGAAGGCTTGACGTTCTCGGGCTAATGGGGACCTAGAAAAGAAAAGGAGGCGTCCCGGTGTCCATCAGAGGTTTGCCTTTTTTTTGCTCGTGGAGCGGGGGAAAAGACTCCTGCCTGGCCCTGTATTACGCCCTCCGGGAGGGTGGGGAGCCGCGGGCGTTGTTCACCACCCTGGCGGAGGGGGGTGATAAGACCCGGGCCCACGGCCTGCCTTTGGATTTGCTGCACCTACAGGCCAGGGCCCTCGGTCTTCCCTTGGTTACCCGGGCTATTTCGTGGGAAGGGTATACCACCGTATTTGTATCCGTTGTACGGCAACTAAAAGAACAGGGGATCGAGGCCGGTGTCTTCGGCGATATCGACCTGGAAGCCCACCGGGAATGGGTTGAGAACACGTGTTCTTCGGCAGGCGTGATTCCTTTCTTGCCCCTGTGGAAAAAACCCCACCGAGAACTCTTGCGGGAGTTTCTGGAGTTGGGCTTTAAAGCCACGATTATCGCAGTTAAAGGTGACGTCCTGGACAAAAGCTTTCTGGGGAAAACCCTCGACGAGGAACTAATCGAGGGGATGGAGCGCTTCGGGATAGATCCCATGGGCGAGCAGGGGGAATTCCACACTGTGGTGACCGATGGCCCCATCTTTGCTTTTCCCCTCTCCCTGGAAATGGGCGACCAGGTCTCTCATAAGGGTTACTGGTTCCAGCAGGTGAGGGTGGCCTCGGCCCTCCCGGGACGGTTGTGAGAATTATGATTCGCAGTTGCCGGTCTCTGAAAAATAGATAATAGCCAGGTATGGCCTGTACTCTTTACTTCCCGGCCAGCGGCGGGAGGCCAGGGTCTGGACTGTCGCCACCTTGACACCTTTATCAAGGGAACGGAGACAGATGCCGTGATTAGCCATTGTTTTGTCCATATGGGCCAGGTAGTAATCTACTAGTTCCAGGGTTTCTTCCGGAGAACCGGACATCACCAGGCATTGCTTCCTGAATAGACAGCCTATGGAAGTATGAAAGGCGCTTAGAAATCACTGGTATATCTGGTATATAATATTAGCCATACCTCGGGTAAGTTACGGCCTTTCGATAAACTAATGGGTACGCCCTGGCAAATGGTGGTATACGCCGGCTGAAACAAGGAAGGGTGGAGTTACCGATTATGGAACATCTGGTCATGTACCTACGGGCCGTTATTCAAGCAGCTCCAGCAGAGAAGCGGGCCTGGTAACATCGGGAGCCTTTAAGGATGATTGCCCTCAAAAACGGCTGAGACCCTAAAAGGGCCTGGCCTCGTAGGGGAAAACCCATTATACTAAGGAATTGGAAAGGGTATCCCGGGAGAGAAGGCGGGGGTTGACCGGCCCTCGGCGGCCGCCGCCGATTTTGATGGAGGAAGGATATGGAGGATATTATCCTGGCAATCATCGAACGGTATGGCTATATCGGCGTGTTCCTGCTGATTACCCTGGAAAACCTCTTGCCGCCGATACCCTCCGAGGTAATCTTGACCTTCGGGGGCTTCATGACCACTTTTAGCAATCTAACGGTATGGGGTGTCATACTGGCGGCCACCCTGGGCTCGGTCTTCGGAGCGGTAATCTTATACAACCTGGGCCGGGTGCTAAATACATATCGCCTGGAGCGGCTGTTTGGAAGCAGTTGGGGCAGGATGATGGGGCTAAGAAGCGAAGACGTGAGGAAGGCCGAAAGGTGGTTTATACAATACGGCAGTGCGGCGGTATTCTTATGCCGGTTTGTGCCTATTGCGCGAACGCTGATTTCTATCCCGGCGGGGAGTTCGGGCATGAAACTGGGGGTGTTCCTGCCCTTAACCGTCCTGGGCACCCTTATCTGGAACAGCGTGCTGGTATACCTGGGCAGGCTGGCGGGCCACGCCTGGGAGACCATTGTTCTTTATTTTAATTTCTATTCTCTGCTGGCGGCTGCTGTTTTTCTGCTGGCCGTATTGGCTGGGATAGTTGTGCTGGCGAAGCGCAGGTCCGCCAGGTAAAGTCTTCGGGGGTCAAGGGAGCATGAATCTGAGTTATCCCCACTTTTTGCAGAGCAGGCCTGCTTGGGCTTGGAAGCGAGCGAACAAGCTTTCGCGGCTAACCAAACTTAAGCTTGGCGAAAGGCGGAGGCGGGCCCGAGGGCATGAGAAACCTGCGGCCGGCAACTGAGGCAGGATGCTTAAATCCTGCCGGGAAGCCTGCCTTAAGCCTTTAAGCCAAGCAAAAGTCCTGCCCGCGAG
>LDZR01002333.1_pt1 | contig 91019 bp, 94 predicted proteins | sample 615371 | NCBI WGS metagenome assembly LDZR01 (sample SAMN03408294, study PRJNA278302) | terrestrial metagenome | isolation source: oil reservoir sample K2 | place: USA: Alaska, North Slope, Kuparuk formation | collected 2013
CAGCTCAGCCTGAAGCAGGGTTGCATATGCCGCCTGGATCTGGTCATTGACAAAGCCGATGGGAGTGTAAGTTACGGCTTCCTGGGCATCCTCCCTCTGCTCCCTGGCTATTTCCTTCTCCTTTTCCGCTATTTTGAGCGTCCTGCTAAGCTCCAGTGCCCTGTCAACGGCTTCCTGTAGAGTAAGCCCTTCTGATGCCGTTCCATCATCAGCCAAAACTGGTAATGGCAGGCAAAGGATTAAAAATGACGCCAAAATCCAAAAAGCGATTAGCCGTCGCAACTCATATCCCACCTCTTATCTTTTATCAGTCCATCATCCGACCCACGGGTCGGTCTCACATGTAGAGTTTACCAGCATTGTTACAGAAATGTCAAGGCGGGAAAATAATTAAAAAGTGAGCGTTATGGGAAAATTATAGGCTAAATAAAAGAGCCCCGCCGATTTTCGGCGGGACCCTTACCTTCATTCAACTTCTACGGCTCGATGGTTACAGTCTTTGCTTCGTTGTCCCAGGACATTTGTGCGCCGAATGCTACGCCGATCCATCTGATAGGCAGCATAGTGCGTCCGTTTACGATTTCAGGTGCCACATCCATTTCAACCTTTGCGCCGTTAACCAGCATAGTCTTGCTGCCTATAGTTACCTGTACAACCCTGTCGCCCTTGATGAATGTTGCGGTCTTGCCGCTCCACAGGATATTCTGATCGCTGATGCCGAGAGCTTTTCCTACGTATCTTACAGGCAGGTAGGTGCGGCTGTCTTTGATGTATGGTGCTACGTCCATGGTTTGCTCTACACCGTCAATGGTGTATGTGGTGCTGCCGATGGTAAATACAGCTTTGCTGATACCTACACCAGCAGGTGTACCAACATTGGCTACGACAACGCTGGCTACTTCGTCAGCATCTTCAAAGAGACCATCATCTTCATCATAATCATCTATGGCTACTATATTTCCTATTTTGATTTCTCCATTATTAATGTTCGAACTGCCATAATAATCCTCAACCCATTTGTGAGTATTTACCTCAGCTACTGCATCTCCTTCTATATCGGCTTTTACTTTACCTTCAGGTACTGTCCTGTATACAGTTACTGTAGCAGTAATTTTAATTGTGCTAGCATCATTGCTTTCGTCTCCAATTGTTATGGTCAATTCACTACCATCGTCATCCACATCTACCTCAAGATCTCCGTTTGTTACTTCAACTTTATAATCATCCCACTCAACATCTTTAGGAAGTGTTATTACCAGTTCTCTACCCTCTTCAAGAATACCTGCTTCAGCCTCTGTAATGGTAAGTGTACCTATAGCTTGGTCAGCCTTACCAATTACGATTGTGGGTACACTATCAACAGTAACTTCAACAGGCTTCTTAACTTCAGCAACTTTAACGGTCAACTTGTCAGTTGCTGTACCACCTATTTCGATTTCCAGATCGCCTTCAGGAGCGTCCGGTGACAGGACTACTTCCATATCTTCAAAATCAAGTTCTGCGGCACTGGAAGTTACATTTTTCACTCTATACTTAGCTACAGTTCCATCCTGGCCTGGGAAGCTTACAAGCTCAAGAACATCTGTACCTCCATCTTTTACTACATCTGGAAGAGTTCCCCACTTTGCCCAGTCAGGCAGGGTCAGGGTAATGGTGCGGCCTTGAACCAGACTGCCATCGATCTCTTCTTCAAGGGTAAAGTCCGCGATTTCCTGTCCTAGCATTCCAGCATATACCGTTGTCGGTTCGTCAGCGGTAACGTTAAGTGCATAGTCACCGTAAGCACCCACTGTGATTTCGGATGGTGTCACACTGCTTTTACCTCTAACTTTAGCTACAACATCACCTTTATCGGCATCTCTTTCGTCAACAACTTCGATCGTTGCAGTAAATTCAATCCATGTTTCTTGGTTTGACGACTTATCTACTTTCAGGCAAAGCTCATCCCCATCTGGGATAAATGAAAAGTCAGTATTATATGCTAAATCGCCATTAATTACATTAACTTTAGTAACTTGACCCCATTTAAAGCCCTTTGGAAGGACGAATTTAACCGATTCTTTAGCAACTTCCAATGCACCGGGGCGATCCTCTTCAAGCCTAATGGTAACTTCACCGCCGTCATCGCCGAATGTTTCGTCGTCTACCACTTCTACTGTCACTTCTCCGCCAGTCACGCGACCAATTACAACTTCACCGTTATCAAAAATGGAACCAGAAGGAGCTTTGAATTTTGCAACGATATCGCCATCAAAGCCTTTGTCAACATAAATGTTGTCAAACTTAATTCTAATCGTCACATCATCAGTAGCAGTGCCTTTATCAGTTATCTCCAGCTTAAACTCGTTATCGCGAAGCGAAGTAACATCGAATTGAGCACCATATACACCTTTAACCACGCTTATATAATTATCCCTAATGTAGTCTCCATCTGCAATAGTTGTTTTATCAGCTTTACGGATCTCAAAGCCCGAGGGAAGTCTTACCGTAACAGAGCCTTCGCCCCAGTCTTCCTGGTCAATTTTAATATTAACATCATTGAGATCAAAAACATCATCATCACCTACAAAAACTAAAGAACCTACCCTGCTGTAGCTAGCTGCAAATGCGGGTAGCGCCATTGGGAACAGCGTCATTAAGAATGCCAATGTTACGATTAGGGCTATGGATTTCTTGCGCGTCCTTGAAATCTTCATTCCTCTTCAATCCCCCTTTTTTCTAGAGTTTCCTCAAGTTTCTCCTCCCTGCGTTCATGCCGCAGGTTTTATGCGGTCTTCCCTTTTCCCTTCACGGATCCCTCCCTTCAAAGGTTTTCTATGGTCAGGCTTTTCGAAATCATGAGGTTTTCGAAAAGCCCGGCAGCCTGATAAAGAGACGAAAGATGCAGAAAGGTATAATCTTTCTGCTTCTCAACCTATTCTATCTTCACCTTTGATTTTCCTGCCATAAGTTAGGGATTTTTTTGCACGAAATGCCACTGGAGGTGGTTTCTTCTATGTTAAGCTGCGGCACTTATGGGGAAGGGTGCATCTTTTAGAATAAATTTCCCAGCTGCAATTGATATTATATTTGGAAGCGACCCGCAAGTCAATGCCCCTGGGCCGATAGTTTTTAAAGCCTTACTTAATAATTCTGCTCTTCTTCATTTTTATTCTCCTTTTGTCCGCCGTATTACAGCAGGAGAAAATTATGGAAAACTCTTTTTTTCATGCTTTCAAAAAGGACCAGCACTGCAAAGGCTGGAAGAGCAAGCATTCTTTTGAACCTTCTGGGCTCCTTTACGAGGCGGTAGAGCCACTCCAGCCCCGCCCGCTGCATAAAGCGGGGAGCCCTTTTTGCCCTGCCTGCTATTACGTCGAAGCTTCCTCCCACTCCCATGCATACGGGAACGCCGAGCTTTTCAAGGTTTCGGCATATCCAGAACTCCTGCTTGGGCGCCCCCAGGGCAACGAACAGTATGTGGGGTTCCGCTTCCTTTATCTTTTCAATGAGCTGTTCCTGCTCCTCGCTCTTCAGGTAGCCGTGGGAAGTGCCGGCTATCCTGATCCCGGGGTGCATTTTCTTGAGGTTTCGGGCGGCCTCTTCCGCCACCCCGGGTTCTGCGCCGTAGAGGAAAAGGCGCCAGCCTTTTTCCCCCGCCCTTTCTGCCAGGGCGAGCATGAGGTCGATACCCGTAACCCTCTGGGGAACGGGAGATCCTAAGCGCTTTGACGCCCAAACTATGCCCGCACCATCGGGGGTCACGAGATCAGCCCCGCATATAACCTTCATCAATTCCGGATCGCGCCGTGCCCTGTAGAGGATCTCGGCGTTCAGGGTGACCACGTGGTGGGGCTTTCGGGAAGCGATGAACTGCTCCACCTTACCCACTGCCTCTTCTAAGGTCACCGGGTCCACCAGGGCACCCATTATCTCTGACTTCATAATGTAATACACCCTTTATACGTCGTTTCTTGCAAGAAATTTGTCAACAAGTTCAAAAGTTTCTTCTTCGTCGGGTTCCCAGTAGCTGATCCCGTCAATGTAAACGGGGGTGCCGGGAACCATGGCGGTTTCCATTTTAGACACCTTTATGTCCTTAGCCACTTTGGCAAGGGCAAGCATTTCCCTCAAAGTGAGGTTGGTGTTGGTGCTCTCCCGGATCTCGCTTATGAGGCTTGGGAGCTTGAAGATGGTTCCGATGCTCACCGCCTGATCCGCAACAGCTCTTAAGAACTTCTGCTGGCGCTCAATGCGGCCTATGTCCCCTTCCCTGCCCCTATAGCGCACATACTGGAGAGCTTTTTCGCCGTCGAGGACTTGCTCCCCGGGCTGAAGGTCTATACCCTCAGCGGAGTAGTACATCCTTTTTTCCACATCGATCTTCACGCCTCCCAGGATGTCCACCAGGTCCTTGAAGCCCTCGAAGTCCACCTCCACGTACTTGTTTACGGGCACGCCCAGGAATTCGGAGACGGTCTCTGCAACCAGCTCAGGACCGCCGTAGGCGTGGGCGTGATTTATCTTTGTGTAGCCATAGCCGGGAACCTCAACGTAGGTGTCCCTGGGAATGGAGAGGATGCTGAGCTTGCCCTCATCCACATCGATAAAGGCAACCATGATGGTGTCTGCCCTGGATGCCTCTTCTTCCCTCCTGTCTATTCCCAGGAGGAGTAGGGCAAGTTTGCCGGTATACGCCGGTGCAGGAACGGCACTCTCATCGGTGCTCTGCTGTATGCTGAGCCCTTCGGTGAGCCACCGGTCCGCAAGCTGATATCCCAGAAATCCCAGGGAAGCAAAAAGAAGAATCATCATAACAAAAAGCTGAACCGCTGCGCGCCTTCTTTTCTTTCTCCTGACAGCGGAAGTAGCGGGGGGCTCCCCCCAGAATTTGGTTTCAAAATCGTAGTCGTCCACGCTCTACCCCTCTTTTCAAGATGTATAAATAAAAAATCGAACACAATAAAAACCCTTTTATTTCCGCAACCAAAAGAGCGTTTTGATAAGCGTTTTTTAAGCCGCGGAGCAGGGCTTAAAAATACAAATTAAACAAGGATATTATACCAGACTGCCGCTTGTGTGTCTCTTTAAATTTATCCCTCTGCTGATGAAGCAGAAGTGCTTTAAAAGAGCCCGGCAGCAGTCTGATTATGCCTATCTTTATGCTTTTTTTACGAAGTGATGGTGACGGTTTTGGAGCTTCCGTCCCAGTCAATTTTTGCCCCCAGAGCTTCTCCCACAAAGCGTAAGGGGACCAAAGTGCGTCCGCCTTCGGAAACGGCGGGAACCTCCAGGGAAACTCCCTTTCCGTTGATCTCAGCCTCCCTGCTTCCAATTATTAAAGAAACTTTCCGGCTACCCTTGGTGAAGGTAACAGTTTTGGTGTCTGCATCGTAATCAAAGGATGCTCCCAGGGCTTCTCCTATGAATCTTAGGGGAAGCATGGTGAAGCCGTCTTTAAGCATTGGGGATACTTCCAGCTCTGCGGCTTCTCCGTCAATGTAGGCAGTTCTGCTGCCGATAGTGAGCTTTATCACCTTTGGGGAGCCGTGGGGAATCTGTTCCAGAAGCCTTTCCAGATCCTCAACCTGGGAAGAGAGGGCTTCCACCTGCTTTTTCAGCTCGCTGTATCTGCTGTTGATGTAATTATCCACATAGCTTTTGCTCACCAGGGGGTCTTGTGAACTGCCGGGAACAAAGCTTCCCGCGCCGGCCCCTTTCCCCAGTCCGTAGCCCAGAATAAGGGCAGCAAGGGAAACAACTATTAAATGTTTCATGCCCCATTTTTTCATACTTAACACCTTCTTTTTGCAGTTTTGGGCTGCCGGTTTAAAAAAAAAAACTGTAGTGTTAATTCGCCAGCTTTTCCAAATTTCCTTTAATTTTCGACAATCAATTTATTCACAAAAAAACGCTTCTGCACAAAAAGCCCCTTGCAGAAGCGCTGTAAGCCGAAAAAACAGCGGTTTTAATTTATACAACTCGGCCCGGTGTGATGCCGTTTGATTTCAGAAAACCTATCATGGACAGGGCTTTGCCCGTTCCTTTGGCAACGCAGGATATGGGATCGTCTGCAATGTGAACGGGAAGGCCTGTTTCCCTGCTGAGAAGAATGTCCAGCCCGTGAAGCAGGGATCCGCCTCCGGTCATGACTATGCCCTTTTCTATTATGTCCGCCGCAAGCTCGGGGGGCGTCTTTTCCAGAACTTCTTTCACGGCAGAAATGACGGCGTCTATGGATTCCTTCAAAGCCTCATAGCTTTCCTCAGCGGTAAAGACTATGGTCTTGGGAAGGCCGCTTAGAAGGTCCCTGCCCCTGATTTCCATTTCCCTGTTCTCAACTTTAGCTTCGGGACACGCGGTGCCCACGGTGATCTTGATTTCCTCTCCCGTGCGCTCACCTATCATAAGGTTGTACTTCTGGCGGACGTACCTCACGATGTCGCTGTCAAACCTGTCTCCGCCTATTCTAAGGGACTTGCTGCACACGATACCCCCCAGGGAAAGAACCGCAACGTCTGAAGTGCCGCCTCCGATGTCCACCACCATGCTGCCGCTTGCCTGGGAAATGTCAACCCCTGCACCCAGAGCCGCTGCCAGGGGCTCCTCTATGAGGTAGGCTTCCCTTGCCCCTGCCTGAATGGCCGCTTCCTTTACAGCCCTTTCCTCCACTCCCGTAGCTCCCGTGGGGATGCACACCATCACCCTGGGTTTGAAGAATAGGCTTTTCCCGCAGGCTTTTTCAATGAAGTAGCGGAGCATCTTCTCCGTGGTGTCGTAGTCGGCTATAACGCCGTCCTTCAGGGGGCGGATGGCGACGATGTTTCCCGGGGTGCGCCCTAGCATTTTCCGGGCTTCCTCGCCCACAGCAAAAATTTTGTTGGTATCTTTGTCGATGGCCACAACGGAAGGCTCGTTTAACACAATCCCTTTGTCCTTAACGTAGACCAGCACCGTTGCAGTTCCCAAATCAATTCCCAAATCCGTCCGATTGATCACCATATTTTCCTTTTCCTCCTGCTCTCACCGGCCTGTCCGCCGTATGAGTAAAATAAAAGGTCACAGCTTCTGCTTTCTGTGCTGCTTTTATTATTCTTCAAGGGGATAATTTTTCCTGTTTTTTTTGCGAAACTTTTCCCATTTTAGCTTCTTTATATCTTCTGCGTGTGGCTTCACCTCCCCTGATGTGCCTTTCCGCCTTGTTTACGTCCAGGACTTTTCGCACTTGTGAAGCCAGATCTCTGTCAATTTGGGGAAGGCGTTCCGTTACGTCTTTGTGCACGGTGCTTTTGCTGACCTGGAAAACTTTTGCTGCCTGTCGGACGGTGGCTGAGTGCTCTACTATGTAGCAGCCGATAAGTATCACCCGCTTCCGAATGTGCTCCTGCATTAAACGAGCCTCCTCGATAATACAGCCTGAATTACTGAATTTATATGAAGGGAGGTTCAAAAAAAGACCTTAAGGAAGAAATAAAGGGGCAGGATAATTTGTACAAAAAAAGCAGGACATCCCAGATTTTTGGGATGCCGAAGCCTGTGAAAAATGCCTCTGCGGCAGTTTTCAAAACGACTTAACGAGCGCTGGCTAACAGCCCTCGGCAAAGCGTAAGGCAAAACCGGGAGGCGCGATGGGGAGGGAGGTGGGAAGCGAATTTTTAAAAATCAATGTAGAGAGCAGGGTCCACGGGCTTTCCGTTTTTCAGAATTTCAAAGTGAAGGTGGGGTCCCAAAGGGGCTTCGCTGCTGCCGGGGGTTCCCACTCTTCCGATAAAGGTCCCCTGGGAAATATTTTGGGCGGCTTCAACCTCAACGGTTCCCAGATGGCTGTACACCGACTTCCATCCGCCGCCGTGGTTTACCACCACCTTTGTGCCCTCAAGATCCGATGAGGCAACCTTCTCCACAATGCCTCCCAGCACCGCAGAAACGGGAGACCCTTCGGGAGCAGCGATGTCCACTCCCCCATGGTGCCTGTAATCGTCATAAGTGGGAGAATAGGAAAAGCCGAAATTTTTGACCACTTTGCCCTCCAAGGGTAGGACTGCTGTGCTAAGGTCAGGGTTTTTGGGAAGCCCATCGCTGGAAGAAGCGCTGTCATTCCCTTGGGAAGATGAGCTTTCTTCTGCGTTTTTGGATGTGTTTTTTGAGTCCTCCTTCAAATTACCGCCCACAGTGGATTGGGCTGTGCTGTGGGTTTCAGCGGAGCTGCGGCTTTGAGGAGGGTTCTTTTGGACGCCCACTTTTTCTGCGGCTGCTTTAGGTTCTGCGGGTTCATGCTGGGGAAGGATAAAGTAATTCCAGAAGCCAGTGAGGACAGCTAAGGTCAGAAATGCAGAAACTGCGGTAACAATAAAGCGCCTATTTTTAAAATATGGAATAATTTTTTGGACCGCCGCATGGGCTTTTTCTTTATAATTTTTAAGCATAATGCCATCACCTCATCTGGCATTATGCCCCAAAATTTGCCAAATTATACTCTAATAAACAAGATAATTCCTCGAGCACGTTATATAACCATTTGTTCCCAGAACAAGCTCATCCAACACAGGTAGGTGATGCTCTGATAAAAGCAGTCAGCGGTAAGCCCTGGACAGGGAAATCCCTGTGTAGTAGTGCTTTAAAATTTCTTGGTAGGTGTATCCTTCCTCAGCCATGCCTTTGGCTCCGTACTGAGACATCCCTACACCGTGACCGTACCCTTTGGTGATGAAGATTATTTCCCCTCCGTCGATTCTGCAGGTGAAGGCTGTGGAAGGCAGGCATAATTTTTCCCTGATCTCCTGAGCAGAAAAAACCCTGCCGTCAATTTCAACGGCTTTTGCCCTTCCTGTGTCGGTGTAATCTATAATCTGTACAGGAGAGCTGTGGGAAAAAGTGCTGGCGGGCACAGCAGAAAGGTCTGTCCCCAGTTTTCTGTCCACTTCTTCAAGGGGAATGGAAATTTTCTGCATGAATTTGGGCGATTTCTTATCCCAGGGGCTGGCAGTGCTTCTGAGATAGGGAATTTCAGCCTGCCAGACATCCTCGGAATTCTCCGTTCTTCCGCTGCTGGTGGAGTGGTACACAGGCTCAATTAATCTGCCCTGAAAGGTTAGGACTATACCTTTGGTGTCCAGCACTGCCTGGGTTATTTTCTTAAAATAATCCGGCGCTTTTTTGCCCCAGCGCTTTTTCATCTCCTCTGGGCTGATCCAAGCCTGGCAGTGGTTGTAATCCGTGCACACATGGGCACCAGGGTGCAGTTGGTTGTTCAAGCCTCCCTTCATTTTCTTCAGGGCATAGCTTCTTGCAGCAACGGCTTGAGCTTTTAGGGCTTCGGAGGGAAATTCCGCAGGCATTTCTGCAGCCACAACCGCCACCAGATACTTTTCCAGGGGAAGAGTCATGATTTCTTTAGTTTTGGAGTTAAAAACTTTTATTTCCGGTCCTCCATACTTTATGCCGTCCATAAGCTCCCCATCTCCGTGGGAGAAAAGGGTCAATATCAAAAGGGGAACAGCAGCAGTAGATGCCAGCAGCAGCAACAGCCAAAGGATAAGTTTTTTCAAAGCCACCCCTCCCCGGTTTTTTTCGGCGTCCCTCTCTTTCGGAGCATTATCCAAATATATGAGGATAATAAAGGGGTTATTCCATTTTTTCGGCAGGCCTTTTACATCCTGAAAATAAAAAAGCTGGGTTTAATCCCAGCTCAAAGGCTTTTCCTTTCCTTATAGCTTTGCTTCGGCAGTGTCCTGTATCTTACCCTCATCTTCTTCAAACTTTTCTCTCCAAATTTTTGCCCCAAGCCCTCTAAGCTTTCCCACAAGATCTTCATAGCCCCTGTCAATGTGTTCCACACCCGTTACTTCAGTGGTGTTTTTTGCCATCATGCCTGCAATAACCAGAGCCGCTCCTGCTCTAAGATCAGTGGCTTTTACCTGAGCACCTGTAAGAAAGGGAACACCCTTTACCACGGCGCTGTGTCCTTCAATAATTATGTCAGCACCCATTCTTTTAAGTTCGTTTACGTGCATAAACCTGTTTTCAAAGACCGTTTCGGTAACCACGCTGGTGCCCCGGGCGGTGGTGAGAAGGGCCATCATCTGCGCCTGCATGTCTGTGGGAAAGCCGGGGTAGGGAAGGGTTTTAACATCCACCGCTTTTAAAGGGGGATTGCTCACAACCCTGAGCCCGGAGTTTTTTTCCTCAATGACTGCGCCAGCTTCCCGAAGCTTAGCCATAACGGGTTTCAGGTGGTCGATGATGGCGTTTTCCACCAAAATGTCGCCGCCGCATGCCGCCGCTGCCACCATAAAGGTTCCCGCCTCTATTCTGTCGGGAATCACCGTATGCTGTACGGGTTTAAGTTCCTTTACCCCTTCTATTCTTATTATGTTGGTGCCGGCTCCGGTTATGCGGCTTCCCATGCTGTTTAAAAAGTTGGCAAGATCCACTATTTCAGGTTCTTCTGCGGCATTTTCTATGATGGTAATTCCTTCAGCCAGGGAAGCAGCCATCATGATGTTTTCTGTGGCTCCTACGCTGGGAAAGTCCAGGTATATTCTTGCGCCCGCAAGCTTTTTAGCCCTTACGGTAATCCAGCCGTGATCCTTTTTTATGTCTGCTCCCATGGCTGCAAGACCTTTAAGATGAAGGTCAATGGGACGCGCTCCAATGGCACAACCTCCGGGCATGGACATTTTTGCATAGCCCGTTCTTGCCAAAAGGGGACCCATTACGAGAATGGAAGCCCTCATCCTGCGCATAAATTCGTAGGGAGCTTCGGAAGAAGCTACATCGGAAAAATCTATGTGCAAAACGTCTCCTTCCCTGCGGCATATGCCCCCAAGGTTTTTCAGCAACTCACACATGGTCCTTACGTCCGCAAGATCTGGAATCTCTCTGAGTACGGTTTCTCCCGATGCCAGAATGGAGGCAGCCATGACGGGAAGGACGGAGTTTTTTGCACCGCTTATGCGTACGGACCCTTCCAGGGGAGTTCCCCCTTCGATCATGATTTTTTCCACAAATGTATCCTCCTTATGTACCGTGAACCCGTCACTATATATGTTTATAAGCTCATTATTCTAGACTGCTGAAAGTTTTCCTGCAACCATATATTTTCTTTCATAAGCTTAATATTCTCCCACAAGGAGGGGAGAGCCTATATAAATATACGTTTGTCCGTCGCTGTTATGATATCTTAAAGCCACATTGAGATTAACAAAATTTTTTCCCAGCTTAATTTTTTCCCTAATTCCAGGAGCAAATCCTGTACAGCTTACCAGTTCGCTGTTTTCCACACCGCCAATTTTTTTTGCTTTTGCTGCAGAAAAAAGATTGTCCACCAATTCCCTTTTAGCCTTTAAAGACAGTTTTCCTGGATAGACGGCAGTAATATTTGTAAGAACCTGGGGAGTGCTTCCGCCGGGAAAAGAAAGAGCCGTTTTTACTCTGGAAGACCAGTAATGCTTTTCCCCAACATTAATTTTTCGTGCCAGGCTGACGGTAACGTAGGTTTCTCCGGCTCTGTTGGGCAGTGTGTAGTTGATTAGGGATTGGGCAGCAATGCTTATTAAAGTTCCATCTTCTGATAGGTGCTGTACCCTTACCTGGCGGAAGTCCCGACTTTCCTCTACTTTAAGTTCGGGGTTTCTTACACCAAGCCTTTCTGCGGTTTTTAAAGCAGTTCTTTTTAAAGGACTAATTTCCATATAACTTCTGTTTACTTTTGTCCATCCTTGAACCATCAACTCCACAGGTTTTGCTCCTGAATTTTCCACCAATTTGTAAAGAATTTCTTCAGAACCCAAATTGTACACCATACTCTGGGCAGGCTGCCAGTAAAAGGGAAACAGAGCTGCTAAAATAATCAAAACCATAAGTCCCTGCTTTGCACTTATTTTCAAGGCACTCACTCCAATTACAATTTTTAAAAACTTTTTATTTATATACTTGACAGTTTTTCTTAATGTTAGTCGCTCTAAAAGAAGTCATTAAAACTAAAGGAAAACATTAAAAATATCTTCCTCTGTAAATATCAACCGTTTCCCCCTTTTCATCTGTGTGTTATACTTGTACAAGAAAGCAAATTTAAAAAGCCAATATCCGTGGAGGGGATAAGAGATGTCCGCAAATGAATTTAAAAAGTACAATATAGATTTTGAGGTAGAAGTAAATCTTGATACTGAAGGTAAAGTAGTTGACGATTCTGATGAGGAGGAAGCTCTAAAAAGAGCTCAGATGGAAGAAGAGGAAAGGAAGAAAAAAGAAGAGAGAAGAAGAAAGAGGGAAATTCTGCTTACGGGAAAGGATCTGGATGATCTGGGAGAAGAAATTGGAGTTTCCCGCAATAACGGTGAGAGCGACAAGGACTATAGAAACAGAATGGCAATGAAAGAAGTGGAAGGAAACCTTGAAAAGTGTCTTGAGGCAGCTTTGGCAAAGCGCAGAAAGAACTGGAGCTCTGATGAAGTAAGACTTTATAAAGTTTTCCAAACTGCAACGGTTGAAATAAGGAAAAAGTTCATTACTGACTATCTCAACAGGGAGGAGTATTCCGAGAAGGTACAGCAGATTGCTGCGAGGTATTATGTAAGATTTCCTGAGCCCTGCGTGCTGAGCAATGAGCTGAGGGAATTAATGGTATGGTTCCTTGGAACTGTCGCTCCCTGGGAAAGGGACCCCTGCCTTGGATGCACCCACTGCCCCCTGGGTAAACACCCTGGAGAAGAGCAGGGGCAGATTTAAATTTAACGGCCGAGATTCAAGAAAACATAATAATAAAAGTAAAAAGAGGAACGCAGATCTGATGTTGTTCTTCCTTAACCCGCGTTCCTCTTTTTTTGTATAACCCCCTTGGGCTGGTTTTTAAATTTTGCCTGCTGCCTTCAGCCTTGCCAATGCTCTCTGCAGGGCCAGCTGAGCCCTTACGTAATCAATGTTTTCTTTCCTTTCCCTCAGTCTCTGCAGAGCCCTTTCCTTTGCCGCAATGGCTCTATCCACATCAATTTCCTCAGCCAGCTCTGCGGTATCCGCAAGGATAGTTACAACATTGTCTGCTACTTCCATAAAACCTCCGCTGATGGCCATTTTCTTTTCCTGTCCCTTTAAGCTGTACCTCACAACCCCTATTCTCAGGCTGGTAATTAAGGGTGCGTGATTGGAGAGAATACCCAGGTATCCTTCGGCTGCTGGAACGACGATGGAATCCGCCTGAGTTTTTATAACATGGCGTTCTGGAGTAACAACCTCCATTGTAAGAATTTTTTCAGCCATTTTATCAGCGCTCCTCTACAGTCTTTCCTCAAGAATCTGCTTACCCTTCTCCACTGCTTGATCTATGGTTCCCACCATGTAGAATGCATCTTCGGGCAGATCGTCGTGCTTACCTTCTAGGATTTCCTTAAAGCCGCGTACAGTTTCCTTAATGGGTACATAAACCCCCGGTCTGCCCGTAAAGGCTTCAGCTACGAAAAACGGCTGGGAAAGGAAGCGCTGTATCTTTCTAGCACGGGCAACGATCAATTTGTCCTCTTCAGACAGCTCATCCATACCCAGGATGGCAATGATGTCCTGAAGCTCCTTGTAGCGCTGCAGCACCTGCTGAACACCGCGGGCAACTTCATAATGTTCCTGACCCAGGATCTGCGGATCGAGAATCCTAGAAGTTGAATCCAGCGGGTCCACAGCAGGATATATTCCCAGCTCAGCAATTTGACGCGAAAGAACCGTGGTGGCATCCAGGTGAGCAAAGGTGGTAGCCGGTGCCGGGTCCGTTAGGTCGTCTGCAGGCACGTAGATAGCCTGAACCGACGTGATGGAACCTTTTCTCGTGGAAGTAATCCTCTCCTGAAGCTCACCCATTTCAGTTGCCAATGTGGGCTGATAACCCACAGCAGACGGCATACGTCCCAAAAGTGCCGAAACCTCTGAACCAGCTTGGGTGAAGCGGAAAATGTTGTCGATAAACAGAAGAACGTCCTGGCCCTCTTCATCCCTGAAGTATTCCGCCAGGGTGAGCCCTGTGAGTCCCACACGCATCCTTGCTCCTGGGGGCTCATTCATCTGGCCGTAAACCAGTGTTGTTTTGTCGAGAACGCCTGATTCCTTCATTTCCAGCCACAGATCGTTTCCCTCACGGGTACGCTCACCCACACCTGCAAAGACAGAGAATCCACCGTGCTCATAAGCAATGTTGCGGATGAGCTCCATAATGAGAACGGTCTTACCCACTCCTGCACCGCCGAATAGACCAACTTTACCGCCCTTAGCGTAGGGGCAGAGGAGGTCAATAACCTTAATTCCCGTTTCAAGCATTTCCGTTGAGGGATCTTGTTCTTCAAAGGTTGGGGGATCCCTGTGAATGGGATATCTCTTGTCTGTCTTGGGAGGCTCTTTACCGTCAATGGGTTCCCCAATAACGTTGAACATTCTGCCAAGGGTTTCCTTTCCAACGGGAACGGTGATGGGGGCACCGGTGTTTACTGCAACCATTCCCCGCTGAAGCCCGTCGGTGGAATCCATGGCAACGCAGCGCACCCTGTTGTTGCCCAGATGCTGCATAGCTTCCAGGGTGAGATTGAATTTTACCTTTCTAAATTCTTCGGGCTGATCTTCGGTGCGTATAAGAATGGCGTTGTATATTTCCGGCAGGTCACCAGCTTCAAATTCCACGTCCACAACGGGGCCGATCACCTGCACTACTTTACCGTATTTCACGCTGTTTCCCTCCTTGTTAAAAGATGAATACCCTTACATATTCTTCAAAGCTTCTGCACCGCCGACAATTTCTGAGATTTCCTTGGTAATTGCAGCCTGGCGGGCACGGTTGTATGAAAGGATGAGCTTATCGATGATTTCCTGAGCATTATCCGTAGCGTTGCCCATGGCTGTCATTCTGGCACCGTGCTCACTGGCTTTTGCTTCAAGGAGAGCGTGATAAACCTGAATTTCTATATGCCGCGGGAGAAGCTCTCCCAAAACCTCAGCAGGAGACGGCTCAAAAATGTATTCCACTTCACTCCAGTGTTCTTCGCCTTCCCCTTCCCCTGCCTCGGTTTCTACAGGAAGAAGCCTTACTATAGTGGGCTTCTGCTGGATAGGTGAAATAAACTCATTGAACAGCAGGTGCACTTCCCGCAGTGTTCCATCTGTAAACAGTTCCATGAGTTCCTTAGCCAGCTCTCGAGCCTGAATGTATGTGGGGATGTCCCCTATGTTTATATAATCCCTCAGAAGGGGATAATTTCTGTAGCGGAAGTAGTCCCTACCCTTCCGACCCAGGGCAATGATCGCTGCTTCGTCCCTGCAGGAATCAATATGCTGTTGGGCAAGGCGCAGGATGTTGATGTTGTAGCCGCCTGCCAAACCCCTGTCGCCTGTTATAACCACAAAGCCTATTTTACCCTTTTCAGGATATGACAGAAGGGGATGCTTAAACTCTCCCACCCCTGCGGTGAGCCTTCCCAGCACTTCCTGCATTTTATTGGAATAGGGCCTTGAAGAAACTGCTTTCTCCTGGGCACGGCGGAGTTTAGCTGCTGCAACCATCTCCATCGCTTTTGTAATTTTCTGGGTGCTCTTTATGCTTCGGATCCTCCGCTTTATATCCCTGGTGCTTTGAGCCAAAATATCTCACCACCTTTAAGGCATAACAGAAGTATTAGTACTCAAATGTTTCTTTAAATTTTTCAATAACCTGTCTGATACGCTGATCCAGTTCTTTGGATATTTCCTTCTTATCCCTTATTTCATTGAGTATATCGCTGTGTTCTTTCCTTACAAACTCCAGAAACTCTTTTTCAAACTTCCGCACTGCTTCTACCGGGATATCGTCAAGGTATCCATTGGTTCCGGCAAAAATCACTATAACCTGCTCCGCAACATCCATGGGCTGATACTGACCCTGCTTTAAGAGCTCAACCAACCTTTGACCTCTGGCAAGTCTTGCCAGTGTTGCCTTATCAAGGTCAGAACCGAACTGAGCAAAGGCTTCAAGCTCTCTATACTGGGCAAGGTCCAGGCGCAGGCGGCCTGCTACCTGTTTCATGGCTTTAATCTGAGCGGCACCACCAACACGGGATACCGACAAACCTACGTTGATTGCAGGACGCACACCGGCATAGAAGAGGTCGCTTTCAAGATAGATCTGCCCGTCCGTAATGGAAATAACGTTGGTCGGGATGTATGCGGAAACGTCTCCTGCCTGGGTTTCAATTATGGGCAGAGCAGTCATGGAACCGCCGCCCAGCTCGTCGCTTAATTTTGCTGCTCTTTCCAAAAGTCTTGAATGGAGGTAGAAAACATCACCTGGATAAGCTTCCCTTCCTGGAGGACGACGAAGAAGCAGCGACAGCTCACGGTAGGCAACGGCATGCTTGGAAAGATCATCGTATACAATAAGAACATGCTTGCCGTTGAACATAAAGTGCTCTCCCATGGCCGCCCCAGCATAGGGTGCAATGTAGAGCATGGGTGCTGGATCGCTTGCGGTAGCTGATACAACGATGGTGTAATCCATGGCTCCAGTTTCTTTGAACTTTTGAACAACGTTAGCTACAGTGGAAGCTTTCTGACCAATGGCTACATAAATACAGATCACATCGGAATTCTTTTGGTTTATAATGGTGTCAACGGCTATGGCTGTTTTACCCGTCTGACGGTCCCCGATGATGAGTTCCCTCTGTCCCCTACCAATGGGAATCATAGCGTCAATGGCTTTGATTCCTGTCTGAAGGGGCTGGTGAACCGGCTTGCGGTAGATAACCCCAGGAGCTTTCTGCTCAATAGGCCTGAACTCCTTAGCTTCTATGGGACCCAAACCATCTAAGGGCTGACCCAGGGGGTTAACTACACGGCCAATCAATGCCTCACCAACGGGTACCTCCACAATTCTTCCCGTACGCTTTACCTGATCCCCCTCACGGATGTGCTCAAATTCACCTAAGATAACGCAGCCCACATGGTCCTCTTCAAGGTTCTGAGCCATTCCGTAAACGCCGCCGGGAAACTCAATGAGCTCGCCGGCCATAACGTTTTTTAGACCATATATCCTCGCAATACCGTCTCCAACCTGGAGAACGGTACCCACTTCTTCTATATTTACTTCCGCATCAAACTGCTCAATCTGCTGTTTAAGGATGGAAGTAATTTCCTCAGGTCGAATGCTCATGTGGCCATCTCACCCCTATCTTCCTCTATCTGTAAATGTACTGATTTTAAGTGGCGCTTTAAAGCATTTAGTTTATTCAGTACGCTTCCGTCGTAAACCTTATCACCTATTTTAACAACTATACCCCCAAGAATCTTGGGGTCCACTTTTTCCACAAGTTTTACCTTTTTGCCGATAATTTCCGAAATTTTATTTTTAACAAATTCCCGCCGTTCAGAGGTCAGCTCTACAGCAGTTGTTATTTCCACCTTTTCAATGCCCCTGGCGCTGTCCGCTAAATCAACAAATTCCTCTAAAAATTCCTTTAATAAGCGCTCTCTGCGCTTTCGGAACACGAGTTTTAAAAAGTTCATGGAAATGTCGGAAATCTTTCCTTCAAAAATTTTTTCAATTACCTTAATCTTTTCATCAGGAGGTATAAGCTGCTGATCTATAAAACGCTTGAAATCTTTATTCTTTTCCACTTCATCTACAACCAGCCTCAAATCTTCTTCCACCTGGTCAAGGATGTTTTTCTCCACAGCACTCATAAACAGTGCTTGGGCATATCGGCGGGCTAGACTTCTCTGGCTCATTGTATTTCCCCCACTTCAGCTAAAAATTCCCGCACAAGCTTTTCGTGATCCTCTTTGGTTATGCTTTTTTCCAGGACTTTACCTGCAGCCATTACAGCAAGGGTTGCAATCTCATCCCGCACTTCCTTCAAAGCCTGCTCTTTTTCCCGCCTGATTTCTTCCCGCGCCTTTTCGATTATCCTTGCTGCTTCTTCATGTGCCTGAGATATTATCTTGTTTCTGTTCTCTTCAGCAGCTTTATTGGCCTGATTTATAATAGCCTGAGCTTCGGATTTGGCATCGGCAATCTTTTTCTTATATTCCTCAAGCATCTCCTCTGCCTGCTTCTTCAATGCTTCAGCACTGGAAAGATTGCTTTTTATTTCTTCACTTCTCTTGTCGAGGGTGTTCAAAATAGGATTCCAAAGGAATTTGTATAAAAGGGCCAATAAAACCAGAAAATTTATAATTGCCCAGATTAATTCGTTGAGATCAATGTGCATAAACTCCTGCCCCCTCTCTTCCCAGAAAGTACCCTACGGGCGATCTTAAAAGACCGCCCGAAAGGGTTTTCCGGCTCATGTTTAAAACTTGCCAAGCAGCATAAAAGCAATCAACAGTCCGTAAATTGTAAGCGCCTCCATAAAAGCAAGGGCCAAAATCATTGTAGTACGAATTTCGCCTGCTGCTTCCGGCTGGCGGGCAATCCCTTCCAATGCCTTGCTGGCTGCATTACCCTGCCCTATAGCCGGAGCAATTGTTGCCACGCTGATGGACAGCGCTGCAGCAATTGCTATAAGGCCTGCACCCAGATCCATTTATACCCCTCCTTTCCCCCCAAATCTCTAGGGTATTACTTATAAAAACGTTCCCCAGCCTGCGTTAATGGTGCTTTTAATGATGTTCCTCTGTTGCTTCATAGAAGTAGATGGATGACAGCAGTGTAAAAACTATTGCCTGGATGAGTCCGAATAAAACAGACAAAAGCATCACTGGAAGAGGTACGAAATAGGGAATTAATCCTAAAAGCGTTGCTATGACCATTTCTTCGCCGAAGATGTTGCCGTAAAGACGGAGCGACAGAGAGAGCGGTCTAACAAAGTGCTCAATTATGTTTAAAGGAAGCATAAATACAGGCTGAAGGAACTTTTTTAAATAACCAATACCATGCGCTTTAACGCCGAATATATGGGTTGCAAAGAACACCGTTATGGCCAGACCTGCAGTGACGCTCCAAGTAGATGTGGGAGCCGCAAGCCCGGGAACGTGCCCTGCTCCTGGTATTAATCCTGAATAGTTGGAAATCAAAATAAAGAGAAACATAGTCCCTAAAAAAGGAAGAAACATTCTTGCCTTTTCATAACCTATGATGCCGCTGAAAAAGTTTAAAAGCATCTCCACAACCATTTCCAGGGCATTCTGAATTCCCTTTGGTATTTTTTCCATATTTCTGGTTGCCAGAATGCTGAGGATAGTTAATACCAGCATAATTGCCCACATGGTGGTTACGGTGCTTGTAACTCCCAGCCCGAAGATGTGAAAAAGATAATGGGTTTCATGCATTCTCCTTTATCACCCCTTTCTTTTGTAAATATAGCAAATAAGTATAATATTTTTAACCACCGTAAGCCCAAGGGCAGTTCCCATAAGTACAGGTATGTTTTTATACACCAAAAAGAGAGCGGAAAAATTTATTAAATACCTTAATACGTATGCTCCTGCAAGCCTTCTCTTTGTTTTTTCATTGTTTAAGCTTTTTTTGGGGAAAGCTGCCTTAATGGAAATGAAATTATTCAAAACGCCCACTGCTGTGCCAAAAAGAAGTCCTTTTAAAAAGGGCATCAACCATGAAGGCATAATCTACTGCTCCTTTTTATTCTCTCCCGTTATCCTCTCCCTCGGTACCGCCTCCTCCACCGCTGTTCAGTTTTGAAAACTCCGTTATTAAATGATGAAAGGACATTCCTATAGCAAGGAGAATTCCAACAAGGGTCAGCCATGGATTCGTGCCAAGCTTTTCATCTGCCCAGCGCCCCAGGTAATAAAATATGGCAAGGCGTATGGCCATGGCTATCCCGAAGGATATTCCCACATTTACATGCCTGAGCATGGTGCGGATTTTTTCATTTTTAATAGGGCATCAGCTCCCAAGGTCTTAAAAAAATACTGGTCGCCTAGCGTAATAGGTCGAATTGCGCCAGTATTATTGGAATTTATATTCTCTATGTCACATAATTACCAAAATGAAAAATAATATGCAGAATTTGAATCCAAATTTTTGGTATACCAAATTTGGTATACCAACAAGCCACATTTTATATTCTCCCAGCTGCTTCAAAATCCTTTTAAAAAAAATAAAAATTTTAAAATTTTATCATTATTTTTTATAAGATCTGCTTCCAAAATCTGCCGAAAACTCAGCCGGAATTTCGCTGCTTAAACCATAGCTGTATTCCAGCCACTTCCTTATTCTATAAGAAGCCTTCCCATCTCCGTAGGGATTTACAGCATTTGCCATTGCCTGGTATTCCTTCTCATCTAAAAGAAGCCTTCTAGTTTCCCTTACAATTCTGCTCCTGCTGAAGCCCACAAGACGCACCGTTCCTGCTTCCACGGCTTCTGGACGCTCTGTTATCTCCCTTAAAACCAGGACAGGTTTTCCAAGGGCTGGAGCCTCTTCCTGCAAGCCTCCGGAATCCGTAAGCACAAGATAGCAGCGCGCCATTAAATTTACGAAGGGTGCATACTCAAGGGGTTCAATGAGATGAACCCTTTCCCTTCCCCCCAAAAGTTTCTTAGCTAGAGCCTGTATGGCAGGATTTTTGTGCACTGGGAAAACCACTTCAACATCTGAAAACATATCTACCAATTCAGCCAGAGCTGAAAAAATCTCTTCCATGGGCTTTCCCCAGTTTTCCCTGCGGTGTGCTGTAACCAGGATAATTCTTCTGTTTTTAAAATCTAAGCGCCCCAGGAGCCCTTCAAATCTATATTCTGGGTTCACAGAAGCAAAAAGGGCATCAATCACTGTGTTTCCCGTCACAAAAATGCTGTCTCTACTAACACCTTCTTTAAGGAGGTTTTCTCTTGCCGCTTCTGTGGGTGCGAAGTGAAAATCTGCCAGCGCCCCGGTGAGCCTGCGGTTCATCTCCTCGGGAAAAGGAGCGTATTTGTCCCGGGTGCGGAGCCCTGCCTCCACATGCCCCACAGGGGTTTTTTCATAAAAAGCAGCAAGGGCTGAAGCAAAAGTGGTGGTGGTATCGCCGTGAACCAAAACGAGGTCTGGCCTTTCCTTTACAATAATATTTTCAATACCTTCAAGCACTCTGCCGGTGATTTCAGAAAGGGTCTGCCCGTGCCGCATTATATTTAGGTCATAGTGGGGTTTTATCTCAAAAAGATCCAGCACCTGATCAAGCATTTCCCTGTGCTGAGCGGTCACCGCCACTATGGGCAGCATGTTCGGGCTTTTTTGGAGTTCCTTTACCAGGGGAGCCATCTTTATGGCTTCGGGCCTGGTGCCGAACACAACGAGTATTTTTATTTTTCTCCCGCTAGGCAAGTTTTTCACGCTCCACTTCGTCGGGCTTTTGAATATTTTGAATACTTCCCGTCCGCTATTCTTTAAGGTATCCCCTGCGGATAAGCTTCTGACGGTGCTCCTTTAAAAGAGCCTCCATATCCACGTCCAGCTGATAGGCAAAGGTGGCGCAGGTCTGCATAACATCAAGAAGCTCCCTTGCTATGAAAACCTCGATTTCCCTCTCGGATATCTCATCTTTTATAATCTTTTCCCTCATTTTGGCATACTTTTCCGCTATTTGTTCAATAGCCCTGATATCAATGGAAGCCTCCGCACCCAGGGCATCGGAAATCTCCCTACCCATATCCCGGCTCAAAAGCTTTAAAAGAGCTGTTTTCTTGTCTTCCCCCGAAAGCCCCCTTATTTTTCCCACAATTTCGCTCATTTCCCCAACTTCTTCGGCTATCTTTATCATTGTACCTTCAAGGGTAGGTTTGAGATCAAGGCGGGGGAAAACCCTCTGGAGATCATCCACTAAGCCCACTGCACTTCCTGCCTCCTCTTTTTTGTAAAATCTAAACCGATCCGAATTCCTCTACCAAATCTTCAACAAGCTTTTTAATTTCATCCCTAGTTTTGCGGAAAACATTGAGAACTTCTTCCCTGCTTCCCACTGCCCCCGCAGGATCTTCAAGAGACCAATGCCTGTGCTCAACACCAGGAGGTATTACGGGGCAGTTATCCCTAGCATCGCCGCACAGGGTTACAACAAGACTGCACCTTTTTAAAATTGACACATTAATGGGATCAGAGGTTTGCCCCGAAATATCGATTCCTACTTCTTTCATTACTTCCACCGCATAGGGATTAAGCCCCTTAGGGTCTGTCCCTCCACTGTAAACTTCAAAAACATCCCCTCCAAGGGCCTTTGCAAAGCCCTCAGCCATTTGGCTTCTGGCTGAATTTCCAATGCAGATAAAGTATACCACTTTTTTGCCCACCTTCACCAGCACTCTCCTTAATAAATCTTATAAATAAAATCTTATAAACCGGTTTGACTGCAGAAACGCCGCAATAAAATACGCATCAAAATACGCATCGGTTTTTTAATCCTATAATAAATTTTTCATAAATAAATTCATTTTCACGCCAAGGAAACCTTTAGGCAAAGAAAATTTTTTAATAAAAAAGGAGATTCTTCATCGAATCTCCTCAAACTGCCAATAAAACCGCTTTTACTGCACTCTGCTTGACGGCTTATCCTAGGCAATCATCCTTTATTAACTCTTCATTTTTCCCCATCCGGCTCACACAGCCTGATTACAGACCGTTTTCCAGCTTACATGTCTGCTTTTTCTGCTGAATACCCACAGGTTAAGCATATAAGGGTTAATTCGTTTAAGGACCTCGTCTCAAATAATTGCCTTGAGCGTTTTATCGGTACTTTCAAGAATAAGAACCAGACAGCGGGAACAGCGAAATGGCTTCGGAAATCAGCAGGCTGGCTTCTCTGAATGGCAGAGAAAGGAAAGGCAGAATATAAAAGTCTCAGCCCGGGGGCACACCCAGGCATTATTTTTTATTGCCCCCCTGCATTTAAATTCTATTGAAATCTTTTCTCCAGGGTGCTAACATGTTAATAAGTGTTTAATTCGATTCCGAAATTTTTTCCCTGAAAAAGGGTGAGGGCTTTGGAGTATCTAACTTTTCTTGGGCTTCTCTGCCGGCTCCACGGAAAGCTGGCACGGAAGCTTTCTCCCATTTTCAGCGAGAAAGGGCTCTCGGGAACAGAGGCAGTAACCCTCTGGAAAATTGACAGAAAAGGTCCGTGGAAAACAACAGACCTGGCAGAACATCTCGGCATCCCCACAAGCACCTTCACAGGGATACTGGACCGCCTTGAGGCCAGGGGGTTTATACAGCGGAAGGCCGATCCCGACGACAGGAGGAGCATTTTTGTCTACGGAACTCCTCTTCTTAAGGAATTTATGATTTGTTTTACCCAAAAAACGGAAGAGGAGCTGAGAAAAATACTGGCAGACCTGCCGGAAAACAATCTCCATCTAATTCTTGAAGCCCTTGTCACTCTGGATCGTTATCTCAGCTCCAAGGAAGGGAAGCAGTCATGAACAAAAAAGAAGCATCAAATGGTAATAGTAAAGAAACTTCTGTCTTCTGGGCGGTTGCCGTCTTGGTGGTGCTCATAGGGCCTTTTATGGCGATTCTGGATTCAAGCATAGTGAATGTCGCCATCCCAACGATAATGCATGTATTCAACACCAACACCTCAACCGTTGAGTGGGTGGTAACAATCTACATGCTGGCGCTGGGAGTGGTTGTGCCCCTGAGCAGCTGGCTTGGAAACCGCCTGGGTCTTAAAACCCTTTACATTCTATCCCTTTCCGTTTTTACTCTGGGCTCTATGCTCTGTGCCTTCAGCTGGAACATAACCTCCCTAATTGTATCAAGAGTAGTCCAGGCCATAGGTGGAGGCATGATTATGCCCACAACCATGTCCATGATTTACAGCCTTGTTCCCAGGGAAAGATTTGGAAGCGCTATGGGTATCTTCGGCATAGCCCTTATGGTAGCTCCAGCCATCGGACCCACTTTAGGAGGCTATTTGGTGGAATATGTAAACTGGCGGTGGATATTTACCATAAACCTTCCCATAGGGATACTGGGCATACTCCTGGCATATCTTATCCTTTCAGAATTTCCAAGGAGCAAAGCGGGAAAACTCGATGTCGGCGGGGCCTTAACTGCTGGAACGGGGCTTTTCTGCCTTCTTCTGGCACTGAATAAAGGAAATGACTGGGGCTGGGGTTCGGAAAAAATCGTCCTGCTGTTATACACAAGCGCCGTATCCCTTGGTCTTTTTGTCTTTCTTGAGCTTACCTGCGAAAACCCCCTGCTGGATCTCAGGGTTTTCCGCTACCCAACCTTCACCCTTGCCAATTTAATGCTGGTAATAGTAACAATCTGCTTAAACGCGGGGGTATTCTATGTGCCCCTCTTTCTGCAGAACATAAGGGGACTGGGAGCTATGAAAACGGGGCTTCTCATGATGCCCGCTGCTCTTGTTTCGGGGCTCATGATGCCCATCGCAGGCAGACTTTTTGACCGCACAGGGCCAAGGGCAGTATCCATAGCGGGCCTGTTAATCCTTGCCTATACCACATTTCTCTTTCACAGGCTTGACTTAAACACTCCCTTTTCTGTTATCCAGCTGTGGCTGGTAATGCGAAGCGTGGGAATGTCCCTGGGCATGATGCCTCCCCAGACCGCTGCCATTTCGTCAGTCCCGCCTCATCTGGTGGGGCAGGCATCGGCGATCAACAACATTATTTCCCGGGTATCGGGGTCATTCGGCATAGCCATTCTAACTTCAATTTTAAACAAAAGGCAGAATCTCCACAGTGCAGTTCTGGCGGCAAATATTTCCCCTTACAACCCGGCAGTTGAAGCATTTTTCCGCCAGGTGGAAAGCAGGCTTGGAGCAGGAGCAGCTTCAACCGCAGAGGCCAGAAGCCTCGCCCTTGCTTATCTGCAGGGTGCGGTCTCCAAAATGTCCTTCGTCAAAGCGCTGGATGATATTTTCGTAATTATGACAGTAATTGTTGTTTTCGCCTTAATTCCCGCACTATTTATCAGAAAGGGCAGCGGGAGTGAAAGGACGCATGGAGTTCCTTCAATAGAATAAAAAAGGATAAACAGGCTGTCTACAAACCATCGGAAAGTGCTTCTGCTGCCATTTGTGAATTCAGGAGTAAGCAAAGGCAGCAGAGGCAACTTTGTCAACAAACTGGACAAAAAGCCTACAAGGGGTGACATTAACTTGAATATTGAAAAATTAAAGGAGAACAGACGTAAAGTGGTGGTACTGGTCCTGATAGTATCCGTCCTTGGAGCCGGGGCAATTGCGGGCTACTACTATTACAACAGTGTCAATTATATCATCACGGAAGATGCAAGGGTTTCCGCAGACACGGTTACCATAGTTCCAGAAACCACTGGGCGCCTTCTGGAGTGGAACGCAGAAGAAAGCGACAGGGTGGAATCGGGCCAGCTGCTGGGACGCCTGGATCTGACACCTTCTCTGGCATCCCTTGCTTCAGATCCTGAGTCTCTCCAGAAAGCCGGAAGCATAATGGCTCAAAAAGCCGAAATAAGGGCACCCATTAGCGGAGAAATCATACAGTCCAAAGCGGTGGTAGGATCACTGGTGGGACCCAGTACAGCCCTGGCAGTTGTGGCCGATACCGATCATGCATACATATCCGCCAACATCAAGGAAACAAAAATAGGGCGGGTGAAGGTAGGGCAGAAGGTTCAGGTTAAAATCGATGCCTATCCCAATAAGGTCTTCTACGGCAGAGTTGCCAGTATAGGAAAAGCAACCACTTCAACATTTTCATTATTACCAAGCCAGAATTCCGGAGAGAACTACATAAAGGTTACTCAGGTAATTCCTGTAAAAATCGTCTTAACCGAGGGGGATAATAAAGGCCTTATGCCGGGTATGAATGCAACGGTAAAAATATATTTAAAATCATAAACCGAACAGAGTATGTTATGACTCAAATCAACACTTTTTTAACACTGCACCCTTTACAAATCTCAAGGTTTTTTCACATACAGAAGGGAGATGAATCAGGATGAAAAGAGATGCAAAAAAGAGCATAGGTCTTCTCCTGTCCCTGCTAATTGTTCTCGGGGCCTCTGCCTGCAGTTTAGGAAAGGCTGAAGGTTCAGGAGAAATCATTGAAGTAAAAACAGCCGCCGCCGAAAAGGGAAGAGCCCAAAAAACCGTAGAGGTAACAGGTTCCCTTCTACCATCCAGAACAGTTGATATTGAAAGCAAGCTTACGGGCAGGGTAAGCAGTGTCCTGTGTGATGTGGGAGATAAAGTTCAGGCGGGGCAGCTGCTGCTCCAAGTAGACGCAAAGGAACTTAAAGCCCAGTTTGAACAGGCTGCTGCCTCAGTGGAGCAGGCAGAACAGCAGGCAGGCCTCGCAAAGATTAATATTGAAACAGCAAAACTTCAGCAGGAAACTGCGAGAATAGCAATGGAAAGGGCAAAACTGGAAAAGGAAAACGCACAGAAAAATTACAACCGCATTAAAACCCTTGCTGAAGCTGGGGTAGTATCCCAGAGTCAGTTAGAGGAAGCTGAGCTAAAACTTCAGCAGGCCCAAAAACAGTATGAAACAGCAGTTAGACAGTACAGGCTTGCTGAGAAACAGAAAGCCAGCGCAGAGAAGCAGTATGCCATCGCATCAGGTCCCGGCATTGCCCAGGCAGAAGCAGCAAAAAATGTAATAAAGGCACAGCTGGACAACACCAGGATAACCTGTCCCATAACCGGTATCGTAACCAACAGATATATAAATCCCGGGGAGCTTGCCACCACAGGAGCAGCTCTACTTACAGTTGCTGATACTTCCTCACTAAAACTGAAGGGTACGGTAAAAGAAGACGTAATTCCATACCTACATCTGGGGCAGAAGGTCAGGATAGAAACGGACGCCCTTCCAGGTAGAGTTTATCACGGAAGAATAACTGAAATTGGGCCCCTGGCGGAATCCACAGGTCAGCTCTTTCCCCTTGAAGTTGCCGTTGACAATCCAGGACAGCTGATGCCGGGAATGACTGCAAGGGCAGTAATTACCTTTAAAGGACCTGAAGGCATAGTGGTACCCCTTTCAGCTGTCAAAAATGAGAAGGGTAAAAACTATGTTTTCGTTATTGATGACAGGGACAGGGTTAAAAGAAAGGAAATTAAGCTGGGCTTCAAAGGTGATAAGGAAGCCGTTGTACTGAAGGGAATAAAACCAGGAGACAGGGTCGCAGCTTCAAATATTGATCTTTTAAGGGATGGAATGCGAGTAAAGGATGTTTAGCGGGTTCTTTCAGCCTTTCCAGGCAGCGTGTAAAGGATCTCAACACTGAATCTTCTTGAGCAGCGCCGAATCATTTTAAATACCCTATCACCAAAGAGATAGTAAAAGATGCCGTTTCCCAGGGCATGGGCAGTATCAAACCAGAAGCTGGCAGCAAAAACTCCAAGGAGAGTTTTAAGATTTAAAGGTTCAACGAAAGCTGCCCAGTACCAGAGGTCGATGATCCAGCCGAAGAGGTATCCCCAGAGAAAGGAAAAAGCAGTCATGCTTTTCCTGCCCATTTCAGGGAAAAGCCTTTTCATCATGCCCGCTGACATCCCGGCAAGCCCCCAGGACAGCATCTGCCATAGGGTCCACGGTCCCTGCCCGAGAAAAATATTGGAAACAAAAGCAGCAGTAGACCCCACCATAAATCCCGCCCTGCTGCCCAGGGCCCTGCCGGAAACGATAACCAAAAAGGTGGTGGGCTGAACACCCGGAATAAAGGCAAAAGGAAGGCGTCCTACTGCTGCAGCTGCGGCAAGCACTGCCACAAGAGCGATTTCTTTAGAAGAAGCAGCACCCTTTTCAAACATCAGGTAAAAAACACCAGGGAAGCTGCCGCAGCAAAAATAAGCATGAGCCCAGGATTCTGGGCTTTAATATTTATCCGCACCATCAGAAAAACCGTTAAAAAAACCGCTGCTCCTGTAAATATCTTCTTATAAACAGACTCCACGTCTCTACCTCCCTTTTCGTTCCCCTTCATCCGGCACTGGAAATGATGGGACCGAGCACTTCCAGAGCCTCCTCTACCGTTGTGATCCCCTCTGCAAAGCCCCGGCACAGCTTCCCCATCTGAGTTGAATAAAAAAGGGAGCGGCTGAAAACTTCCCGTGCTTCTCCATCGCACACCTTCTCTCCACCGTGAATGATCACTGCTCTTTGTGCAAACTGGGAAGCAAACTCCACATCATGGGTGGCCATCATTACCGTAATTCCCTGTTCTTTAAGCTCTACCAGAAAATTTCCCAGCTTCATCTTTAAAAACCAGTCAAGACCCCTGGTGGGCTCATCCAGAAGGAGAAGGGAAGGACGGAGAACCAGCACCGAAGCCAGGGCTGCCCTCTGCTGCTCTCCACTGCTCAAATCCCTGGGGTTGGCTTTTCGGCATGCATCAAGTCCCAGCTTTTTCAGAAGGTAATCCACTATGCCGTCATCCTTTAACCCAAAATTTTTCAGAGTAAAGAGGAGTTCCTCCTCCACGGTGTCCCTGAAAAGATAATCGCTGGGATTCTGGGAAAGGTATGCCACACCTCCGGGAAAAGAGAAGGTGGGGTTCTGGGCCTTTTTTTCCTGACTGCAGTGGAATTCCACTCTTCCCTTACTGGGCGCAGCCAATCTCGCCATGACCCTCAAAAGGGTGGTTTTGCCCGCACCGTTTTCTCCAAGAACAGCCGCAAATTCCCCCATGTCCAATTTAAGGTCTATTCCCTCCAGAGCCCGCCTGCCGTTGGGGTAAATAAAGGAAACATTTTTTAGCTCCATGAGCCTTCCTTTCTCGCAGGAGAAATTCTCAGCAAAAGTTTTCCCTTTAATTTCCGCCGGAAGACTTTTTCCGTCAAGCCTTTCCTTAAGCACCCTGCGCCCTTCCTTAACAGTAAGGGGCACCGGGGAAATGCCCAGCTCGTAAAAGAATCGGCACACGGGAGGAATTAAAACAAGCCCTTCTTTAGGGCACCTCTTTACCATTTCCTGGGGAGTACCGCAGAACAAAGCCCTACCTCCATCCATAAAAAGTACCCTGTCCGCCAGATGAAGACACCTTTCCAGCCTCTGCTCAATTAAAATCACCGTAATACCCAGTTCCTCGTTTATACGCTTAATAAGGTTCAATATTTCCTCTGCCGAAGGAGGATCCAGCTGGGATGTAGGTTCATCAAAAATGAGGACCCTGGGCTCCATGGCAAGGACCGACGATATGACCAGCTTCTGCTTGATTCCTCCAGAAAGCTCAGAGGTGGGAACATCCTTCACCGCTGTAAGCCCCATAAAGGCCATTACTTCAGCTATGCGGCGCCCCATTACATCCCGGGAAAGCCCAAGATTTTCTAAACCGAAGGATATTTCTGCTTCCACCTCCGTCATCACCAGCTGATTTTCTGGGTCCTGGAAGACCATTCCTATTTCTCCCGGGGGCACCCTCCTGCGGTCCCTTATCATATCAATGCCCCGATAAAAAACACTGCCCCCTATTCTACCACCATAAAAATCAAGGAGCAGCCCTGCCAAAAGCTTTGCCAGGGTGGACTTTCCGGACCCCGATCCTCCTATTATAAGGAAAAATTCCCCCTCGAAAATGGACAGATCAATGTCCTCAAGGGCCGGCACACTTCTTTCCGGATAAAAATAAGTCAAATTTTCGATCTCAAATAATGCCATCTCTCCCACCCCCAGCCCATAAACAAGGGAACAATCAGAAAAAACATGATCCCGAAGAAAAAATAAAGGGTTTCTGGAACAGATACAAGCTCCATAAGCCTGGGATAATATGAAAAGCTTCCTTTGCCGGTATTTACAGCCAAAACCGAAAGCAGCAGCGCCAAAACAGAACAGCCTCCGGTTAAAATATCCCTGGGCCGCACTCTCTCCCGCCTGTAAACACTCTTTCTTTTTCCCCTGTATCCCCTGGCTTCCATAGCTTCTGCCAGGGTAAAGGAATCCTCTAGAGAAAAACTCAACAGGGTGTCCAGCACCAACATATATTTCTCAGCCCTTTCTTTAAGGCCGCCCTCTCCAACATCCACTCCCCTTATAATCAGGGCTTCCCTTATTCCCTCAAGCCTCCTTATAGTACCGGGAAGAAGTCTTAAAGCCAGTGAAACCACAAGGACAGATTTAGAGGCAGAAAAAGATACCGCCCGAAGAAGCCGGTCAGGGTGAACCATGACATTAAAAAGAAAAAAAATTCCAAGAACGGTAAGGAGCCTTATTCCCATGGCAGCTCCAAAGCACAGGGCTTCAAGGGTGAATATTACTCTTTCCCCAAAGGGGAGCCTGGGGCTCTGCCACAGCACTGTTTCTCCAGAACCTGCTCCCAAAAAATTTACCAGCATTATAAGCAGTGCCATGACAGTCCCCGGTTTAAGGAAGATTTCCAAATCCTCAAGCCCCCCAGTTAAAGCCGCAGCCAGAACAATCACCAAAGAAAGCCCCAAAAGATACAGGGGATGGCTGAAAATAAGGGCCATAACCAGCATGGAAAATAGGTACAAAGCGGCAGCCCCGGGATGCAGACTCTGAAAAAATAAATTCCCTTTTTTAAAATTAAACTGGTATGGGTATCCATTCATAAATCTCAGCTTCTTTCCTGGTTTTCATAGAACCTTAAGGCTTTAAAGAATCCCATGACGGACCCCGAAAGTTACTGCCCGCACTGTACCACCATATAATTTTATCTCCCCCTTTAACGGACATCTTACCAGCAGAAATGCTGGGAATTCTATCATTCACCTTGTACATCCATCCGCTCATCCCCTCATTTTTCTGCCCTTCCACCGATGTTACAAAGTCTCCATAGAGGGGGCTTATGGTAAAACTTAATCCTGTAGCTTCCAAGGCACCCAGAGCCGTGATCCCCCACCTGCTGTTTTCATTTAAGGTTACGAAGGAAGGACCAAAAAGCAGCTCGCCATTTTTTCCTACCACAGCAATCCAGACTTTTGTACCGCCTGATTTTTCTGCATCCTTTAGGTCCCTTTTTTGCTCTGAAAAATCTTTTTTCTGCTGCCCCTCTTTACTTCCAAAACCCTCTTTGCTTCTGCTCTCGTGCCCCGCAGTGCTTCCGCTGCTTTCCCTTTTATCCTCAAAAGAGGCTTGGTCTCTTTCTGAAACTTCATTTCCTTGGGCAGTTACTTTTTCTTCTGGCTTTTCTTCATCTACAGAAGCAGGTTTCTGAACTTCCTTTAAAGTCAAGGAGTTCTTTAAATCATCAGAAGAAACTCCGTTAAAATGGCTGTATAGGGGAGGGCCCAAAAGGGCCAGCACCAGCACCAAAAACGCAGCAAAGTAATGCCACCTTTTTTTGAACATCCCTCAAACCTGCCTTCCTGCAGTTTTTCTACTCCCATCCTTCCATCAGCACTCTGTATATCAGCACCGCTGCTTCAGCCCTTTTTATAGCATTCTTCGGCCCAAATGTCCCATCTTCATAGCCCTTTATAAGACCGCGCTCCACTGCAGAAGCAACGGCTGTCCCTGCCCAGGGAGAAATGCTGGAAGCATCCTTAAATGAAAGAAGACCTTTTTCTTCCGTTTTTTCTCCCAATGCCCTCATCAGCATTACAGCGGCTTCTTCCCTGCTTATGCGGATGTATGGCCTAAAGGTGCCGTCTTCGTACCCTTTAATTATACCTTTTGCCGCGGACAGCATTACTGCATCATAAAACCAGCGGTCTTTTCCAACATCTTTAAATTCCCCATGGGGCAGTACTTCTATCTCACATTTTTCTTTAATTTCCAGAGCTCTCAGCAGCATTGCAGCAAATTCTGCCCTTGTGACATCTTTACCGGGCTCAAAGTTTCCCCGTCCTGTTCCCTCAATGATACCAGCGCCACCAAGGAGCTCCACTGCATCGGAAGCCCAATTATATGCTTTTTTATCTCCCACATCACTAAAATACATCCTTTTTTCCTTTACAAATACCGCAGTACTGGATAATTCTTCAACAGCCCCAAAAACTACGCTTTGGGAAGCATCAAAAACGCAGGGCAGAGCCGTCCAGCTCTTCTTTTCCATGTCATATTGTGCCAGGACAACATCATCAGCCTTTGACAGTGGAGGAAGGAAAACTTTAAGATAGAACACCGCTGGTGATCTGAGCTTTATACCTTCGGGTTCCAGGCAGTAAACAGGTGTAATAAGACGAAATCCCTGGGGTTCAGGATATACAGAGTCTTCTCCCACTTCCCGCACTGAAACTTCAGCTTCTTCAGCAAAGGATTTCCCTGGAACCACAAGAGCCGCCTCAAATCCGTCGGTAACAACCCCTCCCCTTTCAGGGTCCACTTTCATATTTATTTCAACAACATTCTTATCCAGCTTCCTTTTTAAAGCCAACCTCTCGTCAGCAGCGGGCATTAAATCTTCCCCTACTACGACCACTGTTCTCCCTGCCTCTTCAATTTTCCCAAGGGTTTTTACTCTTTTTTTCAAGCCCAGCAAAGTGTACAAATTTTCGAAAGCATTTAACGCATTATTTGAAACTTTAAGTGAAGGGGAAAGTTTTTCAACCTGTGCCGCAATTTCTTCAGAAATAACTTCCGTATTGTCGGCTTCCTCAAGCTGAAGCAGGTCCTCCCAGTCAGGACCCACAGAATCCAAACTGGTGCTGTACCACCAGATTACCTTATCTCCCTCGTCCACCTCGTAGTCCTTTGCCGATACAGAAGGAATATCATCGTTTACCTTATACATCCAACCGCTTAAACCCTTGTTTGCCAAGCCACAAATTGAAGTAACAAAACCGTCCCACCTGCTGGACACCTCATAGGGAAGCCCCGTGGCATCGAGGGCTCCAAGGGCTGTCGCTCCCCAGGGATTGTCGGGATCAATGTCCACATAATCTGGGCCAAAAAAAATTTCGTTGTTTAAGCCCACTACACCTACACCGACGGTAATGGCTTTTTGCTGCACTTCACCTCGGGGCTGCTGGGGCCAGTTATTATTCCCCTGGTAATCCGGCAGTAAATCTCCAAGAATTAAATACGCATACAATGCCCAAGTGGCGTCCATTGTGTTCCTGACTTCTCCGAAGCTTCCGTCACTGTTTAAAGCATCTTCTATCATATAATCAATAGCGCTTTTGCCCTCAGAACTTTTCCACGAAGACGGGTCCCTTCCCCAAATTTTCAGGGTAACAATAACCTCAACCGTATCAATTAAAGCGTCATCCCAGGAAGAAGCCTCAAAGCTCCCGTCAGCGTTCTGTTTTCCCCGCATCCAATCAAGCCCTGCATTAACTGCCTGCTGAACGTCACTGGCGCTTTTTATATTCTCAGGCAGTGCCTTTAGTATGCGCAGAGCCTGGGCAGTAGCCATAAAATCGGGGTAAAAGGCGCTTCCCCAGCTGGCCCCCCATGAGCCGTAGCTTTCTGCCTCCTTATCCGTACATTGGCTGCTTAAAACATAACTTTTTACCTGCTCAGCATTCAAAATGCTTAAAAGCCCTGCTTGCGCCAGAGCATCAAGGGCTGCAAAGTCGCTGTATATATTTCCGTCAAAGCCCCTGTCCTCGCTCCATCTGCTGAAAAGAATACCCTTAAGCTGTGCGGACAGATCTTTGTACCCCCACTTTTCCGCCGCAAGAATGTGATGGGCTATTTCTTTAGCAGAAACCCCCTCTGGGTTTTTAACAATATCCTGGGCTTTATTTAATATCACCTGCTTTAAGGAAAGTCCTTCGTAGGTCCACTTCTGAACGGAAACATCCTCCCCAGCCAGGGTAAGCACATAGGCATCATAGGCTGATAACTTACTGCCGCTTACGTAAGCATTAAGGTTGAACTCCACAGCTTTTGAAATGAGCTGTTCATAGGTAGAAGCCGCCCCTGTACTGAAAGGGAGCCCCATTAAAACTAATAAAATGACAAGGATAAAAACAGAAACAGATTTCAGTAAAATGGAGCCTCTAAATCTTTTTATTACCCCCACAGGCAGTTTCCTCCCTTTAAATTTTTACGCCGTAAAAATTTAAAAAGGCTGCAGCTTCAAACCACCCCCTTTTTGACCATCAGGATGGGGCAGAAAGCCGACAGCCTTTTTTGAGCAGAAAATCCCCCAAACCCGAAAAAACCAATCCGCTTTTTCGGCATAAAAGCAAAAACCCTGCTCCTAAGCAAGCAGGGGCCAAGGCCTTCCCCATCCTGCGTAGGGAGCACCCAGCTCACAGGCAGGAACAGGTCTCCTGGCTCGGCTTCACCGCAGGCCTGCGCCTTCCCAGGCAAAAGCCCAGTGGCATAATGCAGACTGCTCCACCTTACAGTGGCGCGGACCGCGCCGGATTCTCACCGGCTTCCCTTGATACCTGCCCGTCTGTGTTTTTTTAAATTATAACCGATGGAAAAAAACGGGTCAACAGGGACCAAATGCTGACCCTTTAGCTTAGCGAGGAAATAATTAACACCCTTTTTAATATGACAGAACCTCCTTCGGCCACATATTATGTGTTTAGTATACAATATGTAATTTAAGGAGGACCTTTAATGTCAATAACAATTACTGTGTTCCCTGGAAAAGACAAAGCAAATCTTAAGGAAAACTTTAAACCCATCACCTTTATCAGTGGGGAAAGTGTTTCCATTGTGGGACCCACAGGAAGCGGCAAAACAGCTTTTATTAACGATATTGAACTCCTTGCCCAAGGGGATACCGTAACGGGCCGTACCGTTATGATCAACGGGCAGTATCCTTCAGATGAGTACCGGCACAATCCCGCCGTTAAACCCATAGTCATGATCACCCAAAATACCAAATGCTTCACCGATCTTACCGTGGAAGAGTTCATCCTTACCCATGCCAGGGCTAGAAAAAAGGAAGGGCCCAAAATAGCGGCATTAACAATAGAGATGGCTAACCTCTTTACTGGAGAAAAAATTTCCGAAAAAATGCGGGTTACATCTCTTTCAGGGGGACAGACAAGGGCCCTTATGATTGCCGACGCCATAACTGTGGGAGCTGCACCCATTATCCTGCTGGATGAAGTTGAAAATGCAGGCATTTTTAAACATAAGGTGATAGAAGTGATTAAAAATACGGATAAAATTATCATTTTCGTAACCCATGACCCCGTTATTGCCCTGCTTACGGATAAAAGAATAGTAATGAAAAATGGTGCTGTTAAGAAGGTCATCAACCAAAGCAAAAAAGAACTTTGGGCTGCCAAAGTGCTAATAGATCTTGACCAAAAAATGGGGATGATCCGCGAAGAACTGCGCCGGGGAAACATTATTTCTGAGGAAATCCTTGGAATTATAGGGCTTGAAGCCGGCGTAGTAACAAGCGCGGAGGTGGTTTAATGAAACTTTTAATTATTGCAGGTCCTCCCTCCTCTGGAAAAACCGCTTTGGCTAAACAGATCATAAAAAATTTAGGTTATTGCTTAAAAATTTCCTTCTTAAAGATTGATGTGGTAAAGGCCTTTGAAGATGAAGAACTTAAGAAGGAATTTAATATTGAAACTATGAAGGTGTATTCAGGGGATCTGTGTCCCGATCATGCGGAAGTAATGGTTCTGGGAGATGCTGTTTCGTGGGCAGAAAACTTAAAATCGGACCTATTGATAGTTGAAAGCGCAGGGCTCTGCTTAAGATGTTCTCCTTACCTAAATCAGGGATTGGGAATAGTGGTACTGGACGCCATCTCCGGCATTCATGCCCCTGCAAAAATGGGACCCATGGTGAGCCTGGCAGATATAGCCGTAGTAACAAAGATCGATCTGGTTAGCCAGGCGGAAAGGGAAGTGTTCAGGCAGAAAATTTTTGAAATTAATCCTGAAATTCAGATGTTTGAGACAAATGCCCTTTACGGCACTTCCCTGCAGTTCCTCTATCGCAAAATTCTTATGTCGGACCCCATAAATCCTGAAACCCTTAAACTTAAGGGGGTTCCGCCCATAGGCACCTGCACCATATGTGTGGGGAGAAAGGAAATCGGATGGAAGCACCACTTCGGCATAGTAAAAAAACTTGATCAGTGCAGTGAATATCTCTACAGGGGGGAGTAACCATGGGTGAAAAAGGAATAAAATGGCTGCCTCCCGGGAAGAACTGCGGACTATGCGGGTTAAAAACCTGCAGCCTCTTTGCAGCTCTTGTTGAAGCAGGAATTAAGAACCCCAAGGACTGTCCCTATTACCTTGAAGCAAAAAGTCCCAAAGAAAAAAATCTTCCGGAATATATAGAACACGAAGCCCTTTTCCCTGAAAGAGATGTATTGGGGAAAGAATTTGATTTTATTCTCCATCCCCTGCCGGGGGAAATTTCTGCACGAAAAATCATACTGCCCTTCAGAAGCAATCTGGTGGATACCAGGAAAATAGTTCCAGGAGATATAGTTATGGGAAGGCCCATGGGGGCGGGCTGCCCCATCCCCCATGTTCTTAAAGTTATAAAAGCTGAACCCCTAACGGGACTTCTCCATACCTGGGTAGTGGGTCCAAAATACTCTCGAGAAGGAAAAGTAAAAATTAAAGATCTTTCCGCCTACCACATGGTGGGATTTGAAGGAATTGCCCGAAATATAAAAAGGGAACCCACTTTTGGAATGAGACAGAGATTTCTTCCAGGATTCTGCATGATGACCTTAAGCCATACGGGAATCATCAACATGATTCTTGTTAAAAAAAGCGGGCTTCACGTACGAATAGAAGATATCAGGATTATGTAGCATCTGCTTTATTTCTTCCCTTAAACCATGTAAGTTCTGTATTATCTATGGCATCAATTTCTGAAACATAGGGTTTTATGTCCACTATATAGGAACCGTCAAGGGCATCCAGCCCGCTCACATAAAGGTTGTTTCCTTCCCTACGGAGCAGTTTGGCAGTACAGAATGCTATGGGGTTGGGACGAGCAGGGGAACGGCATGCAAAAACTCCCCGGGGCTCTTCACTTCCCGGGGGGTAAGCTATCAGCCTGTCCCTATCCACCAGGTGGCACCAGTAAAGAACAATAAGATGGGAAGCACATTCCACATCCTTCAGCCCCTCAGCAAATTCAGGAAAAATTTCAAGGACAAATTCAACATCTGCTCGGTGCCTGCCCTGACGGGGAGCATCTTCCTTTCGCTTGTATGGAGAATGAATAACTCCAATGGGATAAATTTCCAAACCAAAAACCTCCTTAAAATAGTAAAAACTCACCTTATTCCAATTACTTCATGAACCTGCCATTTATCATCAACCCAAAGCCCTATTACATCAGCATCAAACCCCCATGATTTAACTGTTTCCACAGCAGCATGGAGATGTTTGATATGGATTTCCCTATCCACAGGATTGCCCGCACAGTCATAGTGGGCTACCACTGCAATAAGTTTTGAGAAATGCTTTGTAATGGAAATTTCGACCCTTTTTCGAATGGAATCTGCGGCAGAACTACTCCTGTTCTCTGCCAGAATTTTATCTGGACCCGGTTCCGTAATCATATCCACATAATCAACTCCGTACTTTTCCTTCAGAAAATTAATGACAGGAACCTGAACCCTTCCGTCCATGCAGTTCACAGCAACAGCAAATTTTGCATCTTTCATTGGAATTCACCTACCCATCAAATTTAAAAACAGCTCACTGCCGTCTCGGCAGGAGCTTTCTAATCCTCTTCAATAAACTTTTTCATTTCAATACCTGCTTCTTCAGCAATCTCAAGGGCAAGTTTATCCTGATACAGCTCTCTGTAAACAATTTTTTTTATGCCCACATTTACCAAAAGCTTCATACATAGACTGCAGGGACTGGTATTAACATAAAGGGTGCTTCCCTCTGCTCGGATGCCGAACTTTGCACACTGGGTTATGAGGTTTGCTTCTGCATGGGCACCTCGGCACAGGTGAAGATCTCTGCCGGATTCTATTTCCCTTTCCTGGCGAATGCATCCCACTTCTTCGCAGTGCTTCAATCCCGAAGGGCTGCCGTTGTATCCTGTGGCTAAAATTCTGTTGTCTAGAACCAGAACTGCCCCCACCTTCCTCCGCAGGCAGGTAGACCGAGTTGCCACCATTTCCGTTATAGCCATGAAATATTCATCCCAGCTGGGCCTTTGAGTTTTTGCACGGTCGATTTTTTTCATTAGATAAAACTCACCTTCAGACATTATCTCTCAAATATACGGATTAAACGCACATTTATCCTTCTTTAATCTAAATCTATTCATAAAGGGGAAATCCATCGCACAGCTCCTTAACGATCTTACGGGCTCTGTCGAGTTTTTCCGCAGAAGCATCATAGGATAGGGTAAGATCTATAGCTTCAGCAATGCGCTCCATTTCAGGCTCCTTCATTCCCCTAGTAGTTACCGCCGGAGTTCCCAGCCTTAATCCGCTTGCTATAAAAGGCTTCTCGGGATCAAAAGGTATGGTATTTTTGTTAGCAGTAATTCCCACTTCATCCAGCCGTTCTTCAGCTTCTTTCCCGGTGAGCCCTTTATTTCTCAAATCAATGAGCATCAGATGGTTATCCGTTCCTCCAGCAACTAAATTAAAGCCCCTTTCCTTTAATGCTTCTGCCAGGGCTTTTGCATTGGCCACAATCTGTTTCTGATATTCTTTAAACTGCGGCTCAAGAGCTTCCTTTAAAGCTACTGCTTTGGCTGCAATCACATGCATCAGGGGACCGCCTTGAATGCCTGGAAAAACTGCCTTGTCCACCGTTTTTGCATACTCCTCTTTACAGAGTATAAGGCCTCCCCTTGGACCCCGCAGGGTTTTATGCGTAGTGGTTGTTACAAATTCTGCATGGGGAACAGGAGTGGGATGGAGACCTGCAGCCACAAGGCCCGCTATATGAGCCATATCAACCATAAGATAAGCTCCCACTTCTTTAGCTATGTCCGCAAAAATGGAAAAATCTATGGTCCTTGGATAAGCGCTTGCTCCAGCAATGATAATTTTGGGTCTGTGCTTCTTAGCAATTTCCCTTACCTGATCATAGTCAATCCTCTGGGTCTCCCTATCAACGCCGTAAAAAACCACTTTGAAATAGGAACCGGAAAGGCTGACGGGACTTCCATGGGTAAGATGCCCTCCGTGGCTCAGATCCATACCCATGATCACATCCCCGGGCTTCAAAACAGCAAAGTAAACAGCAGTGTTAGCCTGAGCTCCAGAATGGGGCTGAACATTGGCATGATCTGCCCCAAAAAGCTCCTTTGCCCTTTCTATGGCAAGATTTTCCACAATGTCAACATATTCACAGCCTCCATAATATCTGCGTCCTGGATAACCTTCGGCATACTTATTCGTAAGTACAGATCCCATAGCTTCCAAGACCGCTTCGCTCACAAAATTTTCAGAAGCTATGAGCTCAATTTTTGTTCGCTGGCGGTTGAGCTCCAGTTCTATAGCTTCTGCTACCTCAGGATCAATTTCCTTTACTTTTTCAAGACTTCTCATTGTACACTCTCCCCTTTAATATATTGACGTTCCACATCCGTTATTTTATCAATCCTGCGCTTATGCCTTCCCCCTTCAAACTCGCTTTCAAGCCAGACTCTTAATATTTCCAAAGCTAAGCCCGGTCCCACTACCCTTTCTCCAAGGCACAGTATGTTTGCATCATTGTGCTCCCTAGACATCCGCGCAGAAAAGGTATCACTGCACACAGCAGCTCTTATCCCCGGTACCTTATTAGCCGCAATGGCCACACCGATTCCTGTCCCACAGCATAAGATACCCCTATCCACATCACCTGAAGCCACAGCACAGGCTACTTTCAGGGCAAAATCTGGATAATCAACGGAATTGCTATCAAAAGTGCCGTAGTCTTCTACTTCTATATCCCCTCTGTCCTTTAAATAGTTCTTGATCAATTCCTTAAGGTTATACCCTCCGTGGTCGCTGCCAATTCCAATTCTCAAGGAATTCACCCTCTTAAAACCTTCGTTATAAATTACAGCTTGCTTTTTCTTCGACAAAATCAGTTTTTTTCCTTCACGAATCACGTATCGCAGGTATCTCTTTTTTCAGCTAAAAATTTTTCAAGGGCATGCTTAATATACTCTTCCATTTCCAGAGAAAGAATCTCATACTCATCTATAGACTGTCCAAAGGGATCAGAAATATCAAGGATATTGGCTCCTCTGCTTAATGAATACAGTTTTTCTCTTTCAGGGCGCGTAAACTCCGCATACTCCCGCTCCAGTTCCAGCATTTCCCTTTCTATTGTCCTAAGCCTCATTTCCAGTTCCCTATACTGCCTTCTAAGTTCTTCCATTTCCCTCCCATATTTTTTAAAAAATTCCTTTTCCTTTTCTTCAAGAATTGCTTTAACTTCTAAATACTCAGGAGAAGCACATCCAAGCTTGTCCAAAACATATTCCTTTAACGTAAACACCTTTCCCCACGCAGATGGAACCATGGCGAGTATCTGCCTTTTATGCCCTTCGGTCATGGTTAATACAAGATCTGCCTTCTCAATTAACTCAGGGGTTACCCTTTTTGCCCTGTGTCCCAAAAGGTCAATACCCTTTTTCTTCATTACCTCCACTGCCTGTGGAGAAGCAGGACTGCCCTCGAGAGCCGCTGTTCCTGCTGAAATCACCTCAACATTACTTTCCCCAAATTCTTCGGAAAGCAGTTTTTTCGCAATGGCTTCTGCCATACTGCTGCGGCAGGTGTTTCCGCTGCATACAAATAAAATGGTGTACACGCCTTCACCCCCTATGAGGCAATCATTTTTATGCCTATTAAAAAAAGTATCAAAGAACCAGCAAATTCAGCTTTATTACCCAACCATCCCCCAATACGGCTTCCAAAAAGAAAGCCCACAGCTGCCATCAATCCCGCAGCAGCTCCAAAAGCACCCACAGTCATGGGAAGATTAAAATTAAAGGTACCCAGCCCAAAACCTACTGTCAGGGCATCCAAACTTACACTGCCCGCAAGAGCAATAAGCCCCCAAAAGCCCCCCATTAATTTAAGCTTAATCCCTTTTTCAGAAGAATTTCCAGTATTTTTGTATATCTTTAAATACTCAACTATTCCCTGAACACCAATGAATATAAGAACAAGGGCACCCAGTATACCTGCAGCCTGACCCACAGCTTTTCCCAGAACAGTTCCCAGGGAAAGCCCCACTAAAGGCATAATTATGTGAAAAAGACATATTACTGCTGATGCCCATAGGGCACTTTTAAGCTTTATACCCGTCACCCCTATTCCCACTGCCATGGAAAAAGCATCAGTCCCAAGGGCACAGGCTAAAAGCAGAATTGTGGGCAGATTATTCACCAAAAACCCCCCTCAAAAATTTCCCGAAAGAAACAGAATTACAGCAAAGCCTACCAAAGCTCCTTTTAAAGACATTCCAGTATTATTTCGGACTGCTTCAGGCACAAGCTCAAGAGCTACTATATAGGCCATGGCTCCTCCAGCTAAAGCCAGCATAAAAGAAATAAAGTTTTCAGACAAATTAACCAGCCAAAATCCCAAAACTGCCCCAATGGGAGTTGCCAGGCTCACAAGGGCAGCAGCAGCGGCTGTGCGCCTTTTCCCCATTCCACCCATTAAAAGGGGAGCTGCCACAGCCATTCCTTCGGGTATATTGTGAAGCCCTATGGCAAAAGCAATTACCGCTCCTAAACGAACCTCTGCAGTATATCCCGCAGCAATGGCTATCCCCTCGGGAAAATCATGCAGTGCTATCCCAATTCCCACAAGGGTACCCAAGCGAAGAAGATGACCCGATGCATTAAAGGAGCTGTCCAAAAAATTCATCATTGTACCCATCATGCCGTCCAAAATAAATAAAATTCCAACTCCAGTGATAAAACCCCCTAAAGAAGATAAAAGAGTCCCGTACTTCAAACTCGACGGTATAAGGTCAAAAAAAACAACTCCGCTCATTATCCCGGCAGCAAGGCCCAGAAAAAAAGCCAGGGATTTTTTTGTGCAGCTGTTTGTGAACATTACAATAACACTGCCTAAAAAAGTGGAAATTCCCGCAGCAAGACTTAGCAGCAGTATCTCAATCAAAAACCCCACCCCGCTCCTCTTTTCAACAAAATTTTATTCAGGAAAGGTGAAGGATAGTATCTTTGGACCCATTTCCCATTACAGTTCAATTATGCGGTCCCCTGAAGCCTTTTTTATTCTGTTCATTACCGCATATCCAATTCCTTCAAAGGGAAATTCTTCCACCAGGATAATGTCCATATCTTTATCATCGCACCAATGAAGGGCATCATAAAGCTTTCTGGCCACAGTTTTGGGATCCTCTCTGCTTCCTAAAATAATTAAAAGATCAGCTTTGAAATTATTCCGTTGATAATACTGATGCGTTTCCCGGGAACAAAGTACGGCAACCTTTTTCCCCTCTTTCTGCCAATTAAGGACCAGCTCCCTGATTTTTCCCACAGCCTTTTTAATGCTGCCACGGATTATATATAGTTCACCCCGGGGAGAATAGTGCCTGTATTTCATTCCCGGAGACCGGGGAATAAATTCATTCCCATTCATATTTTCCCTTTCAGGAGACAACCTCACCTTTTTTAAAAGTTTTTCCAGCTGTTCCTTGGTAACGCCTCCAGGTCTGAGAATTGTTGGAACATCCGAAGAAAAGTCCAGAACTGTGGATTCTATCCCCACAGAAGTAGAACCGCCGTCCAAAATACCTCCAATGGCACCATACATATCTTTGAGAACATGCTTGGCAGAGGTAGGGCTGGGTTTTCCTGAAACATTGGCACTGGGAGCAGCAATAGGACAGCCTGCCCAGCGAATCAGTTCCAGGGCAACTTTATGCCTGGGCATGCGCACAGCTACAGTATCCAACCCAGCAGTAACCCCATAAGGAACTTCCCGGCTTTTCGGCAGAACCAAGGTCAAAGGCCCGGGCCAAAATTGCCTAATGAGCAGAGCTGCCTCAGGAGGAATTTCCTGTACCAATTTTTTCAGCTGGCTCAAATGTGCCACATGAACTATCAATGGATTGTCTGCAGGACGTCCTTTAGCAATGAATATTTTCTGGACAGCCTCGGGATTAAAGGCATCAGCCCCAAGTCCGTAAACCGTTTCTGTGGGAAAGGCTACAGTTTTTCCGCCACGAATAAATGAAGCAGCCTCAATTATTTTATTTTTTTCAGGATGAAAAGGGTTTACCCTCCAATATCTGGTGCGCATTTTTTCCCCAGCTATAATAATCACCTTCTGCTGACCAAAATCCTAATTTTTTGACCCCATATCCATCCTTCCCCAGAATAGTATACCACATATTGTTTTTTTACCTTCTAAAAATAAGAAAAGGCTCTTTTTGAGCCCACAGCCCATATCCTATGGAAGCATTGGGGTATTATTTTATGCCGTTTTAGGGTCTGCACCTTTCCTCCCCCCTAATATCAATCTCAAAAGGGGAGGAGTAACAACGGTGGTAACAATCGCCACAACTACCATTGAAGTAAAGAGAGCTTCATTAATTAGCCCTTCATCAAGACCGATCTTTGCCACAATGAGTGCAACCTCACCCCGGGCAATCATTCCTGTACCCACCACCAAAGAGCTTTTAAGATTCATTCCAGAAATCATTGCTCCTGCTCCACAGCCTATAATTTTTGTCAGCACCGCAAGAAGGGTAACGATAACCGTAAAAAGCACCATATCTCCTGTCATTCCCCTGACATCAGCAGCAACACCAATGCTTACAAAAAAGAAGGGAATGAAAAAGGAATATCCCACCTGCTCAGCACCTTCAAAAATGTTCATTCTGTGATCCGTCATGCTTATCATAAGACCGCATAAATAAGCACCCACTATTCCTGCCATTCCCATATATTCAGCAGCCACAGCATAGGCAAAGGCTGTAATAATTCCCATAGTCAAAATGGGAACGGTAACACCCATTTTGGATGCAAAGTTGAGTATTCTGGGAACGATGGTAAGACCCACTATAATACCTAGTACAAAAAACAGCACAACTTTAACAGCTATTGCAGCTAATCCAGATACTCCTGCACCCTGTCCCATTTCAATGCCCAGAACAATACTTAGGGTGATAAGTCCCAAAATATCATCTATAACCGCTGCCCCTAAAATGGTAAAGCCCTCCCTGCTTTGAAGCCTCCCCAGCTCCCTAAGGGTCTGGACAGAAATGCTCACGCTGGTTGCCACAAGTATTGTACCCACAAAAAGAGCCCTCGCCCAGTCGTAGCCGAAAACAATGGAAATCCAGTATCCTGCAGCAAGGGGAGCAAGCACTCCAAGGACAGCAGCCAAAAAGGCACCTTTAGCACTCTTCAAAAACTCTTCTACATCGGTTTCAACCCCTGCAATAAACATGAGCAGGAGAACCCCAACTTCTGCAAGCTCCTTTAAAAGCTCCGTTTCATGAACCAGTCCCAGCACGCTGGGACCTATGATTATACCAACCAAAAGCTTTCCAAAAACCGAAGGCTGGCCGAAGCGGATGCTTAAATCCCCAGCAATCTTCACCGCCGCAAGAACTATGATTATAATAATTAAAAATTCGGTCTTCTCTACAGCCGATGGAGAAGGCTTAAAAAAATCAATAAGTTTTACGCCTGTTGTAAGCATTAATCCCCCTCCTCTATATGACAGACAATATCTTTATACATTCTATCCTTAACATAAAAAACCTCTTTTCAAATTTTTTTGCAGAATACTTTAACTAAAAATTAGACCCAGCATTCCAGAAATTATTATCAGAATTATGGGATTAACATCCAGAAACAGCGCTCCCAGGATGTTACCCAGAATCAAAAAGTAGCCAAGGGGATCGTGTACCGACTGCTTCGTAATTACTATTCCTGCATAAAGAATAAGGGCCACAACCACAGGGCGCAGACCCGCAAATAGGTTCTGGGTATGACAGGATGCCTTATGCCCTGCCATCAGTCTTAAAAGAATTAGCATTGCTGCTGCCGAGGGAAGGCTTACCCCTATCGTCGCTACAGCTGCACCCAAAATACCCCCAATTTTATAGCCCACATAAGTAGCAGCATTTGTAGCTACAGGCCCTGGGGTCATCTGCGCAAAAGCAAAAAGGTCAATCATTTCCTTTGAAGTAAGCCACCCATGTTTATGTACCAGTTCCCTTAAAAGAATGGGGAACATGGCATTGCCGCCGCCAAAACTGAATGCCCCAATAATTATAAAACTTAGAAAAAGCTCAAAAAGCAATTTATCACCAGCCTTTTTATTTAGGCTTAAAAATTAGTTTTTTAACTTACATTCTTTTACTTTTTTCTTTTTTGGATTCCTTGGAAAATAAAGAAACAGGCCCAAAATCCCCCCTGCTGTAATAACCAGGATTGGGTGGGCATCAAATAAAACCAGAACCAAAATGCTTGCCAAAGCAATGAAAAGGCCTTTTTATCTTTTACAGCTTCCTTACCCAGAGAGTAGGAGGATGCTAGAAGAAGCCCTACCACTGCAGGTCTTGCCCCTAAAAGAAACTTCTCAATACCCTCAGCATTTCCATGTTTCAAAAGATAAAACGCAAGCAGAAGAATAGCCAAAAAAGAAGGAAAAACTGTGCCTGCCGTGGCCAGAAGGGCTCCCCAATAGCCCTTAATTCTATAGCCTACGACAGTGGAAGCATTTATGGCTACTCCTCCAGGACCGCACTGGGCTAAAGCAATAATATTGAGGAATTCCTCCACACTCATCAATTTCCTTTTCTCCACAAATTCTTTCTGCATAAGGGGAATCATCACATATCCCCCGCCGATAGTGAAAATACCTATCTTTACAAAAAGTAAAAAAAATTCCCAAGAACTTATTCGCTTTTCATCACCGCCCATTTCTTTAGAGCCTCCCGAATTTAAAGCTTTCTGCGGCAGATCACAACCCTATCCCTGCCTCCGTAATCCTTAAGAACCTTTATTTCATTTTCAAATATTCCAGCATCATAAAAGATCTTCCTTACTTCCCGAGCCTGATTCCAGCCTATTTCCACAGCAAGAACTCCCCCAGGATGAAGGCATGCCGAACACAGTTCTGCCAGCCTGTAATAGAACTTAAGCCCATCAGGTCCGCCGTCCAAGGCTTTTATAGGCTCAAAGGAAATCTCCTTTTGAAGCTTTAAGATATCACCTGAAGGAATATAAGGGGGATTGGACACAACGAGATCAAAAAATTCCTTCGGCTGCCAAAAAAATATATCCCCCTTAATAAAAATTATTCTATCCCTTACACCGTGCTTTTCAGCATTAAGGGAAGCGTTTTCTAAAGCCTTTTCTGAAACATCCAGTGCCGTAATTCTGCTCTCAGGAAAAATTTTTGCCAGGGTTACTGCAATAATGCCGCTCCCAGTGCCCACATCCAGTATCTTTTCAAATTTTTTTTCCAAACTCATTACGGCTTCCACAAGAACCTCAGTATCTCCTCGGGGAATAAACACTCCTTCTTCCACATAAAAATTCAAGGACATGAATTCCTGCTCATGGGTAATGTACTGCAAAGGATAACCTCTTATGCGCTCAGCAACAAAAAATTTGAATCTCTCCAGCTGCTCTTCCCCAAGAGGGTCCTTTAGGGAAGCAAGAAGCTTTCCCCTATCCACTTCCAAAACCTTTGAAAACAGGACCTCCGCCTCAAGACGGGAATTTTCCACTCCCTTTTTTTGGAGATAGGAAGCAGCCCACAGCAGTGCATCCTTAACAGATTTAAACTCCCTGGATGTCAAGCTCAGTGCTCCACCTCTTTCAGCTTTTCAGCCTGATCATTGGTAATCAAAGCATCGATTATCTCATCCAGCTCTCCCTCTAAAACGGATTCAAGTTTGTGAAGCGTCAGCCCTATTCTGTGATCCGTCACCCTGCTTTGAGGGAAATTATAAGTTCTAATTCTTTCACTTCTATCCCCGGTTCCCACCTGGCTTCTGCGTTCGTTGTCAATTTGATTTCTCTGCTCTTCTTGAAGCTTAGCTAAAAGCCGTGCCCTTAAAACTTTCATTGCTCTCTCTTTGTTTTTATGCTGGGATTTTTCATCCTGACAGGAAACCACTATACCTGTTGGAATATGGGTTATTCTTACAGCAGACTGGGTAGTGTTAACAGACTGTCCTCCCGGTCCGCTGGAGCAGAACAGGTCTATGCGGAGATCATCGGGATCAATTTCCACTTCTATTTCTTCAGCTTCAGGCAGAACCGCAACAGTAACAGTAGAAGTGTGAATTCTTCCTCCAGATTCTGTTACCGGGATCCGCTGAACTCTGTGAACACCGCTTTCATATTTGAGCCTGCTGTATGCACCTTTGCCCTTAACCATGAAGATAATTTCTTTAAAACCACCTACATCGCTGGGATGGGTATTCATAATTTCTATCTTCCAGTTCTTTTCTTCAGCATAACGGCTGTACATACGGAACAGATCTCCTGCAAAAAGGCTTGCTTCATCTCCCCCTGCCCCTGCTCTGATTTCCATGATCACATTCTTCTCATCATTGGGATCCTTTGGCAGAAGGAGTATCTTTAACCTTTCTTCCAGCTCTTCTTTTTTCTGAGTTAGACTATCTATTTCATCCTCAATCATTTTTTCGAACTCCGGATCCTGCTCTTCTTCCAAAAGTGTCTTAGCATCCTCCAATTCCTGATCAACTCTTTTATATTCACGATATACGCTGACCACTTCCTGAAGCTCCGCATGGGCTTTTGCATGCTTTTGAAATTTCTCCGGGTCAGCGATTATTTCTGGATCCGCAAGCATTTTTTCCAATTCTTCATACTTTTGAACAATGCTGTCAAGCTTTTCAAACATACATCTTCACCTCACCTGCCGCATATTTTATAACGGTTGTCGGGTTTAAAAGGTAATAAAAAGCTTATTCTGTACCTGTAAAAACAAAGGAACTGCATGAACTCTCATGAAGACTGCTGCTCAAATGTATTTTTTTCTCAGTTGGAAGAACTTCGTTCAGCGCACGCAGAGCAACTTCCACCTGAAGGTCATCGGGCTCCCTGGTGGTTAATTTCTGCAGCCAGAGACCCGGCAGTATTAACAGATAAACCAATTTATTGTCAGTATGCTTTGAAGCAAATTTAATTATTTCATAGGCAGCTCCCGCTATGAGGGGTAGAAGAAGAATACGGGACAATATCCTTAAAAATAAACTCTGTTTCCCAAGAAAAGAAAAGAAAAAAATGGTAAGGATCACCACCATAAGGAGAAAAGCCGTTCCGCAGCGGGGATGAAGGGTGCTGTACTTCTGAATGTTCTCTATGCGCGATAAATCTTCCCCCACTTCATAGGCATGAATCACTTTGTGCTCCGCACCATGATACTGAAATACCCTTTTTATATCCTCCATCAGGGAAATGCCCGCTACATAACCCAAAAACACCACTATTCTAATAAATCCTTCCAGTATATTCTGGGCAATAGGAGAAAGATAGCGGGCACCATAATGCACCGCAGCAACGGGCACAACCACAAACAGCAGAACAGCAAGCCCCACCGCAACAGCAATGGTAAGCACCATTTCCAAAGTACTGAGCTTTTCTTCTTCCTCCCCATCGTCCATTGCCACATTAGCTGAAAAGGTAAGGGTTTTTATACCCAGCACCAAAGCTTCAAACAGAGCCACTATACCTCTAAAAATGGGGCGCCCTAGTATCGAAAATCTTTCCCCTAAAGGAATAAGGGGCTGGCGCTCCACGATTATTTCTCCCTTGGGATCCCTTACAGCAACGGCCATTTCCCTGGGACCCCGCATCATAACCCCTTCAATAACCGCCTGCCCGCCGTACTGAAAGTTTTTCAGCATAACCTCTACATCTCCCTAATAACAATTTATTACATATCTGTGCAGGAAATTTTAAACTGCCTTAAGAGCTTAATTCTGCAGAATGCTAAACATTCCGCTATTCTAAATAAAGCTGTAATTTTTATTATACTCCATGACTTTTTAATTGACAATTACAGGGCAGAACGAGAAAAAAGCCACAAAAAAGGTGGAACCCCTACGTTCCACCCTCGCTTTTTAATCTTCAATCCCATATTTGCGCTTAAACCTCTCAATGCGGCCGCCTTTTTCCACGTACACCTTCTTGGTTCCCACGTAAAAGGGATGACACTGGGAACAAACTTCTACTCTAATCTCTGGCTTCGTGGAACGGGTCTCAAAAGTGTTGCCGCAAGCGCAAATTACCCTACATTCTTTGTATTCAGGATGAATTCCTTTCTTCATTTTTCTCACCTCTTTCGCAACCCTTTAAATTCCTGAATTAACGAGAAGTAATTATATCATAATTTCATTAATCATTCAACGGACATATCTAAGGCACTTCTTTAAAAATTAAAGCATTGATTTTTTTCTTTAAAAAATATGTTGCCGTAGCTGACAGCAGCAGTGAGATCATCAGGGTTCCCCAAAAGGCCATGGGATGCCTTTGAAAAGGCAGTTCCACATTCATTCCGTAAAAACTGGCCACCATGGTAGGCAAAGAAAGAACAATGGTAACAGCAGTTAAAAAACGCATGACCACATTTAGATTATTTGAAATAACTGAAGCAAAGGCATCCATCATACCACTTAAAATGTTGCTGTGAATTTCTGCCATGTGTATAGCCTGTCTGTTTTCAATTATAACATCTTCAAGGAGATCTGCATCCTCAGGATAAAAATGAAGAATTTTCTCCTTTTTCTCTTCTCCTCCATTGCTATCCTCAAGAAACTTTAGAAGCTTTTCTAGAACTATCAAATTTGCATTTAAAGAAGTCGTAAAGTATAAAAGGCTTTTTTCCAGTTCAAGGAGTTTAATAAGTTCTTTATTTTCTGTGGAGCGCTGCAGCGCCTGTTCAATTTCGGTGGACTTCTTGTCTATCTGCCTCAGATAATACAGGTAAAGCTGTGCAACTCTGTATAGTATTTGAAGTAAAAATCTCGTTCTTTTAAAGGTAAAAAATACCCTGACTCTGTTTTCCCTGAATTGCTTCATGATTTCATTGGGTTCAAGGCAAATGGTAATGATTACATTTTCTGTAATAATTATGCCAAGCGGTACGACACCGTAGGTGGGTTTTCCCTTTTTTGCATGTTCTACGGGTATATTGATAATAAACAAAACCAAACCTTCGTCAAATTCTATATGAGGTCTTTCCCCTTCATCAAGTACATTGAGCAAAAGTTCCATCGGTATATTGGTGTATAGGGACACATTATGCAGCTCTGTACTGGTTGGTGCCACCAGATCTATCCAGTTTCCCTTTTCACCCATCAATTCCAAGTTCACTTCTTCTAGACTGCAACCTACAGTTCTATAAACTTTGAGCATTTCCAATACCCCCTTTATAATCCGCAACAATTTTTAGTCAACAGGGCCGTATCGGAAACGCTCAAATTTCAACCTCATATTGTGCTGACAAGGCTGTTTTTTGTCTACCTTGCAAACTTCTTTTTTAATAATTAATACCAAAATATCACTTCTTTAAAGTCCACAAGGATAAAATGGGGAGAGCGTCTCCGTAACGGCCAAAAGAAAAATATAATTTTTTTAAACTTCCGCTTTCCTCGTCCACTGCACAGCACCTCCCCATTTTAAACTATTGATTTTTTCATTTTTTTATAGATTACTATAAATTTTTGAGAAGTAAATACAATTTTTTATCGGTTTTAATGAAAAATATAAACAACACATAAACACATAAAATTTTTACTTATTTTAAAGCATAAAATATTAAAACATAAAATAGAGGAATTTTTAAACAAAAAAAAGAATAGTAATAAATCCTCTTAATTTGAAAAAGGAGGCGTAGAATTTGTCAGGAATATTCTGGTTGTGGATACTTATAGCATTTCTCCTGCCTTTTATAAGACAGCGTCAGATCGAATACGCCCGCTTAAAATTAATTAGAGAACTTGAGAAAAAGAGAAATTCAAGGGTTATTACCCTTATTCACCGGCAGGAAGCCGTTTCTTTTTTGGGTATCCCCATTTCCCGGTATATAGACATTGAAGATTCTGAGCACGTTTTAAGAGCCATAAGGCTTACTCCCGATGACATGCCCATAGATATAGTCCTCCACACTCCCGGGGGACTGGTACTCGCGGCAGAACAGATTGCCCATGCGATACGCCGCCACCCTGCCGAAGTTACGGTATTTGTGCCCCACTATGCCATGTCTGGAGGCACCCTTATAGCCCTGGCAGTAGACAAAATAGTTTTGGATGAAAACGCAGTAATGGGACCTGTAGATCCCCAGTTGGGAAATTATCCAGCTGCTTCGATTCTTAAAGTATTGGAGCAGAAGCCCATAAAGGAAATCGATGATGAGACATTGATTATGGCTGATATAGCCAAAAAAGCAATTTCTCAAGTAAAATCCCTGGTTCTAAACATCCTTAAGGAAAAAATGCCCGAAGAAAAGGCTGAGGAATTGGCATCAAAGCTCACAGAAGGGCATTGGACCCATGATTATCCACTAACCTGCCAGGAACTTGCCGAAATGGGTATAAATGTTTGCAATGAAATGCCTGAAGAGGTATATTCTTTAATGAGCTTGTATCCCCAAACACCTCAACGCAGACCTTCAGCAGAATATGTGCCTGTGCCCTATAAAAGTTTTAGACCCCACCAAGAAAAATAGAATAAGAAAATAATGAGCCCGGCTTTTCTGCCGGGCTTCTAATCTATATTTTTTAGGAATTTTTGAGGGTCCTCAGGTTCTCCATCTACATGTATCTCCAGGTGCACGTGGGAACCGGTGGTCCTACCTGTACTTCCTACACAGCTTATGGGCGTATTTATAGTTACATAATCCCCTTCTTTTACCAGGTTTTTGGAATTATGGGCATATAGGCTCTTCATATTATTATCATGTTTTATAATAACTGTCCTGCCGTAAACACTGCTCAGCCACCCAGAAAAGATAACCCTTCCCTCCATAACAGGATAAACTTTTGTACCTTCTTCTGCTGCAATATCCAAACCGTGGTGGAACTCACCACTCCTGGGCCCGAATCTAGACGTAATGGGCCCCTCTACAGGCCAATTCAAATCCAGCTCTCTGTATGACAGCACCATACTCCTTGAAACAGCTTCCACTGTCTTTTCTTCAGGAATTCTTATACGCATTCCCACTTTAAGCCTCTTGGCGTTCTTAATATTATTTGCAGAAGCAAGGCTGCTGGGGTCCACGCCATAAAGATGGGCAATTTTCCACAAACTATCTCCTTTCTGAACTATGTGAACTTTTCCTTCTTCCACAGGAATTCTCAGTATCTGACCAATTTGCAGATATTTTCCATCTTTTATTCCATTGACTTCAGCAATCTGCTTCCAGTCTGAACTAAAAATGCGCGAAATTTTCCATAGGCTGTCTCCGGCTTTTACCCTATACTCTTCAAACTTCAAACCGTCTGTATTATTATAAGATCCATTCTTTTCATGATGAACAGCGGGTATGGTTTCCAGAATGTCCGAAAAAATAAGCGCCCCTGCAGGAATATTACTCAATATTAGGGAAAAGCTGACAGCCACAGCTGCTGTAAAAAACAGAAGTTTTCTTTTAATCATATTCCTCACCTCAGCAGGAAAAAAAAAGCAAATGGCATATTTTGTCTCCAAAAATACGTCAGCATTAATTATGACCCAAAAGGGTAAAAATTATACCTTTCTTCCTGTGAAGTGAGGAAATTTCTAATTTCCAATTCTTAAGGAAACAAAAGGCGTGCTTTTTGACTAGTCAAAAAGTTGAGGAGGGGCTCGAAGCAGGTCTTTATTGGTTTTTGTCTTTTTCATAGCATCTATAAGCATTTCTGTAACTTCCACTACCCCAAGGGAATGGGTTACCCTGCGGAAGTTCCAAACCAGCTCAAGCTCCTCTTTGCTTAAAAGACTTTCCTCCCGTCTCGTACCAGATCTCTTAACATCAATTGCGGGGAAAATCCTCCTCTCAGCCAGTTTGCGATCAAGAATAAGCTCCATGTTTCCTGTTCCCTTGAATTCTTCAAAAATAACCTCATCCATTCGGCTCCCTGTTTCAATTAAAGCAGTAGCAAGAATGGTAAGGCTTCCTCCTTCTTCAATGTTCCTTGCTGCTCCAAAAAAGCGCTTCGGTTTATGCAGAGCAGTGGGATCCACACCCCCGGAAAGGGTTCTTCCACTGGGTGGAACAATAAGGTTATGAGCCCTTGCCAATCTCGTTAAGCTGTCCAAAAGGATAACAACATCTTTTTTATGCTCCACTAACCTTTTTGCCCTTTCCAGCACCATGTCCGCTACTTTGGCATGATTTTCAGGGGGTTCATCAAAGGTAGAAGCCACCACTTCTCCCTTCACAGAACGCTGCATGTCCGTTACCTCTTCTGGCCTTTCATCAATTAAAAGAACTATAAGTTCAATATCAGGATAATTTTCAGTAATACTGTTGGCTATTTTTTTGAGAAGCACTGTTTTTCCCGCTTTTGGAGGTGCCACAATAAGTCCCCTTTGTCCTTTCCCCAAAGGTGCAATTAGATCAATAATTCTAGTGGAAATATCAGAATCTTTGGTTTCTAAATTTATCCGCTCATTGGGGAAAATAGGAGTAAGTGCATCGAAATGAACCCGCTGCGTAAGCTGTTCCGGATCATATCCGTTTACAGATTCAACCCTTAGAAGAGCAAAAAACTTTTCTGAATCCTTTGGAGGCCTAGCCTGGCCGGCTATAAGGTCTCCGGTTCTCAAATCAAATCTTCTTATCTGAGAGGGAGAAATATAGATATCATCTTCACTGGGAAGGTATCCGAAAGGACGCAGAAAGCCATACCCATCGGGCAGGATTTCCAATATCCCCTGAGCAAAAATATATCCGTCTTTTTCAGTTTGGGCCTTCATTATCTCAAAGATTAATTCCTTCTTTCTGAGGCGAGGATAGCCCTGCAGTTCCAATTCTCTGGCAATCTGATAAAGTTCTACCATTGTTTTGCTTTCCAGATCGCCTATATTTAAATTCAAGCTAAGCTGACCTCCTTTAACAAAAAGTAAATTTGACAATAAAGGTGCAGTAAGACTTAATGGAAATAAAAATAATGAAGTAAAAAAGCAGGAAAGGAGGGAAATAAAAGTTATAAAAAGAGCCGGCTTCAAAGATAAGGATAACCAAAAGAAGGAAAATTTAAAACCTCCACATTAAAAGTTATGCTGATGTTCCCAAACTTATTTGTTTTTAACTTTTTCCCAATCAGCAAGGAATCTTTTAATCCCTATTTCCGTAAGGGGATGATATACCATCTTCTTCAGAACACCAAAGGGAACGGTAGCAATATGGGCACCTACTTTGGCTGCTTCACTTACATGCATGGGATGTCTGATGCTTGCAGCAATAATTTTCGTTTCAATATCATGCAGGTCAAAGATCTCAACGGTATCCGCTACAACGTCCATACCCACTTGACCCACATCATCAATTCTTCCCAGAAAAGGGCTTACAAAAGTTGCCCCTGCCCTTGCAGCCAACAGAGCTTGATTAGCAGAAAAAATCAACGTCACATTGGTCTTAATATCCTTTTTGCTCAAAACCTTAACAGCTTTAAGCCCTTCTTCAGTCATGGGTATTTTAATAACCACATTGGGATGAATCCCCGCCAGCTCCTCCGCTTCTTTAACCATTTCTTCAGCCCTTAAGCTGATCACCTCGGCACTTATGGGACCGTCAACAATCTCACATATTTCTTTAACCACTTCAAAAAAATTTCTGCCTTCTTTGGCAATTAAAGTTGGATTTGTGGTCACACCAGAAATCACACCCCACTGGGCAGCTTCGCGAATTTCATCCACATTTGCAGTATCTAAAAACAGCTTCACTTTTGTTAACCTCCCTATTAAATAATCCAATATACCTAAAAATATAAAAAAAGAGATATGCTTCAGCTTAAACAGTACCAGCACAGCCAAGGTAATTTATTTTTTCCTCTACAGCCTCTTTCACTTTTTCCCTGGCCGGACCCAGGATTTTCCTTGGGTCAATTTCCTCAGGATGTTTTTGAAGGGCTTCCCTTATTCCCTCAACAAAGGCTTCCCTTAAATCAGTATCTATGTTTACTTTTCGCACTCCCAAAGATACAGCCTTTTTAATATCCTCACCGGGCAAACCTGAGGAACCGTGCAGCACAAGAGGAATGCCCACTTTTCTATTAATTTCTGCTAAAAGCTCAAAATTAATATTGGGTACCCCCTTATATTTACCGTGGACTGTACCCACTGCCACTGCAAGAAAATCAACACCCGTTTTCTCTACAAAAATCGCTGCTTCATGGGGATCGGTAAAAAACTCTTTTTCATAACCAAGAGTCACATCATCCTCCGCGCCTCCGATTCTTCCCAACTCTCCTTCCACAGAAACCCCCACAGCCCTAGCAGCTTTAACAACCTCAGCAGTTTTGACCACATTTTCATCGAAAGGAAGCATGGAGCCGTCAAACATAACTGAAGTAAAGCCCAATCTAATGCATTTTATCACCTGCTCAAAGCTGGTTCCGTGATCCAGATGAACAGCAATGGGTACCGATGCCATTTCCGCAGCCGTCTTGACCATAGCAGCAATATATTCCAGACCAGCATATTTTACTGCTCCTTGACTGGCTTGGACTATAACAGGAGCAGCCATTTCTTCCGCTGCACTTACAATAGCCTGAAGAATTTCCATATTGCTGCAGTTAAATGCTCCAACGGCATAGCCTCCTTTTTCTGCATCCATTAATAAATCCTTGGCATTTGCTAAAGGCATTTCTAGAACCTCCACTGTTGATTTCTATTCTTATTTTGCCAAGGATTCATAAAAAACTGCATAAATTTTTAAGCTTAAAGTAATTTTTTACTTTTTAAACCTCTTTCTTGGTTTTGTTCTTTTACCTTCCCGAAATTTGAAACCGATATCGGTAAGCTGAATTTCCGACAGATTATAAATTTTTTCTAAATCCATTTCGTCTTGTGCCATTATTACCCCTGAACTGCTACAACAGCCGCATTTAAGTTCCAGCCTATCGGGAAAGATTTCAATTTCTATGTTTAAATTACCGCAGCGGCAGAAGAGCCTACCTTCCTCTGCAAGGAAATTAAGATGGTCCAGTACGCCATACATAACATCTGGGTTAACAAAATAATCACTAAAACCAAGATTTTCCGCGATTTCTGCAAGGGAATTTTCTCCAGTTTCCATTGCCTGCTTAATTATTTCTTCATCCCCAATATAAGCTATATCGAGGCCCGTTTCTTCGCAAACTAAGGGTAGAAATTCCGCTTCCCATAGCTGTTTGCGGTTATAATAAAAGATATGCCTGCCCATGCAGTAGCCGCACTCCAGTTGAAGCCAATATTTTTTACGGTCCTTGGTCCCAATTACTGCTATGTCAGCACCGCACTCACATTTAAACTTCAACGACTTGGATCCAGAAAAAGAAAAAATAGAAATATCGTAACAGCCAATTTCTCCGCAGTAGGGGCAGCGCAGTACCATTTTAGTCAAAGTTGTAACTGTAGACATACCCCGTCCTCCCTTCAGAGGTAATTCGTTAAGTTAGGGGAAATTCCTTCTTAATATACTACAGTAAAAATTAATTTATCACAAACAAGCTCCTGAAACAATAATTTTAACATCAAAAATAAAAAACCGCTCCCACTATAGGAGCTTATAAGTGCTTAGGGGCTTAAACATTGAAAGATCCTGTTCCATCAAAACTGTTTCGGCAAACATTTCGGATCAGCTGTAAAAGGTCATCAATATCAAAAGGTTTGTTGATGTGATATTCCACCCCGAGCTTAATAGCTTCATCAACAATTTCCAGTTCGCCGTATGCAGTCATTAGGATGAAGATACCCTTATAACCCCTTCCTTTGAGCTCCTTTACAACATCAAGTCCGCTGATTCCGGGCATTTTCATGTCAATTATAATAATATTGGGATCACATTTCTCTTCCACAGAATTCAGTGCTTCCATGCCGTTGGATGCGAGGCGCACATCAAACCCTTCAGCAGTAAGTAATTCGGAAAGGAGCTGGCGAATACCTTCCTGATCATCAACAACCAAAATGGAAATGCTACTTCGCATCTGCTCCCCTCTCAAATTTCTCACCTCACTTTATAGTAAAATTCTAACATTTATGCGTGTTTTTCTTCGTTCGCTAATGCTATAACATTTTCCTTCCTTTTTTGGTTTTTTTAAATGTACACAAATATTAATCAAAAAAGAAACGGTAAAAGAAGCTATAAAATTGGGAATAAAGTATTAGGAAGGCTGCGCAGAAGAGGAGCAATGGTAAAAAGAAAGGTTCCCAACAGAAGCAGAACAGCACAAAACACTGCCGCTAAGGGTAATATGCACACCAGAACTGCCCTGCTTAAAGAAAGTTCTTGAACTTCACTCACAGCAATAACCTGAAGAACTACACTCCAAATACCCCCAAGAAGCTGAAAAAACTGTGCTACATAGCCTTGGAGACCAAAAAAATAGGCTCCAGCAGCAAAAATCCCGGTTACGGCTAGGGGTATTTCTGCAAATGCAAAAGCAGCAAAAAGACCGATGCCGTTTCCGTTTCCGCCAAAAAACTGAGATATTAAATTAATCACTGCTGTATTTAAAAACCAAGCAGCAAAAACAAAAATCATACCTAAAACCAAAAAGCCAAGGGAAAAAGACGGCATCCTTTCCAAAGGGTGAAACTCTTGGTAAACTCCCCACATGCTGATGATAAAATTAAACAGAAAAATGCATATAAACAGACCCACAGACCAAAACATTGGCTTTTTCATCCCAATAAACTTAAAAGCCGAACGGGGAGTAAAAATTACCCCATAAATAGTTTCCAAAAAATCCATATTATTTTCCTTCCCTTTGGATGTGAAAACCTCTTCAACTTCAGGAGACAGCTTTTCCTCGTTCTCCATTTTTGTACTGCCGTTTTCCCCTGGGTTAATTTCATTTCCTTTATCTCTAAAGTTCATTTAAAAAGGCACACCCCCGCAATGTAATGCATTTACTGCAGTTCTTCCGGCAGAAGAAGCATAACAGGACCCAAAGTTTTTTGAATCAAAAGCCACTGAAACCGCTCTACCCCTAGTTTCCCAGAACTCTGAGAAAACCCTCCAAAAAATGCTTCCAAAAGTCCCGTTTTTCCATAAACTTTAATTACAGGTTCGCCTCTGATACCTGCCATTTCCGCTGCTTCTCTAATGGCATCATAATAATTCCCCAGCTCATCAATCAACCCCAGTTTTAAAGCTTGGCTTCCCGTCCATATCCTTCCATTGGCAAGCTCTGCTGCCTTTTCCTTAGAAATTTTTCTACCTTCCGCCACCGCATCAATAAACTGTTTTAACATTTCATCAACCATTTCCTGAAGCATTTTTCTTTCTTCAGCACCCAATTCCCTTGTGGGAGAACCCATGTCTTTATAAGGTCCGCTTTTTATCACCTCTGATTCAATGCCCAGTTTTTCATACAAGCGCTCCAGGTTTTGATAGTCCATTCTTACTCCTATACTTCCTGTAATAGTCCCAGGATTGGCAAATATTTTATGGGCTTTGGCAGCAATCCAATATGCCCCTGAAGTACCCGTATCCCCCATGGAAGCAACCACTATCTTACCTTTTTCCTTCAACTTTTCAATTTCCCGTGCAATTTCTTGAGTAGCAGGTACAGTTCCGCCGGGGCTGTCAATCCTCAGCACCACAGCTTTTACAGTGGGATCCTCAGCTGCTTCCCTTATATGCTTCATTACTGCTTCCGAAGAAGCAATCCCTCCTAAAAAGCTGTCCACTGCACCTCCTGCTATAATCCCCTCTATATAAATAACACCCAATTTTTCACCGCTGTCTGCTGTTCCAGCACCCCTGCCTTTATCACCAAAAAAAATAAAGCTCAATGCCGCAAAAGCGGCTAAAAAAACAAGAATTCCAGCTATTATTTTCTGCCGGGTCACCCATTTCACCCCTTCTATTTAAGAATACTCACCCTGACGCTGTATACAGCTCCTTTTGCCCCAGGGAACCCTAATACCTATCACTCTTTTTTCTGAAATATATACCCTGGGAAGTCTGCTGCTGGAATTGGTCCGCCTTATAAAAACAGAAACGATGCTTCCCACATCAGCATTTTCATCAGGCAGCTCCACTGCCGTAAACTGCATACCTATTCTCCCTAAAACCCTAAGGGGCAAGTCCGCCAATTTTACCAAAGGCATACCTGCCCTTATGCCAAAATATGCGAAAATTTTTTTAATGATCATTTTTAAAAGATCCAAAAAATTTTTAGGATTCATTTCCGGCGCCGTTCCAAAACTATCAGCATAACCTACAGGTATTATACCAATACGCACTGCTTTCTTTACTGTAAAATCCCCTCCGTACCCAATCTTTTCTCCAGGGAAAACTTTTTTTACGTGTATAATCTTTGCTTTTACTTTCCAGGGATCTTTCAGGGGAATTATCTTTTCATATCCAAAGGGGTACTGTCCATATATTAGAGTGCCCACCCTCACCATATCCATGTGCATATGGGGCATGTCTAAAAGAGCTGCGCTGCTGCAGACATGTTTTATGGGAATAGAATACCCTTTGTCTTCCAAAGAAGAAACAACCTCCATAAAAGTTTTAAACTGTTTTTCAACAAAGTTTCTGTTTTTTCTAGGGGTGACAGCAAAATGAGTATAAATACCCTCCACTTCAATAAAGGGGTTCCCATAAACCCTGCTGACAAACTCCACAGCCTCCTTGGGCTCCATTCCCAAACGGTTCATACCCGTATTAACCTTTATATGTACCTTCAAAGAATGCTCAAGATTTTCCTTCAGAAGGGTTTCTGCAGCAGCATAACTCCCAACAGTAGCTGTAAAATTATAATTAATAAAAACATCCTTCTCTTCAGGCATAAACGGGGTAAAAACAAGTATAGGAGCTTCAACTTCCATTTCTCGAAGCTCCAAACCCTCGTCAATGGTTGTGACCCCAAGCATATCAGCTCCAGCTTCCAGAGCAGCTTTTGAAACCTCAACAGCACCAAAGCCGTAGCCATCAGCTTTCACCACAGCCATTAATTTTGTTTCCGGAGACAGGAGCTTTTTAATCTGTGCCACATTAAATTTAACAGCATCAAGATCTATTTCCACCCATCTGGGACCAATAAAGGATGGTAATGCCATATCCTTTTCCCCTTTATACATTTTAAGCACCACCGGTGTTTTTAGTTTTTTTGTAAAATCTGATGAGTTTTTTAACAGGCCCTGAATAGAAGGCTTCCATTGCCGTATAGGTTCCATAAATCACATGAGAATAGGGCAGATCAAATTCACCAATAAACTCCACATAATCTCCATTGAAGCCTTTCTTAAAACGGTAAAGTCCATAAAGGGGGTTGTCCGGCGTTAATCTTCCAGGAACTCCCCTGAAATCATATATTCTACAGCCGTTTTCCTTAGCCCACTCAATCATTCTCCACTGCAGCAGATAATTGGGCATAACATTGCGGTGTTCATTACTGGAAGCACCATATATGTACCACGTTTTATCTCCAAAAATAAAAGCTATTGTACCGGCAATAACTTTCCCTTTATATTCTGCCAAAAAAAGCTTTGCCAAATTTTTTTCCACCAAACAGTCCCAGAGGGTTTCAAAATAATCATAGGATCTTATTAAAAAATTATCCCTCTTTGCCGTTACGGTCAGTATATCATAAAACACCCGCAGATCTTCCTTGGTGCAGTTTTCCTTTATTTTTACACCCTTTCTCCTGGCCAACCTGATATTATAGCGGGTTTTGCTGTGCAGATTGGCAAAAAGATCATCTAAACTCGGCGTAATATCAAGGCGGAATACATATCTTGGCTGGATTCCCTCAAAATCACTTTTATCCTGATGTCTAAAACCCCTGCTCACCAAATAATCCACGATTTCTTTATTTGATGATGGTATATCGGGATCAATTTTGAGCATAAAAGCCCGCCGCCTCTGGGCAAGCTTTTTTATTTCTGCCAAAAGAAAATCAAACAGCTCTTTATCTTCGTAATCAAGTACAGGGCCCCTGGGAGCATAAAAAATTTTTCTTTTCAGGAAAGGAACAGTTCTCTCCAGAATAGAAACGGCAGCTATAATTTTTCCTTCTTTTTCAATCACAAGGCGCAGAGGAACCCATCCAGTCCGAGCCTTTACCTCTCCCCATTCAAAAGATTGAAAAATGTGGCCCTTTTTTGAACTGGCAACAAAATTATTAAACTTTTCCCTGTCCCGTTCATCGATAAGATATGCTTTGTATGCCAAGAAAAACACGCCCCTTCGATTTATTTTCTTCTAGAAAACTCTCCATAAATCGTACCTACTATCTATCATTCAATACCTTATTAAACAAGTCCTTATATTTTTCCAATGTTAACGGCGGCTTTTATAAATTCCTTGAAAAGGGGATGAGGTCTTGTTGGACGGGATTTAAATTCAGGATGAAATTGACAGCCTATAAAAAAAGGATGACCTTCAATTTCCACAATTTCAACCAGTCTCCCATCAGGAGAAAAACCGCTGAATCTCATGCCCTTTGGCTCCAAAAGAGACCGATAATTGTTGTTGAATTCATAACGGTGACGGTGCCTCTCATAAACTAATTCCTTCCCTTGGTATATTTTATCAGCAAGAGTACCCTTCACAATCCTGCAAGGATATGCTCCCAAACGCATAGTTCCACCCATATCTTCAATATTTTTCTGTTCAGGAAGCAGATCAATAACGGGATGAGGAGTATTAGTATTAAACTCTGAGCTGTTGGCATCATCAAGACCACATACATTTCTAGCAAATTCTACCACTGCAAGCTGCATTCCCAAACAGATACCAAGATAAGGAATTTTATTTTCCCTTGCATAACGAATGGCAGCTATCTTCCCCTCTATACCACGCTCTCCAAAGCCTCCGGGCACAAGGATACCGTTAACACCAGCCAGAACATCCTCAGCTTTTCTTTTTTCCAAATCACTGGCTGATATCCAGCGGATGTCTACCCCCACATTACAATCCACACCGCCATGGCGAAGAGCTTCTACTATACTGAGATAAGCATCAGGCAGCTCTACATATTTGCCCACCAAAGCAATCTCCACGCGGCAGCCAGGACTGCACATCTTATCAACCATTTTTCTCCATTCTTCCATTTGAAGCTCTCCGCACTGCAGACCAAGCTTTTTAATAGCTATCCTATCCAGTCCTTCATCAGCAAGCATCAGGGGGACCTCATAAATATTATCACAGTCAATGTTTTGTATTACAGCTTCCCTTTCAATATCACAAAAAAGGGCAACCTTGTCTTCTATTTCTTTGGTAAGGGGACGCTCAGAACGGCAGACTATCACATCGGGCTGTATACCAATGCTTCTGAGCTCCTTTACACTGTGCTGAGTAGGTTTGGTTTTTGCTTCCCTTGCTGCTTTTAAATAGGGAACCAGTGTAACATGGATATACATTACATTGTCCCTTCCCACATCGCTTTTAAACTGCCTAATGGCTTCTAAAAAAGGAAGGGACTCAATGTCCCCCACAGTTCCACCAATTTCTGTTATTACAACATCTGTGTTTTCCTGTCCTAACCGGGTTATTCTCTCTTTTATTTCATTAGTAATATGGGGGATTACCTGAACAGTTCCCCCAAGAAATTCCCCTTTTCTCTCTTTTTTGATTACGGACCAGTAAATTTTTCCTGCAGTAACATTGGAATCTTTAGTTAAATTTTCATCTACAAATCTCTCATAATGCCCAAGATCCAGGTCCGTTTCAGCCCCATCTTCCGTTACAAAAACTTCCCCATGCTGGTAAGGGCTCATGGTACCGGGATCTATGTTTATATAAGGGTCAAACTTCTGCAGAGCTACCCTTAATCCCCTGTTCTTCAGCAATCTTCCCAGCGAAGCTGCTGTAATCCCTTTTCCAAGAGAAGATACAACACCACCAGTTATAAAAATATATTTAGCCATGATGCACCCTCCGATTCCTGTTCAAAAAATCACACTTTTCTATTCTAACTCTTCTGAAATAGTTGGGTCAAATGGATTTTTTATGATTATTTTTAAATGGACTTTACTGGCTATGCCTTTTCCCCAAAAATTTGACCTAAAATGTAACCTAAAAACAGTCCAACTATTCCCATCACTCCTGCTAACGTAGGAAAAGCAGGTACCGGAAGGTTAAAAAGAGAAAAAAGAAAACCAGTAAGGCATCCATAAGAAGAGAAAGGAGTATTTCCTGCATTTTGTTTCCTACATCCTTTCTGGGGCTGTAACCCCTAAAAGATTCAAAACGTTGCGCAGTACAATTCTGGTGGCATTTACCAGCACCAATCTTGCTGCCTGTTTTCCTTCATCTTCACCAAGAACACGGCATTCAGTATAAAAACTGTGGAACATGCCCGCCAGCTCAATGGCATAATGGGGAAGTCGATGGGGCTCCAAAGTTTCTGCACAGGCTTTCACTAAACCAGGAAATTCAGCAAGTTTTCTTATGAGTTCCAGTTCCACTTCACTGTCCAAAACGGTTAAATCGGTCTTATACGCCCTGGGAATTTCCACTCCCTTTTCAACAGCCTGACGCAGTATGCTGATTATACGAGCATGGGCATACTGAACATAATAAACAGGGTTTTCACTGGACTCCTTCTTTGCCAGATCAAGATCAAAGTCCAGATGGCTGTCTGCAGCCCTCATAACAAAGAAAAACCTTGCCGCATCTTTCCCCACTTCGTCAATAAGTTCATCTAGGGTTATGTACTGACCGGTCCTCTTAGACATCCTCAAAATTTCGCCGTCTTTAAAGAGGCGTACCAGCTGCATAATGATAATATCCAGCTTGTCTTTGTCATAGCCAAGGGCCTCCATTGCACCTTTCATACGGACAACATGACCGTGATGATCCGCACCCCATATGTTAATAACCCTGTCAAATCCTCTGTCAAATTTATTTTTATGATAGGCAATATCCGCCGCAAAATAAGTGGGCATTCCATTTTTTCTAACCAAAACTTCATCTTTTTTATCACCAAAAAGGGTGGATTTAAACCATAATGCTCCATCTTTCTCGTATACATATCCCCTTTTTCTGAGCTCCTCTATAACTTCATTAACTGCTCCACTTTCGTGAAGTGTGTGTTCACTGAACCAAACATCAAAGGCCACTCCAAATCTTTCAAGAGACTCCTTTATGGATTTGAGCTTTTCCTTTAAGGCATATTCTGTAAGAGCTTCTCTTCTAACTTCTGGATCTGCTTCAAGATACTTATCCCCTTCCAGCTCAATAAAATTTCTCATGGTTTCAATTAAATCTTCTCCGTGGTAGCCATCCTCAGGCACCTCAGCTTCTTTCCCCAAAAGCTGCAGATATCTAGCCTCCAAGGATTTTGCGAAGTTTTCAATCTGATTACCCGCATCATTTATATAAAATTCTCTGGTAACTTTCCACCCCGCAGCCTCTAAAACATTTGCTATGGTATCCCCTATGGCAGCTCCCCTAGCATTACCCATATGGAGAAGTCCCGTTGGATTTGCACTGACAAATTCAACCTGCACCTTTTTACCATTTCCCACATTAGATCTGCCGTACTTCTTATCACCTCTCTCAACAACCTCCAGGACCTGATAAAGCCATTCACGCATTAAAGTAAAATTAATAAATCCGGGTCCAGCAATTTCCACATCCTTTATCCATGTATTGGAAGTATCCAAATGCTTGATAATAATTTCTCCAATTTCCCTTGGTGGCTTTTTAGTTTGAGAAGCAAGGATTATTGCCAAATTGGAAGCAAAATCCCCATGGCCTTTTTCCTTAGGAACTTCAACTATAAAAAAAGGAAGCTCCTCAAAATTTAAATCCCCCTCATCCTTTGCTTTGAGCACAGCTTCCTTAAGCCTTTCTTCAATCTCCTTCTGAATGATCCCCACTATATCCATAATCCCAGCCCGGCCTAAAAGCCGGGTTCACCTCCTTTTCTCTTATATTCTCCCATCTAATAATTTTTTTGATAAAGCTGGCCATATTGGATTTCTACCCTTATTAATTTTATGGCAGTATTTTTACTCCTAATAGGTTTACTATTTCCACAAATTTGAGAACTTACCTTTCATGATTTAATAAAAAAACCCTTCCGCTTAAAGCGGATAGGGTTTTTATTAAACGCAGCACTATTCTTAGGGAAGAGAAGCCAGCCAAACACCGCTTTTTCCAGTTCCAGCATCAACCCATTCCATCAATATCCGGCGGGAGTCTTGGGACCATTCAACATAATTTACATAGCCCCGGCGGTCTTCAGGAATTATGGGAAGTACCCTTCCCCTATCTTTGTCGCCGTCTCTATACAGCACATATAATTTCCCACTTTTTCCAGTGAAGGCAATTTTGGTGCCGTCAGGGGACCAAGAAACAACCTTTCCCCCACCAAATTCAGATATTTTACTCCATTTCCTTCCCCCAACATCTACACACCACAATCCACTATCACTGGAATTTTTGCTGCCCGCATCCACATTAACAGCCAACCACTGTCCCTTTGGGGACCAAGCTGGAACCATCGCCGCATTTTTAATAAGGGGTGTTACCTGGTGTATCTCTTCTCCGTTCCTATCTGCTATAAATATTCCGCCTTTCTTCCCTTCTTTATCTCTTAAGGATCTGAAGAAAGCTAGCTGTTTTCCGCTGGGAGACCATATAGGAAAGCTTTCTTCATTTTCAGTCTTGCCTATAACCCATACTTTACCTGCCGCACTGCTGACCATTATGTCAGTATTTCCAAAACGCTGAGTAAGAAAAGCCAGGTCTCCTAAAACCGACCAAACTGGGTTATAACCCCATTGGGAACCTTTTTCTGGCATGGCATCTTCATCAAAAGCCGCCGTAATATTGGTAAGCTGTCCTTGAAGATCGCTGCACCATATTTCCCAGTATTCATTTCTGTCAGTAACAAAAGCCAGCTTTTTCCTATCAGAAGACCATGCAGCCCCACCTTTGATTTCAAGGGGAATAAACAGTCCCCTTTTACCCACTATGCTGCTTTTGGACCCTTCACTGTTTGTCTGCCAAACTACATATCCATTGCCCCCTGGAGCTCCCCTTTGGGAAAGATAATATATTACATCTTTTCCTGCCCACACAGGGCGTACATTGTTGTAGCTTTCGTTTACTGCCAGTGGAGTTAAAAATACCGTTTCAGCTTCCAGCACTTCTGCTTTATTCCCTTCTGCTTTTTGATCAGCAAACAAACTTTCACTTATTTCTACAAAACCACCATCTGAGCTGGATTTTCTGCCTTCCTCTTGAGACCCATTTCCTAAAACTTTACTGAAAAGACTGTCTCCTTCCTCCAGCATATTTCCAATCTCCAGAACTTTATAATAGGCAGAAGCAGTCTTAACAAGAATATTTTTCCACAAACTGTTTTCTCCTAAAAAGCCTGCAGTGCCACCAAAGAAACTTACGGCCAGAATTAAAACGACAATTACAGCAGCAGCCGTCCATTTAGGGACAGTTTTTAATCTATTGGTAATGCTTTCTAAAAATCTATTTTCTAAAAATCTACTATAAAGCGATTCCCTTTCCTTACTTCCTGCTGATTCCCTCTGCGGCAGTCCGCTTCCCTCATCAGTTTTATCTTTTTTATCTTTGGCATCAAAGGTTGAGTTTATACACTCCATAACCCCATCAGCAAAATCCTCAGGGGGTTCTAAAAAAACCATTGAACTCTTTAAAAGCTTATCCATACTGCGGAACTCATCTAGATACTGGGCACAGTGCGGACAGGAGGAAAGATGCCTATACAGTTCCTTCTCGTTTAAGGTATCCAGTTCTCCATCTAAGTAGGAAGATATTTTCCTTCTATACTCGGGACATTTCACGGACCGGCCCCCCTTCCCCTTTAGCATGAAGCCTCTTTTGAAGAAGCGCTTTACCCCTGTACAGACGCGTTTCAATAGTAGTAATGGGCAGATCCAGTATTTCAGCTATTTCTTTATAAGAAAGGTCTTCCATATACCTCAAAATTATGGGAAGCCGGTATTTGTCCGGAAGCTCTGCAACTGCCTGCCGAACAAGCTCCCGCATTTCCCTTCGTTCATAATATTCTTCAGGGTGAATGTCCTTAGGGACTGACAGCGGAGAAAAATTAATAACTTTATCCAAAGGAAAGGACTGCTGTTGATGCTTTTCCCTGCGCATAGCATTACAGCATACATTGCTGGCAACCTTGTACATCCAGGAAAAAAAATTACGTTTGCCATCATATTTTGGCAGCACATTATACAGATGTATAAAAATTTCCTGCGCAAGGTCCCTTGCGTCCTCAGGGTTATTGGTAAACCTGTATGTAAGACTGTAAATCTGTTTTTGGTATCTCATCACAAGAACGGAAAAAGCATCTTTTTTCCCATTAAGGACTAATTTTACCAACTGCTGGTCGCTCAGGTTTTCCATATTTACCACTCTTTCATTCTAGAGCCTCTTATCATTCTAGAACCTCTTATCATATACTACACCTAATAAAAGCCAAAACCTTCACATAAATGCAAAATTAAGTCAAAAATGCAGCAACTACTCCCACAAGAAATATGCCGTCAAAAACTCCGGCCCCTCCAATACTAAGCACCTGTGCCCCAAGTTCATCAAGGTAATGCAGATTCAATAGGTCTGCTCCAATAAGGGTACCCAAAACCCCTGAAATGAAGGCCACGGGTGCTGCATTTTCCTTTGCAAGGATAAGGGCAAGGGCAGCTGCTATTAAAGGAGGTATAAAAGCAGGCATGCTGATACCCACTCCAGGAACAGGTCTTGCAAGTTTTTTGGAAACAAAAGTAATTACTGCAGTGGCAATTAAGGAAGGGATAAACGGCGCTTTAAAAAAAAGGAGATATAGGCTAAATAAGGTGGGGATAACTGCCCCTCCTAAATTGACAGCTATAACCTGTTCCCTAACCCTTGGGGGATAATAGTAAAAAAAAGGAAATCTATAAGGATAGGGATCTTCTATATAAATTCTTTTTCTTGATACGGGAATATTAATAACACTTCCAAAAAGTATAGATGTAAACAGCAGCATTGCACCCAAGGGAGAAAGACCCAGTTTGGCAAAGGAAAGGGCTGTGATATTGAAGAACATAATGAAAAACAGCATTGGTAAAAAAAATATGGACAGCAGTAAAGGTATCAAACAGCCAGGCATATATCTTCTCCCTTCAAAAGACAGAATTATTCCAAAACCAATGCTTCTTCACCAACGTTTTCATCTGGCACTTTTTAAAAAGACCACTTATTTGATCCATAGTGCTGCAACAAAACCCGCTCCATCCTTATTTTGAGCCCTTCCTTCCTGTTCCATAGCTAAAGCTCTATCACGATCAAAGTTTTTTCGATCCGGAGGAAAATATAGAGCTTTTACAGCCTTTCCTTCTACCTCTGGTAAAAGGGAAAGGAGCTCCTTAGCTGTATAAAATTTAGCATGCCTAAAAACAGAGTTTTCATCTTCTTCAGCATTTCTTTTGTATTTTTCACTCCACGGACTGTTGGCTCCTATAACACCAACAACCATTCTTCCCCCAGGTTTTAAAACCCTAAAACCTTCCCTTAACGCCTTTGTAGGTTCCGGGAAAAACTCAAGGGCAGTAACGGAAACAACTAAGTCAAAGGTTTCATCTTCAAAAGGCAGATTATGGGCGTCTTCTTCTAAAAAATTTATGTCAAGTCCTAATTTTCTGCTTTTTTTAACAGCATAGGAAATCATTTCCTTAGAAATATCCACACCGGTAACCTCAAGCCCCATTTTTGCCAATTCAATGGAATAATGCCCTGTGCCGCATCCCAAATCAAGAACCTTTTGCCCAGCTTTTGGCTTCAATAGATCAAAAACTACTTCTTTTTCAATTTCATGAACAAGGCTGCCCAGCTCCGTCTCATACCAAGCATCATATTCATGAGCGGCAGAATCAAATATAGCCTTGCCCAATAAAAACACCTCCTAGAAAACAAAAACTTAATTAGCTTTTGGCAGTGATGTTTCTTTCTTGGGAAGATAAACCCTAAACGTGGTGCCAGATCCTTTTCGGGAAATAAGTTCTAATTTCCCCCCGAATTTCTCTATAATGCGTTTAACAATGGGCAGGCCCATACCAGAACCCTTCTCCCCTTTTGTACTGAAACCAGGTTCAAAAATTTTATCAAAAAGCTGAGGAGGGATATGTCCCGGGTTCCATATTTCAAAAATATAAAATTCCTTATCTTCAGAAATTTCAATGCGTACATTATTTATTTCTTCGTGTCTTTGTGCCTCAAAAACAGCATTATCAATAAGATTTCCCAAAATACTTATCACTTTATCAGGCGGTAGAGAAAGGTGTTTCAGATCTGTCTTAATCACTGGCTCAATAACAACATTCTCCGACAAAGCCATTTTCTTGCACAGCAGAGCTGCAACTTCGACACACTTTAGACCTGTTATCCTGTCCACCGTTTTTAAGTCATTAGATATGTATTCCATGTACTTTTTGAGCGCCCTTTTTTCTCCCCTTTCAACCAGCCCATATAAAACCTGAAGATGGTTTGCAAAATCATGCTGTTTGGCTTTAAGGGTGCTAATAAGAAAATTGCTTTCTTCCAGCCTTGCCAAAGCAATTTCAGCATCTTTTTCCTTTCTGGCAAGCCTCAACAGTTCTTTGACCATAAATAGGCAAAGCCCTGCAGAGAAAACAACAATTAAGATTATTACAGCAGGAAGTACGTTGAAAATAAAATCCAAGGTGTGATTTAAGTAACTAACAGCAATATATAGGTTTAGAAAAACCTGACAAAGCACTATATTCAAAAATATTATTAATTTTCTATCTTTCAAAGAACTGTCATCCCTTTTTTATTATTTATTCTAACTCAAACAACTTGATGTAACTTAATCCAAATATTTTATTGAGAATTAGTAATAAAATAAGGAATGTATCCTCCAAGTAGCCGAACAATATATGAAGCCATACGCTGCTAAGAATATGCTCCCATGTTAAATTTATCTGCTGAATAATTAAATTGATAAACCAGTTTCCAATCAAAATTAATGAAAATCCCGTCAGCACTGCCCCCACAGAAAATATCCAATTCACTTTACCAATAAACTTCATTAAAAGAATTGATAAGACAACCAAAATTAGAGTATGAGTACCTAAGGGAATGTTATACATTGCATAAAGTCCCCTCACAAACCAAATACAAAGGCTGTATAGACCTGCCGTACATAGAAGCCTTGGAATGGAAAGTTTTAATTCAAACATTGCCAGCCCAGTATAAAACAAAAGGACAGCCTCTCCAAAATAAAAAAATAGCAAAACTCGTATATCATCCATAATAATTCAACCCTATTTTTTTATCTGTATTATTTTTTTATCTGTATTTCTAATACTTCCAGTGCTGGCTTAAGTACAAGCAGGCTTGGGAATCGTAAGGCAGTTTATTTTTTGGGGATTTCGGCAGGAATTTTTTATGCTGAAAGATGAAGCAAACCTTGTTTTTTTTTTTTTTTGAAAATGCTATCTTTTACCATAGGACATTAATTCTATGATAACTGCTAATTTCCTTTCAAATACAAACGAAATACAATAATAAATTTTTATTAGACAGCTTTTTGTTTATCTTACTTGTAACAAACCTTCACTGCTATACTTAGAACAGTCATGACTTTTCATCAATCTTAAGGGGTATTTCAAAGCGCTTTTTAATCCATTCCACATATTTGGGATTAATTTCTATCATTACAAAATCTCTATTTAAAGCCCTGGCCACATATCCTGTGGTTCCTATACCAGCAACGGGATCTAAAATTAAACTTCCTTCATTGGTGGAAGTAAGAATTATCCTTTTTAATAACTCAACGGGCTTCTGAGTAGAATGAACTTTTTTCCCTTCCTCATCTCTTATTCTTTCCCGCCCGCCGCAGAGGGGTAAAACCCATACATTTGCTCCTACTTTTCCTATACCAAATTCCTTTGCAAAGTCCCTATTAAATACATATTTCTTGGCGTTCTTTTCCCTTACTGCCCAAATTAAAGTTTCCGTGGCATTGGTAAACCTTACCCCCAGCCAATTGGGCATGGGATTTGTTTTTACCCAAATAACGTCATTCAAAATCCAAAACCCCAGATCCTGCACGATCCTGCCTATTCTGAAAATACTGTGATAAGTTCCTATGATCCAGATGGTAGCATTGGGCTTCATAACCCTTCTAACTTCAGAAAGAAGGCTGTAGATAAATCTATCGTACTCTTCAAATGAAGAAAATTTATCCCAATCTTCATCTACACCCTCCACAACGGTTCCAACCGTCCATCTTCTCAATTCCTTTTTGGGAAGCTGGAGAAAATAAGGGGGGTCCATAAATACCATATCAAAGATACTTTCTGGCAGCTTTTTTAAAACCCTAAGGGCATCTCCTTGAATAATGGTGTTTAAAACTTCTTCTTTAGTATAAAATTCCCTTTTATCATCAATAATCACTTTTATGGGTTCATTTTCCTCGGCTTGAGCAAAGCCCCAGGTCTGGGTTTCCCCCTGCTTCTGCTTTTTTTCCATATCCAATCCCCTTCTAAAAACACTTTTCCCATAAAATATAGCAGATAAAGGAGAAAAACAGCAAAAAAGAAAAAGGCAAATGTCCTAACGGTGATAGGGTTCTCTATTAATAATGGTAAAGGATCTGTAAATCTGCTCCAAAAGAATAACCCGAGCCAGCTGATGAGGGAATGTAAGCTTTGACAGAGACAGCTGCCAGTGGGATCTTAAGAGAACTGAAGAACTTAAGCCCAGTGTACCCCCAACGATAAAAGTCAGGCGACTTGTACCTCCTAAAAAAAGCTGTTGCAGTCTAGATGCAAGTTTTTCAGAAGATATTTCTTCTCCTGATATATTTAGAGCTATAACATAAGTATCATCTTTAATATGTCTTATTATCCTCTCCCCTTCTGCCTCAAGGATTTTCTGTTTATCCCCCGGAGAAAGATTTGAAGGGATGGGTTCATCCTTAACTTCAATTACCTTTACCTTTGTAAATTTCTTAAGCCTTTTAAGGTATTCATCAGCAGCTTCTTTATAAAATTTTTCTTTAATTTTTCCCACAGCAACAATACATATTTCCATAATAAGCGCCTCCAAATAAAGGGGCTCCAACGTTAAACTCAGCGTTGGAGCCTGTTCTTTTCACCCTTTACTTTTTATTCGTTTCGGGGCATTTCTCCAAGGGTAAGGTTAAATTCCCTTCTTTTTCCATCCCTTACAATACCAATTTTAACCCTATCCCCAACTTTATGCTTCGAAAGAGCTTCATCCAAATCAGCAAAGGTAGTAATTCTTTTACCATCAAACTCTACAATTATGTCTTCAGGCTGTATACCGGCTTTATCCGCAGGACTTCCTGGTACCACACCTCCAACGAAAATTCCTCTAGGAATGTCGTACCATTGAGACATTTCTTCTGTAATTTCTCTGAAATTATAAATACCTATAAAGGGACGGCTCACATACCCCTTTTCAATTATCTGCTGTATTATGGGCTTGGCAACATTTATAGGAATAGCAAAGCCCATGCCTTCAACCCCTTCTTGGGCTATTTTGGCACTGTTGATGCCCACCACCTGTCCCTGCATATTAACAAGGGGACCGCCGCTGTTTCCAGGGTTAATGGCAGCGTCTGTTTGAATTAATTTAAGGGTTATTTCGCCTCCGCTGGAAGTGGGAATTGTTATCTCCCTGTTAAGAGCACTCACAACTCCCTTGGTAACAGAACGGGCAAATTCCCTACCCAGGGGATTTCCTATGGCTACTACTTCTTCCCCCACCTGAAGTTTAGAGGAGTCACCCAATACAACTTCAGGCAGCTTCCTGTTGGCATTTATTTTTATTACCGCAAGATCCGTTCTTGCATCCCGCCCCACTATTTGAGCAGAATACTGTTCATCTTCACTTAAACTAACCATCAACCTTCTAGCTCCTGCAACAACATGATAGTTTGTAACTATGTACCCCTTTTCCCCATCTAAAATAAATCCTGTACCGCTGCTTTCGACAGGTTCCATAAAAAAATTGCTCCCTTTAAAATTAGTAATTCCTACCACCGCAGGACCCACCTTTTGTGCAATAGCTACCACCGGCGATTTTGCCTGTATAGGAACAGTTATGGTCCCTTCATCCTGTGAAATATCATTGGACTGCTGATCCTGCGTATAACCAGAACTGTTTTTGGAACCAAAAATTGATGGAGCTACAGCATAGGATACAAAGCCTCCTAAAAGCGCACTCAAAAACATAAGAAGAATTATCAAAGCATAGGGTTGACGCCTTCTATAGGGTTCATCAAGATAGCTCATAAATTACCCTCCAATACCAAGGAAAATTTTTCAGCTTAAGTTTAATCAAATATATACATAGGGTCAAATTTTTTTAAGCGAAGTGCATTAGTCACAACAGATAGGGAGCTGAAAGCCATAGCTGCAGCAGCTATAATAGGTGAAAGAAATCCGGCTGCTGCAATGGGAATGCCCAAAATGTTATATACAAATGCCCAAAAAAGATTCTGCTTGATGTTTCTGTATGTGGCACGGCTTAAATTTATGCTTCCCACCACCCCCCTCAAGTCTCCTCCAACCAGGGTTATATCAGAAGTTTCAAGAGCTATATCCGTTCCCGTTCCCACAGCTATCCCCACATGTGCAGCTGCAAGTGCTGGCGCATCATTTATTCCGTCCCCAACCATGGCAACCCTGTAACCTTCCTTCTGAAGCTTTTCAATCACAGCAGCTTTTTCTCCCGGAAGAACTTCGGCAATAATATTTTCTATCCCCACCTCTTTCCCTATGGCTTCTGCAGTTTCCTTATTGTCTCCAGTAAGCATAAAAACCTTTAACCCCATTTTTTTCAGCGCCGCCACAGCTTCTTTTGAACCTTCTTTAATGGTATCTGCCACTGCAAAAACAGCTGCTGCTTCTTCTCCTACAGACATTACCACAGCTGTTTTTCCTTCCCTTTCCAATTTAAAATAAAAATCCTTTAAAAGAGACACATCTACCCCCTGCTCTTCTATATAGCTCAGCTTTCCCACCATAACTCTCTGCCCATCTATGGTGCACCATATCCCCCGACCGGGAATGCTTTTGAAATTATCCACCTCTAAAAGTTCCAGCTTTTTCTCCTCTGCAGCTTCCACAATGGCTTTGCCAATGGGATGCTCCGAAAGCCTCTCGGCACTGGCTCCGAGAATAAGCACCTTTTCTTCTGACATGGAAGCGTTTTCAGGCAAAACAATATCCGTAAGTCGGGGCTTCCCCTTGGTTATGGTGCCTGTTTTATCCAGAACCACAGCATTTATCTCTCCTGCCTTCTCCAAATACTCTCCACCTTTTATCAAAATACCCTTTTCAGCACCCTTTCCCGTACCAACCATAATGGAAGTTGGGGTGGCTAAACCCAGAGCGCAGGGACATGCCACCACCAGAACTGAGGTCATATTCAGCACAGCTCGGGTAAAATTTCCTCGATCTAAAAAAAAATACCATAAAATAAAGGTAATAAAGGATACACCCACTACTGCAGGAACAAAATAGCCGGCAACCAAATCCGCAAGCCTTTGAATAGGTGCCTTTTTTGTTTGAGCTTCTTCCACCAATTTCACAATCTGCGATAATACCGTATCCTTTCCCACTTTGGTAGCTCTAAATTCAAAGGTACCAGAGCCATTAACCGTTGCTCCAAATACTTCATCTCCTTCACTTTTTTCAACGGGAATGCTTTCTCTGGTCAGCATGGATTCATCCACAGTGGAATATCCCTTTATAACCACTCCGTCCACGGGAATCTTTTCTCCTGGGCGAACCACAACAATATCGCCCACCTTAACTTCTTCCACAGGTATATCAAGCAGCTTTCCGTTCCGCCGCACCCTCGCAGTCCTCGCCTGAAGCTTCATAAGCTTTTCGATAGCATAAGAAGCGCGGCCCCTGGCAGATGCTTCAAGAAATCTACCCAAAAGAATAAGGGTAATTATTAATGCTGAGGTCTCATAGTAAACCGGACCTCCAAAGAAAAAGGTGTTTGCCGCACTTAAAAAATAAGCTGCGGAAGTGCCTAAAACCACCAGCACATCCATATTGGCACTGCCGGATTTCAGCGCTTTAAAAGCTCTCTTATAAAAATTTGCCCCTGCAATAAACTGTACAGGGGTTGCAAGGAAAAATTGAAAAAGGGGATTCATAAACATTTTACCCCAGTGTATGGACATGATCTCCATCAGCATAGTAAAGACCATGGGCATTGATAATACCGCTGAAAAAATAAAAAGCTTCTTTTGTCTTTCAATTTCCCTATCCCCTAACTTCTCCCTTTCTTTCCATTCATCCTCAATAACTGCTTTAAATCCCATTTCTCCAATGGTTTTTTTCAAAAAATTTAGATCCACGATTTCCGGTAGATAAGTTATGGAAGCTTTTTCTGCAGGGAAATTCACTGTAACTTCAACAACACCCTCTACTGCAGCAAGGCGCTTTTCTAAAGCTGCAGCACAGGATGCACAGCTCATGCCCGAAATTTTAATATGATCTGTTTTTAAAACTACACCATATCCAAGAGACTCAACAGCATTTAAAATGTCCTTCAGACCTATTTTGTCATTAGAATAAATTACATTAACTTTTTCAGTAGCAAAATTAACCGAAGCTTCCTCCACACCATCAAGAAGGCTGAGTTTTTTTTCTATTCTTCGGGCACAAGAAGCACAGCTCATGCCTGAAACAGAAAAAAATACCCTTTTCCTGCTCATACTTTAATCTGTCCACCTTTCTCCCCCGTTTTTAAAACGCCAAAAAAACAAGCCGATTTAATTTATTATTATACCCCTAAAAAGCATATAGAGCATCCAAACCTTAAAAAGAATTCCATTAAATTTTTTAGTTCTGCTGGTTCCATAAGGCAAACTCCTGTTCCCATTCCTTTAAAGATATACCCAGCTCTTCTTTAAAAGTCTGGGAAAGGGTCATTCCTGTACCCAATCTTTTTAAAATCCTTACTAATATTTCTTCTCCATAGCAATCAACCAGAAAATCAACCAATTCAAGAGATTGACGGTATGCTATCCCTGCTTTCTGTGAATCATCAAAAGATGCTTCCAGCTCCCCAATGCTTAGAACTTCCTTTTCCTGAGGATTGCTTTTAAAAACATATCCCGTTGTTTCCCTTTCCACATACTGAGCAATACCCTCGGTAAGCCAGCGAGGATAATTGCCTCCAGCTATGCTATCTACAACATAGTGAGTATACTCATGTATCATGGGACCTTGCTGCATAAAAATCTCTCTGTATTCGTTTTTATCTCCAACATCTATCCACGCTTCGGGAGATAATATGTGCATTACTCCAGCCCAATAGACCCCCATGGCACTTTGGTTCGCATCCCAGCCAAAATTCCTGCTAAGCACTTCACGGCTGGAATATACAACCACAGGAACCTTTCGTAAAGGTTCATAATTAAGCATTCTATTTACAGGAGCAAAAGCTTTCTCAGCAGCTTCAAGAACTAATTCAGTAACTTTCCGCAATAAAAATTGTACCGTTAAGGGGCAGGCCCCGCACTGATTAATTTTTTCCTAAAAAAACACAAAAAACGCAGCCCCAATGGAACTGCGCCAAAACTTTTATCAATCTTACTACTCAACAACTTCATAGCCCGCTGATTTAACAGCTTCCTTTAAGGAGTTTAAATCCATCTCATCACCTTCATAAAAAACATACACCTTACCAGAATCTAAATCAGCTTCAACACTTGTTACCCCTTCTAATGTTTTAAGGGCTTCTTCAACAGCCCTTTTGCAGTGGCTGCACGCCATTCCTTCCACTTTAAGCTCCAGTTTAGGCAAATTATTCACTCCCTTAGCTAAATTTTTTCCTAATCTCTGATACTAATATTTTCTCAGTATATGTTCTATAAATCCGCATTATTAAAAGTTTTTCTTTTCTGCAGCAACAAAAAAGCGCCCCATCCAAAAAGGGCGCTTAAATTCCCACCCGCATCAGCTACCTCAAATACAGCAGGGGATTTTTGCACTGCCCGTTAACTATAACTTCAAAGTGTAAATGTGTACCTGTTGCTCTTCCGGTGCTTCCTACTCTTCCTATTATTTCGCCCCGTGAAACAGTCTCTCCAACCCTAACATCTATCTGGGAACAATGGGCATACTTTGTTCTCAGACCATTGCCGTGATCGATAACTATGGTATTGCCGTAGCCCCCTGACCAACCAGCAAAAATCACTACTCCATCTTCCGCAGATCTTATGGGATCTCCGTCGTTTCCATCAATATCGATGGCTCCGTGGAACTCTCCTCCTCTGTAACCGTATCCCGATGTAATTCTTCCCATCAACGGCCAGGCTAACCTTCCGCTGCCAATACCGCCCCTTGAGGCTATCGCAATACCATCCCTAACTTTTGTTCCCTGATGAACTATTTTTGTCTTAGGTTCCTTAATTACTTCTGTTTTTACCACTTCAGCTAAAATATTAATTCCATTTAAAGTAGTTACCCTATATGTAACTTCCTTTTGCCCTTCTTCTCCCTCTTGGACAACTTTTGTAGTTCCCCTGGCCAGCTCACAGTTATTTACATACTGAATATCAAAGGGTATAACCTTGCTCTCAACCTTCTCGTACTCTGCTACAACTGTCACCACAGGGCTTGTCTTTACAAGCTTAATCTCATCTCCAATTTTTAAAATGCTTTTTTCCGTAAGCCCTGGATTTGCTGCCAGTATATCCGCTACTTTCATGTTATTATTACGGGCAATGGACCACAGAGTATCCCCTTTCTTAATGGTGTGGGTGATTACTTTTCCTCCAGATGCTAAAATTTCTTCTGCCTCGGAAACACTTACTATTTTATCCGGATCCACTAAACCTTCTTGTATCTTGACTTCTTCTTTGAAATCCAGCTTTATAAGCTTCACATCTCCCTTTGGGGAATAACGCTTCTTGAGATTCTCCAGCACTTCTTCTGCTGCTTTTTCATCTTCAACCCACACCTTCTGCTCCCCATCAACTACTATTGCCGCAGCACTGCTTAAAAACGAGAGATAGGATTTTAAAATCTTTTTCAGCTCTGCAGGCTCAGTAAATTCACCATCCCCTACATGAACCTTTTCATATTTTATATCCATTTCAATCTTTAAATCCTTTCCTTTACTTATATCTGCAGCTATTTCTTCCAATGTGCTCTCTACTATTTCAGGACTTTTTACTAAAGCCTTCTTTTCCCCATCAATAATAACCGCATAGGCATTGGGATATGTAAAAGCAATAATACAAAAGCTGAGAAGCAGAATCAGCAGCGCCGCTGCATATAACGATGGGGAGCTGGGCCTGCTTAATTTCCTATGTGCGGCCGCCTCTTCCTTAGAACAGGAATTAGAAATCACATTATCCCATCCCTTCCTTTATTTTCATTTATATATAAAATTAGCCGGCACAGTTATTTATTTTTTTGCCGGCTCTCAAAAAAAAAACTGTTTTTTATATTCGATATTTTTTTTTAGAATCCTTTTTTTAACCAAAAAAAGATGATTTTAATGGTTCTGTTTCCTTATGAACCCTTCTCTTCCAATGAATCCCGGAAATCCATAAGCTCTGAGATCTGCTGTCCAAATCTTTTGTACAGCTGAAAATATATACCGCATTCAATTCTCTTCTTTTGAAGAATGCATGCCGTTTCTAAGGGCTCAAAAAGACTCCCATTAAAATAATATGCACTGGCATGACAGCCGCCGCTGCATATAAACTTTGCCCAGCATTCCCTGCATTTAGGTTTGCTGTAAATATGTGCTGAGCGGAACAATTCCATCATATCCTTATTTTTAATGCCTTCAAAAACATTTCCCATTAAAAAATTCTTTTCTCCCACAAATTGGTGGCAGGGATAAATGTCGCCTGATGGGGTGACAGCAAAATACTCAAATCCCGCACCGCATCCTCTAATTTTACGGGAAAGGCACTGACCTTCGTCCAAATCAATGTTAAAATGATAAAAATCTATATCCTGTCCTGAAAGCATTCTTTTTACCAAGCCTTCAGCAAGACGTTCATATTCCATTTCCAATACAGAAATATCATCTTCATAAAAACCGTATTCTCCAGGAGGTGCTACCACTGGCTCCACAGAAACATGTTTCAACCCTAAATCAAAGAGGTGAAACACATCCTTGCTGAAATCCAAATTTTTTCTTGTAAAGGTGCCCCTCACATAATAATTTTCGTGATTACGGCTCTCCACAAAATTCAGTATTCTCTTCACAACGACATCATAGCTGCCTCTGCCGTCTTTCAGAAGACGCACCCTATCGTTAATTATCTTTCTACCGTCAAGGCTGAGAATCACCTGCATTTTGTTTCTGTTGACAAATTCACAGACTTCCTGATTCAAAAGCAGACAGTTGGTGGTTAGAGTAAAATTTATCCTTTTTCCATATTCTTCCGCTTTTTTATTTCCATAAGCAGTAATATGCTCGATTGCTTCAAAGTTCAAGAGAGGCTCTCCACCAAAAAAATCAATTTCTAAAGTTCTTCTGCTTCCTGAATTTTCAAGGAGAAAATCAACAGCCCTTTCTCCCACTTCCTTTGACATAAGTTCCTTTTTCAGCCCAAAATTACCTTCAGCAGCAAAACAATAACCGCAGGTCATATTGCAGTCATGAGCTGCATGAAGGCAGAGAGCCTTAACCATAAATTCCCGTTCCTTTTCTTTTTCTAAAAATTCCTCTGCATTGGGTTCATCAGCAAAAAGAAGTCCCAAGTCCCTAAGGGAAATCAACTCCCTTAGCACTTCTTTAATTTCCCTTCGGGAATATTTTCTTTCTAGTTCCCTTAAAGCGTAAGCAAAACGCCCGCAGCAATTTTCAATGCTGTCCAGAAAATCCCACACGGCATTATCAATCAAATGAACACTGCCCGCTGCAGCGTCCAAAAGAACGGGAAGCCCATTAATTTTAAACTTGTGAACATTTTTATTTACGCCTTGATAAATAGCTTCAAAATCAGAAACCTCAGCCATTAAAAACCCCCCAAAAAAATTACACCCACTATATGTGGGCGTCAATGATTTAGACATTTCTGATTGCCTACAGTGCAGGATGTCTTGCAGGCTGATTGACATGAAGTCTGGCATTCTCCGCATCCCGCTGACCTATCGGATTTTACGAGAACTCCTTTAACCAGCGTAATAACATGGGAAGCCATTATTGTTACCTCCTTAAACCATCGAAAGAATTCAACTTCAGTTACAAGATTATAACACAAAAAAGGCTGCAAACAAAATATCCCCATCACCAAAACCGGTGCCAAAAAAATTTTTATCTTCAAACTTTCTCATATAGCTTTAAAAAATTTTTAATCTACTTTGCTATCCCCGAGCATCTCATAAGATAAAATCACAGCCTTTGCCACTTCTTTCATGGGAATACACTTATCCATACTTTGGCGCTGAATTTTGCGGAAGGCCTCTTCCTCGGTGAGATTCAAAACTTTCATCAGTATTCCTTTTGCTTTTTCTACAAGTTTTCTGCCAGCTGTTGCTCATAACAACCACAGGAGCAATACGTTCTTCTTTGATGATTCGAGCTATTTCAAAACCTTTGACTCCTGGCAGGTCCGCATCTAAAATGATCAGATCCACATCCAAGGTTCTTATCATCCTTAATGCAGAACTACCATCCCCTGTTTCTCCAATTACAATAAAGCCTTCTTTCATTAGAATATTTTTAATCTTTCTGCGCAACTCTTCATCCGCTGCCGCTAAAAAAATCCTAGAACGGGTCATTTTAATCACCCAAACTCAAAAAATTGTTATAAAAAAACGTCCCCACTGCAGAAAAGAACAGCAGTTCCTTTCTGCTGGGGACGCCTTTGTCCCAAACACACCATCGTTGGTGTGCTGATCGGCTGATGTCTCGGCTGGTGTATATTATAACAAAATCTCAAGAATTACCTCAACATTTTTTGCTCCATAATATTGTATTCATAAATCATAAATTAAAAATTTTTCCATTTACCATAAAGTGATCCCGCGGCATAAAATGAAAAAGGGGCAGTGGCGTCCTACTTTCTACGGGCAGCGGGGCCCAAAACCGAATAAATTTCGGTTTTGGGCTTTTTTTTAAAATTTTAATACATCAAAGAAAGAGGTGTTTGAAATGTGCGGTATTGCCGGCTGGATTAACTGGGAAAGGGACCTCAGATTCAGATCCCAAGATATAATTGTTGAAAAAATGGCCGAAACCCTGGATAACCGTGGACCCAATGAAAGGGGAATTTGGATTTCTCCAAGAGCAATTCTAGCTCATCGGCGTCTGATAGTAGTCGACCCCCAAGGTGGTAAACAGCCTATGGTCAGAGAAAACAGCACAGATACCTTTGTAATTGTATATATAGAGTAAAACCCTTATTCTATTTTCACCGAGAAAAATCTCTCATTTTTGCTTCTGAAATAAAAGCTATTTTGGCTCACCCAGAAGTAAATGCTGAAATAGACAGGCAGGGGCTTGCAGAAATTTTAGCCTTAGGCCCTGCCAGAACTCCAAGTCATGGGGTTTTTAAAGGAATAAAAGAACTTAAACCTGGGTATTATTTAACATACACTAGAAAAGGGCTCAGAAAACACTGTTATTTTAGACTAAAAAGCCAAGTTCATCAGGACAGCCCAGAAGAAACTATAGAAAAAACAAAATTCCTTCTAAAAGATGCGGTGGAAAGACAGATGATTTCATATATGCCCATGGGAACCCTGCTGTCCGGAAGACTGGATTCAAGCGCAATCAGTGCCTATGCTGCTGATGTTTTAAAAAGACAGGGAAAAAATCTAAAAACTTTTTCTGTAGACTTTACCGGCAATGAAAAGTATTTTAAACCCAATGAATTTCAACCCAGCAGCGATGATCCATGGGTAAAAATCATGTCCCAACATCTAAACACAGTTCACCACAAAAATAATTTTGGATACGCCTCAATTAGTGGATTCCCTCAAGGCAGCTGTTAGAGCCAGAGGTCTGCCGGGAATGGCTGATGTGGACGCCTCTCTCTATCTATTTTCTAAGGAAATAAAAAAAGGAAGTTACAATGGCTCTTTCAGGAGAATGCGCTGATGAAATATTCTGCGGCTATCCATGGTTTTATCGCAAAGAATCCATTTCAGCAAACACTTTCCCATGGACTCTAAATCTAAAACTTCCTGGAGAATATTCTTTGAATGCCAGATTGCGAGAAATTGCGTATCTGACGCTAACTCGCTGGATGCCAGTACTGCTGGATAGAAAAGATCGAATGAGTATGGCTGCAGGTTTAGAAATAAGGGTTCCGTTTTGTGATCACAGGCTGGTGGAGTATGTTTTCAATGTTCCTTGGGAATTAAAAAACTATGGTGGACAGGAAAAAGGGCTGCTGCGCGCAAGCCTAAAAGGAGTTTTACCTCAAAAAGTATTACAGCGAAAAAAAAAGCCCCTACCCCAAAGCACATAATCCCAGTTACCTTAACGAGGTAAGAAAAATTCTCCTGGAAATTTTAAACAGCCCCTTTTCTCCTTTGGGGACAATTGTAGATAAGGAATATTTAAAAAAGCTTCTATTTTTGGAAAAGATCTCGATGTTCCGTGGTTCGGACAGCTTATGCGCTTACCCCAATTATTTGCATATCTAATACAGATGGATTTCTGGTTTAAAGAAGTATAAAGTTTCCATTAAATAACCTCCCCTTTAAGGGGAGATCCCCTTTAAGGGGAGGTGTTGTTTTTTTAACCAGCCTTCCTCATTTCTTTTACATCCATTATCTGTACAGCACCTTTAGGACACACTTTGGAGCACAGGGAACATCTTATACATCCTGTATCTCCAATAACCCCTTGGTTAACTTCTTTCCAATTAAGGAGATCAACCTGCATGGGACAAATTTTTTCGCACACTCCACAGCGGCTGCAGCCTTCACAAAAAACCACAGGTTTTTTATAGCGGCCAATCCATCCCGCCAGCGTCCCCATGGGACATACCTGACACCAAATCCTCGAATCCGTAAAAAGACCCAAAATTATCCCCAACAAAGTCGTAATAAAAAGCATCATTGTAAATACACGGCCTATGGCATAAAGATCTCCCCAGTGCCGCACCAGTGAAAAAAGCATAACTCCCATAATCACCATCATAACTGCTGCTCTAAACCAGTCTTTCTTGAAAATGGAAGGCACTTTCCTGCCTGGGCTGAATCTTCCCAAAATATAATCAAAGAAACTTCCTCTAGGACACATCCAGTGGCACCACGCCCTGCCTTTAAAAAAGGAAACCGCAACTGCTCCTACCATACAAAGCACCACAGCAATTCCTGCGGGGGGATACAAAAATCCTAAAATTAAAACCAAAGGGAGAAAAATCCACATTATTTTCTGCCTGGAATCCTTTACCACTTTTTCTTTTAACTTTGATGCCATTTTTCTCCAACTCCTCCGGTTTCATTAATATTAATGCACAGCGAAAATTTGATTTAGTATATATTAAATATAATCCTTCAATGCTTCTTCTGTCAATCTAATTTTTTAATAAAGTCAAGTAAAAAATGCCAGACCCAAACCAAAAGCTAAATGAGCTGCAATGGTAACCATAACTCCCGATATATCCTGGAGCAGCTTTTCTTCCACTGACTGCCCTAACAGGGTTCCAAAAAAACCAACCCATACAATCATAGAAAAACAAATACCTTTGAGCCAAAGATATTTCCTATTTAGATAGCGGTCCACCAAAAGAAAAAAAACAACCCCTAAAGTTGATGCCACAAGCAAATCCTAAAAGATAGGATATGTAGTTCACCGTGAGCTTAACGGCGTCAGAAAGCAGCCCTACAGCCGCTCCTACTAAAACTTTGTCCCTGAGCACAGCCATCACAGTTTCTTTTTTAATTACGTCTGATTATTTATAAAAATTTAACTCAAGCAAAAACCAAAAAAAGTTATTTTATAAAAAATATTGTCTTAAAAGCTTCTGATGTTATATACTTGAAAATTGTAAACGTTAAAAAGAAAAGGAGTGATAATATGTGGAAACCCTTCTAAGAAATACTTTGAAGAGCATCAATTGCAGCAGTTTCAACTTCAAATTTATAAAGAGTGCCGTTGCCGTCATTATTTTTATGTTAATTGCAGTCCTGGTACCAGACACTGCCTTAGCCAGCGAAGCGGACCTGAAAATTCCTCCTTTAATGGATTGGCAGAATAATCTGCTCATTGGGGGAATCGTTATATGCCTGTTGGGTATGCTTTTTGGCCTTTACCGCTATACCCAAATCAAAAAATTAAAGGCACATCAGTCCATGCTTAATGTTGCTGATACCATCTATGAAACCTGTAAAACCTATCTGATTCAGCAAGGTAAATTTTTAATTATTTTATTCGTTTTTATTGCTATATGTATATCATTCTATTTTGGCTTCCTGCAGCATAAGCCTATAGAAGGAGTTCTGCTGATTTTAGCTTGGACCGTAATCGGAATATTAGGCTCCTACAGTGTAGCCTGGTACGGAATACGTATGAATACCCTTGCCAACAGCAGAATGGCCTTTGCATCTTTAGAGCGCAAGCCCCTGAAGCTGCTCAATATTCCCCTTGATGCTGGGATGAGCATTGGGGTGCTCTTAATCTGCGTTGAACTCATAATGATGTTAATTATTATGCTTTTTGTGCCAAGAGAACTGGCAGGGGCAAGCTTTATCGGTTTTGCTATTGGTGAATCTTTAGGCGCCAGTGCCCTTCGTATTGCAGGAGGTATTTTTACAAAGATTGCCGATATAGGTTCAGATTTAATGAAAATAGTATTCAAAATTAAGGAAGACGACCCCCGCAACCCTGGAGTAATTGCTGACTGCACTGGAGACAATGCAGGAGACAGCATAGGTCCCACCGCAGACGGATTTGAAACCTACGGGGTAACAGGAGTGGCACTGATATCATTCATTGTTCTTGCTGTTGAACAATCGCTTCAAAGTACCCTGCTCACATGGGTATTCCTAATGCGTATATTGATGATAATAACCTCCGTTGTAGCCTTCTATATTAATAAAGCTTTAAGCCAGATGAGGTACAGCAATGCAGATGACATAGATTTCGAGCAGCCTCTTACCGCTTTAGTATGGATTACTTCAATTTTGTCCATCATCGTTACATACATTATAAGCTACTATATGCTGGGGCCATCTTCTGGAGTAGCTGAAGATGAGAATCTATGGTTTGTGCTGTCCACAATCATCAGCTGCGGTACTTTAGGTGCAGCTTTAATACCTGAATTTACTAAAATTTTTACCAGTGGAAAATCTGCTCATGCCCAAGAAGTAGTTAAAGCTTCCAGGGAAGGAGGACCTTCTCTGAACATACTGGCTGGTTTTGTAGCAGGTAATTTTAGTGCTTTCTGGAAAGGTATGGTATTCTTTGTCTTAATGTTCGTAGCATACTATGCCAGCAGGTTTGGTCTGCAAGACATAATGATTTATCCACCTATCTTCGCATTCGGTTTAGTAGCATTCGGATTTTTGGGCATGGGACCCGTTACCATTGCTGTGGACAGCTACGGTCCTGTTACAGACAATGCCCAATCAATATATGAACTATCGCTCATTGAATCTATCCCTGATATTGACAAAGAAATCAAAAGAGACTTTGGCTTTGAGCCAGATTTTGAAAAAACAAAATACTATTTGGAAGCTAACGACAGTGCAGGAAATACCTTTAAAGCTACAGCCAAACCTGTGCTCATTGGTACAGCTGTTGTAGGAGCTACAACAATGATTTTCTCCTTGATATTGGTTATCAAAAATGTATTGGGCACCGAACCCGAAACCATTCTAAATATTCTCAACCCCTACACAATTTTAGGATTTATTTGCGGCGGTGCTGTGATTTATTGGTTTACAGGAGCTTCAACCCAAGCAGTTACCGCTGGTGCTTACCGCGCAGTGGAATACATTAGAAGAAACATACAGCTGGATGAAAATGCAAGCCAAAGGGCAGCAACAGAAAAATCCAAAGAAGTAGTAAAAATCTGTACCCAATATGCACAAAACGGTATGTTCAACATATTCATTGCTATTTTCTCGTTCGCATTAGCCTTTGCCTGCTTATCTGCTCCTTCAGGTGGAAATGAACCCGTTTCCTTATTCGTTGCCTACTTAATATCCATTGCAGTATTCGGACTGTATCAGGCAGTATTCATGGCCAATGCCGGCGGCTGCTGGGATAACGCTAAGAAAGTCGTCGAAGTGGATTTAGGCGAAAAGGGAACACCTCTTCATGATGCTACAGTTGTTGGGGATACAGTGGGCGATCCTTTTAAAGACACATCATCCGTAGCTTTAAACCCAATTATTAAATTTACAACTCTCTTTGGTCTTCTGGCAATGGAAATTGCCATCTCTGAATCCTTCAGAAATATCGCCACAGAAATAGGAGCAATATTCTTCATAATTGCGCTGTACTTTGTATGGCGCTCCTTCTATAAGATGAGAATTGAAACAGGAGAAGTTTCATCCGAAAAATCTGCTGAAGCAGCAAGCTAAAAAACTAAAAAACCCCACGGTGCTTTTTAGACCGTGGGGTTTTTTGTTTCCCTCTAAATTATTATTATTAATGCTCAGACAATCCTTTAATGAAAGCTCGGGTTCTCTCACTGGAAGGATTGCAGAGCACAACTTCAGGTCTTCCTTCTTCAACAATCTGTCCTTTATCCATAAATATCACCCGGTCAGCAACCTCCCGTGCAAAACCCATCTCATGAGTCACAACAACCATGGTCATGCGTTCTGCCGCAAGCGCCCGCATTACCCTCAGAACTTCACCTGTAAGCTCCGGGTCAAGGGCTGAAGTGGGTTCATCAAAAAACAGAATATCTGGATTCATGGCAAGAGCCCTGGCAATTGCTACCCGCTGACTTTGCCCCCCTGAAAGCTGATATGGATATGCATCCCTTTTATCTTCCAATCCCATCTTCCTAAGGAGCTCCATCGCCCTTTCCTCTGCCTGATCCTGAGATATGCGTGCAACACGAACTGGAGCTTCTGTTATGTTTCGGAGTACTGAAAAATGGGGAAAAAGATTGAAATCTTGAAAAACCATGCCCATACGCAGGCGGATTTTTTTAAGACTGCTTTCCGGCGCATAGACAGCATGACCTTCTTTATTAGTCTGCACCATTACATCTCCAGCTACAATTATAGTACCCTGATCTACTTTTTCCAAAAGAGTGAGACAGCGCAGTAAAGTACTCTTTCCTGATCCCGAAGGACCTATAATAGCCACCACTTCACCCTTGTCCACCTTAAAAGATATATCATTAAGCACCCTATTGCTGTCAAAACTCTTACACAATCCTTTAACCTCAAGCATAACCATAGGAAACACCCCTACCTGTAATAATTTAGTTTATTTTCAGCCATTTGGAGAGCTTCAGTAACAACCCAATTCATAATAAGGTAAAATATCCCAGCAGCAGCAAGGGGAATTGTAGAGCTTTTAGCAGAAGCCTGCACCGTTGCCACGCGAAAGAGCTCACTGATACCTATGGTCTGCACCAAAGCCGTATCCTTAACCAAGGTAATAATCTCATTGCCCATGGGAGGCAGGATGCGTTTGACCACCTGGGGGAGAATAATATGCATAAAAGTTTGTATTTTGCTGAAGCCAGGCACTGCGGCTGCTTCATATTGCCCTTTGGGAATTGATTGAATTCCTCCTCGGTATATTTCAGCAAAATAAGCAGCATAATTGAGGGTGCAGGCAGCAACTGCAGCTACAAAACGATCGAGGTTAATCTTCATACCCTCTGGCAGCAGATAATACGGACCAAAATAAACTAAAGCAATCTGTAAAATAAGAGGTGTTCCCCTCATTAAAAGGATATATATTTTGATAGGACCGCTGATAAGCCTGAACCTGGACATTCGGCCAAAAGCAACAAGCAGTCCCAAGGGGATGGCAAAAAACAGTGTCAGAAAAAAAACCATTACCGATACCTTTGCCCCTTCTAATAGAAGAACAATAAGATTCACAAACCCTTCCCAATCATAGCTCAAAGCGCCGCTCCCCCTTTTTATTTAAATAAAAAGCACACAAGGCTGGCACCCCACCAGCCTTGTAAAAATGCCCACAGCTAGTCTAACAACTATTACTTTACTTTTTATTCCTTACTTTATAGTTGTAATATCTTTGCCAAACCATTTTTTAGATATTTCAGCCATTGTTCCATCCTCAGCCATGGCTTTAAGGGTTTCCTGAACTTTCTGCATTAGTTCTTTATCGTTTTTGCGGAAGCCCACACCATATTCCTCACTGGCAAGAGCTTCATCCAGCACTCTGTAGTTCTTATTTTTTGCCTGCATATAATAGCGTGCCACAATTTCATCCATTAAAACTGCATCAACGCCGCCCTTTTCAAGATCCATCAATGCCGTTAAATTATCATTAAACTCAGCAATTTCCCCAAGCTTTGCCTTGAAATCTGCAGCCTTTTCCAAAGCATCAGCAGCGCTGGAACCAGCCTGAAGACCCAGCTTCTTGCCTTCTAGATCTGAGAGCTTTTCATAATTCGAATCTGCCATTACAACCACAACCTGACGGTTTTTCATATAAGGCTCTGTAAAAAGGATATTTTTCTTTCTATCCTCTGTGATGGTAAATCCGTTCCAGATGCAGTCAATTTTACCGGTATTCAGCTCCTGTTCCTTTACATCCCAGTCAATGGGCTGAAGTTTAAGTTCAATGCCCAAACGGGAACATACTTCCTTGGCAAGATCCACGTCAAAGCCAACTATTTCCCCGTCCTCATCTCTGAAACCCATAGGGGGAAAGTTCTCATCAAGACCCATTACCAGCTCTCCCTTTTCCTGAACCTTTTTCCAGGAATCATCCTGAGCAGCCTGGTCTCCTCCCCCACAGCCATACAGTAGCAGAGATAAAACAGCAGCTGCAAAAATAATTAAAAGTTCTTTACGTTTCAAAAGCTTCCCTCCCCTATAAATTTTCAAAACGGCGTCGCATTTGCGGCACACATATTATTATATGGCACAACTTTAATTCAGTAAAGTAATAAAATCATCCATTAAAAAATAAAAACAAAAAATTGCTGCTTGACTATAAAAAATTTTAAATCAATTCCTGAAGGGTTTATCTCATAGAAATTTAAAAAGCCCTCTATTTGAGGGCTTAATTTAATGAGTATAAGTCATGGAATTCAGCGCATCCCAACGATTGGAAAAAACATCAGACCAATACTCCAGCTGATCAATGTAATATTCTATTTCATCAGCTATGAGCTCTGCTTCATAATAATAAATATAGTTGGGATCAAAAGATATTAAAAATAATAGGTTTTGAAACCGGATTAAAACTTCACGCATACATTTTATTTTCTGCAAATAAGCATATCTTAAGTCTTTAACCTGCGGAAAAGCCGGCTCATAAGAATTAATACTGATTTCCAATTCCTCCATAAGGGTTAGAGCATTTTCTAGATAAGTAATTTCCCTAAAAGAATATTTATTAACATATTCAGCAGCTATTTGGATAAATGAAGCTGCTGCATCTTCATAGGGTACCCACTCACTGAAATAGGTAGAAGTAAACATATCAAAATCCGTCCGCAAATCAAAATTATGCCAATTTTTAACCATGCTGTAATAATTTATGGGGATTGCAAAAGCAATGGTATCTGACTCACTTTTCTTAGCAAAAATCACCCCAATAACTTCACCTTCTGAATTCACCACAGGACCTCCACTGTTGCCGGGATAAACGGGAGCACTCAGCTGCATAATGTTTATATTAAGTGCTTCCAATTCAGGGTAAACTTCCCCAATACCCCTTGAGGGATTACTGATTATACCTTTAGAAACAGTATTCTTTACACCCAAGGGATGGCCGAAAACATATATTTCTTCACCCACATAGGGCTTAGAATTTCCCAATGGTAGAAAAGGAGTTCCCGATGCGTCTACCCGCAGAATTGCTAAATCAATATATGGAATAGCTTTTTCCACTCTTGCACTGCAGGTTCTTCCATCAAACATGGTGATCTGTATAAATTTGGCTCCTGCTACCACATGGGAATTAGTTAGTATTTCTCCATCTGGAGAAGTAAAAAACCCTGAACCTGAGCTCCTTTGGGTTTCAATATACACTACAGCTGGCTGTATACTAGATATAAGATCGCTTGCAGAATAATACCCCGGGGAAGAATTTTGATTTTGAACCTCTTGTGTAATGGTTACCGTTTTGGAAAAGCTATCCCAAAACACTTCATAACCAAGAGCTTCAGCTACCCACCGAGCAGGAAGAAAGGTACGACCCCTTACCATTACAGGTGCTACATCCATTAGGACCGTACTATCATTTATCCTTAATAAAGGCGACCCCACAACAAGCTTAATAACTTTATCCGAAACTGTTATAGTAATAACCCCATATTCATAACTAATATCTGATGGGTTAACACCGCAGGCAATGGCTAAATAACGAATGGGAACAAAAACCCTACCATCCCTCGTAAAAGGCACTGCATCCATCTTATGATATTGACCATTAGTTGTATAATTTAAACTTCCCACTTCAAATATGGTTTCCGCTGATGCTGAAGAAGGTATTAAAAAAAATATAATTAAAAGAAAAAGTAAAAGTTTTATTTTTATCTTCATGAAACCACCTCTTAAAAATATCACTGTACAGTATTTCGCTAATTGTATAATATTTCCTTCACTGTAAGTTTCTTTTTTATGATACCTTTTGAAAATTATATTTTTAATGCACTAAACATATGAATCATTTATTATCTACCAATAGACAACAGATCCACCAACCTTATTTCTATAAAGCCCCCCATGTTAGAAATTAGACCCATCTGCTTATTTTTGCATAAAAAAAAGCCATCCCCAACCTCAGTCTTTGAGGTTAGGGAAGGCTTTTTATAAATTCTCAAGACTGGAGCGGAAAACGGGATTCGAACCCGCGACCCTCGGCTTGGGAAGCCGATGCTCTACCACTGAGCTATTTTCGCTCGCAAGCCTTGATTTTTCTAGCTTTCAGAGCACGGTTTTTGCACTTTCGTCAGCGCCCACGGACTCACCCTTTTTTGATTTATTTTATTCCGACACATAAACTAAAAATCCTTCCTGCAAGTGCGAAAAATTTTTTCGCTACCTAC
>LDZR01002334.1_pt1 | contig 88506 bp, 98 predicted proteins | sample 615371 | NCBI WGS metagenome assembly LDZR01 (sample SAMN03408294, study PRJNA278302) | terrestrial metagenome | isolation source: oil reservoir sample K2 | place: USA: Alaska, North Slope, Kuparuk formation | collected 2013
TTCTATCAAAAAAAGGAAAATATTAAAAAACAAAATATTGGATATCAGAACAAATTAGTCCGTAATAACAAAAAGCCTGACAGCAAAGTGTCAGGTTATCCAGCTTTTGCTTTCATTCTTAGTTTATCAGCAATCATAGCTATAAACTCGCTGTTTGTGGGTTTACCCCGTTCTACATTAATTGTATAACCAAAAAATTTATTCATAAGTTCCACATTTCCCCTATCCCAAGCAAGTTCAATTGCATGGCGGATCGCACGTTCCACTCTGCTGGACGTTGTATTATATTTTTCTGCAATCATCGGATACAGTTCCTTAGTAACCGCTCCTAAAAGGTTAACCTCTTCAATTACCAGAAGAATTGCATCTCTTAGGTACTGATATCCTTTAATATGAGCAGGCACACCCATCTGATGTATGATGTTGGTAACTTCTACTTCCATATGATTTTTTGAGGACCTTGCAGAATAGCCATGAATTACAGAATTTCCCTGTTCCTTATTGCCAACACCTTCTACCAGCTGCCTGATTCTGGTACCCAAAACTTCCAGATCAAAGGGTTTTAGAATATAATAGTCAGCACCCAGTTCAATGGTTCTCTGGGTCATAGCCTCCTGACCTAAAGTTGTCAGCACAACAATTTTGGGCCTTTTTTCTAACTGCATGCAGTTCAGACTTTCCAAAACTCCTATTCCATCTAAATGGGGCATTATAATATCAAGAATAACAACATCCGGTTCCTTTTCCTTTATCAAAATCAAAGCTTCATTTCCGTTATAAGCCTTCCCCACCATCTCAAAATCTTCCTGCTTCATTAAATATTCTTCAAGAATTTCACAAAATTCCCTATTATCATCAACAATAGCAATTCTTATACCAGCCAATTGGGGACCTCCTCCCATTTCCCATTTTTGGTTTTATTGGGTTTTAGTTCATGTTCGACGTATGTAATCGGCTATCCTTCTTAGGGAAAAAATTAGAAAAAATTATAAAAAAAACGATAAAATTAGAAAAATATCCAGGAAAATCGACACCGATTTTCCTGGATATCTCTTGATTATTAAGGATACCTGATTCTAGCAGCATCCATTCAGCCAGTACACCATAGCCATGGGTAGGATCATTAATGAAAACATGGGTTACGGCACCCACCAAACGTCCGTTCTGTATAATGGGACTGCCGCTCATTCCCTGAATTATACCTCCCGTTAGTTTAATAAGCTTTCTATCTGTAACTTTTATAACCAGCCCTCTACCAGTTAACTGCTGATTGGGCATAACTTTTAGAATTTTAATATCGAAAGCTTCTACATTATCTCCTTTAACCACCGTAAGCATTTTGGCAGGCCCCTCTTTAATTTGGCTGGAAAAGGCTACAGGAATGGGTTTGCTGTAAAGCAGATCTTTATGAGGAAATTGAATCATTCTGCCAAAAATACCGTACTTTGTATTGTTTACTATGCTGCCTTTAAGCCCTCCGTTATTTAAAAAAATGCCGATCTTTTCCCCAGGCTCCCCCCCTCTTGCCCTGATGTATGCCCTGAACAGCAGCTTCAATGATTTTTCCACTTTTAAAAATCACTTTTTGATCATCGTTACCGCTGCTTACAGCATGCCCCAGTGCCCCAAATATATTGCTTTTAGGCTCATAAAATGTAAGGGTGCCTACGCCCGCAGCATTATCTCTGACATACAGCCCTATCCTATATCTACCAGTTTCTCTACAGTAAACAGGTTTAATGCTTAAATTCATCAAGTTTTTACCCCTTTTAATTTTCAAAATAACATTTTTACCTGCTTTTCCAGCTTTATCAATTATTTCTGCAACAATCTCCTCAGAAACTGGTTTTTTACCGTTAATTGATAAAATTATATCTCCCACTCTAATGCCAGCAGTTTTTGCTGGTATAAAAGATTCCCCTGAAGTCTTAACTGCTGAATATCCCACAACAATTATTCCATCAGACTTTAGAATAACTCCTATGGACTGCCCCCCTGGAATAACTTTATATTGAGGGAGAACATCCACTACCATATTTTTTAGAGGAATAATTCCAAACAGCTTTAGCTGCAGTCTTATTGTTCCAGGATTAGCTGCCACGGGCCAACTTCCATTAGGATTAAGAACTATACTTTTAATGTTTAGACCTTTGTACTTAATAACATTTTTATCTTGGGAATCAACATAGACTTTGATGCGCCCAAGAAGCTGTTTTGGAAAATTTAGAGGAATGCGGAGTTCCTGCCCCACTGAAATTCTCTGCTGTGATGGTATTTCAATAAATGCGTAAACAGCAAACATAATGCAGAAAGATATGATTGCTGCGACGGAAATGGTGCGGATTATCCTATTTTTAAATGCTGTATCCAATACATTTTCACTCCCACATATAAAAATTAGATTTGTGCATTTTAATAACTGCAGCTTTTTCGAAAAAAAATCCCCACTTTTTTCAAGTTGGGGCTGCTCTGGGGAAATCAAGGCCTGGCCTTTAATCTTAAGTTAACCTTAAAAATGAAGTTTTATTACCGCAGTTCATTAGGATAAGCATGGCAGATAAATATTAAACAAGTTGTATCAATGTTTTTACATAAAATTTAATATTTATGTTATTTTAAGAAAAAAATCCCGGTTAAATTCTATATAACCGGGCTTCACAAACCAACCTTTTTGCATGTTCCACAGCAGTATCCTTATCTTTCCCTCCAAGCATTCTAGCAATTTCCCTGATACTTTCTTCAGAAGATAAGGGAATAACGTTAGTAGTGGTCCTATTGTTTTTTACTTCTTTTACAATTTCAAAATGCTGATGTGAAAAGGCTGCAACCTGGGGAGAATGGGTAACGCATATTATCTGATGAAATTGAGAAAGAAAAGCAATTTTTTCTCCTATCTTAAAGGCGGTACTGCCTCCTATACCCGCATCAACTTCATCAAAAATCAGTACAGGAACTGAATCCTTTTTGGCTTGAACGCTTTTAAGGGCAAGCATTAATCTTGACAATTCTCCTCCCGATGCAACTTTACTCAAGCTTTTTAAGGGCTCACCAGGATTTGCTGAAAATAAAAATTCAACATTATTCATTCCCTGTTCATTAATTTCCTCAGTGTTTTCCACTTTAACAACAAATCTTGAATCTTTCATTTCTAGTTCCCTTAATGTTTTTTCCAGTTCAGAAGATAGCTTTTTGCCGAAAAATATTCTCAATTTTTCAAGTTCTTGAGCTTTTGAAATCAATACCTTTAAGATTTTTTCCTTTTCTTCTTTAAATTTTTTCAATGTTTCATCACTAAAATAAAGCTCATCTAATGAAGCTGCAATCTCGTCCCTATACTGAAGAATCTCTTCCACAGATCGCTTATATTTCTGCTTTAAACGGTTTATAACAGTCAGCCTTTCTTCCAGCTGTCTCAAACGCTCAGGATTATACTCTTTGCTCTCACCGTAATCTCGCATAAAATGAGCAACATCCTGTAAGGTGTACATAATGTCTTCCAAAATTTTTAATTTTTCTTCTAGGGAACCATCATATGCACTCATAGCTCTAAGACTTTCGACAGCACTTCCAATCATATCATATGCAGAGGGAAATTCATTTTCACCTGCAAAAAGAAGCCCATATATTTTTGCACTTTCACCAGCTAAAAATTCCGCACCGGATAAAATTTTAATCTCTTTTTCTATTTCTTCCTCTTCTCCTTCTTTAAGCTGAGCTGCATTTATTTCCTCCAGCTGATATTGCAGAAAATCCTGCTTTTTAAGATATTCTTCCCTCTTATTTTGCATATCAACAATCTTTTTTTCTATCTTTTTAAGCTTTCTAAAGTTTTCTGCCACTTCATTTTTTAATTTATAAATTTCTTCTCCGCCAAATTCATCCAGGATAGTTAGCTGCTGAGCAGGGCTTGATATTTTTTGGTACTCATGCTGTCCGCAGATATCCACCAATAGAGAACTTATTTTTTTTAGCATCGAAAGGGGAACTATCTTTCCATTTACCCTGCAGACATTTTTTCCGGTTAGAGACAGCTCCCTTGAAAGAAAAATAAAATCGTCATCAACATCATCCAGCCCCAATGGGGCAAGTTTTTCCCTGATTTCACTGTTCAGTTCAAACACCCCAGATACAACAGCTTTTTCACTTCCGCTTCTAAGAAAATCCTGGGAAGCTCTAGAACCAAGAAGAAGTCCAATTGCATCTATAATTATTGATTTTCCTGCTCCTGTTTCACCAGTTAAAACGTTTAAACCTGGACCAAACTCCAAAGTAAGTTTATCAATTAAAGCAAAATTTTCTATGCTCAGCTGTCTAAGCATGGGATTTCCCCCTCACGACAGTGCCTTAAATCTTTTCATTACTGTTTCTACTGCCTCTTTTGGCTTAACTACAACCAAAATGGTATCATCACCTGCAACAGTTCCCAACACTTCTTCCCAACCTATATTATCAATGCATGAAGCCACTGCATGGGCTGTACCGGGTAGAGTTTTTACAAGAATTATATTTTCGCTATAATCATAAGAAACTACAGAATCCTGGAAAAGGCGGACCAAACGCCCATACACATTTTCTACCTGATGTCTAGGTGGAGCAGCATATCGATATTTATGTTCTCCCACGGGAACTTTAACCAATCCCAACTCTTTGATATCTCTAGATACTGTAGCTTGAGTCGAATTAAACCCCACTTCTTTTAGCTTTTCCACCAGTTCCCATTGGGTATTAATTTCCTGTTCAGAAATAAGCTTAAGTATTGCTTTATGGCGCTCAGCCTTCACCTAACAATATCACCTCTTTTGAACAGCTGCCAAATATGGAGAATAATTTTTTCTGTTGGGAAAATTAATAGTAACAACATCCCATTCATTCTGAGGTAATTGAGATATAAACTCCAGAACAGCCCGGCTTTCTTCAATTCCTCCCTCATGTCCTGTATAAATAACGATGGAAATAAGCCCACCTTTTTTAAGAAGGCTTAAAGCAGAAGCAAGAGCCTTAACAGTTGTAGATGGACGAGTAATACACGTATGATCATAACCCGGCAGGTAACCCAAATTAAACATAACTGCTTTAACTTCTTCAGAAATATACTCTTTCATATTCTCATGACCATCTTTTATTAATCGCACGCGCTGTATAAGATTTCTTTCTTTAAGCTTTTGTTCTGTATTTTTCAATGCCTGCTCCTGAATATCGAAAGAATAAACCTTACCCCGCTCTGAAACAAGTTCAGCCAAAAAAACTGTATCCCAACCGTTTCCAGCAGTGGCATCCACTACAGTATCTCCTTCTTCTACAGCACAGGATACAATTTTGTGGGAAAGTTCCACAGCATTTTTAAAGAGCCTATCCATTTCGATCTACCTTTCCCAGCTTATTCCGCAGAATTTCGTAAAAACCTTTCCCTGGTAGGCTGATTAAATTTGTTCTAAAGGGTGCTCGTTTTACATAAACTTCATCACCTTTAGAAATTGGAAAACCCACCTGCCCATCTACAGTCATTAATGCCTCCCCTTCCTCTGATTTTAAAATTATTCTTACTTCTTCCTCAGGCGAAATTACTAAAGGCCGGGAAACTAAGGTATGGGGGCAAATGGGATTTAAAATTATTACATCAACTTTAGGGGATACTATGGGCCCACCAGCAGAAAGATTATAAGCAGTGGAGCCCGTAGGAGATGAAATAATCAAACCATCAGCAGGAAAGTTGCTCACAAACTCACCGGCCACATAGGTTTCAAGTTTAATTAACCTTGAAAGACCCGGTTTAGCTATGACAACATCATTTAATGCCCAGCAGGTTTTTATGCATTTCCCGTTTTTGTATACTGATGCTTCAAGCATCATCCTCCTATCCAAATAAAAATTTCCAGATAGTACATTTTCCAAACTTTCATACATGTTTTTGGGTTCAACTGCTACCAGAAACCCAAAATCACCCAAGTTAATACCTAGAATAGGTTTTTCCCTAGGAGCTGTAATTCTTGCTGTATAGAGAAGTGTACCGTCTCCACCCAAAGTAATAATGCAGTCGCACTGATCTGCCAATTGATCTTCCTCAAGCCCATGTTCAGGATAACCCAAAATTTCAGCATGTTTTTTTAAAAAGAATACGCTTAAACCTTTCCGTTTCAGCCAAGAATAAAGCTCACGAGCCGTTTCAATAGTTTTCGGTTTTTCCACATTCAAAATAATTCCTATACACTCCATTAATTTATCTGCCCTTTCCACTGCAGTTAAACTGTCCTTTGTTTCTTTGATTTTATACAAAAAACTTAAAAGTTTTTATAAATTAAATACTAAATTCAATTAATAACTTCTTTTTTCCTTTGATTGATTTTATACATATAATATAAAAACCGGAACAGATATCCGGCTACAATTCTCTCCAAGCTCTTTCCACTATACCATTCACGTCAATTGAAACGCTTTTGCCCCCTTCTTTTATTAAATACAAAAGATATTCAATGTTTCCTTCCGGCCCTTTGATGGGAGAATACCATATTCCCTTTACAGAAAAACCCAATTTTTCTGCACCTTCTAATATTCTCAAAATCACCATCTTATGCACTTCGGGGTTCTTTACAACTCCCTTTTTGCCTACATACTCCCTGCCAGCCTCAAACTGCGGTTTTATAAGAGCTACAACTTCTCCTCCATTTTCAAGAATATCGTATACCGCCGGAAGAATTTTTAATAATGAAATGAAAGAAACATCAATAGTAGCAATGTGAACTCTTTCTCCCACATCCTGTACTGTTAAATACCTTGCATTGGTTCTTTCCATATTTATAACTCTGGGATCCTTACGCAGTTTCCAATCAAGCTGCCCATATCCAACATCTACAGCAAAAACTTTCTCCGCACCATGTTTTAATGCGCAGTCCGTAAAACCTCCCGTGGAAGCACCAATATCCAAAACTGTTTTTGAATAAAAGGAAATGCCGAATACTTCTATTGCCTTTTCAAGTTTAAGGCCTCCCCTGCTGACATAAGGGATATCCTTTTCAAGAAGCTGTATGTCCACATTATCTGCAAATCGGGTACCAGGTTTGTCCACAACCCTGCCATCTACCATTACTTTGCCTGCCATTATAGCAGATTGTGCTCGATTCCTACTTTCAAAAAACCCTTTTTCCACTAAAAGCTGATCCAGCCTTATTTTGTCATTACCTGTTTTTTTTTCTTTCTTCTTTCAAAACAACTCAACTCCGCAGAGCAATCTTTATGCTAACTTAAAAGCTCCGGAAAATTCTGCTTTATCTTTTCAATTACTTTTTCAGCAGAAAGACCATATTTTTCCCTTAATAAATCAGCCTTTCCATGTTCTATAAATTTATCGGGAAGCCCAATCCGAACAAGCCTAATATTATTTATACCCTTATTACTAAGAACTTCTAAAACCGCAGAACCAAAACCTCCCAATAATACATTTTCTTCAATGGTAGCTATTCTTTTTATTTTTAATGCCATTTCACAGACAAGATCCTCATCCATTGGCTTAATAAAACGGCAGTTTACAACAGCTGCTCTTACACCTTCCTTTTTCAAACTTTCTGCAGCTTTGAGCGCTGTATATACCTGATTGCCCACAGCTAAAAACGCTATGTCGCTGCCCTCTAAAAGCACCTCGGCTTTTCCGATGGGAAGGTGTACAAAGGTATCAGATAAGGGCACCCCTACTCCATGCCCCCTGGGGTAGCGAATTGAAATGGGACCCTTCTCATATTCCACCGCCGTAAACAGCATGTGTCGAAGTTCCTCTTCATCTTTAGGAGACATGACGACCATATTGGGAATATGTCTCATATAAGAAATATCAAATACTCCCTGATGGGTTTCCCCATCCTCACCCACTATACCAGCTCTGTCCATAGCAAAAACCACGGGCAGTTTCTGCATACAGACATCATGGATAATCTGATCATAAGCCCGCTGCAGAAAAGTTGAATAAACTGCCACTACAGGCTTTAGTCCCCCTACAGCCAAACCGGCTGCCATGGTAACTGCATTCTGCTCAGCTATTCCTACATCAAAATACCTGTCTGGAAAATTTTTTTGAAAAATATCGAGGCCAGTTCCCCCAGGCATTGCAGCTGTTATGGCAACAAGATCAGGCCTTTCCTCAGCAATCTGAGATAAGGCATGACCGAATACAGAAGTATAAGATGGGGGCTCATTCTTCTTAGAAGATGTACCGGTACTAACATTAAAGGGACCTATACCGTGAAACGTGTCTGGTTTATCTTCAGCCGGCTCATATCCCTTACCCTTTTGAGTAATCACATGTACCAGTACAGGACCTTTTAAAGACTTCGCGTTGTTGAAGACTGCTTTCATAGCATTTATGTTATGCCCATCAATGGGGCCCAAATATGTAAATCCCAATTCTTCAAAAAGCATTCCCGGCACTACTAGATACTTTATGCTGTCTTTTATTTTGTCGGCAAGTTTTAAAACGGTTGAACCATGAGGAAGTTTTTTAAGCAGATTTTCTATTTCTTCTTTTCCTTTAAAATACATTGGATCCGTCCTCAACCGGCTTAAATACGAAGAAAGTGCCCCTACATTTTTGTCAATAGACATTTTATTGTCGTTAAGAACCACAATAAGGTCTTTCCCTAAATGACCTGCATAATTTAGAGCTTCAAAAGCCATTCCACCTGTTAAAGCTCCATCTCCGATTACAGCAATTACTTTGTATTTTTCACCTTTAATATCTCTGGCTAATGCTATTCCCAAAGCTGCAGATATGGAAGTGCTGGCATGACCTGTGTTAAAAACATCATATATACTTTCTTCTCTTTTTGGAAAACCGCTAAGCCCACCGTAGCATCTTAAAGTATCAAATTTATCCCTTCTTCCCGTTATCAGTTTATGGGTGTAGCACTGATGCCCCACATCCCAAATAATTTTATCTTCAGGAGTATTAAAAACGGCATGCAGTGCAAGGGTTAGTTCAACAGCACCAAGATTGGAAGCTAAATGCCCTCCCGTTTTGGAAACCGTATTAATTATGATTTGCCTTATTTCCTCAGCTAGCTTCTCCAATTCATGAACCGTCATATTTCTTATCTGATGGGGACTTTCTATTTTTTTTAAAAATTCCATTATCTTCTCCCCCTTTTAACCGCATTCTTCCCTGAGCTTCTATTCTTAATTATCCTTACCCCCAAGGTATTTTCTACAACAGCCAAAACTTCTCCTACTCTAAAAATTATATCATTAGCAAACTCAATAGCTATGCTTTTACCTAGGGCTTTACCTCCCACGGTTAATCCAGCAATGATTGCCGTCATTAAAGTTCCAAGAACAACCGGATGATCCCCTAAAGCCACAGGTGCCAACTCAAAAACAATAGCCGTTCCTAAAGCACCGCTTAAAGATGCACATACATCTCCTACAACATCATTACAAAAGCTGGCAACACGATCTGCATTTCTTGCAAGCCTCACTGCTTGCTCAGCACCCAAAATACTCCTGGCAGCCTTAGCACGAAAAGAACTCTCATTTGCTGCTGCAACAGCTACCCCTATAATGTCAAAAAATACACCTAGAGCTATAATCAGCACCAGCAAACTCAATTTAAGCCAAAGGGGACCTAGAATTTTTAAAAGACCCTGGGAGCTTACAGACACAATAGATGCTAAAAAAAAAGTTCCAATACCTATAACAATTCCCTGCTGGACAGCATATTTTAAAAGCCCTTGCTTCAATTTTTTCACTTCCTGCTTATATTTTACAATTATTTTTATTCTCTAATCCACATTATAATATAAATTAAAGACGAGGGCTTTCCCTCGTCTTTCTCAATTTTAAAAAACTTCTTAAATAAACCGACCCGCGAGTGGTAGCCAGCTGGGTAAACTTTGCGGCTTAGGTCCAGTAGGATTTCCCATCGGCCCACTGGCCGTCGCCGAACCAGCGGTTTCCCTTTAAGGGCCGATCTGCAGCTTCGCAGACTGCAGGACTGGATTACCACTTAGCACACACTTTAATCCCCAGCTGACCTTACCTTACGGTAAACAGTCTAGGAATTTTCTTCGACAGGCTTTCTCCACCCCTAGCCTCTTTTGCAGCGATGGTTTCAACAACGCAACTTAATGATAGGGCCCCTACATTAAGCTGCGTTTTTAGCGTCTCCACCACCGCCACTCAAGGCAGGCTACTCTGCACCCAGCGCTCATCGCACCGAATGCAGGTTTAAACCCAAGCCGTAGCTTTCCTTTTGGGGAAAACCACGCACTTGGGCCTCCGCGGGGATAGGGTCAACACCTACATGCCTTTGTAGATCGCCCCATCCCCTTAACTCCCAGCAACGACCCCCGACTGGGCGTCGAAAGCCATCACCAGGAACTTCATCGATATGCCCTCGACGGATTTTTAGGCCCGTCTTCAGAGTGGCAAAGCCTGACTAGAATACTGCACCACCCGCGGCAGTCAGCTAGAATTATAACATAAAAATTAAAAATATTTCAAAGTCTATATTAACCCTCTAGCTTTCGCGTTTACCCAAATACAACGCTATCTCCCGAAGTGGATCTGCCGCAGTGCTTAAGTCTTTTAAACTCTCAGCGGCGCTTTCAATTTCTTTTTCTGCCAGTTCCTTTGATCTCTTTAAACCGTATAATGCTGGATAAGTCGCTTTCTGCTTTTTGATATCGCTTCCCGTCATTTTTCCTAATTTCTCAGCATCTCCTGTTACATCCAATACATCATCGATTATCTGAAAAGCCAGCCCAAGGTGCTCAGCATAAGCTGTCAGAGCATTAAGCTTGTCTGCACTGGCTCCAGCTAGAATTGCTCCTATACGAACAGCAGCTCTAAATAAACATCCTGTTTTATGCGTGTGTATAAACAGGAGTTCCTCAGGTGTTATATTTCTGCCCTCTGATAAAATATCAACAACCTGTCCTCCCACCATACCCCTGCTTCCCGCAGCTTCTGACAGCTCTTTTATTACCCTAACAATTCTTTCACCATCCACTTTTTCAGAACACATGGTGATTACCTCAAAGGCATGGGTCAAAAGGGCATCTCCCGCAAGGATAGCAATAGCTTCTCCAAAAACCTTATGGTTTGTTGGTTTACCCCTGCGATAATCATCATTATCCATGGCGGGAAGATCATCATGAATAAGGGAATATGTATGAATCATTTCCAAAGCACATGCAGCAGGAAGAACAGTTTCAGCATTACCTCCAACTGCTTCCGCGGATGCTATAACAAGAATGGGCCTTATTCTTTTGCCCCCAGCAAAGACACTGTAACGCATGGCCTCATGAACTATTTTAGGTTCCACATCATCCCCGGGAAGATAAAGATCCAGCGCCCTATCTACCATTTCCTTTTTTGCTCTTAAGTATTCTTTAATATTCAACTTTTAATCCCCTTCCAAATTAAAATCAAGAGGCTTCACAAAAACATTATCATCTTCTTCTTCAATGAGCTGGCTTATAACCGTTTCTGCATTTTTAAGCTTCTCATTACAAATTTTTACCAATTTTATTCCTTCTTTAAAACACTCAAGAGCTTCTTCCAGGGGAAGTTCTCCGTTTTCCAATTTTGAAACTACTTCTTCTAATCGCTTTAGAGCTGCTTCAAAAGTAATCCCGCTATTCTCACGCTCTTTTATTAATTCTTCTTCCATGCCAGGCCTCCCCTTTTTTTCGTAACCTTGCAGTACAATTTACCTTTGCGCAGAAAAATTTCCACTTCATCTCCGATTTCTATCTCTTTTTCATCTTTTATAATTTTATCTTCTTTCATGCATATGGAATAACCCCTGGCAAGAATCCTCACAGGGCTTAATGTATCCAATTTGGCAGAAGCAGCTAAAAAATTTCGCTTTGAATCCTCCAATATTTTACTGGTGCTTTCCTTAAGCCTCCTGTCCAGAATATCCAACCTCTGCCAGTAATCTCCCAGTATTACCTCGGGTTTTGAAAAAACCCTTGAGTTTTTAAGAAGTTCTAATTCTTTCTTTTTTAGATCCATCTGTTTTTTAACTGCCAGATAGAGCGATTTTCGAAGCCTTTTTATATTATCCAGGATGTCATCCTTTACAGGAACTACAAGTTCTGCCGCAGCAGAGGGAGTAGGAGCGCGTTTATCAGCAACAAAATCAGCTATGGTAAAATCCGTTTCATGACCAATGCCTGTTACTACTGGAATCTTTGAGCCTGCTATAGCTCTGGCAACAATTTCAGTGTTAAAAGCCCACAACTCCTCCAGTGAGCCGCCACCCCTAACTAAAAGAATAACTTCCACATCTTGATATTTATTTACAGCTTCCAGTGCCCTAGCTATGGATGGAGGTGCATCCTCTCCCTGGACAAGGGTGGGAACTATTACAACATTAATACCCGGAAACCTTCTGTGGGTAATGTTTAAAACATCTCGAACAGCTGCTCCTGACGGTGAAGTTACCACTGCAATTGTCTGAGGAATTTTGGGCAGGGGTTTTTTTCTCTGCTCATCGAAAAGGCCTTCCTGCCTTAATTTCTCTTTCAACTGTTCAAAGGCTATGTGGAGGCTGCCCACACCAGAGGGTTCCAAAACCTCCACATAAAGCTGATACTGTCCAGCAGGCTCGTATACCGATATGTATCCTCCTGCAATAACTTCCATACCGTTTTCGGGCTGGAAAAAGAGTTTAAAGGCCCGCGACTTGAACATAACACACTTCAAGCAGGCGTCACTGTCCTTCAGAGTAAAATATATGTGGCCTGACGGATGATGTTTGAAATTAGATATTTCTCCCCTAACCCAAACATTTGCCAAGTTTATATCCCTTTCCAGCAGCTTTTTAATATATTTTGTAACTTCACCCACTGAATATATTTTCTGCTCTAGCACAATCTTTCCGCAGCCTCCACCGTGTTGTGCATTAGCATAGTAATCGTCATGGGTCCCACCCCGCCGGGAACAGGAGTAATCCATCCAGCTACCTTTGAAGCACTTTCAAAATCCACATCACCAGCAAGCTTTCCATTATCCAGCCGATTTATCCCCACATCAATTACCACAGCCCCGGGTTTTATCATATCTCCTTTAATAAATTTCGGCTTTCCCACCGCAACCACCAAAATATCCGCTTCTCGGGTTTCTTTTTCCAGATCTACTGTTTTAGAGTGACAAACAGTAACCGTAGCATTTTCCTGCAGCAGCATTATGGATACAGGCTTTCCTACAATATTGCTTCTACCTACCACCACAGCTTTTTTACCCTTTATATCAATTCCCGTTCTTTTAATCATAATTATACATCCATGAGGAGTACAGGGCATTAAACACTGCTGGCCCCTGATGAGACGACCCATATTAACAGGATGAAGACCATCAACATCCTTTGAAGGATCAATGGCTTCTATTACAACATCAGGATCAACATGGTCGGGAAGAGGAAGCTGTACAAGAATGCCGTGAATTTCTGGATCTTTATTCAAATCTTTTATGAGGTTTATAACCTCTGCTTGGCTTGTTTCTCTGGGAAGCCTAAAGGTCTTTGATTTAATACCTAAATCCTTGCAGGCTTTTTCTTTATTTCGAACATAAACCTGGGAAGCAGGATCATCTCCTACAAGTATTACTGATAATCCAGGAACAATATTTTTTTTCTTTAGGTTCATTACCCTATCTTTTATTTTCTGCCTCATTTCTCCAGCAATTTCTTTTCCATCTATTATATCTGCTGACACAAAGCATACCTCCCAAAAATAATAAGTTCCTTTTTTACTTATCTTTTATTTGAGAATGGCTTTTAACTGTTCTAAAACATCATCATAGGAATTTAAATCCCACCCGTCATTTATTTTTTCAGCAATAGAAGAAATAATTTCCCATACTTCCCTGCCGCTGATAGGAGAAAATGCCCTGTCAAAACGCCTTATTCTTCCTTCTGAATTTATATAGCTGCCCCTTGTTTCTGGATACATTGTTCCGGGAAACACTACATCTGCATTTTCAAGTTCCTTTTGATAAACTGGAGTAACTATAACTGAAAAAATATCGGGATTTTCAAAGCATTCTGCAGGCACTCCGCTCTCATCAGCAATAATTATCAAAGCCTTAATTTTACCCTTTTTTATATCTTCATTAATTTTCCTGCCGTTGAAAGTCTCAAAAATACCCAATTTCATCAATCCCAAATAATTAACAGCGGGATACAACACCTGTAAATTACAATTTAACTTTTGGGCAATGGCTTCAATTAATTCCATTTCAGCATTGCTGATTCTCTTTCCATCACAAAGGATAAGGGGATTTTGTGCTTTAATGAATCGAAGTGCAAAGGACATTATCTTTTCTGGTTTAGTTAAAAATCTTTTTAAAATGTTTTGCATATCTTCTAAACTATCCCTATCCCTTTCTTTTGTAAATTCAGATATCAGTTTGATCAGTTTCAGCAGTTCAAAAACTTTTTTCGGACTAATATGGAGGGTTAACGCTGCTGTATTATCAAATCTGGTAGGTTTGCTGTTTATAATCCCTATTTCACTCTTCCCATCCCTAACAGCCCTTCTCAGGATATTACCTAAAACTGGATAATCCAAAGACGGATCTATATTCAATAACAGAATAAAATCATTTGCTCCTATATCTTTAAATCTGGATAAATTTGGAGACTGAATTAAAGCTTTTGTCCCTTCAGAATCAGGAGAAAGAATACCAATATTATCTGTTTTCAGTACTGTCCTGCATAATTTTAAGGCCGCAAAAGCATCTTCATTGGTTATTTTTGGTGAAATAAGACAGGCAATTTCATTCTGAGGTTCACTATCTTTAATAAAACGGGAAAGACCCCAGACTGCTCTTTTATATGCATTCTCCCAAGAAGTTTTCACCAATGATCCATTAACCTTTACCAAAGGATCTGAAAGGCGCTTCCCAAACCTATTATATACGGTGTATCCAAAGGCTCCTTTAAAACACAAATTCCCTCTATTAATTTCACTATCTATGGGTGCCGTTACTTTTACCACTCCATATTTTGTGGTATTCAGCTCAATATCGCAGGCTATACTGCAGTGGGGACATACCGAAGCCGTTTTTTGGACACTCCACGGCCCTGGTTTGGGCATTGACACCTTTATTAAAAGAGCTCCTGTGGGACAAACAGATACACACTGACCGCAGAACTCACACTGGGTTTTTGAAAGAGGCAGTTCTAGGGATGGTTTAATAACGGTTTTAAGCCCTCTATTGACATAACCCAAGGCACCTACTCCTTGAACTTCCTGACAGATTCTCACACAGCTGCCGCACAATATGCATTTGCCTGGATCTCTTAAAATATATTCATTATCATTAAGCAGCGGGTTATATTCTGCAATATTCAATAATTGGTTATTCTCAACCTTATATAGAGATGCCAATTCCCTGAGCCTGCACTCAAAGCCTTCACTGCATCCGCAGGAAAGACAGCGCTCTGCTTCCTTCACTGCCTGTTTTTCAGTAAAACCTTCCACTATTTCATCAAAATTGGTAATCCTTCTTTCGACTGACAGAACAGCTTCTTTCTGCCTTGGCTTTTTGGGAATATCTTTAAACTCTTCAGGATCTATTTCTTCAAGCCTGCCTTTACTGCAGTTGTAAGGCTTGGGTTCCGGAATTACAGCTTCACCCCTCAAGTATTTATCCACTGCCAGAGCAGCTTTTTTCCCGCATCCTATGGCTTCAACAACAGTACTTGGGCCTGTTACACAGTCGCCAGCAGCAAAAACCCATTCCACAGAAGTTCTAAATGTTTCCGGTTCCACCTCAATAAGTCCCCAGCGGCTTATCTTTATTTCAGGACTGCCCTTTAAGCTTTCAGCTTCCATGATCTGTCCCACTGCCATAATAACTGTGTCAGCCTCTATTGAAAACTCTGAACCTTCAATGGGAACAGGTCTTCTTCTGCCGCTTGCATCAGGCTCCCTCAGTTCCATACGTATGCACTCCACTGCTTCCAATTTTCGGTCGCAGATAATATTCACTGGACTGGCAAGAAAAATAAATTTTACCCCTTCTTCTTTAGCTTCAGCTACTTCCCTCGGTTCCGCAGGCATTTCCTTTTCTGTTCTTCTGTATACAACTATAACTTCTTTAGCCCCCATCCTTACGGCAGTCCTCGCTACATCCATTGCTGTATTTCCGCCGCCGATAACCACCACTTTTTCCCCTAAGGAAATATCCCTACCGTAGGCAACGGATTTCAGAAACTCTACACCTGAATAAACTCCTGGTTTATCAATTCCTTCCATAGAAAGCCTTTGTTCTGCTTGACATCCTATGGATAAAAAAACAGCATCAAAGCCCTGTTCTTTTAAGCTTTGAGGATTAAAATCCCTTCCCATTTTCATTCCGCATTTTGCTTCTATACCAAGTTGTAAAATATGTTCTATTTCTTTATCCAGAACTTCCTTGGGAAGCCTGTATTGGGGGATGCCGTAACGCATCATACCCCCCAATTCCTGCTCCGCTTCAAAAACAACAACTCTGTGCCCTTTCCTGCGCAGATAGTAGGCTGCAGTTAAGCCTGCAGGACCTCCTCCTACCACCGCAACCCTTTTCCCCGTATCTGGTAGAATGTTTAATATGTGGGAATTATTATTTTTTAGGGCTTCATCCCCAGCAAAACGCTTAAGAAGGCAGATGGAAACAGGCTCATCAACTAACTGCCTGCGGCATTCCTTTTCACAAAATTTCGGACATATCCTTCCCACAGATGAAGGAAAAGGAAGATCTTCTCTTATCAGCTCAGCTGCTTCAACATAAGCACCGTTTGCAATATGGGCTATGAAACCTTGAATATCTATTCCAGCAGGACATGCATTGCGGCAGGGCGCTGTGCAGTCACCGTAATGATTGGAAAGAATAAGCTCAAGAGCTGTTTTCCTAATTTCAAAAAGGGTACTGCTGTTTGTTCTTACAACCATACCCTCTGACACTTCTGTTGAACAGGCTGTTACAGGCTTGGGATAATTATCTATTTCTACAAAACATAGGCGGCAAGCACCGTAGGGTTCAATTCTGGGATCATAACAAAGGCTGGGAATATCAATCCCTACTTTTCTTGCAGCTTCAATAATTGTGATTCCTTTTTCCACTGTAACTTCTATTCCATCAATCGTTAAATTTACTGTCTCCATGAGCTTCCCTCCCCCCCGTTAAGCCCTGCTGGCATTCCTTTCGAGACAGTTTCCACTGCATCAAACCTGCAGGTTTCTGAACATATACCACACTTAATGCATTTCTTAATATTTATCCTATACGGATGATTTTTTTCTCCTTCTACAGCATTAGCAGGACATTTTTTAGCACAAAGCCCACATCCAATACATTTTTCAGCACTAATTCTGTACTCGATAAGCTCTATGCACTTACCGGCAGGACATCTTTTTTCATAAACATGGGCTTCATATTCTTCCCGAAAATATTTCAATGTTGTTAGAACTGGATTGGGAGCTGTCTGCCCCAATCCGCAGAGAGAACCCTTTATTATTTTCTCTCCTAAATCTTGAAGTCTTTCTAAATCCCCGGGCTCTCCTTGTCCGCTGCATATTCTGTCCAATATTTTAAGCATCTGATATGTTCCTATCCTGCAAAAAGTACACTTTCCACAGGATTCACTGGTTGTAAACTTTAAAAAAAAGCGGGCAACATCAACCATACATGTATCCTCATCCATTACTATAAGTCCCCCGGAACCCATTATAGCTCCTGCGCTTTTTAAAGCTTCATAATCAACCGTTATATCTGCCATACTTGCAGGAATGCAGCCCCCGGAAGGACCTCCAGTTTGTACGGCTTTAAAAGCTTTTTGTGTGGAAATTCCACCACCTATATCAAATACTATTTCTCTAATGGTTGTACCCATGGGTACCTCAATTAAGCCCCCTCGCTTTACCTTTCCTGCAAGGGCAAATATTTTAGTTCCCTTACTCTTTTCTGTACCGCAGGAACTGAAAACATCAGCACCCTCGGAAAGAATTCTTGCAGCTGCAGCCAAAGTTTCCACATTATTGATGCAGGTAGGTTTCCCCCACAACCCTTTTTGAGCAGGAAACGGAGGTTTAAAACGGGGCATCCCCCTATGGCCCTCTATGCTGGCCATAAGGGCTGTCTCCTCACCACATACAAAAGCTCCTGCTCCTTCACGAATCTCTACGTCAAATGTGAAATTTCCATTAAATATACCCTTTCCCAGAAATCCTTTTTTGCGTGCCTGTTCAATGGCTATTCTGAGCCTTTTTATGGCAAGGGGATATTCAGCACGAATATAAACATACCCCTTTTCTGCTCCAATGGCATATGCAGCTATGGCCATTCCCTCTAACACACTATGGGGATCGCTTTCCAGCACACTTCTATCCATAAAAGCTCCCGGATCTCCTTCATCAGCGTTGCATATTATATATTTTGGTGTACCATGGGCTTCACGGGTAAGCTTCCATTTAATATGGGTTGGAAAGCCGGCACCACCACGACCCCTCAGTCCCGCTTTCTCGATTTCCAATATAACATCAGCAGGAGTCATAGCAACGGCTTTTTCTAAGCCTTTATACCCTCCTGCTTCAAGGTAGCTGTTTATATTTTCAGGATCAATTTTTCCGCTGTTTTTCAGAAGTATCCGGTGCTGTTTTTTGAGGTATTTACTTTCTTCTGTTTCAAAAGTGCTGGAATAAACAATCCATTCTTTTATGGGATTTCCCTGCAGTATATGTTCTTTTACTATCCTTTCTGCCTTTTTTACATCAACACTGCCATAGATAAAGGTACCGGTTTCGTCATTAATCTCAACAAGGGGTTCTTTAAAGCACATTCCAATGCAGCCTGTTTTCATAAGCTTAGTCTTTTCTTTTGGCAGATTAGATTCTAAATAATCAAAAACTTTACTTGCTCCTGCTGCAATACCGCAGCTTGCCAAACCAACTTTTATTGTTTTTAGGTACATTTCTCACTCTCCCCTTACTCCATGCAGAAAATAAATAGGCTAATCTCTTGGCATCTTTTTTATTTCCTTTATAAGCTCCTTTGCTTTTTCCTGAGTCATCCTACCATGGGTTTCTCCATTAACCGTTATGACAGGAGCCAAACTGCAGCAGCCCAAACAGGCAACCTTTTCCACGGTAATTTTCCCGTCTGGGCCGGTTTCACCTTCAGTAATACCAGCAGCTCGACAAAGGGCACTTGCAATCTCGTCAGCTCCAGCAAGATGACAGGCAGTTCCATGGCATACCTGAATCAGCACTTCGCCAATGGGCTTTAAGCGGAATTGTGAATAAAAAGTTACAATTCCAAAAAGATCGCTTGAATTAATGCCGGTTAATTGAGAAATCCTATAAAGGGCGAATTTTGGTATATATCCCAATTCCTTTTGAATGTCCTGCAGAATTGGAATGGCAGCACCGCGTTTATCAGCATGCCTTTTTACAATAGAATCAATTTTATCTTCTATTTTTACAGAGGCAGCCCTTTTTTCTTCCATGGTTAAGCACCACCCAAAAGAGATTCAATATCATAAAGGGATAAACATCTTTTATCCTGTAAAGCTACAAATTTTAATACCTCTACCTTTGTAATCCAGGAAAGATTTTCTATACTGCGTGCCAATTCATCAATGCTGCCGCTGGTTTCTATCATCACTACAAGGTCATACTTACCCACAACGGGGTCCACAAAGTCCACCTCAAATTTCTTTTCCAGTTCAGACACTGCTTCAATAAAAGCGTCTTTATCCAGGGTATCTGAAACTTTAATTAAAAGATAAGCCCTTGAAGCCATCCATTTTCAACCCCCATGTCATATAAATTAAGTTTATTTTAGCTTTTATAATTTGATCCTGCAAGAATCCTTACAGCCAACAATGCTATCCCCACTGCATTATCAGTGCTGTAGCAGGGCTCACAAAAATGCAGCTTTGCACCAACAGCTTTGTGCTCAAGCCTTTTCTTTAAAAAACTCCTTATAAATTGATTTGCCATAACACCACCTATAAAAAGAACATCTTTAATTTCATAATTCTCTACTGCACGTCTCACTATCTTTTCTATGGTTTTTGCTATACAGATCTCAACAGCTCTGGCTATGGAAGGAAAATGCTCTCCTTTATTAATCAAACGCTGAGCAAAGGACTCAGGTCCAGAAAAACTGAAGCTGTAGCCCTTTACAGAAGAAGGAATCCTCAACTTCGAATCTTTACTGCAGAGCATTGCTAATTTTTCCAGTTCCGGTCCCGACGGAAAGCTCATACCCATGTTTACTCCAACTCTATCAATAAATTGGCCGGCATAAAGGTCTTCAGATTGACCCAAAATTTCGATTTGAAAACCTCCTGTTTTACAGCATTTTACCTTTAGGAGTTCTGAAGTACCTCCGGAAAAATGAACTGCCAAAAAATCACTTTTGGGTACAAAACCTGAAGAATAAATACCTGCCATTAGATGTCCTTCCTGATGGCTTAAAGGTAAAAAAGGCACCTGCATTACAGATGCCAAAGATGTGCCCATTCCTTTAGAAACCAAAAAAACAGGCATATGGGAATCCTCTAAAGGACGAGGTTTTACGCTTGCTGCAATACCCACTACTTTTCTCCAATCAATAAATTCTTTTAATTTTAATATTAATTTGGGAAGATTCTCCACATGCTGTAGCACGCAGTCACTCTGTTTTAGCCCCTTTGAACCTTTAGGAACTTGTAAGGAAATTCTCTCATCAAAAACTATCTTTCCCTGTTCATTAGAAACAGCAGTGGATGTCGTATAACAGCTTGTATCAAACCCTACAAAATAACCTCTCCTCATTAATTCTTCTTTTTGTTTCCCTCCTTCTCAAGCTCCCTCTTAACACTATCAAGAATTCCGTTTATAAAAGCAGCTGCTTTTTCGGTACTGTATTTTTTTGCTAATTCCACAGCCTCATCAATGGATACTTTATAAGGTATATCCGCCCCATAAAGCATTTCACAAATTGCAATTCTTAAAATATTTCTATCTACATTCGCCAATCTTTCCATTTTCCACCCTATAGAATATTTGGAAATATAAGAATCAATTTTATCTCTATTTTCCCAGGTAGTATAAGCTAGCCATTTAGCAAATTCCCTTATTCGGAAGTCTGAACCATTATAAGTAAAAACATTTTCAAGGGCTTTTTCAATCTCAATTTCGGATATGTCTGCTTGATACAAAGCCATAAGCGCTTTTTCCCTGGATTTTCTTCTCTTCACAACTTATACTCCTTCCAATCACAAAGACTCCAAATTTATTTATTCTCCTTAAGCCCTTTAATAATACTTTAATAATACCACACATAATTAAAACAAATACAGGCCCTGGATACAGACTTGTATTTTTGTGCAAACCCAGGGCCGCAAATTTTATCATTCTATAATTTAATTAACTGTACTTTCTACTTTTAAGTCTTTATTGTCATTTCCATTCCCTTGATCATTTTCCTCTTTATCCTTTTGGAGCAGCACTCCTTCAACATGAACATTTACTTCCCCAACTTTTAATCCTGTTATCTGTTCCACTGCGTTTTTAACCTTCTGCTGAACTTTAAATGCCACTTCCGGAATCTTTACCCCAAAATAAACTATAATATGAATATTTAAATATGCTACAGTACCGCTTAATTCCACTTTTACTCCTTTGGAAAGATACTTAAACCCCAGGAGTTCAGCTATGCCTCCAGCAATACCGCCGCTCATTCCTGCAACACCATCTACTGCCGTAGCAGCCAGTCCAGCAACCACAGCCACAACTTCCGGAGAAATTTTTATTGCACCCTTTTCATTTTTCAAAATTTCATTACCCATTAATTAAACCTCCAGTTTTCATCAACTGCTGTGTTAGATCCTTAATTTCCTGTCAAGCGTCTTTGAATAAAGTTAGTATAAACTTCGCCCCGTTTGAAATAAACATTATCCAAAACTTTTAAATGGAATGGAATTGTAGTTTTTATTCCCTGAATTATATACTCCTTTAAAGCGCTTTTCATTCTTTGTATAGCTTCTTCTCTGGTAGGAGCCCAAACAATTAATTTTCCAATTAAAGAATCATAATAGGGCGGTATTTCATAACCTGCAAAAACAGCGCTATCAACTCTAACACCATTTCCTCCAGGAGCATGATACTTTTGTATCTTTCCAGGAGAAGGCTTAAAATCGTTTTCCGGATCTTCAGCATTTATTCTGCATTCAATGGACCAACCTCTTATACTGACATCTTCCTGGGTAAAAGACAATTTTTCTCCACTGGCTATCCTAATCTGTTCTTTAACCAAATCAATACCGGTAACCATTTCCGTCACAGGGTGTTCAACTTGGATTCTTGTATTCATTTCCATGAAATAGAAATTTCCATTTTTATCCAAAAGAAATTCTACTGTTCCAGCACTGTAATAATCCACAGCCTTCGCAGCTTTAACAGCCGCCTCCCCCATACGGGTACGGAGCTCTTCATTAACTGCCGGTGAAGGTGCCTCCTCCAAGAGCTTTTGATTCCTTCTCTGAAGGGAACAATCCCTTTCACCTAAATGCACAACATTTCCATAGGTATCTCCAATAATTTGGACTTCAACATGTCTGGGTTCTTCAATATATTTTTCTATATAAAGCTGAGGGTTGCCAAATGCAGATTCTGCTTCCCTTTGAGCCGTTTGGAAATTCTTTATAAGCTCACTTTCGCTATAAGCTACCCTCATTCCCCGGCCTCCGCCACCGGCTGTAGCTTTTATCATAACAGGATAGCCCAGTTTATCAGCGATCAAAGCAGCCTCTTTAGAATTGGAAACTATCCCCTCTGAACCTGGAACTACGGGAACCCCTGCCTGCTTTACAGTTTCCCTAGCTTTTGCTTTTTCTCCCATGAGTTCAATGGTCTTAGGTGAAGGACCAATAAAAACTATATCATTATCTGCACAGGCTTTTGCAAATTCTGAGTTTTCTGCAAGAAAACCATATCCTGGATGAATAGCTTCAGCTCCGCTGGCCTTTGCAGCCATTATAATGTTAGGTATATTTAAATAGCTTTTTATGGACTGACTTGGGCCGATGCAGATGGCTTCGTCAGCCAGCTGAACATGGAGTGCATCTTTATCAGCTGTAGAATAAACCGCCACAGTAGCTATATCTAACTCACGGCAGGCACGAATAATCCTTAATGCAATTTCTCCTCTATTGGCAATCAATACCTTTTTAAACATCAACCACTACCCCTTTTTAATTTTAAATAATGGCTGTCCATATTCAACGGGCTGACCGTTTTCAACCAGAATAGCAACAACTTCACCATCGACTTCAGTTTCGATTTCGTTAAACAGCTTCATTGCTTCAATTATGCATAGGGTCTGACCTTTTTTCACTTTACTTCCTACTTCCACAAAGGGATCTGCATCGGGAGCAGGAGCTCTGTAAAAAGTTCCTACCATTGGGGCTTCAACTACAACAATATCCTCGCCTTCTTCTATTCCTTCTTTTTCAACTTTCTTTTCTTCATCACTTTCAGATACAGCTTGCTCTTTTTGTTCAATACTTAATACCTCTCCTTTTTCTTCGGCAAGAATCATTTTACCTCTTCTCACAACAAGACGCATTCCATCGCCCTCATAATTAAATTCCGTTGTACCCGTTTCATTAAGAACTTTCAGAAGCTCCTTGATGTCACTAATTCTCACATCGCCCACCTCCTGTTCTAAATCAGCAGCTTCATCTTCCGCAACATGCTCCCTGGTAGCAGCTACGGTTTGTTCAACTGCAAAGATCTTTTTCTTTTTCCTTCCCTCTTCGAAAAACTTTCTTGCCACCTGAGGGAATAGAGCATAAGAGATAACATCTTCTTCGCATGTTGCCAAGTCTTTAATCTCTTCCCTTGCTTTTTCCATTCCTGGCTCTAGAAGATCCGCTGGTCTTCCCTCGTATATCTCTTCATCCCCAATTATTTTTCTTCTAATTTCTTCATTAATTTTTCCAGGTGGTCTCCCATAGGCACCTCTTAAATAAGCTTTAACTTCTCCTGGAACAAGTTTATATCTCTCTCCAGTAAGAACATTTAAAACCGCCTGTGTACCTACAATCTGGCTTGTGGGAGTAACTAAAGGTGGATAACCTAAATCCTCCCTAACTCTTGGTATTTCTTTCAGTACTTCTTCCAACTTATCCGTAGCGTTTTGTTCTTTAAGCTGGTTCACAAGGTTTGAAATCATTCCACCTGGAACTTGATGTTCAAACACCCACATATCTGTAATTCTGGTAACTCCACGCTGAAAACCATGTTTTTTCCTTATTTCTTCAAAATAGTTTGCCACTTCAAACAACTCGTGCAAATCCAAACCCGTTTCAAATTCACTTTCTTCAAGAGCTCTTACAACAGTTTCCACAGGTGGCTGCGATGAACCAAAAGCTAAAGGAACTGAAGCAGTATCAATACCATCAGCACCTGCTTCTATACCTTTTAGATAAGCACCAAAAGCAAGTCCCCCCACATAGTGGCTATGTAGATGTATGGGCACACTTAGTTTTTCTTTGAAGGGCTTAACCAGTTCCGCAGCTTTGTAAGGGGTTAAAAGTCCAGCCATATCTTTTATGCATATGGAGTCAACCCCCATCTCCTGCAGCTGCATCGCTACATTTAGATAATGTTCCGTACTGTGAACAGGACTTACAGTATAAACTACTGCTCCCTGGACATGGGCTCCCTCTCTTTTTGCTACTTCAATGGATTTTTCCATGTTTCGCAGATCATTTAATGCATCAAAAATCCTAATAATATCTATTCCATTTTCGACAGCTTTGGCTACAAAACTCTCTACAACATCATCAGGATAATGCTGGTAACCTACCAGTGCCTGCCCTCTGAGAAGCATTTGAAGAGGCGTCTTTTTAGCATACTTTTTCAACAAACGCAGTCTTTCCCAGGGATCTTCATTAAGATAACGCATACAAACATCAAAAGTTGCTCCGCCCCAAGTTTCTAAAGAATAATAGCCCAGGGAATCCAATCTTTCAATTATTGGAAGCATATCGGACGTGGACATTCTTGTGGCCCAAAGGCTCTGATGGGCATCCCTTAATGTGGTATCAGTTATTTTTATTTTTTTAATTTTTTTCATTTTTATTACTACCCCCTTTCTGCTACCACCAATAAAAAAGAAAGAAAAAGCACTGACTAAATATATTAAGAAAGCCTCATTAAAAATATCATTAAGGGCTTAAAAGCCTGTTTTTTTTGTGCTCATCAAAGACTCAGCAAATATAAGCGCACTACGGATATTATATTAATCAAATTTTTTTTATGCAAGGGAATAAGAAAGTGTATACATAATATTTTACTTTTCAGGCAGAAAACTGCATAAAAAAGCCAAAGCCTCCTGCTTGATGCCAAAGGCTTTGGAATATATTGTTCCTACTTCCTAAACAAGTCTAAATTTTATTTAGGCACCACAACTATATCACTGTAATCAAATCCAGTAACTTTAGAAACCATATCCGCAACTTTTGCAGCATCTTCCTCGGTTAATTCACCATCTTTTTTAATAATAACGGTTGCTGAACCCGGCTGAATAAAAAGTACTGCTTCTTTAAATCCTTTTGCTTTAATCAAACTTTCCAGCTGCATCTCTTTTTCCATATTTTCTGTCAGCTGTATAAGTTTTCTCTGAGCTTCTTTTTTCATTTGAACATCAGAATTTGGATCACTGATAATTTTCTGCAGAAGCTCCATCTGCTGTCCTCGAATACGATCTCTTTCCATCCTATAGTTTATAAAAAATTCTTCAGTATCTTTATTCTGTATATCATTTTCCACCAATTCCATAGAAGGAGGAACAGATTGCGCAGAAACCCTATCATTTTTCTCTGTTTCTTTAACCATTTTTTCTTTTTTTACTGTATCACCACTATTAAAAAAACCCTTTATATAGTCCATCTGCTGCACACCAACTGCAGCACAAAATATCATCAAAAAAATTATTAAAAAGATATTTACTGTTCTGGTATTTGTAAAAATAGTCATTTTTAAACCACCTACCTTTCTTTTTTCATGGGCCAAACACTTACTTGATGAGCAGGAATGCCCAAAATTGTCTGAACTGCCCTACTCACCCCTGCCTTAATATAAGGATTCTCTGCCCCTTCAGCAACAACCAGAACCCCTTCAATTTCAGGCTTCAGCTCTTTTATAACAACAGCCTCTTGTCCCTCCATGCCGGCATTCTGCAGCACCACCAGCTGATTATTATTGTTGGTTTCTACAGTTACCCTTTCCCCTCCGTTGGTGTCTTTCTCTTTGATTTCCCTCTGGCTGGTATCTTCGTTTATTGCATATTCATACTGGGGGCTTGTTTTTAAAATAAGGGATACCGACACTTTTCCAACTCCCTCCATCCTCTGAAGAGTGGCTTTAAGTTTTTCTTCGAGAGCTGCTTCAGCATTTCCAATTCCTGACGTCTGATAGGTTGTATCTTTATTAATGACTTCTCCTGTTGAAGATGCTTCTCTAATGTTCTTTCCAGCCTCCTCCTTTTTGGAAATTAAACCTCCAATACTAAGAAGAACAATTCCCAAAAACAGCAGCATTATCAGCAGCAGAAATCTCTTTCTTCCTAAAAGGATTATCTTTTCTAAATTAATAGAGGACATATTTCCACCTCCAGGTTATGGATTTATAAGGCTCACCTTAATAAGCTTCTTGTCTATACCATAAAAATCACTTAAGCAGTTTAGAATTTTTTTCTTCAAATACTCATATTGACCATATTCTTTACTCTTTTTTTCTTTTATTTCTATTGGTTTCACAGGGGAAACCACTCCATCACCTTTATTTCCATCTGTAGCTTGAACCTCAACAATTACTTCTTCTATTCCATCTGCAATACCAAAGGACTTTATAGGTTTCAGCTTGACATCTACCTCTGCCCATTCTATTTCCGGTATAAGCCCAATAAGAGCTGCCATCTGCTGTTCGAGGTTTTCACCATAAATCTCCACTGCTTCCTCACAGTTCTCTTCTGAGATATTTTGCCTTCCGCTAAAATTGTTTCAAGCTGGTCACTTCCGTTTGAGCCGGCCCATGAAAAAAAATCTAAATTCTTTGACCCATCTAAAAAATTCAGTACTGGATTTAGGATCATCACAATAATGAAAAGGCCCAAAAACAGCTGTATATACCGCCCCATTTTGCTGTTTGGTACCAGCAGTTCTAAAAAAGTTGTAATAATTATGATAACAGCTAAATTCTGCACCAATTGGCCCAACTTTTCCATTAAAGCTATCACCTCGAAAAACCATCTATCTTAGCATCACATTGAAGTTTCCCATCCCCACAACCACACTAATTGCTATAAAAAACATCAAACCAACCCCTGCAACCGCTGCAAAAACAAGGGTAAGGGCATTACCCATGGTTTGAAGAGCATCTGACACTCCGCTTTCACCAATTAGCTGAACCAGCGCTGCCGCAAGCCTATAAATTATTACCAAAGAAATAATTTTAATTACCGGAAAAGCACAAAGCACTAATAGGATAATTATCCCAATCAGCCCCACTGCATTTTTTAAAAGGAGTGAAGTCCCTACAATCACTTCAAGGGCATCAGCCATCATTTTTCCAACTACAGGAACAAAGGTTCCCGTCATAAACTTTGCTGTTTTTAAGGTAACGCTGTCCACAACAACTCCAGCAATGCCCTGCATCCCTAAAAAGCCCACAAAAAGCGTTAAAAAAATTCCCAAGGAAGCAGTACCCAAATCCTTTAAAAAAGCAGCAAAATTTGAAATCTTAATTTTTTGTTAATATGGCTTATAATGCTTAATATGCCGGAAAAGTATATCAATGGAAATACAAAATTTTTAATCAGCGTACCCAGCAGCCCCAATGCTGCCATTATAAATGGATGCATTATTGCTGCGGAGCTTACCCCACCTATTGAAGCAAGAAGAGTTAATAACAGCGGGAGAAGAGCTTGAACAAAACTTACCATTTTGTCGATGCTTTCCCTACCTATTTTAATTGCTTCAGTAAAGGAACCAATGGCTATGGTGATTAATACAAGATAAACTATGGTATAAGCCACCTGACCTGTAGTACCTTCAAAAGCATCTAAAAGATTGTATAAAACAGCACAAATAACAGCCAGTATTACCAGCTTACCCATTAATGCTGAGTGCCTTATTAATTCATGAAACAGGTACTCACCCATACCCCTTAAAAGAAAGCCAAAGCTAAAATCAATTTTTCCTTCTTTAATGCTTTCAATGATTCCCTTAATGCTTATTTCTGGTACATACTGTCCTATATCCCTATCTATTTGATTAATAAATTCCTGAAGATCTGATAACTCTATCTTCTCCATCTGCGTATCTAAAATTTTGTTGGGGTCAATTTCTGTTTGCCCCTGGGCCCTTGTACATACAGGGCAGATTAAAACATACAGCACGGAAGCCAACAACAAAATTGCTAACTTTCTCAACGCCCTTCCCACCTTAAGGGATTAGTCTTATTATGGATTCCAAAAGAGCAACAATAATGGGCATAGCTAAAATAATAACCAATATCTTTGCTGCAAGCTCAATCTTCGCTGCAACAGCGCTTTCACCAGCATCTCTGCATATCTGTGCGCCAAACTCTCCGATATAAGCCGTACCGATAATTTTTAAAATAGTGCTCAAATATAAACGATTGATATCTGCTCTTCTGGTAAGCTCCTCAATGACAGAAAAAACACCGGATATTTTTTCTAAAATAAGGATAAATATAATAACCCCAGCAGCTATGCTAAGCTGAATTACCAATTCCGGCCTCTGCTGCTTTACAATTATAATAAGGATTGCTGCTATTAAACCCAATCCAACGATCTGCAGTATTTCCATCTATCACACCTCAGTGCAGCTGAAATATTGTTCTAACCATTTCAAAAAGATTAGCTAAAAGCTGGATTACCATAAGCAGGCATACAGCAACACCTGCCAGTGTTGTCAAGTGAGCCAGCTCCTCTTTTCCAAACTGTTTTAAAATGCTGTGCAGCACTGCTGTTATAATGCCAATACCTGCTATTTTAAATACCAGCTCCACTCCCATGGAACCACCTTCCTAACATAGAATAATCACAATCAAAAGCCCGCCCCAAAAACCCATAAGCCTCCACGTTCGTTCATTTTTCTCTCTTTCCTTTTCAGCATTATCTTCCTGGTGTAAAAGCTGCTGCTGTACCAATTTTAGATGCTTTATCTGTTCTTCTCTGTCAGAGCAACCTAAGTTGTAGCCAAATTTTTCTAGTATATCAATATCACTTTCAGAAAGAAAGGAATTTTCTTTAAGCCAATTAAGAGATTGCTTCCACGCTTCATCAGCAGTTAGAATATCTTTGCCCGTTATCAACTGGGATACTTGTAAAAAAAACTGTCCAATTTCATTTTCAAATCTTTTTCCCACTCGAAACAGAGCTTCAGGCAGAGGAGTTAGTGAATAATATATTTCCGTTTCCAACATCTGCAGAGCAAACCTAAAGCATTTTATCTGCATAGGTCTAAGTGCATATTTATAAGAAATCATTAGCCCAATAAAACTGCACGTCAAAAGAGTTATAATTCCTCCAAAAATTTTTACAATTTTTTATCACCCCTTTTTCCCTTTTCAAGCAGGCTTTTGCCATTTGAACCATCCAGCACATCTTCTACAGTTCCAACACTTTTTGTACTGCTGAGTATAATGATTCTGTTAAACAATGTTTTCCTAAGAAGCCTATCTATCACAGGACGTTTTTTTATATCATCCAAATCAATCCCGTGAACAGTGGTTATAAGCTTTATTCCAGCATTAAGAACTTCCTCTACCGCTGCAATATCTTCAGCTCGGCCCAGCTCATCTGTAGCTATAACATGGGGAGCCATAGATCTAACCAGCATATACATCCCTTCAGCTTTGGGGCACCTATCCAGCACATCGGTACGCAGCCCTACATCATTTTGAGGTTGGCCGTTATAACATGCTGCAATTTCTGATCTCTCATCAACTAAACCTACATTAACTCCCCTAAACCCCATTGATTGTATCCCATTGCTGATCTGCCGAACTATATCTCTCAAGAGCGTCGTCTTTCCACAGCCAGGAGGTGAAATAATTAAAGTGTGATATACAGTATTTAAATGAATATCAATAATTAAGGGCAGAACCAGATCTGCGCAGCCTTTTATCTCTCGTGAAATTCTAATGTTTAGAGAGCTAATATTTTTCAAACTTTTTACTTTACCGTTTTGAAGAACAGCCTCCCCTGTAAATCCCACACGATGTCCACCAGAAATGGTTATAAACCCACTGCGCAGTTCCTCGTCCAAGGTATACACAGAGCTTCTGGTTAAGTTAAGGAAAATTTTCTCAATATCACTTTTAGTGATAAAATAAGCTTCCCTTGGGTTTCGAGTCACCCGACCATCATGGGTCACAAAAAATTCATCCTGTATACACCTTAAACATAAAGGCCTTTCCTGCCTCAGCCTTAATTCCTGAAGATTGCTGCTTACAGAAGTTGGAAGACGTTCTAATATTGTCCGAAGCATTGGTGAGCAGATTTCCAATATTCTTTTATCCAGTACTCGTTCTTTAAAATTTATGCCTGTCTTTTTTGCTGAAATTACCTCCACTCTTGTCCCACCTGCCTTACTTATAGATATTATGTTGTTGGTAAGATTATGAAAAAAAAAAGAGGCAAAGTTATTTTCTCTGCCTCTTTTTACATGGGAGTTTTACAAAAAATAAATAAGGGGATTATTAAATATCCCTTTAAATTTTTAAATTTTTTTAAAAATCTTTTTCGCTTCCTTTTTTACTCCTATTATCGTTATTTCTGATATGGTCCTCACCTCTGTATTCAAATTCTTCTTCATCTAAATCATAATCTCCGTCATTTACAAAAACCACAGAGTCACAGTTGGGACATGTTACTTCAATCAAATCTTCATCTTCAAGAATATCTGCATCAAAGCAGACCAATTCATGACACTCAGGACATTCTACCTCTATATAACCATTTCTTCCATAAACAGTATCTTCCAGTTCCAATAGTTCTTCATCAATTGTGTTAAGATAACCCTCCAATTCAGATTGCCTAATATCCAGGTCATTTACAGCATCAGCAATATTTCCAAGCACATCAACAATATCTCTGATTATTTTACCTTCTTTAGATTCATTATCAAACTCAATGCCCTCCATTAACCCCTGCAGGTAAGCAACATTTTCTCTTAGAGATTCCACTATAAAAGTCCCCCCGTTAATGCTTGTGTCTGCTTAAATATTATTCCCGCTTACCTGCTAAATTAAACAGTTAACTGCTAACTCTTTCCATATATTCTCCAGTGCGGGTATCAACCCGAATGATGTCTCCTGCTTCTATAAACAGCGGTACCTGTACCTTGGCACCTGTTTCAAGGGTTGCTCCTTTAGTTGCACCAGTAGCAGTATCTCCCTTAACACCCGGTTCAGTTTCAACTACTTTCAATTCCACAAAATTAGGCAGCTCCACGCCAATGGTTCTTCCTTTATACATCAGAACATCTATAACCATATTTTCCTTTAAATAATTAACAGCATCTCCAAGCTGTTCTGTATTTAGAGCCATCTGGTCAAAGGTTTCTTCATCCATAAAATAAAATGCCTCTCCGTCGGTATACAGGTACTGCATTTTTCTCTTATCCAAATGAGCCCGGGGTACTTTTTCTCCTGCTCTAAAAGTTTTTTCAATTGTAGCTCCTGTTTCAATATTTTTCAGTTTTGATCTGACGAAAGCTGAACCTTTGCCCGGTTTAACATGCATAAATTCAAGCACCATATAAACCTGGCCGTCGAGTTCAATAGTTAATCCTGTTCTAAAATCATTGGTAGAAATCATAATAAAAACCTCCATTCCCTTTATTACCTTTATTACCTTACAACACTAACATTTTACATGGTGCTGATAAATTTTACAAGTCAGCTTTGTTCTGAACGATATAGACCGCGATGCACAGCTTTTTTACTAAAAATCAATATTTACGCAAACAGCTGTTTTTGCAGGTATTTGAAGTAAAATGTGGAATAAAAAGAAAAAATTTAATATCAAGTATGTTTTAAGGTTATGATGAAAGGAGATAAAATCTGATGAAAGTAAAACATATTATGCGCTCGCGGGTAATTGCAGTCAAACCGCAAGAAGAAGTGTCCACAGCTTTAAAAATTATGAATGAAAACAGGATAAATGGAACACCTGTTGTTGATGATAATAATAAACTGCTGGGAATAGTCGTTAAAGCAGATATTTACCGTTTTCTCATTGCTCCTGGGCATTATGAATCCTGCCCTGTAGACTGGGTAATGACAAAAGACGTAGTAACTGCTCATCCAGAAGAAGACTTAATTACAGCAGCTAGGAGGCTCAGAGAAAAAATGTCATTGCACTTCCTGTGGTAGATGGGGAAAATTATCTGCAAGGAATTCTAACAATTGAAGACATAGTGGATTATTTTCTGGACACCCTGGATAAAGCTAAAACATAAAAATTTTTTCTGCAGATTTATATATTTTAAATTAAAAATTCTAAGAGTGAACAACATAGTGAAAACATAATAACAATAAAACAATTTTTCCTTTTACTTTATCAAACATCAACATCACTAATTTTCTTGGCAGTACCGCTGAGCATTCTCAACTCTCCATTCTCCATACCAACATGATAGGTAGCCCGATAATAACTTACGCGTTCTCCACCCTCTTGGGTTCTCTCCAGCGCCGCAATTACCACTCCAATATCTGCAGCATCTTCGTCAACCGCGAGGATTGTTAAATCTTCAATGCTCACTGAGAGTGTATTTAAATAACCATCCCGGAATTTTTTGTACGACTGCTTCGCTTTCCAATCACTTCCTAAAAGACTGTATGCCCCCACATAATCACCATTGTTGACACATATATAGAACCCCTCTACCAAATAGGCAGCTGCCCAAGCTAACTCCTGAGATGAAAATTCAGACTGGTCAGACGATTGTGCCGGGGGTGATAGATCAGGGTTTTTTGACCAGTTTTCCACCAAAGGCAGCACCTGAACAATGGGTATGCTAAAACCAATACTTCCTTCCTCAGCCCCTGCAGTATTTACACCAATCACTTCACCTGTAGAGCGATCAAGAAGAGGTCCGCCGCTGCTGCCGTGGGAAATGGGTGCAGAAATTTGATACAATCCCGTATAGCGGTAATTATCAATTTCAAAGCTTCGGTTAACGCCGCTTATTATTCCCGTTGTTGCAGTGTTCTGCAATCCAAGGGGACTCCCCAATGCAATTACTTCATCTCCTACTTCTGCCGTTCTGTCTCGGGCAATTTTCATTGGCTCCATACCAGCCAGTTCAGATACCCTTACAAGGGCTACATCAACTTCCCCACCCCTACCTATAACTGTACCAGTATAAACTGTGCCGTCATACATCTTTACACTGCAGGTTTCAGCATCACCAACCACATGGGCATTGGTTATTATGTCTCCCTGACGGTTGTATAAAAAACCGGAACCCTGTACCGTACCGTAATAAGTATCAACTTCTATGGACACCACTAACTTTTGATTTTCTGCAATTATACTCTTTAAATCCTTAACCTCAGCCTGCTCAGAGCTGTCCTCAACGGGACCCAGTTTGGAAGTTTTAACAATTACCTGGTTGTGAGCTGCATCATAAATATGAATTAGACCCAATACTCCGGCAATAATTATTAATCCGCTTATCACAAAAGCTAAAATTTTGTTTCCGTTTCCGCTGACCGTTTTCATAGGAATTTCCCTACCCTAGATACCATGTTATACTGTCAATTTTTACTTTATTACCCTGCCATAGGCCGTAAATAATACCCTCAAAATATCCTTTCTCTCTGGGATTTAAATAATTGGGATAAACATAGGCGCTATCGGAAATCAGGGCATTGCCGTATGAATCATATACAGTGAAATAAATTTCAACCATGTAAATTGGCCGCGTAGCAATATTTTTTACTGTTCCCCATACTTTAAAATCCCCAAGAGAAGTAACACTTCCACTGTATTCCAGAACCTCAACAGCCTGAGTAGTATTTATAATTTCTTCCTGGGCTGCAGCTATTAAGGCCTGCTCCAAAGCCATTTTTTCTCTCTGCTCAAAGGCTTCTTTCTGCTGTTCAATGGTTTGCTGGAATGACAGCAGCTGCTTGTTTTTAGAGTCGTAGCTTAACCCCTTTTCTACCAAAGCCAGCGCACCATCAAAATCTTTTTTCTTCAGGAGCTCATTGGCTTCAGCATAAATTATCTGGCATATTTTAGATTTTATGGCTTCAGCTACTTCCTGAGCTTCCTTAACCTTAAAAGTTGACACCTTTGTCAATAAGGCTGCCAGCTCTTCCACAGAGTTTTTATCATTCATTTCCTGTTTAACCTGCATAATGGTAACTGCTGATTTTTTATCATTAATCCGGCTGCTTAGATATTTAAAAAAATCTCCTGCTTTTCCGTATATTTTTTTCTCTGCCTCTTCGATCAAAGAAAGCGCCTGCTCAAACTGCTGCTTCTTAGCATATTCCCAGGCTTCATTTAATTTATTCAGTATTTCCTTTCCTTCTTTAATAAAGGAAAGATCTTTTTGAAGGGCTTTATGCAGGGGCCGCTTTTTTAAAGCATCACTTATCAGCTTTTCCGCTGCATCCAATTCTCCTTTTAAAGCCAATTCTTCAGCTTGAACGCGCTTCTGTTCAACCAAACGATCTACATTTTTCTCATAGAAGTAGTATCCACTCAGTACAGCTGCAACAAGAATTGCGGTAAACAAAGGAAGCAGCCAAATATTCTTTTTAAATGGTTCTTTAAGTACGGAAGCTTCAGTCTCAGAGCTATTTTCCTGCTTTTGGTTTATAATCGCTTCATCATCTAATACCGGTGGGATAAGAGTCTTCCCGCAGTTCTCACAAACAGAAGATCCTTCTTTAATCTCACTGCCACAGTACTGGCAGAACACACACATCCACTCCCTATAAAAAAAACACATTAAAAAATATTACAAAGCAGCAGTATTGCTATATGATTTTTTCCCCATCTTCTTAGGAATTCCTTCCATCGATGCCAAAAAATTAAATAAATTATAAAGCCAAGAAGTTTCATTCCTGACTTATACCTAACTCAATAGAACATGCCTTTATTTTATAAAACCTGCGCTTTTCTTTATTCTCTTTGCAGTCAGTGAAATACTATTAAAAGAAATCTTCCGGTACTTTTCTTTAACTGTAGTTTCTTATAACAAGCTCTGTTACAGGTCCCCTTCCATCCGGCTTGCAGTTTATGGACCTTCTGGCATAAACAACCTGAATTTCATATTCAGAATAAAGCCTGCGTATAAATTCAGTATCTGAATTGCTGAGCATTACCAGACAGCCTCTTCTGTCCAGCTCTCTAAACACTTCTGCCAGCCTCTTCTGATCTTCAGTTCCAAAAGCATCCGATGTGTAGCTTGTAAAATTAGCTGTTTCCGACAGAGGATGATAAGGAGGATCAAGATATACAAATGTACCCGCCTGTGCAAATTCCAAAACGAGGCTGAAGTCTCCGCAGATTATTTGAGCATTTTTTAAGGCATGTGAAACCCGCCATAGATTGGGTTCGTCTATGATTCTGGGATTTTTATATTTTCCATAAGGAACATTGAATTCTCCTCGACTGTTTACTCTCCACAAGCCGTTATATGCTGTCTTATTTAGATAGAGAAACCTGGAAGCCCTTTCCACAGGAGATAGAGTTTTAGGTTCAAGAGCACGAATGTAATAGTAGTATTCCTCTGTATTTCTGTGTTTTCTGAGATCCGAAAGCAGTTCTTCAAGATTATCCCGCACAACCAAATAAAAATTTATAAGCTCCTCGTTGCTGTCTATGAGCACCGCCTGCTGGGGAATAAGATGGAAAAATACTGCACCGCCGCCAACAAAAGGTTCGATGTAGAAATTGTATTCCTCTTTAGGAAGCAGAGGTTCAAACTGAGGTATGAGCTGCGCCTTTCCACCCGCCCACTTAACAGGAGGCTTAGGTTTTTCAACCTTAAAAGGAGTAGAAACATTTTGTTCCTGCATGCAGCTACCTCCCAGATTACTTCAAATAGTAGATTATTTCCTTCATAAAAACTGTTAGCAAATAAAATCAGTATGTTTTTTTTTGAATCCTTTGAAAAAGTTTTTTAGGAAAAATTTCTCCAAAAATGAGAATAAAGCCTGCCAGTATGATGGCAGGACAGCATGTTGAAAAAAATGTTTTCTGCTATAGATGGAGCTCACCTAGTGTTTACCCATACCGATTTGTTTTATGCTTTGCAAAAAACTAATAGCCAGCGTCTTTAAACCGTTTTTTGCAGACTGCAGCATAAACCTGCTAATACAAAATAAACTAGCTTATATTATGCCGTTGACACTTGCCGTTTTCTCACCAGAGATAATAGAAATGACTTTACCTCCATACATAAACACGGCTTTCTTTGTATCAGGATACCAACCAAGCTCAACACCCAACCTTTCAAGACATCCCTTTACGGGGATCATGATTACCCCTTTTTAGCAGGGGAAGGCATAAAAGCTTCAGCCACAAACAAGGCAAGGGTTAAATATAAATAGACCAGAAACTTCTTTGCCTTTAAAAAACCAAGCAGACCTCCTTTTTCTTTTAATAATTTTAATTGCTCATCGAAGCTCCAGAGTATCCGCAAGAATTTATGTACCTGCAAACAAACCTTTAAATTATCATCTCCAATAAATTTTTTAGTTTAAAGTCTCAGGGCCAGACTTTGATTTCAAAAAATCCTCCCATCACAGTTTTCTGTAATAGGAGGATTCTGCATAGAACAATTTGTTTCCTTGTAAATATTCCCATCAATTTAATCATTATTAAAAATAAAAAATGGAGCCTCTGTTTATGATTTGAATGTATTATTAAATTCCTGAACCAAGCTGCTCAGCAGTTTTACTAAACCTTCCATATAATTTTCTCTCAATGTGTTTGAGATTTCTATCTGAAAAGCATTATAATACTGGTCATAGCCTTTATAGCTTTCTCCATCTCCACATCGGTGAAAGCATAGGGATTGATCTCCTATAAATTTTCTATCCATTATAAATAGAGTTTCTGCAGGCAGGAGCTCTGCAGCTAAAGATGAAACCCTTTTCTTAAACCACATCCGTGCTTCCGAAGAACAAGACCTGCCCAATCGAGTGCCTATTTCAACAGCATGCTCACCATAATTTGTATCTTTCATGCCGTGAACAGATAAGTGAAGATATGGAGCTGTAAGCTTCCCCGTCTCTTCATCCAAGATACCACAGTGCATTAAAATTTCCCTTATTGCTGAACGGTACTCCTGAACGGCATCCCTGTTGGAATTATTCGGCGGACGGTTTAAATCTGCTACTGTCCTGGAAACCGTCGCTATTATGCATCCACAACCGGTGAGGCGAGCGATTTCTTCTGCTATTTCTCCAGTTTTTTTATCTTCCCGAGGTGAAGCAGCGTGAACTGCATCAATATGTGCCCTCACCAAGCCGCTTCCTAGCGAGTATTTCAAAAACCTTTTTTTAACATATTCCATTATCCAATCCTCCCCATTGATTTACGACATCAATGAGCGAAAAATTTTAATATAACCCTTCAACCTACATTTTACCAAAATAATCCGCTAAGTACAAAAAATAATAGGTTTTTCATTAATTGTAATTTTATAAAATCAAAAAGAAACACTGAATACAGCAAAAAATATTAACATATCCAATACTAATAATTTCACAATAAAAAACTGTTAAAAAAATAAAAACGGTCTAGACATTTTAGCTGCCTAGAACCGCAAATATTTTTTAGTGCTTAACATACTTATTGGGCAAAAAATGCCCTGCTGAAAACAGCAGGACAAACTGCACTAAAACTTCATTACTTGAAGCAGTAAGGAACCGTTTCCGGTACCACGAAAATTCCAGAAGCCTTGATTTCAATGGTGGGCGCGGCAGGGATTGAACCTGCGACCTCTTGAATGTGAGTCAAGCGCTCTCCCACTGAGCTACGCGCCCAATCATATTTGCATTTATCTTCTTATATTATACCATATTCTAATAACTTCTAATAACTTTATTTTTCTTTTAAATTTCCAGCAGCTCTTTGGTAGAAAACGTAAGTACTTGAAGACCTTTTTCTGTAACCAATACCATATCTTCTATTCTTACTCCTCCCCAACCTTTAATATATATTCCCGGCTCTATTGTAATTACCATCCCTGGGGAAAGAACTTCTCTGCTGTTTTTGCTTACCGCAGGAGCTTCATGAACCTCTATCCCTACCCCATGCCCCAAGCTGTGGCCGAATTTATCTCCCATACCGTATTCTGCTATTACGCTTCTTGCAAGTCCATCAAGTTCTGAACAGGTCATATTGACAGCAGCAGTTTCCAATGCTCGATTTTGAGCTTCAAAAACTATATCATAAACTTTACGCTGCTTTTCTGAAGCTTTTCCAATTACTACAGTTCTCGTTATATCAGAACAATACCCTTTATAAACTGCTCCGAAATCCATTAATAATAAATTCCCATTTCCAAGCTTCCTTTCACCCGCAGTTCCATGAGGAAGTGCAGATCTTTCACCAGAAGCAGCAATAATATCAAAAGAAGCTTTTGAAGCACCATTTCTGCGCATAAAATATTCGATCTCTGCAGCAACTTCAATCTCTTTTAAACCTGGTTTTATAAATTTAATTATATAATCAAAGGCTGAATCAGCTATTTGAGCAGCTTTTTTTATACGATCTATTTCTTCTTCATCTTTTACAGTCCTAAGTTCCTCAACAATACCGGTAACAGGAATCAAACTGCAACGAGAAAGCTTTTCATTTAATTCATTATAAAAATCAACCGTCATATGTTTTGCTTCAATGCCCAACCTTTTAATATTTTCACTCTCAACTAAATCTTTAATTCTATCAATTATTTTAGTGCTGCAGATAACCAGATCAAAAATTTGCAAAGAAATTTCCTTTTCTGCCTGCTCTTCATATCTGAAGTCCGTAATCAGATACGCCTTTTCAGGTGCAGCAAAAATAAAGCCGGCACTTCCCGTAAAACCGCTCAGGTAAAAAATGTTTGCAGGGTTGGTAATTAATACTGCTTCAATGTTTTTCTCTCCAAACTTCTTCCTAAGTTTTCCAATTCTTTTCTCCCAGTTCATCTCACATTCCATTCCCGTCAATTATTTCAATTAAGGCATAAACTGCCAGTTTGTAACCAAAGGATCCAAACCCGCAAATCTGCCCTTTTACCACAGGTGAAATTACTGAGTGATGTCTGAAATCTTCTCGGGAAAAAATATTGGATAGATGAACTTCGATAACAGGAACGCTAATGGAGGCAATGGCATCTCTAATGGCATAGCTGTAATGGGTAAAAGCTCCGGGGTTTATGATAATTCCATTGTAGCTTACATCTGCTTGATGGATTTTATCAATAATTTCTCCTTCATGATTAGATTGAAAAAAATCAAGCTTTACTCCATTATCTTCCCCAAATTTTTTCAGCTCTTCATTGATATCCTCAAGACTTTTTGTTCCATATATATGAGGTTCCCTTTTCCCAAGAAGGTTTAAATTGGGCCCATTTATAATGAGAATATTCATAATTCACCCCAGCCCTTCTAATCCCCGCTTATAGTTATTTCAGACACCCTAACGGTGGGAGCTCCTTTTCCTGCGAAAAATCTTAGATCATCAGCTACGAAATCAACACTTGATAAGAATTCCAGAATGTTTCCAGCAATAACTGCACCCTTTACAGGGTATGCAAATTCCCCATCTTCAATCCAAATGCCTGCAACACCAATGGAAAAATCCCCTGAAATTGGATTTGCCGTATGCATTCCCATTACTTCCGTGACATAAAGTCCTTTTTTTACCTCGCTTATAAGTTTATCCTTTGAATATTTTCCCTCTTTAAGATAAAAGTTTGTGGTTCCCACCTCAGGGGTTCCTCTATAGGAGCTTAGTCTAACACCATTTCCTGTAGATTCAACACCATCCTTTGCAGCTGTATATGTGTTGTATAGAAATCCCTGGAGAATACCATTATTAATTAAAACGGTCTCAGAAGTGGCTACTCCTTCACCATCAAAGGGTGCAGAAAAGATACCACCGTTCATTCTGCCGTCATCCACTATTGTAATTAGTTCCGAAGCTACTTTTTGGCCTATTTTTCCTTTAAAAAGGGATTTGTCCTTTTGAACTGAATCCGCAGTAAGGGCGGGAGCTATAATACTGAAAAAATTGGTCATAACATAAGGATCCAAAACAACTGCAGCTTTTTGAGACTTAATATTTTTTGCTCCCAGCATGCTGACAGCTTTTTGAGCTCCTTCTATCCCGATTTCTTTAGGATTTAAATCCCTTATTTTCGTGCTGAACTGCATACCAAATCCAGTTTGATGTTCTCCATTCTCCTCAGCAACAAAATATGAATATGCTCCAGCAAAGGTACCTCTGTAGGAAGATTCGATCCCCTTAGAGTTTACAATCACAATTAAATATTTGCTGTCTTCATAAGTACACGTTTCAGTAATTTTCACTCTTTTATCAAAATTCTTACCATACTGCTCTATTTCTTTTGCCAATTCAATTTTCCGTTCTATGGAAACATGTTCAAGATCAGGATCATAAACATCCACAGAAGGGTAAATTTTAGAAGGCTCAGGTATTATGTTGTATTCATCTACTGATGTTTTCTCTGAGTTAGCCACTGCTTCACGCACAAGATTTTCCAAGCTTTCAGGTTTAATTTCAGAAGTAAAAGCAAAGCCCACTTTTTGATCTTTAATAACACGAAGGCCAATCCCAAACTCATTGGCCTTTTTCATGGTTTCCACTTCCTGATCACGGATATCTATGGACAGCTCTTCGGAGGCTGTAAAATAAACTTCAGAGTGTTCTGCACCCGCTTTTTGTGCCTTTTTTATCACTTCGCCAGCAATTTCCATATACTTTGTTTCATCCTTCAATTTTGCACACCTCTCATTCAAGTATACCGCCAACTATAAGTTTGGGTATTCTTATTGTAGGCTGAGCATCACTAACGGGAACACCCTGGCCGTCTTTTCCACATGTTCCTATAGCCCAACCTAAATCATTTCCTACCATATCTATGGTCTGAAGCACCTGAGGACCATTTCCTGTGAGTGTTGCACCTCTAACAGGAGCTGTGATTCTACCATTTTCAATAAGATATCCTTCAGAAACTTCAAAAGCAAAATCGCCTGTTGTGGTGTTAACCTGCCCCCCGCCCATTTTCTTTACGTAAAGTCCTTTATTGGTTTTCTTAATAATCTCTTCAGGATCGTAGCTGCCCGGAGCTATATAAGTATTTGTCATTCTAGGTATGGGCTTATATTGATAAGATTCTCGGCGGCCGTTTCCTGTAGATTTTCTTTTTTCGCGGCTCGCAGTAAGCCAATCATACATATAGGACCTCAGTACTCCATTTTCTATTAAAACAGTTTTCTGCCCCTCTGTGCCTTCATCATCAAAGGGGAAGGAACCGTATAGATTCGGAATAGTTGCATCATCAATAACAGTAACTATATCTGCAGCAACTTTTTCTCCAATTTTACCTGCATAAACAGATAATTTTTTCTGAACAAGATCAGCTTCAAGCCCATGCCCACAGGCTTCGTGAATCATTGTTCCTCCAGCTTCACCAGCCATAACAACTGTCATTTGTCCTGCAGGCGCAGGCTTAGCCTCAAGCATCAATACCGCCCTAGCAGCAGCCTTACGGGCTAATTCAACAGGGGAAACGGTTTTATACAGCTCAAAACCTGAAAATCCCCCTGCAGATTCAAAACCTGTTTGGATATGTTTTCCATCAGAAGCTACAACATTTACAATAAGCCGCGTTCTTACTCTTTTTCCATTAATATATGTTCCTTCTGAATTAGCTACGGTAACTTCCTGCACAGTATCCCCATAACCAACTGTAACCTGCTTTACTCTGCTGTCAAAACAGCGGGCAGCTTTATTAGCTTTACTGACAATATCTACTTTCTTATCTACTGATACCATATCTGGAACTTCTTTTATTTCAAAGGAATACGGAGGATCTTTCTGCTTCAAATTTAAAGTTACACTGCCGCTGCTTACCTTTGCTGCTTTACTTACTTCTTCTGCAACTTTCATAAGCCCATCAAAAGTAATATCATTGGTATAAGCATAAGCCGTATTTCCATTGTAAATTACCCTAATACCTGCACCCACATCTAAACCAGAAAAGACCCTTTCGATTTTATCCGCCTCACAGGTTATTCCCGTTCCTTTTTTTCTTTCAATAAATATGTCTGCAAAATCGCCTCCGTTCCTTAAGGCTGTACTCAATATTTTTTCTGCATCACTAGGCTCAAGAATTCTGTTCAAACAAACCACCCCAGCTTATTATTGATAAAATTTTATTTCTGCAAGGGCAAAGGTGATTTTTGAATAATCCCCTATCCCTTGATCTCTGCATTCAACTCTAAAAGTAATATTTCTTGTTCCCATTGGAATACTCAACTTAAGATATTTCGGCTGTTCAGCCGGTGCTATTCCTTCTATTTTTTGTATTTCCTCATTACCCTTTAAAATGGTCAAATCGATAACTGAACTAGAATCCCTCGTTATATCATCAATACCAACATAACCTTCAATCTCAGAATATTTTCCCCATAATTCCAAAACAAATTCAGCCTTTTCCCTAGGCTCTAAATTTACAGCAACAACATGGGAAAAGGGTACCCTAGCAATCCTTACTTCTCTGCTCTTCACTACAGCAAAATCTCCCACATTACGAAGGACAGTAAGGTTCTCCAAATAATCAAATTTGCTTTTGAAAGTTTTATCTTCCGGTTTAACAACACTGCCTACATATATTGTTGAAGAAACTGGGTCCCAAACCACCGGCTCTCCCACAGCTTCAGCAATCGTACGTATGGGAACCATAACTATGTTTTTATCTTTTAAAATGAAGGCCTCTGCTGGTGCTTTTAAATATTTTCCATCTGAAGCAATTTTAATATTTTTATACACAGCTGTTATCTTTTTTGCAAAAAATTTCTGCACCCCAAAGGCAGTGCCTGCTGCAATAAAAAGCATTACTGCTGTTAAAATCAAAAAAATAAAAACTGCTGATATTTCTTTCTTAAGCATAAATTCTCCCCCAGTTTAAGCTCTGTAAATCCTAATTTGTAGGAAATGAATAGCCTTGATAATCATTTTCTTTTGCATTATTAGAAAAACTATATCCATTATGCTGATTAGCAGAAGCTGGTTTTTGCGCTTTTTTATCATTAGGCTGTTTTTTTACATTAGTGCTGTCAGCTTTATCTGCAGCCTGGTTATCTAATTTATTATCCTTTGATGATTCTCCGCCAACTTTTTGGGTTTGCACCTCAGATTTTGTTTTCGGTCTGAATGGTTCTGTATTCGCTTTAACAGATTCCTGTATGTTTTCATTTAATTCCGCCGCAATAAAATTACGTTCATTTATAAGCTGATAAAGATATAATTTTAATTCTGCCGTAAATATTTGAGAACCGTTCTTTTCCCTGTATTCAATTTTAATATTTTCAACATCCACTATCCTTTCCCCGGATTCAAGCTTTTTTAATGCATCAAGAAAATCTTCATAATATCCCTCATACACTATGCTTATAGGTAAAATATTGTACCCCTTTCTCTTTACAGCTTCACCAGGCTGAAAAGAACTTATTGTACCATACCTTTCAAAAAAATCAGCTATCTCCAAAACAGCACCTTTATCTGAACTGGACAAGAACCTATCAGAAATCTGCCCATACCTTTTTCTCAAATATTCAAGCTCACTCTTCATCTGTACAGCTTTATATTCCACAGACTTCCCCTGAGCAATTATATTTTCCAGATTTCCCATTTGTTTCCTAAGATTATTTAAACGAGAAAACTGGTTTTCCCACAAAAAATAATAAAACAATATAAAAACTAAAAATAAAACAGCTGTGCTAATTATTTTCTGCTCTCTCTGAGATAAATTCCTAATCTTTTCTATTAACTCCATCATCCTTATTCACTCCAAGGCTGCATACAATCCTAAACTCATAAAAATCTGTTCCTTCTATCATCTTAACTTCTTTTAGTTCAGCATTTTTTACAAGATCTATTGACTGAAGGGAAGGCAAAACAGACCTTATTGACGAATAGGAAGGGCTTTCACCGATCAGTAAAATAACTTTTTCAGAACTTTTTCCCTCAAGGCTGGTCAGCCAAACATCCTCAGGAATGCAGTATTTGAGCTGTTCTAAAAAATTTCCCCATAAAAAACTGGGTTCCACTGATTTTAGATCATTTATTTGGTTCTGCAGATTTTTTCTTTCTTTGTCCATATTCTTAAATTCCTTAATAACTTTTTCAGCACTTTTTGAATAAAAAGCAGTACTTTCCAAATCTTTTTCAGCGTCCATAATAAGGATATGCAGAACAATGGTAAACAGGATGCAGACTGATAAGGCTACCGCCGCTAATTTAAAAAACATTGAAAAATTCAAAGAAACGCGTTTATCTCCTTTAACCTCTTCCGGCAGTAAATTTATTTTCAACACAGTTATTCTACCTCACGTAAAGCAAGCCCCGCAGCTATCCCAAATTTTGGAGGGATTAAAAAATAATCTCCGTCAAATTCCTGCAGGCCAAGCCTTAATGTTTCCACTGGAAGATCAATTATGCCATTCAAAACCTTTTCGGCATCTGCATCTGCACCTATGCCGCTTATTAAAACCTGGTTAACTGAAAAAACGCTGCTGCGGGATTGTAAATATTTTAAGGATCTTTCAATTTCAAAAGCTACTTCCTTTAACTTATCCTCGTATTCTGCATCTACTGATAACTTAACTATGTTATCTTCTTTATTATTTACTTCAAATTCCATGGGAATGGTACGCATTAAATGAACTTCATTCTTAGAAACTACTACAAGATTGGTATAATGATCGCCTAAATCTACTAGAGCTGTAGGAAAAGTAAAATCATGTTTCTCACCAAGCATTATGGGCAGTCTTGCAATGGCAACAGGTTCCACCTCTATGGCTGTCAGTTCAAGACCACAGCTGGTAAATAAATCATAATACTGCCAAGATAAGCTTTTTGAAACCGCTGCAACTAATACATTAACCTGAGCATTTTCTTCATCAATATTTGTTACCGCATAATCCATTTCTACATCATTTAAATCAAAAGGTATCCAGCTTTCTGCCTCCCAAACTACAGCGGAAGCCAATTCCTTTTCGGACATCAAAGGCAAAAAAAACTGCCTGATAAATACCATATTCCCATGAACCGCAGTAACTACCTGCCTGTTTTGAATACCTGTAATTTCTGTAAGTTCAAGCAGTGCTCGGTAAATTTCATCAGGTTTTATAATTTCACCGTTTTCACCAAAGCATCCGGGGATAAGTTCTATTTCTCCAGTTTGAGATAAAAAAATTGACTCATTTTTAAATAGCTCGGCCATACATATAGAACTTCTGCTGATGCTTATACCAATCCCCTTTTTCTTCTTGGATAAACTAAATAATTTGGAAAAATTAAACAAATCCTTATCCTCCACAAGTTACACTAAATCTCAAACTTTAATAAACTGGATAAAGCTCCTTCCATTCTAAAACAGCAGCTTCTTCCGCCCTTATACAATCACTAAGTTTTTCTACAAAAGAAGAATTATACAAAAAATCCTTGGTAAAACTCTCAATCTCAGCAGCTGCAGCAGCTCCCTCAATAAAGCCGCTACCGAAAACCCTTAAAACACCCTGCGATATCACTACTCCACTAAAAACACTAGTTCCATCAAAAAAAATTTCAGAACTGCTTATTAAACTTAAAGAAGATGTTCTGTCCGCTGGTACAAGCTGCTGACCGTCGTTCAGATGAATGCTTCCCTTTGATACAATTAATGCCTGACCCATATAATTCTTGACATCACTTTCAAAGGTAACATTTCCCTCAACATAATAAATCCCACTCATATTTACAAGTTCTTCTTTAGAAAACTGTTTGTTACCATCAAAATACTGACCCATATTCTGGGATTCCTTCATATACCAATCAAAATCAATGACAGGCGGCACAAATTTCTCTATATTTGCTCCATCTGCCATTTTTCCCAAAACTTCTGAGCTTTCAGACGTTGATATTCTTTCTGCTGCATAAATATTTCCGTCTACCAGCGAATCATCAGCAGATGAAAAGTTTTGGCTGGAATATATATTCCCTTTTACTGCAGCATTTCCTGCCAACATAACATTACCGTTAACAAATATATCTCCTTCAATATTTGTATTATCAGCAAGGTAAAAATCAGATTCCCAGACAGTAAGCCCTCTTAAAACCATTATTAAAGAATATCTTCTGGGTTTTGAAATTTTAACCACGAGAGTCTTTTTAGCCTGACCGCATTTGCCAATAACTGTTACCTCATAGAAATCACCCATATCCTTTACATTAATGTTTTCAATTTCTCCATCTCCCACTTTATAATTTTTGAATCCATCCCATACTTTTTGCGACCAGTCCTCAACATCTGGGTTATAATTTAACTCCACAATAAACTTTCTAATTCCGCCCTCAGCTGCATAAAGTGCCTTATAAAAAGAAACCTCATCGTTTATTATCATTGAATCACTGAAAGTTAAATATAGAACTGCCGCCCCCAAGGATATTAAAATCAGTGTAAGCATAATCACACTTATTAAAGCCATTCCCTTTTGTCCATTAAATCTCATTGGGTATCTCCTTGAATAGGAAATGTTCTCACGAATACTTTTGTTTTAAGCTCAAAGCCCGTTATACCTTTTATTACTATTTCCACAACCCCTTTTTCATCTGTTTCATTAAAGGATAAAAAACGTATCCCATAAGCAGCCACATTGTGCCCAGTTCCATTTACATCTCTAAGCAGCTGATCACCCTTTAAATAATAACGAATCTCCTCTCCCCCTGGAAGAAACATTTTCACTTCGCTATTTTTGTTTATAATTTCGTAATCTTTGGCTGTTCTCAACTCTCGGCTTACTCTGCTTACTGCTGTCCGCACATTATGCTGAATGTCAACTTTTAGTCTGCTGTATTCCCAAGCATTGAAACTAAAATTAACCACTTGATAAATTCCCGCTGAAAACACTGCCAAAACAGCAGTAGCAACCAAAAGTTCCACAAAGGTAAATCCATTTTTTTCTTCTTTACTCTGCATTATCATCCTCCGGAAATTAAAGTTGAAAGGGACAGCTTTCTAGATTTTCCTAGGACCTTATATGAAACAGTTACCGTTACCAAATACATTTTCTTATCTGGCACCACAGAAACCACATATGTATAACTTGGCATTTCATTAATAATCCCTTTCTCCTCAACTGCTTCTCCCTCTGCTATAATTTCTTCCATTTTCTGCTGGGCAAAATTTAAAGCAGCAGTTTTTCCCCCTGAAACCGCTGCTCCTCTACTACCCTGAGCAAATACATAAGTTAAAGGAACAATCACTACTATTAGGATCAAAAAAGCAGACAGCACTTCAATAAGAGTAAAACCATTACTGTTCTTTGGGAAAATCATTAATTTGCATCCACCTTTACTCTGCCGGTAACGGGCTGAACTTTTACATACATTCTCTTTTTATAAATATCTTCCAAAGTTATGGTTCCCCCTTTTATTACTGTTCCCCGTGCATTAAAATGTACCGTATGATTATCAAAATTGGTTCCCACAAGAATTACCCTTTTGGGCAGCTTCTTAATTTCATATTTCATGGGATCTTCCCTATTAAAATAGATGCGGTATGAATTGGAATGGGGCATAAATTTAATCTTAAAAAAAGCGTATTCCTGGGCAAGTGCCATCTGCTGACCATTTCTAATGTCTGTGGCAATGGTATGAGCTGCATTTTTAAGCTCGTTTTTTGAAACAGCCTTAAGTGAAAAAGGGACTAAACAGGAAATAAGAAATACCATAAATACAATGGAAATAGCCAATTCCAACAGGGTAAAACCTTTTTCTTCTTGAATAAATAAAACTTTAAATGTCATTTCAGCACCCAATAATGTATAAAAAATTTGCAGTGTAAAAATATATCAATTCCTTACCCAAAAGTATGGAGGAAATGCCCCCCCACCGCTAAAAATGGACCAAAGGGTATGCAGTCTTTTCTCCCTTTAAGCCCAAAAAAAACAAGCATTACCCCAACCAATCCGCCAACGCAAAAGGAAATAAACAGAGCTACAAGGACAAGCTTCCAGCCAAGAATAAGCCCCATAACAGCAGCCAGCTTGATATCGCCTCCACCCATACCTCCCCTGCTCAAAATACCAATTAACAAAAGAGGCATGCCGCCAGCTATTGAGCCCAAAAGCATATCTTCAACACCCGCTGTACCAACAAACAATTTAAGTATAACTCCTCCCCAAAAACCAAAAAAAACCAATGAGTTAGGAATTATCATGTTTTCCAAATCTGTAAAAACAGCAGCAGTGAGCACACTGGATATAAATAAATAAGGCAACAGTTCTCTACCTAAGCCGACTTTTAAATATATGGCAGAAAAAACTAAACCAACAAAGATCTCTGATAAGGGGTAGCGAAAACCTATTTTTTCAGCACACTGCCGACATTTTCCCTTCAATAAAATATAACTAAAGACAGGAATTAAATCCAACGGTTTTATAATTTCTTTGCAGCAGGGACAGCGGGATCTGTCCCAAATAACAGGTTTATTTCTAATAATTCTATATGAATAAGTGTTGATGAAACTTCCCACAATAAGTCCCACTGTAAAAATTAAAAATAATAAAATTTTCAATGCACCTCTAAACCTTTTATTATTCTTCATCCTGCTGGTTTAAAAATTTCTTACCATTTTCGTCAATGGTTAATGTAAATTGGTGTCCCGAAGTTGTATTGAATATAGTGAGCACATTGTTACTGTTTACATTAATTTCATAATTTCCGCCCCAAGGATCTCTAGCACTGGAATCTATTCCGTAATCCTCTAGTTTTTCCAAATCACTGGGCCAATCATTATTTTGGTCATCAATTCTATACATCTGTGCAGCGGTCGCTATTGAATTTAAGTCAGCCTTAACCCGGGCTTCTTTAGCTTCATTAATTCTTCCAAGAAAATTAGGAATCAAAAATCCAGTAAGTATACCAATAACCATTAACACTACCAACAGCTCAATTAATGTAAATCCCTTTTTATCCTCAAATAATGTTTTAATTGAGGTTTTAAGAAACCGTGAAAACATAAAATCTCCCCCAAGAAACCCTTCTAAAAAAACTTCTTAAAAATCATCAATAGTACCTATAACCTTAAAAATAGGTAGCAGGATGGAAATAAGCAGCAAGCCTACTAATAGGCCCATAATTATTATCAAAACAGGTTCTATAAGTGTGGAAAGTCTTCTGGCAGTTTCCTCTACTTCTGCATCAAAAAAGCTCCCCACTTTTTCAAGCATTAAATCAATTGTTCCCGTTTCTTCGCCTACCGAAACCATTTCCACAACCATGGTAGGGAAAACCCCACTGGCTTTTAGAGGCTCAGCCATGTTTTCTCCTTCCTTTATATTCTGGCGAACCTGATAAATGTTTTTTTCAAAGACACTATTCCCAAGGGTTTTTTCCACCACTTCAAGAGCTTCTAGAATGGGCAAACCTCCCCTTAACAGAACAGCTAAGGTTCTGCAGAAACGGGAAATTATTATTTTGCTGATAAATACTCCTATCAACGGAAATTTTAGAATCCAGCCGTCCCAAAGATTTCTCCCTTTTTCTTTACTCAACATATACTTAGCCAAGTAAAAAATACACACAGCGCCTAAAAAAATCAGCAGCCAAAAATGCCTTAAAAAATCAGAAACTCCCAAGATAATCCTCGTCATCAAAGGCAGTTCTAGCTGCATTTGATTCAAAATACGTTCAAAAACAGGCAGAATAAAAACAACCACAAATGCTACAGCAAGAACAGCAACACAAAGAACTACCATGGGATATGTCAATGAAGATTTAGCTTTTTCCCGTATGCTGTGCTCCCATTCAAAATAATCACCCATTCGCTCCAGTATACTGTCCAGAACACCTGCTGCTTCTCCTGCCGCAGCCATTTTTATCAGCACAAAGGGGAAAATTGAAGAGTGTTTATCTAAAGCTTCAGAAAAGCTTTCCCCCACCTCCAAACTTTGGCATAATTTAGCAGCTACTTCCTTTAATTTCTTTTTATTTGTCTGGTCTTCAAAAACTTTTAGAGCCGAAATAAGGGGAATACCTGATTGAATCATTAAGGAAAGCTGGCTGCAGAATATGCTTAAATCCCGCCTGCTTATTTTCTGCCCTAAAAATCCCGGCAGAATTAATTCTTTTTTTTGCTGTTTATTTTCTTCTAAATGAATAATGATTAAATTTTTATTCCTTAACTTAAAAGCAGCTTGCTTTATGCTATCAGCATTAATACTTCCCGTAAAAAGCTGACCAGAATAATTTCTAGCTTTATAAAAAAATTCAGGCATAAATTCCTCTCCTAAATTTTATCTTCTCCGGAGGCGATCATTAAGCCAGCCTTGTTTACTTCATCTAGGGATATTTTATCTTCCTTTAAAAGACGCATTAAATCATTTTCCATAGTATGCATACCCAATTTCCGGCTTGACTGCATTACAGTATACAGAAGGTGAGTCTTTCCATCACGGATTAAATTTTTTACTGCATTATTTGATATTAAAACTTCTGTTGCAGCAATCCTTCCTCTACCATCTTTAGTTGGCAAAAGTATCTGTGTAAGAACAGCACGTAAAGCATCGGCAAGCTGTATCCTTATCTGCTGCTGTTGATATGGAGGAAAAACATCGACTATCCTTTCAATGGACTGAGGAGCTCCCCTGGTATGAAGAGTGGCAAATACCAAATGTCCTGTCTCTGCTGCAGTTATAGCAGTGCTGATTGTTTCAAGATCCCGCATTTCTCCCACTAAAATTACATCTGGATCCTGCCGCAATGTAGCACGGAGCCCTTCTGAAAAGTTCTGGGTATCAGTACCGATTTCCCTTTGATTAACAATGCTTTTTTTATTTTCATGAAGATATTCAATGGGATCTTCGAGAGTTATTATATGACGGCTCAAAGTACTGTTGATCAAATCAATAAGGGCTGCAAGGGTTGTAGTTTTTCCACTGCCTGCAGGACCGGTTACCAAGACCAAACCGCAGTTAAATTTAGAAAAACCAGCTACTACAGGAGGCAGCCCCAGCTCATCTAAAGTTCTTATTTTACTGCTTATTATGCGTATTGCTATACCAATACAGTTTCTGTGTTTAAAAACGTTAACTCTAAACCTACCTACACTTTCTATGGAATATGCCAAATCCACATGCCCTTTTGTCAGAAAAATTTGCCATTGTTCACAGTCTGCTATGCTTTGTGCAAATTTAAAGACAGTTTCCCTGCATACAATTCCCCAATCATCTTGAATGCACAGTTTGCCGTTAATCCTAAAAACAGGTGGAGTTCCTTCAGAAATATGTACATCAGAAGCTCCCAATTCCTGAGCTTCCACAAGGATATCTCGAATATTCACCTACAATCCACCTCAAAATCATAAAATCCTAAACTATTCTCATTATCTCTTCTGTCGTTGTTTGACCTGCTAAAACTTTTGCAACCCCATCCTGCTTCATAGTAATAAAGCCTTCGCTATTTACTGCATATTCTCTTATTGCTTCAGAATGCTTTTTTCTTACAACCATCCTTTTAATACTGGAAGTTACATTTAGTATTTCTGCAACAGCCACTCTCCCTTTATATCCCGTAAAACCACAATACTTACAGCCCTTACCTTTATATAACCTCAATTTTTTCTCCGCACCCCAGCCAAGGAAAACTTTCTCGGCATCGTCTGTAACTTCATATGCTTCTCTGCAGTTACTACATATTCTTCTAGTAACTTCTAGTAAGACGCTGCGCTACAACACCAATTACCGTAGTAGCTACTAAATAGGGTTCCACCCCCATATCAAGAAGACGGGTTAGCGCTCCAGGTGCATCATTGGTGTGAAGTGTACTGAAAACAAGATGACCTGTATTTGCCGCTCTTACTGCTATTTTAGCTGTTTCCGTATCCCTAATCTCACCAATCATTATGACATCAGGGTCCTGACGCAATATTGCCCTCAAACCCACTGAAAAATTTAAGCCGGCTTTCTGATTAATTGAGATTTGATTTATCCCAGTGAGAACATATTCCACCGGATCTTCAATGGTTACAATATTTTTGCTTGGTGAATTAATTTCGTTAAGAGCTGCATATAGGGTAGTGGTTTTGCCGCTGCCAGTGGGACCAGTAACCAGTATCATGCCATATGGATGTCTGATAAGATGCTCAAAGGATGCTAGAGTATTTTCTGAAAAACCCAGTTCCCCTAATTTTAAAAGCCTAGTACTTCTGTCAAGAAGGCGCATAACTATTTTTTCTCCATACATCGTTGGCAAACTGGATACTCTAATATCTATTTCTCTATTTTGTATTATCTGCTGAATTCTTCCATCCTGAGGTAATCTTTTTTCAGCAATATCCATACCGGCCATAATTTTAATCCTTGAAGCAACAGAGCTATGAGAAGTTATGGGAAAGGTCATTTTTTCTCTTAAAAGCCCATCTATACGAAACCTTACACGAACATCCCTCTTCCCGGGCTCTAAATGTATATCACTGGCATTTTCTCTTACAGCTTCACTTAAAATAGAGTTCACCAAGCTTATTATGGATATCTGCTCAGCAGAAACCGCATCATTTTCATTTGAAATCTCCAGTTTGATTTCAGTATTATCCTCTAAATTTTTTTTGAAGTCCTCATTTACCGTGATATAATAGCTTTCTATAGCATCTTCAATTTCATTTTCTGAAACATAAACAGGTTTAACCTTTTTCCCTGTACGCAGCCGTATCTCATCAATAACCATGACATCCAGAGGGTCTGCCATTGCAATAACCAACGAATCTCCTTCTTCAGCAATTGGTACAGCCTTATATTTTAAGGCCAGTTCCTTTGGGATCAATTTTAGGATTTTATTAAATTTGCTGATTTTCAAAAGAATCTACTCCATACATGTTTTATTAAGTTTTATTAAAACATTCTCTTAACATTTGCTTATTTCCTGTTCTCTCCAAAATATTGAGAAAAAAAACTTATACGAAATTTTCTCGTATAAGCCTCAGCAATTCTCTTCTTTCAAATTGAACCATTTTAACTTTTCCTATATATTCAGGAAGCACGAAAGTGATTTTCCCTTCTCTGTTTTTCTTATCCTTATCTATAACTTTAATAACCATTTCCGGTTCCAATGAAAAATCAGGTGAACTGGGAAGTTCGAAAGCACTAATTAGATCAAGAATTCTCTCCGCTTCATTTTTATGTAATAATCCTATCCTTTCAGCCAGCAGGGCTTCCATACACATACCTATGGACACTGCTTCCCCATGCTTATACAGTTTTAATCCCCCAAGGGTTTCTATTACATGGCCAAAAGTATGGCCAAAATTTAGTATCATTCTTAAACTGCTTTCCCGCTCATCAGCTGAAACTACTTCAGCTTTTATTTCACAAGATCTTGTTATAATATGCTCAATGGCTTCCCAATCAAAATCTAATATTTTCTTTACATTATCATCTAGAAAAACAAAAAATTCTTTATCCCAAATTATCCCGTATTTAATAACTTCTGCAGCTCCTGCTCTGAATTCTCTTAAGGGAAGGGTTTTTAGGGTTTCGGGATCGATAATTACCAGCAAAGGTTGATAAAAAGAACCTATTAAATTCTTGTAACCTAAAAAATTTACTGCTACTTTTCCGCCAACGCTGCTGTCAACCTGAGCCAGCAAAGTGGTGGGAACCTGAACAAAAGGGATTCCCCTCATATACGTAGCTGCAGCAAATCCAGCCAGGTCCCCTATCACTCCACCACCCAGGGCAATAATTGCAGAGTTCCGCGAAAGTCCAAATTTCACAGCATGATGATAAATATCCTCAACAACAGAAAGAGATTTTGCTTCCTCGCCGTCTTTTACCAAAATCTTTGAATATTTAAAACCTGCGTCCTTTAGAGATTCAGTCACTTGATCACCATAAAAAGTGTCCACAGTGCCATTTGTTATAATAAGACATTCCTTTGACAATCTAAATTTGCTTAAAAGAGGACCTATATCGTTTAGAATTCCCTTTTCAACTAAAATATCATAACTTCTTTCCCCTAAATTAACCCTGATCGTCTTCATGTTTTTTCCCTTCAAGATAATCAATTATATTCTTCACAACCTCACTGTGCTCATTATCGGAAGTATCAAAAAATGCCTCTGCATAACGTTTATAATAAGGTTCCCTCTCTTTTAAAAGCTCTTCTATTCTTTTTATGGATTTATCACGATGCAGCAGAGGCCTATCATCTCTTCTCTTAACACGTTTCTGTATTACTTCCGGCCTAGCAGTGAGGCAGATAATTCTACCAGATTTCTGCATAATTTCGGCATTTTCCTCATCCATTACTGCACCTCCTCCTGTTGCAATTACTGCGTTATTTAGGGAACATGCTTTCTTAAGGGCCAGCTTTTCCTCTGACCTAAAGCGGCACTCTCCATGTTTTTGAAAAATTTGGGAAATGGTCATTCCCGTAACCCGCTCAATTTCTTTATCAGTATCTATAAATTTTTTCCCCAAGGCCTGAGCAAGTCTTTTACCCACAGCAGTCTTCCCTGTGCCCATAAAGCCTATTAAGATAATATTGTCTTTTTCTCTCATAATTCCTTATACCTGCCTTTCATAACCTCTGTATCTTGCAACTTCATTAAAAATTTCTTCCATATAATCTCCACCAAATTTTTCTAAAACTGCCTCAGCCAGAACTATAGACACCACTGCTTCTCCAACAACAGCAGCTGCAGGAACAGCACAAACATCAGAACGCTCCACAGCTGCTTTTACAGGTTTTTTTGTTCTTATATCAACACTGGGAAGGGATTTAATGAGAGTAGGAATGGGCTTCATGGCAGCCCTGGCAATTATGGGCTCACCATTGCTCATTCCCCCTTCAAGTCCACCAGCATTATTAGTTAAGCGGTAAAAGCCGCGATCATCATTATAGTATATGGCATCGTGAACCTCTGAACCAGGTTTTTCTGCCGCTTTAAATCCTATACCAAATTCAACCCCTTTTACTCCTGGTATGCTCATAAGAGCCTGCGCTAACCGCCCATCAAGCCGTCGATCCCAATGGGCGTAACTTCCCAATCCAGGTGGTACATTTTCAGCAATAACTTCAAATATACCCCCTAAAGAATCCCCTTCCCGCTTTGCATTGTCAATTTCCCTAAGCATTTCTTCAGCTTTTTCACTGTCGATGCACATAACCGGAGAATCAAGAGCTTTGGAAAGCATATGGGGTTCAATCTTATTTATATCTATAGCAACATTTCCTATTCTAATAACATGACTATTGATATTTATGCCGAGAGCTTCTAAAAATATTCGAGCAACAGCTCCCACTGCGACTCTAGCTGCTGTTTCCCTGGCACTAGCTCTTTCCAGAACATTTCGCATATCTTTATGCCTGTATTTTATAGCCCCCGCCAAATCAGCATGCCCAGGCCTTGGAGCTGTAACTTTTTTAGCTTCTAAATCCGCTGACTTGTCTGCTGCCATGATATCCTGCCAATTTTCCCAATCTTTGTTTTCAATTACCAGGCAAATGGGGCTTCCTAAAGTAAATCCACCCCTTACACCACTGGTTATTTTTACTCTGTCTCGTTCCAGCTCCATCCTTTTTCCTCTTCCATAACCCCTCTGCCGCCGCTGAAGCTGAAAATTTATAGCTTTCTCACTTAATTCCAATCCTGCAGGTATTCCTTCTATTATAGCCGTTAAACAGGGTCCATGGGATTCCCCTGCTGTCAGAAAACGAAACATTTTTACACCCCGCTGAAGTAATATAAATTACAAAAGTTTAATTACCCATCTCATTTAATTTTCGAGAAGAAATTTTGTCCTTTAAAAATTCTATAAAGCTTTTATTTTGCTCTTCAAGAAGCTTTTCCTGGATATTCTTTTTCTCCAGCCTCAAAAGCTCAACCTGTCTGGCAAGTTTTCTGCTTTCTTCCCTTGCCTTCTGCAGTTCTTCCATAATGGACGACAGCATAAAAATAACCGTATTTTTAAAGTTTTGCTCAATTCCTAAGGCACTATTTAAAGCTTTATCCAGCTCTAACCTGCGTTTAGCTCCTTTTATAGTATACTGTTCTGTATACAGCAGTTCTTTAATCTGTGCAAACATCTCCAAATGTTCTTCAGTATACCTCTTTCTTTTTCCTTTGGAATTAACTTTTAAATATTCAGCAAACTCTTTTTCCCAAAAACGTATTGTACTGGGCTCCACCTGAAGGATTTCACTTAGTTGATGGATAGTAAATTTCTCTGACAAAACAGGGCCCCCTTTTTACTATTTTATTTTTTGTGTATGTTTTTCATCAGTTATAAATAAAATCCTGCAGCAAATATGGAATTATTTTCCTACACTTTCCGCCATAATTCGTCGTGGAGGGCCCTATACATTACCTCAACAGGAGGTTTAATACCAGTAAACAAACGAAAAGCTTCTACACCTTGGTACAGAAGCATTCCTGAACCATCAATCACTTTACATCCCATTTCCCTTGCTGTCTTTAAAAAAAGAGTTTGAATAGGGTTATAGATTAGATCACAAACAACAGCTTCAGGGTTTATGCAGCTCATATCAGAAATAGGAATCATATTTGTATTAGGATACATTCCCACAGGAGTAGCATTTACAATTATATCAGCTTGTCTAAGCTCAAATCTCAACACTTCATCACTATTTAAACCCACAGCAAAACTCTCAGTTCCAATTTTTTTTATATGTTCAGCAAGCTCCCATGCTCGTTTTAAATTTCTATTTGCGATGGTAATTTTTAACGCACCTTCCACCGCCAATGCAGTGGCAACAGCCTTAGCAGCTCCACCTGCACCTATAATTAATATTTTCTTTCCTTTATACAAAACACCATCTTTTTTTAAGGATTCTAAAAATCCTTTCCCATCAGTATTATAACCATATGTTTTACCATCTTTAATAACCACTGTATTTACTGCCCCAATAAGGCACGCATTTTCGTCCAATTCATCTATATATTTAATCACAGCTTCTTTGTATGGAATAGTAACATTGAAACCCACAAAACCCAATGACAGCATTCCCTTTACAGCTTCTTCAAGATTTTCAGGCAGCACATTAAATGCAAGATAGCAGAAATCCAGCCCACAGTGATTAATGGCAGCATTTTGCATTATCGGAGAAAGGGAATGCTCTATAGGATGCCCTATTAAACCTATAGCCCTGGTGCTTGAAGTAATTCTATTCACACAAAAACCCCCAGCCAAATTATAATAGAACAAACTTAGCGACAAAACTTTTCAAAAAAGCGCATAATCTTTGTTCCTATAAATTCATGACTGCTGATGGGTTCCACTAGAATTGTATATAGCCCCATTCTATTCCCACCTAATACATCAGTAAATATTTGATCCCCGATAACTGCTGTTTCATTTATATTGGATTCTAATATCTTTAAGGCCTGTCTAAAAGCTTTTCTACGGGGCTTTCCAGCTTTTGGTATGGAAGGTATACCCAAAACCTCCGCAATTAAGGAAACTCTTTCTCCAGGATTATTGGAAACCAAACATGCTTTAAAACCCTTTTCTTTTATTCTTTCAAACCATGAAAGAACTTCATTACTTACCTCAAGAGCATTCCATCTAGTAATGGTATTATCAAGATCTATAATCAAGCTGTTTATTCCTTTATTTTGCAGCACTTGAAGATCTATATCAAATATAGACTTTACTTTTAAATCAGGGGTTAAAAGATCTTTCATTGTAAAGCACCTTTCATTGTAAAGCACCTTTAAAATCTTCATTCTCAAAGTTTCGTAAACTGAGGATAATTATATCACACCATTTACTGATAAAGAAAAATACATCCATACGCCTTTACCTTGTTATTGTAAATTTTACATCTTATACTTCTTTGTTTAAGCTCTTATTTAAATCACCAAAGCTTTTGTAACCATGCAGTGAATCAGCATTTTTTACAGCCCTAACAACAGCTCTTTCAACAACATGTGCCGCAAGATATCCAAGCAGATTCAAATCCACATTTACTTTACAAGTTGACAGCGTAAATATAGTGTCCCCATCAACCATTGTATGGGAAGGACAAACAGTTCTTGCCAACCCATCATGGGCCGCTGAAGCAATTCTGTTTGCCTGAGCTTTATTTAATACAGCATTGGTAGCTACAACTCCTATTACGGTATTACCTCCATTTAAAAAACCTAATCTGCCTCTACTGTACAAATCCAAAAGACGAACAGCAGAATCAGCAAAAGTAACTTTATCCTTATTAAGAGCACCAGCAATAATTTTATTGCCCTCAAAAGGATCTATTACATCTCCCAAACAATTCACAGCCATTACAGCACCCACCTTTAAATCACCAAACTGAATACTGTATGTTCCAAGACCGCCTTTCATAGCATATTCAAATCCCAACAGCTTCCCCACAGTTGCACCAGTTCCTGCTCCAACATTTCCTTCCGGACATTCTGCTTTTTCTGAATTAAGGCAGGCTTTGTAGCCCATATTTTTATCAGGTCGAACGTCATGTTTACCTATCTGAAGATCATAAAGAACAGCTCCAACCACTATGGGCACTTTTGCTGCTGCTGTTTCAAAGCCTATATTTTTTTCCTCCAAATACTGCATAACTCCAGCAGCAGCATCCAAGCCAAAAGCGCTGCCGCCTGTTAACAGCACAGCATGAACTTTTTCAACTAAATTTGAGGGATCCAATAGATCTGTTTCCCTGGTACCAGGAGCACCTCCCCTCACATCTACACCGGCAACTGCTCCTTCTTCACACAAAATAACAGTACAGCCCGTTGCAGCCTCTAAATCCTGCTCATGACCGATCTTTAAACCTATATCGGTAAATTTTATGGTTTTCATAATCATTCCCACCCATTTTAAAAAATTTTATATTGATAAAAATCCCGGATTTACCGGGATTTTTATACTTAAATTTTCTCTGTATTGCACCACTCTAAAATAAATTTAAATATAATTTTAGTGTAAGCCAAAAGATTGTCAACACTTACACTTTCATCTACGCTGTGAGCCTTTCCCAGCTCGCCGGGACCATAAATTACTGTGGGAATCCCCGCCTCTGCAAGCCAACCTGCATCGGTTACCGTGGGTGACATATCTACCACCGGCGGACTACCCACAATTTCTGCGTGAATGCTTTCCAAAAGCTTTAACCCTTCATGGTTCCTATCCAGTTCAAGTGATGGAAAAATTTCGCCTCTATCTTCAAGCATAGATTTTCCTCCCCAGCGGAAAAGGGGTGGGTTTTCTTTAAGCCAAGGATCAGCTTTTGCAACATTTAAAATATGTTCTTCAATCTCTTTCGAAACATCTTCATAATTTTCATTGGGATAAAAATGCACTGTTATCCATAAAGAACATCTATCTGCTACAAACGCAGCATGTCTGCCCCCTTCAATCACAGCGGGGTTAATGGTATTGCTTCCCGGTGGAAATCCTGGATAGCTTTTCACCACTGCCCAGTGTCTTTCCAATTCCTGCAAGCCCTGTACAATTTTAACCATTTTTTCCACTGTGCTGGCAGCAAATAGGCCTCCTCCGGCATGAATCATTTTTGCTCTAACTCCATCATGATAAGTATTAGGACTTTGAACAGTTATCCAGCCTGTAATTACACCACCCTGCCCATACTGCAGCTTAAAATCGCTTATATCTCCCACTATGGCAAAATCTGCTTTAGGTCCTTTCTGTACAGCTTCTAAGGTAATTCCTTCACCTGCTTCTTCACCTGTAACACTGTGAAAAATAAGATTTCCACCCAAAGAAACATTTTTTTCTTTAAGAAGTTTCAGAATTAAAAGATAAGCCGCTTGTGCAGCTTTCATATCCGAAGCTCCCCTACCAAACAGCCTTCCATCTTTAACAAAGGGCTTAAAGGGATCAAAGGACCATTGGGAATCATCTCCCACTTCTGCAACATCCACATGGGTATTCAGGATGAGGCTCTTATATTTTTGGGGATTAGCTCCTGAAATTACGGCTACAATATTAGGATCTCCTTTAAAAGTTTCCCAGCGTATAATTTCTGCATCCAAATTTTTAAGATAATCCTCAATAAAATTTTGAATCTCAGTGCTATTTCTACCAGGCGGGCTCACATTGGGAAATGATATAAGTTTTGAAGCCAATTCAATCAGTTCATCCCTGTGTTTGTCAATCAATTTTTCAACATCAAAATCAAATTCAAATTCATTTTTATTCATTTAGCTCCCCCCTGAAATTTTAAAAAATCAGCTGTGAATATCCTGAACCTTTTCTTTTAAAGTTTCAAAATTCAATTCACACTTATAAATTTTTTCTAAAACCAGGGACAACACTATTGAAGCAGCTGCTGCCAGCAGGAAGCTTGTGAGAAGGTCTCCGCGCTGCATTGAAGGATCAGGGAAAAATGGTACTCCTGCAGCAATACCTCCGAGAATGGATATAACACCTGCGGTGCCGCTGTATTTCTTTGAAAACATTCCATAAAATGTGGGAAAGACAGCAGCTGTGCAAACTAAATCTGCAATTAAGAAAAGATAAAGTACGCTGTACCCCTTAGACGCCACAAATATAACAATTCCGCATATTATCGCAGTTATTACCCTTGCACAAGTTTGAAGAACAGAAGCCTTAAGTCCTGGTTTAAATCGTGCAATATCCACAGTAAAAACTGCAGCCAAAGCATTGATGAGAGTATCAACACTGCTCATAACAAGGGCAATAGCCAGCAGAACCACAACATATATTACCCAAGAAGCTGTCTTATTCATTACAACCTCAAATAGAGCAGCAGAAGGAGACTGAAGTGTGCCTTCAGCAACTGCTAACAGCCCGAAGGAACCAGTCATCATCATGACCGGAATAATTAATATACCAGCAAGCAAAAATGATCTGCGCACAACTGTGTTATTTCTGCAGGCATAAACCCTGGACCAAAAGCCTTGATTAAACATATTCGCAGCTACTATCGCAATCGTTAGAGATGCTGCAAACCTCAAACCTCCTATATTTTTAAGGCTTAAAAGATCAGGATTAATGCTTTTTATTCTTACAATCATATCTTCAAATCCACCAGTATAATGGGCAGTTGCAAAAAATGCAATTAAAACTGTTGGCAGAACAACCAAAGCCTGAATAACATCCGTAAAAATAGATCCCCTAATTCCGCCATAAGCTGTATATATAAGGGTTCCACACCCAATGATAAGCGCTGTAACCCATAGGGGAATGCCAGCCGCCAAATTAACTGCTGTAGCAATACCCGTTAACTCAGCAGCTAAAAATATAGCCATGTAAAATACCCCGATTAAAAGTACCAGCGCATACATACCCCTTCCATAGCGATAAAAAACAAATTCAAATAAAGTTGTTCCTTTTGGAGCCAATTCCCGCATTCTTGGCCCAAAAAAAGCAAAAACCATTACCGCTATAGCTTGAGCTAGAGCATAGCCTCCAAAAGCAGCAATTCCACCCCATGTACCTGCTTCAGCAGGTGTAAATAATATCCATGAACCCATTATCGACGCAAATATAGTCATCGATGCAGGAAAAGTACTAAAACGGTTACGAGCCGTCAAATAGTCGTCAAGTTTTAAATACCTGTCATTTGTTAAATAAATATAAGCAACAGCAGTTATAGTAAACAGCATAACCACAGCAAACAGCCAAAAAATCATTTTATTGATTCCTCCTATAATTATTTTTTAATAAAATCATGAAAAAACATTATATATATATATTCCAGAAAGAAAACCCCTACGTTCATATCCCCCCTTTCTAAAATTTTCCGCCTCGGGAAATTTAAAAAGCTACTGCACAGCAGTAGCTTTTTTTTTTTTTATAAAATATCTTTCTTTTTATTTTCAACTACCGCCCTGCCTACGCTGGTATTACCCAGTTCAGGTCCTAGGGGTCTGCAGCCTTTTAAAAGCTGCACTCTCAGCTTACTGAAGAGCTCCCCCGGCGGAAAATTTTTTATTCAATTTTTCTCTTATATCTATTCTATTACATTAACAGTTAAATTTAAAGTATTAGAAATCATAAATACTTTTAAAAATTTAAAAAAACAAAAATTTTGAAAATTATTACAAAATAAAGTGGTTTTTTAGGAATTATCTTAACATCATAAACCTCTATAAAAAACAAAAAATATTAATGGTGTGTAGTTGTTAATTAAAAAGGAGGTCCCAAATTGGCAAGAAAAGGATCTATAATGTCCGATGCCTTGAAGTGGGAACTCGCAAAGGAAATGGGTGTTGATCACATTGTAGCAACAGAAGGTTGGGGAGGAGTTCCTTCCCGCCAATGCGGAATGCTTGTAAAAAAGGCTATTGAAAGAGCAGAAAGAAGTATTGCTAACAGTGATCAAACCTACCCACAACAAAAATAACTACACACCAGCCGGGGAAATCTCCCCGGCATTATTTATCAACAAAAACAAAATGATAAAATTTTAGAAGGATTTATATTTTAAATAACTAAATTAATCTATGCATAATTCTTTTTTGGAGGGGTTTTGAGTGGAAGATTTCACCATTGAAGTATTTATTGAAATTCCTCGTGGAAGTAATAACAAATATGAATACGATAAGGAAAAAGGGCTCTTTCGATTAGATAGGGTCTTATATTCTCCCGTTTTTTATCCGGCTGATTACGGCTTTATACCTGATACCCTTGCAGATGATGGTGATGCCCTTGATGCAATGGTCATGACTACTTTTCCAACTTTTCCTGGATGCCTTATAAAAGCAAGAATTATTGGTATGTTCATAATGGAAGATGAAAAAGGAAAAGATGAAAAAATTTTAGGAGTACCAGTCAATGATCCTCGATTTGATAACATTAAATCTCTTGAAGATCTTGAAAAACATATATTAAAAGAATTTGAACATTTCTTTTCAGTCTATAAAAATCTTGAAGGGAAAGAAGTAATAGTTAAAGGGTGGACTGACAAATGGGAAGCTATGAAAACTATTGAAAAAGCCAAGCAGAAATACACCGAAATACCTATATAAAAAAATAAGTAAAGTTTGAAAATAACCTCCATTAAAAAGTATTCCCAACCTTTTATTAATCATTTATTGCTTTAATTAACTTTTGAATGGCTTTTTTCTCAATCCTTGAAATATAGGACCTTGATAATCCCATTTTTTTTTGCAATTTCTTTCTGAGTTTTCCTCAGTCCATTGATTAAGCCATAGCGCAGTTCTATAACATCCCTTTCCCGCTTATTCAGCTGACTTACATACTTTCTAATTTTCTCCTGATCAAATTCGTTTTCCACTGCATCAACAACTGTATCCGTTTCCGTTCCCAAAACATCTATCAAGGTGATTTCATTGCCTTCCTTATCAATACCAATGGGATTGTAAAGAGAAACTTCACCGCGCTGTTTCTTTTTGGCCCGCAGATGCATTAAAATTTCATTTTCAATGCATCTAGCTGCATATGTTGCCAATCTTGTTCCCTTATTAGGGTCAAAAGTATTTATAGCCTTTATTAATCCCATGGTTCCTATAGAAATAAGTTCTTCTATATCTTCTCCACAATGCTCATATTTTTTCGTTATATGTGCCACCAAACGCAGGTTATGCTCAATCAAAATATTTCTTGCTTCTACATCATTCTTTACCAATCTATCAATAAAAATCCTCTCTTCTTCCTCTGAAAGGGGCTGAGGAAAAGAACTGTTGTGTATATATCCAATAAAAGCAAATACTGTTCCACCTTTACTTCCTCTACTATTGAAAATTATTCTCTTAAATATTGGATGGTACAGCACAGCCACCTCCTGAATGCAATAAGTACAGTTTATTATATGGAGTGAGCAGAGGTGCTGTGCTTGTCAAATATTAAATTATACAATTGAACAATGGGCTAAAAATTTATATAAAATAATCAATACTCTGCCAAAAATGATGCTATCTCTCTAAAAACAGGTGCAGCAGTCTCACCCCCACTTACTCCTCCCTCAACCATCACCACTACAGCAAACCTTGGTTTTTCAATAGGAAAATAACCTGCAAACCAATTATAGTACTTAGGTTTATCAATACTCAGCCCTGTTTCAGCCGAGCCTGTTTTACCGGCACTGCCGTATTTTGGTATCCACGCTTTTTTCCCTGTTCCTTCCGTAGTAGTCTTAACCATCATCTCTTGAATAATCCTGCATGTTTTTTCAGAAATAACTCGTTTCGGTTTTTCAGTATCATAAGAAATTATGGCCCTACCACTATAATCTTTAATTTCCTTTACAATTCTAGGAACCACTAGATGTCCTCCATTTGCAATCACAGATATCATACCTGCAACTTGAACAGGAGATAAACGAACCCCCTCCTGCCCCAAGGCAGCATTGGCCATTTTCCCCTCTCCATAGGGACTTATATCAACAGATTTAAATCTGCTTCTGGGATAACCAATAAGAGCACCATCATATACTAAATTAAATTTTTCTGCATACTCAAGAATTTTTTTTCTACCTAAATGGAGTGCAGTATCAACAAACACTGAATTGCACGATTGGGCAAAACCTTCTTTAAAAGTAATTTCTCCATGACCCTCATTTTTCCAACAGCCAATTTTCAATTGGGGATTTAAAACATATTCTCCACTGCAGCTGAAAATATCCTCAGGATTTACAATTTTTTCTTCAATAGCCGCAGCGGCTATAAGTACTTTAAAAATGGATCCTGGATAATAGTGTTCAAAAGCTCTATTGATAAAAGGATCATTATCAGGCTTTTTTCTTACTTCCAAACACTCTGCCAAATTATTTTGGTCATAATTGGGCCTGCTGGCAAGTGCAATAATATCCCCATTTAATACGTCCATAACTACTACCGCTCCATGGGGCACCATCTGATCCATTATTTCTTCAACTTTCTTTTGAATCTGGAAATCAAGGGTAGTAACCACAGAAGGCCTGCCTGCTTTCTGATAGCCAGCAATCCTTTTAAAAGACAGCCCTGGAATAATTCTTTCCCGGGCATCAACGGTTACAATCCAATAAAAAAGTGGGTCTTCAAGCCGCAGGTATTTTTCATATAATACTTCAATGCCTTTAACACCGATGAAATCATTTATATTATATTCCTTTTTAAAAAATGTCTTATTTTGTATAGTCTTCCATGTTTCTAAATCTATACTGTTTATATGTCCCACTAAATGTCTAGAAAGGGAATTGGGTCCATATCTGGTTTTAAAAGATATGATAAGGGTTCCCTCTAAATTCAAATTTTTTATCTTTTTAATTTGTTCATTACTTAAATTAGGAATAATTAAATATTTCTTTTTATTTAGGCTGTCTTTTAGAAGATCTTTAGAAACACCCAAAATTTTGGAAATCAACGAAGAAAACTCATCTTTTTCTTTTATCATATATGGAAATATAATGAGAGCGGGCCTTATTCCAGAATCTGTTAGGGAAATACCATTCCTGTCCAAGATTTGGCCCCTAGGATAATCTTCACCAGAAATTAAGCGAAATCGACTTTCTTGGGCTTTAATTGCCAGAGATTTTCCTCCAAAAATTTGGAGCTCAACTAATCTAAAAAGCAGTAAAATTAAAATCAAATTAAATATAACCAAAAGAAAAATTAAACGCCCTCTTTTAAGCCCCATTATGTATTCCTTCCTGCCCACTTTTTATATATATCCTGGGCAAAAATGGAATACATTATTCGGAAATGGGTTTTCTAACAATATAATTTTCTCCAACAGGTACACTAACAGGTATATATACCAGCTGTTCAGGATGGGGAGCCTCTTCAATGGGTTCACCCTCCGCATTTTTCATCTCAGTAATTTTTATTTTTATGGGTTTCCCTGTAGGGCCAAATATTTCCACTATATCTCCAACAGAAAATTTGTTTTTCTGCTGCACCAAAGCCATACCTTTATCAGGATCATATTTTAAAACCTTTCCAACAAACTCACTGGCTCTGTAATAATTTGCTTCAGAATAATCATACCCATCAAAACTGGGTTTGCCGAAAAAAAAGCCCGTTGTATATTTTCTATGGCTCACCTTGCTTAACTCTTCTTTCCACTCATTCTTACATACCCATCCTTTAGGATCTTCAAAATAACTGTCTACTGCCTGTCTGTACGTTTTTACTACTGCTGCAACATAATGCAAACTCTTCATTCTTCCCTCTATTTTAAAAGAATCAATTCCTGCCTCAACAAGTTCAGGAATATGCTCAATCAAACATAAATCTTTAGCGTTAAAAATATAAGTCCCTCTCTCATCCTCAAAAATCGGCATGTATTCACCAGGTCTCTTTTCTTCCATCAAATAATATTTCCAACGGCAAGGATGGGAGCAGTCACCCCTATTAGCACTCCGTCCAGTTAGAAAGCTGCTTAAAAGACACCGCCCGGAATAGGACACACAAACAGCACCATGAACAAATACTTCGAGTTCCAAAGAGACTTTCTCCCGGATCTCTTTAATTTCAGAAATGCTAAGCTCCCGAGCAAGAATAATTCTTTTAAATCCCATTTTTTCCCAAAACAGTGCACTGGCCCAGTTGGTACAATTCGCCTGTGTGCTCAAATGGAGGGGAATAGAAGGGGCATTTTCCTTTGCAATTAATGCTGCTCCAGGATCAGATACAATTATTCCATCAACTTTTAAATCTTCTAATTTTCTAAAATAAATTTCCATCCCTTCTAAATCTTTATTATGGGCATAAATATTTGCGGTAACGTAAACTTTACAGCCTCTCTCATGGGCAAATTTAATTCCCCGCTTTAATTCATACAAGGAAAAATTTTCAGCTCCCACCCTCAAACTGAATTCTTTTCCTCCTGCATAGACGGCATCAGCCCCATACAAAACTGCCATTTTCAGTTTTTCCAAATTGCCAGCAGGAGCTACAATCTCCGGTTTTTTCAAGGTTATCACCTTATTTTTCATTTTTATTTTAATTTTTTTAATTTAAGAAGACTGGTTATTCTTTTTAGCCTTCAAATGTTCTTCATAAGTTCCGCTGAAAACATGGGAACGATCTTTTTTTTGCTACAAAATAATAGTAGGGCACATCAGCAGGATAAAGAGCAGCTTTAATTGAAGCTTCTCCAGGAGAGCAAATGGGACCAGGAGGAAGCCCCTTGTTTAAATAAGTGTTGTATGGTGATTTAACTTTTAAATCTTCTATAGTCAGAACAGGTTTCACTTTTCCTAATACGTACTGCACCGTTGCACAAGATTCCAATTTCATGCCTTTATTTAAACGGTTGTGGAATACCGCAGCTATTAAAGGTCTCTCCTCAGGTTTCTTAGCCTCCCTTTCTATTATGGAAGCCAAAGTCACTGCCTCTAAAGTACTGAATCCCAATTCACGTGCTCTTTTTTCATATTTAGAACTATAAGATATCAACAAATCTATTAAGCATCATTTGAATTATATCCTCAGCGCTGTAATAGTCTGGTATTTTATATGTATCAGGAAACAAAAAGCCTTCTAAACTTTTACTGCCTTTGGGCAGCTGATCAGCATATGGAAAATTAAATTTCATAGTTTCCGCAGCCTTATAAAAATCTTCTTTTTTAATGCAACCTTTATCCGATAATAATTCAGCAATTTGGTCAAAAGTATAACCTTCAGGTACAGTAAAGGTAATCATTTTTGTAGAACCCTTTTGAAGTTCAGCAGCTACTTGAGGAAGCGTTTGGGGGCCTTTAAATACATATGTACCAGCTTTCAATTTTTCATCAATACCAAACAGAACAGTATAATATTTAAATAAATTTGCACTACGTACTATTCCTTTTTTCTTAAGAATTGCTGCAATCTCAGAAGTTGTTTTTTCCGGTGAAATGGCAACAGTTATATTTTTATCAATATTAACTGGAAAAAAAGCATAAGCTAAAAATAACAAAAAAAAATACCAATACTAAAAAACCAGCACGTACAATTTTCGTATATTTTGTACAAATTTTACTGAAAATACGTAGAAAGTTAATGTTTAACCTCTTTTTTTTCTTGACATTTTCAATAAGAATATTAAGTTTTTCTTTGATTTTTTTGATAAAGGATGGAAAAAACATAACTATACTCCTCAATTGTAATCTAAAATATAAAAACATATTTCACACTTTTTAGTTTGACTTTTTTTTCTTAATACCTTTTAAAATTACTTTCGGTTCAGCAGAATATTTATCTTCAGAAATAATTTCTCGGGTTATAATCTTATTTCCAAAAGTACATATCCTTTCTACCCTTGTAATATATCCAACTTTCCCTTCTTGTTCAACAAATTCTTTCCCCTCTTCCATTTCAGGATCATATTCATATACCGTTTTAGGTTTAATAGTTTCCATAATATAATGCCTGATTTTTACTTTTGGCCATATCCCTGCTTCCCCAAAAATATTTATTGTTAAACTATTATTTTCAACCTGCGCATTTATAACTAAATAGCTCTCTGTGTTGTTAGATAGCTTTAAATCAAGGAACCCGAAAGCAACTGCTGCATCTAGCCCAGGAGGCACATAATTTACTAATTTAGAATGTTTATATCTTTCCTTTATATCAAGATTTGCTCTTAAAGCAGCATTGTAAAGAGTAGTAGAGGCCTGACACACACCGCCTCCTACTCCCTCAACAAATTCATTTTTTACAATAACCAAAGCCTCTTCATAACCATTTTCCTCTGTTCTAGGGCCAACCGTTTCATTAAACGAAAATGTAAATCCAGGCGGTATTACCACTCCGTTGATGGCTTCCGCAGCAGCAGCAATATTATTAACACGACTGGAAAACCTTTCATTAAATTTCGTTGTATAAGTACCCCGAAGAACATTGATTTTTTTATCTTCAATATCTTTAGTTTTTACTCTAGGCTCGACTGTGTCAACAATTACAGGAATAATTAAACTTTTTTTAGATTCGCTATCAGTGCTGTTAAGGATTTTTTGAAAATATTCTATAGTAGCTTCAATATCTACTCTTCTGCCCGAAGAAGAATATAGCACCTTAGGTTTACCGTTATTTAAAAAATATCTGGCATCAACAGGGTTATGGTTTATTTCCGCTGCAATTTTTTCTAAATATTTGCCAGCAGTCTTTTTATTAAGAACTAAAGGCAGCTTTAATACATATTCCTTTTTGCCATCTCTTATTAGTAAAGAACTGCTTTTTTTTCTCAAACGAAGAGCTTGTTCTACTGCACCATTTATATCAACCTCAATCCCAGCTTCCTTAAAAAAGCAAGAAAATTCTCTTCCTAAACATTTAAAAATTACTTTCTTTTTTAAGATTTGTTCCCTTTTAGATTGCAGTCTTTTAACAGCTTCTTCAACAGTCAAGCCGCCCACATAAATTCCTTCAATTGAAACATTTTTCTCAATAACAATTCTTTCATTCTGATTTACCTTCACATTATAAAATAGAACCAAACAAATTATGCCTAGTAATCCAGTCAATATACATAACTTTTTCCTGTCCACTATTCTACCTCCTCGAAAAAACTGTACTTCTTTTTTTTAAATATTGTTTGTTCAAATTAATGGTTCCAATTCCTAATAGTTTATTCAGCATAAATAAAAAAGCAGAACCTCGCTTTTTACGAAGTTCTGCTCCATCTTAATCAGTCTTATTTCACAATCTTAAAAAGCTTCTCCGTTGTCACCTGCTGCAACAAGCTTCTGCCAAGTTTCAGCTACCATTTCCCATTCATCATCATCTTCGATTTCATACAATATTTCCTCACCATTTTCATCTAAACCAGTTCTAAGAATTATAGCTTCTTCTTCTTCATTATCCTCCAGGGGAAGGAGTATAGCATATTCATTATCATCAATTTCCAAAATATCCAGAACCTCAAACTCATGTTCATTTCCTTCTTCATCAGTGAGTACAATTATATTTTCCTCTTCCATTCTGCTTTCATTATCTACCATATTTTATCTTTTCTCCTTTCTTTTTTTTAATTTTAAATTTTATTCACTTTTTAAATAGTCTAAATAACTTTGCAAAATAAAAACAGCAGCAACTTTATCAATAACCTTTTTCCTCTTTTTCCTACTTACATTACCTTCCAAAAGAATTTTTTCAGCAGCTTTAGTAGATAATCTCTCATCCCATTCAATTATGGGAACCTCTATCTTTCTCCTTAATATATCAACAAACTCAAGAACCTTCTTCCCTTGGGGGCCAAGGCTCCCATTCATATTTTTAGGCAGTCCCACAATAATTTTTTCAGCATTATATTTCTGCACAATCTTTATTATTTCATTTACATCACATTCAGCGTCATTTTTACGTTTCAAAACCCCAATACCCTGGGCAGTCAAACCCAAAGCATCACTAACCGCCATTCCTATGTATTTGTCTCCCACATCAAGACATAATATGCGCAACTTTACTATAGACTCCTCAGTATATCTTTATACAGAATTCAGGACAAACCACAGCACAATAACTGCACAAAATACATTTTTCTGCTGTTATTTGAGCCTTATTATTAACAATTTTAACAGCTCCGGCACTGCAGCGTTCCACACATTTGCCGCAGCCTGTACACCAGTCTGCAACAGTTATGCGCCTTTTTTTCTTACTGAGCTCTGCCGCAACACCCTCATCCACATCTCTGCCTGATACCCACGCTGCATTAACCACTACTTCAGCTTCAGACTGCATGCCCACTGCCACAGAATGTATACATTCTTGATTCAACACCCACTCCAGAGCTTTTCGAGCATTGGAAATAAGGTGTCCGCCTCCAAAGGGCTTCATAGAATAAATTCCTTTTCCATTATAATAAGCTTTCCTAACTGCCTGAAGCATTTCATCTCTAGTTCCGTCACATATACCGATCCCTTTTATATTTATCAGCGGATGAATAACATCTATCTCAGGCATTTCTGCAGCAATATTTACAGCTTCAACATAATGACTTGAAATACCTACTGCTTTCACATATCCCTTCTCTTTAGCTTTAAGCAAAAATTCTAACGCAGGCTTATGACCTTTTAATGTTAATTCATTCTGCTGCTCATGAAGGAGAAAAATATCAATTTCCGATATATTTAAAGATTTTAAACATTCAAAAAGATCTTTTTTCATTTGGTCTTCGGTATAGGCATGGGATTTGCTTGCCAAAACAATACTTTCCCTATTACCAACACATGATAAAGCCCTAGCAATATAGGGATAGGTACCATAAGTTTTAGCAGTATCAATAAAATTTATTCCCATTTCCAGTGCCTTAATTATTACTTTACTTCCTTCCTCAATAGTTAAATTACACTGAGTTGGCCCAATGGTTAAAGCTCCAAAACAGATCCTAGAAACCTTAAACCCAGTATTTCCTAAAATAACATAATCCAATTAAGTACTTCCCCACCTTTTGCCGCAAATAAACTTTACCTGTTATTTTCTAAATAAAATTTCAATAGTTCTTCAAGGAGCTCATCCCGTTCAAGACCTCTAATTAAATTTCTCGCACCTTTATGACTGGTAATATATGCTGGGTCTCCAGATAATAGGTAGCCAATCAGCTGATTAACTGCATTGTAACCTTTTTCCTCTAAAGCCTGATAGACATACAATAGTATCTCTTTTGGATCAAGGTTCTCATCTTTATTTTTTTTAAAGTGCATCGTATCTTCAAAATTATCTTTCAAACGGGGCACCCCCATTATCGCTGCATGTAGGACTTATTCTCCTACCACAGCACAATTCCTTTAATTTATTTTTATTAATTTTATATCCCATTTAATTGTGCTTTTAAAATTTCTTTTGCAGCATTAAGGGCTTCCCTAGTTCTGCTGGGATCTTTGCCCCCAGCTTGAGCCATATCAGGTCGACCTCCTCCACCACCCTGGGCAATCTTTGCTATATTCCCTACAAGTTTCCCAGCATGAACTCCTTTCTCAACAACATCTTTTGTAGCCATGGCTACAAAATTAACTTTATCATCTACCACAGCTCCAAGCACTACAACACCGGATCCTAATTTACCTCTTAAAATATCAGCAGTGGAGCGAAGGGCATCCATATCTTTTGCCTCTACTTCAGCAGCAAGAAGTTTTACCCCATCGACATTTACAGCCTCGTTAATAAGCCTTTCGGCTTCATATTTTGCAAGTTTTGCCTGCAAAGATTCCAACTGGCGCTCCATATCTTTAATTTCATTTAGAAGCTGCCTTGTCCTATCAACAACTTTGTCGGACGAAGTTTTCATTAAAGAAGATAATAAATTTAAAATCTGTTCTTTATTTTTAAATTCCTCGTAAGCTTTTTTTCCAGTTACAGCTTCAATTCTCCGTAACCCTGAGCCAATACCGCTTTCCGAAATAATTTTAAAAGAACAAATCTCACTGGTATTACGTACATGGGTTCCTCCACATAATTCCCTAGTATATCCCTCAACACTTACAACTCTAACTTCTTCTGAATACTTTTCTCCAAAAAGAGCCACTGCCCCCAAATTTAATGCATCTTTATAGCTGGTAATAAAAGTATCCACTTTAAGATTCTCAATGATTTTTTCATTGACTCTTCTTTCAATTTCATCAAGTTCATCTGGAGTCAAAGGATGCATATGGGAAAAATCAAATCTCAAACGATCTGGAGCTACAAGGGAACCCCTCTGCTGCACATGTTCTCCCAATACTTCCCTAAGTGCTTTATGTAAAAGATGTGTGGCAGTATGATTTCGAGCAGTATCTTTTCTGCGTACAGCATCAATAATTGCTTCTACCTTTTGTCCCATATAAACAGTTCCTTCTTCCACTATGCCCATATGAACCACTTTACTATCGGGAAGTTTTCTTGTATCCCTTACTTTAATAATGCCTGATTCAGTTTTTAAAACCCCCGTATCACCAACCTGCCCGCCACTTTCAGCATAAAAAGGAGTCTCAGGAAGAAGGATGCCAACCTCTTCACCTTTCTGAGCAGATTGAACCAAAGATTTTTCCATAATTATCCCTATTATCTCAGTTTCTAAAGTATTGTGGTCATACCCTACAAAATCCGTTGGCTTATAATCTGACAGCAGCTCTGCATAGGCCCTCAAATCCCAAAAAACCTCATTATTTTCATCATAAGCAGCTTTAGCCCGACGCCGCTGTTCTTCCATTGCTTCTTCAAAGCCGTCTCTATCCACTTTAAGCCCATGCTCCTCTGCAATGTCTGCCATCAAATCAAAAGGAAATCCATATGTGTCATATAGCATAAAGGCATCTGCCCCATCTATTACTTGGGATTTATTTTTCTTTGTTTTAGAAATTATCTCTTCTGCAGCTTTCATCCCCTCATGAAGGGTTTCATGGAATCTCTTTTCCTCTTCATGAATTATCTTCTGTATTTGGCTTTGGTTTTTTATTAAATCTGGGTATGCAGAGCCCATTATTCTGACTACTACCGGTACAAGGGTATGCATAAAGGGTTCTTCCAACCCCAAAGACTTTCCAAAACGCACAGCTCTTCTTAGAATTCTCCTTAAAACATAACCCCTTCCCTCATTTGAAGGAATAACACCATCATTAATCAAAAAAGTGCAGGCTCTTATATGGTCTGCAATTACTCTGTATGGAAAACCTAATTTGCCGGGATCGTATTTTTTCCCAACCAGATTTTCTATTTCTTCAATTATGGGTCTAAGCAGATCAGTATCATAGTTGCTTGCCTTATTCTGCATTATAGACGCAATGCGCTCCAGCCCCATTCCGGTATCTATACTTGGCTTTGGCAGAGGTGTTAAATTTCCATCTTTATCCCTATCATACTGCATAAAAACTAAGTTCCATATTTCCAGCCAACGATCGCAGTCACATTTACCTATAGCACAGGAATCACCGCACTTATACTCTTCACCACGGTCATAGAGAATTTCACTGCACGGACCGCATGGTCCAGTATCGCCCATCTGCCAGAAATTATCCTTTTCCCCTAGAGGGATTATTTTATACTCAGGTATGCCAGCCACTTCGATCCATAAATTCCGCGCTTCTTGATCATCTTTAAAAACACTTACCCAAAGCTTTTCTTTATCAAGTCCCAATTCCTCTGTTAAGAATTTCCATGCATACATTATTGCTTCCCTTTTAAAATAATCTCCAAAGGAGAAGTTTCCCAGCATTTCAAAAAACGTGTGATGCCTCGCAGTACGTCCCACAGTTTCTAAATCATTGTGCTTTCCCCCTGCTCGTACGCACTTTTGAGCTGTAACAGCTCTTTTATAAGGCCTTTTCTCTAAACCCAAAAAAACATTTTTGAACTGTACCATACCGGCATTGGTAAATAGAAGCGTAGGATCGTCATGGGGTATAAGAGAGGAACTTTCAACAATCGTATGACCATGTTTTTCAAAAAATTTCAAAAACTTTTGTCTTATTTCATTACTTGACATGTACAAGACCTTTCACCCCTTATTCAAAATAAAACCCCGTCGCTGATACCTTCAGCATCAGGGACGAGGTGTTCCCTTGATGTCAGCTTCCTCTACTGACAAACCTAATAACTCTAAATTTTGCCTCCATTATACTTTAAATTTCAAACCCTTGTCAATCAAGCTGTTAACTTTGAAAAGACATATAAAAAAATAATTCTTATTACTGCTGCAGTGGGAACAGCAAGGAGCATACCTATCAGCCCCAAAATTTTCCCCCCTGCAAGCAGTGCAAAAATAACAACAATGGGATGAATGCCAACACTCTCTCCCAATATGGTGGGCGATAAAATATTGTTTTCTATCTGCTGAATTATAACTATCAGAATCAGGACATAGAGAGCCATCAACTTAGATTTTAAAAATGCAAGGATTAATGCAGGAATAGAACCTATAATAGGACCAAAATAGGGAATAATCTCACTAATACCAGCAATTAAACTTAAAAGAAGCACATAATCCATTCCTATTAATGTCAAACCTACAGCAGTCAAAATCCCCACAATAAAAGCAACAATTAAATGTCCCTTAATAAAACTAATTAAAACCCTATCTATTTCACTCCATAAGGAAATAACTTCTTCCCTAATTTGTACAGGAAAAATAAGCTGTATTTTTTCACCTAAAACCTGCCAATCTTTCAAAAAATAAAACGCCAATATCGGTGCAAGAACAATACTTAAAATGCTGGAAAATACACTTAATATTGCGTTGATCAACTGCCTAATTCCCCTAATTATTAGGGCTTCTGCATTTCTTATTCCTTCATCAATAACCTGTCTTATGCCATCAGAAACCGCAATATCTTGAAAATTATTATAGAGTTTTTGGGTGTATTTCTGTATTTCAACAGTTAGAACCGGAATCATATCAGCAAGGGTACTAAGCTCTTGAGTAATTATTGGAATACCATAGAAAAAAAGCAGCATTACAAAAACCAAACCTGCTGCGTATATTAATAAAATAGCTATAAGTCTGGAAAAATTAAAATACCGCTCTAAAATTACAACCACGGGATTCAATATATATGCCAAAATAACAGCAAATATAAAAGGAAAAAATATTCCTCTAACCATATATAAAAAGTAAAGTCCTAGCAGGAAAATTAATCCAGCCAGAACAAACTTTAAAACCTTTAAATTAAAATACATCTTCATTTTTAACACTTCCAAAAAACTTCTTTCTCTTAACAGCCTACCTTCTAAATATGGTACGCATACCCTCACGCATACCCAATGCTGCTCTCCTTGTATTACGTCTTACCATCCGGGAGCCTCCAACCACTATTCTTCTAACAACAGGATCTGCAGTAGACAGAGCTTTTCTCCTTAACTTTGGGCTAAAAAACAGAACTAAAACTATCCCTAAAACACTACCTGCCAACAAACCATTCCAAAATCTGCTGGTAAACAAAATTATCGCTCCTTCCAAAATTAATTTCTGTTCAGAGTGTAAGCTCCGTAAGTGTCCCATCTTCATTTATCTCAAATATTTTTCTTTGGGAATTAAATTCCACAAAACAATCCGAACAAAAAAATTGGTCATTTCCAACTTTTCCAATTTGCTTTCCTCCACAAAGGGGACATATATTCAATACAATCACTTCCCCTCCAAATTTACAGTATCATTTAATAACAAAGCATCTTTTCCAAAAACTTTGATATCCTCAACAGATATAAATTTTCTTCCATTATAGAGGTCACTTACAATACCCAATGAAAGCTCTATTCCTTCTAATTTCCCGTCAGGTACATTAAAATATAAATCTTCCAAAGTTCCCAACAGTTTTCCCGAGCCATCTACAACCTTTAACCCCCAAAGCTTCTTTACCGAATTTTCCTTAAGTTTCTTTTTACCGTCTTTAACTTCGCTTAATAAAACAATTTCAGCATTTAAACTTAATAATATGACATCACTAAACTCTTTTATAAAACCAAAATCAATCCAAAGCGATGAAAAGGGCTGATTCTTATTGGAAACTAATAGGGCAACCGCCTTTCGTTCACCGGGATCGAAAATTATATCCTTAACTCTTCCCAATTCTTCAGCTTTTTCAGAATCAATAACCACCGCATTAAGAATGTCTTTACACTTAAGCAAATGTAATCTCCATTCCAGCATTCTTCTATTATTATTGACAGTATCAAAATAAAAAATGCGTGCTTCCGCACGCATCCCCTTAAATTAATTAAAAATTAAACTCTCTTTTCTATGGTGCCTCCTCCAACAACAATGTCGCCATCGTAATAAACTGCAGCCTGCCCTGGAGTTATTGCCCAGTGGGGTTCATCAAAAACAACTTTAACTCTGTCTTTACCAAGGGGATATATTGTTGCTGGGGCTTCTGGTGTTTTGTATCGAACTTTTACTTTAACCCGCAGTTCCTCTTTCAGCTCATCAAAAGGAATAAAGTTATTATCCCTAACTATAAATTCTCTGTGAAAAACATCCTCTCTTTTCCCAACAATGACAGCATTTTTTTCTACATCAATATCTATAACATAAACAGGATATCCTAAAGCAAGGCCTAGTCCCTTTCTTTGACCTATTGTATAAAAGGGTATCCCATCATGCTGTCCCAAAACATTCCCCTTTTTATCTAGAAAAGGGCCGGGCTTAATCTGACTGTCAGCTCTTTCCTTTATAAATCTCCTATAATTATTATCAGTAACAAAACATATTTCCTGGCTCTCCGGTTTTTCTGAAACCGGCAGACCAAGCTCCCTGGCAATTTCACGAACTTGTTCCTTGGTATATTCTCCTAAAGGAAATATAGTTCTGGACATTTGTTCTTGAGTTAAACCATACAGCACATATGATTGATCTTTATCTTTATCTACAGCTTTACATAATAAAAACCTTTTCCTCTCGCTATCAAACTTCACCAGCGCATAATGTCCTGTTGCTATAAATTCCATACCAAGCATCTTTGCCCTTAAAAGAAATGTTTCGAATTTTATTCTTCTATTACAAACAACACAGGGATTAGGCGTTCTTCCCTGCAGATATTCATCTATAAAATTTCTTATAACCTTATTTTCAAATTCACTACGAAAATTCATTACATAATGAGGAATATCAAGAATTTCTGCTACTCGACGGGCATCTTCAACAGCAGAAAGAGAACAGCATGTTTTTTCATTACCCTCATCATCAATCTCCCGAGGCCATATCTGCATGGTAACCCCAACAACTTCATATCCCCAATCTTTTAATAAAGCAGCGGCTACTGAGCTGTCCACTCCTCCGCTCATTGCCACAAGCACTTTTTTATTTCCCTTTCTGCCCAACTATTCCACCTGCTTTTAATTTTCTTTCGTTTTTTCTCTATACTGTTCAATAGCCTTTTTAATTGCATCTGCTGCCATTACAGAACAGTGCACTTTAGCTGGAGGAAGCCCCCCAAGGGCATCAGCAATTTCTTTATTGGTTATTTTTAAAGCCTCATCCAACGTTTTCCCTTTAACCATCTCTGTTGCAATACTGCTGGATGCTATAGCCGCTCCACAGCCAAAGGTTTTAAACTTAATATCTTCAATAATATCATCTTTTACTTTTATATAAATTCTCATAGTATCTCCACAAACAACATTCCCTACATTAGCTACAGCATCTGCATCTTTTATCTCCCCGACATTTCTGGGATTAGTAAAGTGGTCCATCAAAATTTCACTGTACATATTTAACCCTCCCTTAGTTTTCTCCTTTCCCATATTCTCTCCCTTTATTAAAAGAAATTTTTTATCATTGATAAAGAGGTGACATTTCACGCAGCCTTTCCACAATTTCTGGGAAAACTTCAAGAACATAATTTATATCTTCTTCCGTATTGTCTCTACCCAACGTCATGCGGACAGAGCCATGGATAAATTCATATGGAACCCCCATGGCTTGTAATACATGAGAAGGTTCCAGTGACCCTGAGGTACATGCAGATCCGCTGGAAGCTTCAATACCCTTCATATCCAAACTTAAAAGCAAGGATTCTCCTTCAACATACTTAAAGCTGACATTTACATTATTGCAGATTCTCTTAGTGGGATGTCCGTTTAGTTTAACATCGCTTATTCTCTCCATAAGGCCATTAATCAACTTATCTCTTAATTTAGTAAGCTTATCTGAATCTTCCTTCATTTCTTTAATGGCTAATTCAGCTGCTACCCCAAAGCCTACAATACCGGCAACATTTTCCGTGCCAGGGCGTTTTTTACGTTCCTGACCTCCGCCATGCAAGAGATTCTGAATTTTTGTTCCCCTACGAATATACAGGCAGCCTACACCCTTTGGTCCATAGATTTTATGCGCAGAAACAGAAAGAAGATCAGCATTTAAATCATCCACATTTACTGGAATTTTACCAAAACTCTGCACTGCATCCACATGAAATAAAATCCCTTTCTCTCTGCAGATATTACCTATCTCTTCCACAGGCTGTATAGTACCCACTTCATTATTAACATGCATAACAGTAGCTAGAATGGTATCTTCCCTTAAAGCTTCTTTAAAATCTTCAACTCTTACAATTCCTTCTGGAGTCACTGGGAGGTAGGTAACCTCAAAACCCTGCTTTTCAAGAAACTTACATGCATCCAGTACAGCATGGTGCTCAATGCTGGAAGTAATTATATGCTTACCTTTTTTTTTGATTTGCAAAGGCTGCTCCGATAACAGCAAAATTATCAGCTTCTGTACCTCCGCTGGTAAAAAATATTTCTTGAGGTTTTGCTCCTAAAAAATAAGCAATTTTTTCTCTAGCTTCGTCTATTCCCTTTTTTGCTTCCCTCCCTCTGCTGTAAACGCTTGATGGATTCCCCCAGATATCTGTCAAATATTTCATCATAATCTCAGCCACTTCTGGTCTTACTGGAGTTGTTGCACTGTGATCCAAATAAACTTTTCTCACCTTTTTTCACCTCTTTACTAAATGTAGTACATTAAGCTATAGGTTGAATTCATTTTTCTTGCCTCTCTGCACATATCATCAAGGGTAATCGAATCCAGCACTTCACTTACACTATCCTTTAATTTCTCCCATACCATTCTTGCTGCACAATTTTCTGCCCTGTTACATGCATTGGGATTTTCATCATCTACACACTTTTTCGGAGCTATTGACCCTTCTAAAATTCTAATAATTTCTCCAACTGTTATTTCCTTTGGACTGCTGGCAAGCATATACCCTCCTTGAGCTCCTCTAACACTTTTGACCAAGCCAGCCCTGCGTAAGGTAGAAAGAAGCTGTTCTAAATAATTTTCTGAAATACCATGATTTTCCGCAATATCATGAATAGGTATAGGTCCTTTCCCAAAATTTTCTGCCAGGTTCAGCACAGCTTTTAAACCATATTCACTTTTAGTTGTAAACTTCAACTATAATTTCACCCCTCAAATCCCAAGTAAATTACTAGGCTTTTTCATTTTATCAAAACCCTCAAAATATGTCAACAATGCTTATTAACTTACTTGGGATTTCCTGTATTCTTATTTTCTCCCTTTATTTTTATTATTCTGCTCCGAAAAACCCTTTCCATGCCATTATCTCCAGGATAATAATACCTGCTTCCCCTTAAGGGTTCTGGCATATATTCCTGTTTCACATAATTGCCTGGAAAATCATGGGGATAAAGATAGCCATTCCCATGACCCAGCTTGCTAGCACTAGTATAACTGGCATCTCTTAGATAGACAGGAACAGCACCTATATCTTTATTTCGCACATCAAAAACTGCCTTTTCCACAGCTTTTTTTATGGAATTGCTTTTAGGAGCAAGTGATAAATATACAGCAGCTTGAGCAAGAGCAAACTTTGCTTCTGGAAGGCCTATATACTCCAAAGCATGAGCGGCAGAAACAGCAATGATTAACGCGTTGGGGTCTGCAAGTCCAATATCTTCTGAAGCCAATATAATCATTCTTCTACAGATAAATTTAGGATCTTCACCGGCTTCAAGCATCCGTGCAAGCCAGTGAAGAGCTGCATCAGGATCGGAGCCCCGTATGCTCTTAATAAAAGCAGAAATTACATCATAATGATTGTCCCCAGTTTTGTCATAATAAATCGAACGCTTTTGCAAGCACTCTTTGATACTATCCAGGCTTACTTCCTTAACACCGCAGTCATTTTCCTTTGATGTTAAAACAGCAAGCTCCAATGTATTTAAAGCAACCCTTGCATCTCCTCCTGAAACATCACTAAGATACTCAATTACAGTATCATCAATTTTAATTCTTTCATTACCCAAGCCCCTTTCCTTATCATTAAGAGCCCTAAATAAAATTTCTTTAATATCGTCTTTGGTGAGCCGCTCAAGTCTGATAATCCTTGCTCTCGAAAGAAGTGGTGGATTTACTTCAAAATAAGGATTTTCAGTTGTGGCACCTATTAAAGTAATTATTCCATTTTCTACCTGGGGCAGTAAAACATCTTGCTGCGCTTTATTAAATCTATGGATCTCATCAATAAATAAAATAGTTTTTTTACCATACATCCCTAAATCTCTCTTTGCAGTTTCAATTATTTCTTTAATTTCTCCAATACCTGAAGTTACTGCATTTATCTGAACAAAATTTGCTGATGTAGTATTGGAAATAACATGAGCAAGAGCAGTTTTACCTGAGCCAGGAGGACCATAAAGAATAATCGAACCCAATTTATCTTCTTCAATAGCCCTTCTTAGAAACTTTCCTGGTCCTATAATTTGTTCTTGTCCAACAAATTCATCCAAATTTCTAGGTCTCATTCTTACAGCTAAAGGAGCTTCTTTTTTTAGACGTTTTTCCATGCTGTAACTAAATAAATCCATAAAAATCACCACCTCGTATACTTTGATTGGAAACACATACTTGCCAATTAAGCGTACCCTTTAAGACAATCAACGTAGGTTGGTCAGGGTTCCTCTTACACCACCTGTAGCATTGACTACTTTAATATGAGTGAGTCCCTGAGCTTAATGTAGAGTTCTTACCCGTGGGTTGAGCCGCTTTAGAGCACTGTCCTTTGGTTTTCAGCAGGCCTTGGGTGTACCCACGGGACCCTCAAATGAACTCTAATGTTTTGCGAGGTTGTGTATGCATTAAACCCTCAGAGGTACGCCCTAATTATGGCCAAGCCGGGGAGGTGAACCAAATGGTAACAAAGCTGTTTGCAGGCATCGACATTAGCGCTAACGACGCTGTGTTTTGCTGTCTTGATCAAGACGGTAACCAGCTGGGTCCTTCCCGGAAGTTTGCTAACGACTTGCACGGTGCAAACGAACTCTTGGATACAATTACAAGACTGACCACAAAGACGCTTGGCTTATTGCAGAACGGCTCCGCTTTGGCCGGATTGAGCCCTTTTCTCTTAGGAAAATCACTACCGAACCCTTACTCCAATTGACCCGCCACCAACTCCACTTGATTGAACTGGTGACAACTGAACAAAACCGGGCCTGTAATATGATTTTCCTCAAGTTCTCCAACTACCGGAAGGACAGCCCCTTTAGCAACACTTTCGGCAAGGCTTCCCTGACAATCCTTAGGGATTTGTCGCCGGACAAATTGGTCAACATGGATATGGAACAGTTAATATCTTTTATCGCCCAAAACGGTAACAACAGGCTAAAGGACATAGGGCAAATGGCAAGGGATTTAAAGAATATGGCCAAACGGGCTTACCGGCTTAATCCCAAGATTCAGGACTCCATAAACGTTACTCTTACCATGACTCTCCATAATATCGAGTTCTTCAAGAGCCAGATCAAGCGGTTGGATAAAGTCATTGCCCAAGAACTACAGGCGATCCCACAGACATTGACCTTTATCCCAGGCATTGGTCCGTATGGGCTGCCGGTATTACTGCAGAAATCGGGGACATATCCCGGTTCCGTGACAAGGCCGCTTTGGCCCAGTACGCCGGTTTAACCTGGTCGCGCTACCAATCGGGCGACTTTGACACTGAAGAAAGACGGCTTACTAAAACTGGCAACCGCTACCTCCGTTATTACCTGGTGGAAGCCGCCAACTCATTGCAGGTACACAATGAGGAGTACAAGGCTTACTACCACGCCAAATACAAAGAAGTTGCCAAACACCAGCATAAACGTGCGTTAGTGTTGACTGCCCGTAAATTTGTCTTGCCCTGCTGAGCAAAGACCAAATCTATAGACCGAAGGTGAGAAATTAACTTCCCTAAACCTATCACCCATTTTCTCCCAGTTGGTTTGTTTTCCAACAGGTAGGTTTTTTGTTGCCATTTTTCAGGACTCATAAATTTTTCCCAGTTTTATGGTCTTGACATTTTACCGTGGGTCTTATGATCCACATTTTATAATTTACCATTTTTTATTTCTTTAATTTTCGTTAAATTAATAAAAAATATAGGGCCGTTTTTACGGCCCTCAGACTGTAGACAAACCCTCTTAAGTAAATCTTAGTAGGTCTCTGCTGCGGTTTGCGAAACGACTTAACGAGCACTGGCTAACAGCTCTTGGCGAAGCGTAAGGCAAAACCTGGAGGCGCGAATAGGAGGTGAGCGCCAGCCCCAACTGGGACAGGACGTCGAATTTGGGGCGGTCCGGTTTTGTCTTTAAGCTTTGCTTAGAGATGTCCAGTGTGAGTTCAGGAGTAAGAAAACTGCAGCGGAGACCCTTTGTCAACAAGCTGAGGGCCGTTTTTACGGCCCTTTTAATGATAATTAAAGGTAATTGTCAATTATCTTCTTCAATTCTTCTTTAGATTGATATCCTATTATTCTTTCCTTTTCCTCCCCATTCTTAAACAGAATAAGCGTGGGAATGCTCATTATACCGTATTCAGCTGCAGTATGGGAATTGTAATCCACATTAACTTTGCAGACTTTTAACCTTCCCTCATACTCCTTTGCAACAGCCTCTACCACTGGTGCAATCATTCTACAGGGCGCACACCACTCCGCCCAAAAATCCACCAAAACAGGCAGATTTTTTTCTCCTTTAACTTCCTGAGCAAAAGAATCGTCAGTTACATTTATAACACTTGCCAACTATTTAACCTCCTTCAGCTATACTTTAGATTATTTTTAATAATACTATATCCTTTTAAAAAAATCTACCCTTTTTCTTTTTTTTTCCTCTAACAAAATTAAAATATACATCATTAAAATATACATCACAATTAAAATATACATCACAAATAAAATACGAACTAAATAAAAAAGCACCTAGCTAGGTGCTGTTAAATCATTTTATGGTACTCATATCAACCCCACAAATGCCGTGATCCGCCGTAGTTTTATGAACCTGTTCTCTACAGGTGGGTGCCCTCCTGGATGCTTTTTGTTTCCCCAATTAACAGGGGCATACAAGCCACATCCAGAGTCCAGGCTCCCTATGTGTTGGTGTTGGCTCAAAACTTACGGCTAATCACGAGCATCGCAGGGCTGCTGTACACTTTTTGCTTTCGCACCTTATATTAACACAAACAAAGGCTTTTTTGCAAGCAAAACGGCATTGGAAAAATATAAACCACAGTATAAAAACAAAAGAAAGCTCCTTAAAAATTAATCAATCAAATATTAGTTATCAGCAAAACTTTATTCCCAGTTCCCTAAGTTGTTTTTCCGATACTTTGGAAGGTGCTTGAGTCATTAGGCATGATGCACTCTGTGTTTTTGGAAAAGCAATGCAATCTCTAATGGTATCTCTACCTGCCATCAGCATAACCAATCTATCTAATCCAAAGGCTATACCGCCATGAGGAGGAGCTCCATATTCAAAAGCTTCCAGTAGAAAACCAAATTTCTCTTTAACTTCATCTGAACTAAGTCCAAGGATTTTAAATATCTTCTGCTGCAGCTCCCTATCACTTATCCTTATGCTTCCTCCTCCAATTTCAATTCCATTTAAAATTAAGTCATAGGCTCTTGCTTTTACTTTAGAAGGATCCTGCTCCAAGAACTTTATATCTTCTTCTTTAGGTGAAGTAAAGGGATGATGTTTAGAATCCCAACGCTTTTCTTCTTCATCATACTCTACAAGGGGAAAATCAGTTATCCATACAAATTCGTACTTATTCTTATCTATTAAATTCATTCGCTTTGCCAATTCCAGCCTTAAATTTCCTAAAGATTCAGCAACAATTTTGGGCTCATCAGCAACAAAAAGAAGCAGATCTCCCTTTTCTCCTTTCATTTTTTCAACTATATCATCAAGCTGCTGCTGAGTAAAAAATTTTGCAATGGGAGATTTTATTCCATCTTCAGTAATGATAAACCAAGCAAGCCCTTTAGCTCCAAAGCCTTTCACAAAATCAGTCAATCCATCAATATCTTTCCTGGAATAACTGCCGCAGCCCCTTGCATTAATACCCTTAACCTGGCCCCCTCTTCGCACTGTATCAGAAAAAACCTTAAAATCAGACTTAACTACAGCATCGCTTATATCTACAAGCTCTAAATCAAATCTTAAATCAGGCCTATCAGTACCAAATTTGTTCACAGCTTCTTCATAAGTTATTCGGGGAAAAGGAATATTTAATGAGATTCCTAAATTTTCTTTAAAGATATAACTCATAAGTCCTTCCACTACTTCAATAATATCTTCCTCATTTACAAAAGACATTTCCATATCCAATTGAGTAAATTCAGGCTGACGATCAGCCCTTAAATCTTCATCTCTAAAGCAACGAACAATTTGGAAATATCTATCAAATCCAGATATCATGAGAATCTGTTTAAATAACTGAGGAGATTGGGGAAGAGCATAAAACTCTCCGGGATGAACTCTACTAGGGACAAGATAATCCCTTGCTCCTTCAGGAGTACTTCTTGTAAGCATTGGAGTTTCTATTTCTAAAAAACCAGCTCTATCTAAATAGTCTCTAATACTTTTGGTTATTCTATGCCTTAAAATAATGATTCTCTGCAGTTCAGGTCTCCGCAGATCAAGATAACGATACTTCAGCCTAACTGCCTCTTCTACTTCTTCAGATTCCTCAATTACAAAGGGTGGAGTCTTTGCCTCATTAAGTATTATCAATTGGTCAGCATACACTTCTACTTCCCCTGTGCTTAATTTTTCATTAATTGTTCCTTCTGGTCTTAATCTTACTTCTCCTACAACTGCCAAAACATATTCACTTCGAACGCTCTCAGCTTTTTTAAAAGCTTCTAAACTAACTTGGGGACTGAAAACGATTTGAACAATCCCTTCCCTATCCCTAAGATCTATAAAGATTAACCCACCGTGATCCCTTCTTCGATGAACCCACCCCATCAATGTTACCTTTTTACCCACGTGTTCTTTTCTAAGGGAACCGCACATATCTGTCCGTTTTAGAAACCCCATGCTTTCAGCCATTTACTTTTCCCCCTCAATAAGCATTTTTATTTTTTCAACCATTTCAGCTTTTGGTATTTCCTGCTGTTCGCCATTTTTCATATTGCGAATTAAAATACTGCCCCTATTTAATTCCTCTTCTCCAATGATAACAGCAAACTTAAAATCCTTTTTATCTGCATATTTCATTTGAGCTCTTAAACTCCGCTGCATATAATCCTTTTCTGCAGAAAAACCTTCCCTTCGTAAAATAGCTAAAATTCTTACTGCTTCATTTACGGCAAAATCACTGTTTTTATCCGCCACAGCAACAAACACATCTGGAGACCTATCTAATGGCAGCTCAACTTTTTGGCTCTGGAGAGCCATAAGGGTCCTTTCCAACCCTAAACCAAAACCTATTCCAGGGGTAGCTGGACCGCCGCAGGTTTCCACAAGATTATCATATCTTCCTCCTCCACCAATGGAGTTTTGAGCCCCTATACCTTCAGCAAAAAACTCAAAAGCAGTATTTGTATAATAATCTAATCCTCTAACCAGTCCCGGATTTACAGAATAATTTATTTCTAAAACATCTAAATAATTTTTTACTTTATCAAAATGTTCTCTGCACTCATCACACAAAAAATCAAGGGGCTTTGGTGCTGATGACATTATCCTCTGACAGACCTTACTTTTGCAGTCAAATATTCTTAAGGGATTTCTTTCCAACCTGCCCAAACATGTCTCGCAGAGTTCTCCTTTATATGCAATAAGATATTCATGCAGCCGCTCTTTTACTTTAGGTCTGCATCTGCTGCAGCCTACACTATTTATTTGCACATCAAAAGCTTTCATTCCCAGCCTTTTATAAAAATCAACAGCAAGGGATATAATCTCAGCATCCACTGCAGGATCCTTTGAACCAAAAACTTCTATCCCAAACTGATGAAACTGTCTAAGCCTACCAGCCTGGGGCCTTCCATATCGAAACATTGGTCCTATATAATACAACTTTATAGGCTGGGATTCTGAATAAAGTTTGTTTTCAAGAAAGGCTCTTACCACTGGAGCAGTTCCTTCAGGTCTTAAAGTTAAACTTCTCCCGCCTTTATCCTTAAAGTCATACATTTCTTTTTCAACAATATCCGTTGTATCTCCAACACCCCTATAAAAAAGTTCTGTATGCTCAAAGATAGGAGTTCTTATCTCTTTATACCCATATTCCCGGCACAAATTCCGTGCTGTTTTTTCAATAAACTGCCATGCCTCCACTTCACCGGGGAGGATATCATTGGTTCCCCTGGGTCTTTTGGTAATCAAATTTTGCACCTCCCAAAAAGTAAAACCTCTCGCCAGCTACGGACGAGAGGACCCCTTTCAAGATACTTAAGGTAATTTTATCCGAAATCCCTCTGCATTGTCAAACAAATTGAAAAAATTAATAAAAATTATTAAACACTGATTTAAAAATAAGGATTATACTCTTTTTCATGGTTCATAGTTGTTGATGGACCATGACCTGGATATACCACTAAATGATCCGGCAGAGTTTTTATCTTATTTTCAAGGCTTTTTTTCAACTGCTTCATATCTCCCCCCGGCAGATCCGTCCTCCCCACTGAACCGGCGAAAAGAGTATCCCCTGTAAATATTTCCCTCTCCGAAAACAGACAAATACTGCCTGGTGTGTGGCCAGGTGTATGCAAGACTCTTAACTCAATACTGCCCACACTAATTATATCTCCTTCTTCAAGCAATCTATCAGGTACAATACCTCCTATTTCAGATACATCATCATAAAAAGAAAGATTCAGCATGGGGTCCTTCAGCATTTCTGCATCATTTTTGTGAACCAAAATTTCTGCTCCAAGTTTGTCCTTTAAAAAGAGGTCTGCCCCTATGTGATCATAATGCCCATGGGTATTAATAATATATTTAATTTTAATATTGTGCTGTTCAATAAAGTCCAAAATTTTATACCCCTGTGAACCAGGATCAATAACTGCTCCTTCTTTAGTTTTCGGGTCAAAAAAAAACATAACAGTTAGTGTGAAGTTTTCCAACTTCTATGGATTTTATTTTTATATCTGAGGATTCTAACAATTTACCGCTCCTCCTTAAAAAGCCTTTTTGCTATCTAGAAGCACAGTAACCGGTCCATGATTAAAAATTTCCACAACCATTTCTTCTCTGAATTTACCTGTTTCAACTTTTACCTTAAACCCTCTTAATTTTTTAATGAAATATTCATAGAGGTAGTTCGCCTTTTTAGGTTCCGCTGCTGAAGTAAAACTTGGCCTTCTTCCCTTTCTGCAGTCACCATAAAGGGTAAATTGAGAGACTACCAGAATCTCTCCCCCTATATCACAGCATGATAGATTCATCTTACCCTCATCATCTTCAAAAATACGAAGATGGGCCACTTTATCCGCAAGATATTCTGCATCTTCTTCCGTATCGTCTCCGCCCACTCCTAAAAGAACCACAAGGCCCTTTCCAATGGAAGCAGTTTCCTTATCCGATATATGGACTGCCCCTTTAATAACCCT